>Ga0210394_10008557_pt1 | contig 10499 bp, 12 predicted proteins | sample IncBWC12MmetaG_FD_160121 | JGI IMG/M metagenome (GOLD analysis project Ga0210394, IMG submission 160121) | Forest soil microbial communities from Barre Woods Harvard Forest LTER site, Petersham, Massachusetts, United States - Inc-BW-C-12-M | ecosystem: Environmental > Terrestrial > Soil >...
CTTCCAGACGAGCTGCCGATGCGTTCAGACGCCCGTACGCGAGCGCATTGTCCAACGCGAGGGAGATCTGAATACTAATCTGCGTGAGCAAATCGAGGTCTTCTTGCCTGAAAGCGTCTGGCTTCCGGCTGCCGATCGCCAACAGACCCAGCGGTCCGCCACCGGTCGCAAGCGGAGCAACGGCGACCGAGATTATGGATTCGGCCCGCAAGGTGTCGCCAATAGTCGTCGAAAGTCTCTCGATATCGTCGACTGACCATATGTCGGACCTGCGGGCGCGCAGTTTCTCGTACTCCATTTCAGTCAGATAAGTTGAGCCCACTTCCGCCAGCAGCCCTTTGCCGTCAGGAAAATCCAACATCAGGCTTTGAAGGCGATGTGAGTCCTTCTCAAGAAGCCAGAATCCCGTCAGGTGATTGCCGAAATACGAACGAATCGAAGCCGAAGCCGATCGAAAAAGATTGTCCATATCCAGCTTCGAAACGACGTGATTGTTGATTTCGAGGAGTAGTCGAAGCCGGTCGCGCTCAGTAGCGAGTTCCAGCTGATACTGTTCTGCACAGTCCCTCGCCAGCGCACATTCTAGCGCAATCGCAACGTGCGACGTCAGAGAGCGGAGTAGTTCGACATCTTCGCGCACAAACTCTTGACCCCGCTCCTTAGTCACAGCCAAAAGTCCGTATTTTTGTTGGGCGGTAAACACAGGAAAAATGTACGTGCTTCTGCCGACAGATTGGGCTGCAAACGGAGCCAACTCGGGGTGTTTCAACATTTCCTGTGATACGTCAGGCAGGAAAACTGGTTCTTGTTGCTCCAGAGCGTCCGCTGCCGCGCCAATACGTGAAATTTTGGTGCCAATTCTGATGGCGGGAGCGTCCACTGCTCGATCAAACTCGAGAAGATGCAAAGTCTCTTGACCACTGTCCAGAAGGTATAGATCAGCGCCATGGAGGCGAACGCTGCTGGACAAAACGTCGCGCAGGCTGTGGAGAACGGCTCTTACCGTCGGTTGCTCGACCAGCGCAGCGGACACATCGAGCAAGGCTCGATATCTGGTATAGGCGGGCGCCAAGCCTTCATTGTTTTCCGACATCCGCATCAGACTAGCACCACCAGAACTGATCTTCCATATCGAGACACGCTCTTCGTAGTCGGCATCTGAAAGACCTCCAATGCTTAGTTCGTTGTGGCCTTGTGCTGTCGCGCCACAGTTGCCCGAATCGCCGGGCGCGTTGCCCGAATGCGGGCAACCTTCTCTTGGCCTGAGAAAGTTGTTGGAAGTCGTGTAGGGGCCAAAACCGTGAAAGCACGCGGCTTGCGTGGTCCGTTTCGTTATTTCGGTTTGGCAAGGCGCGTGCCCTTCTCTAGGAGACTGCCATTCGCATTAGGAGAGAAGACATGATGAACACGATTCGAACATCGGTATTGCTGGTGACGACCCTGCTGCTCCCTCTGCTGGTGCTCGTTGCTCAAGAGACGAGCGCATTCCTAATCGAAGGCCAACAGGGGCAGGCAAGAGTCATTCAGGTGCAAGGAAAGAACTATGTAGAAGTCGAAGGGTTAGCGCGAATCACAGGAGGATCGCTGCGCTTCGCGGGGAATCAAATCATTTTAACTTTGCACGGCGGCGCCAATCCAGCACCTCAGACGGAGCAGTCCGCACCCGCAGCCGCCCTCTCCAGGCCATTCCTTAGCGCGGGGATCGAGACGATGAGGGAAATCCTTGAATGGCATGCTGCATTGAAAACAGGCGTCGAGCGGGGGTATCCGTTGTCAAATGTATGGTTCGACAATTTCAGGCGGCAAATTCAATCAAGCTTGAAGCAGACGGAGGCCGCGGCTAGCACCGACGTGGATCAAAGTGCCCTTCCGTTGCTGACCGACGAGTTCAATACGATGGACGCGTTGACGGATAAATACCTGAAAATCGCAGCGAGTAGAGACTATCTAGCGCCCGACTCATTGAATAGAGATCCTCTGGATCAGAAACTCTTGACGTGCTGGCAATCGCTGGCGTCGATGGCGTCGTCGAATCAATTTGTGGACGACGGTTCGTGCCAGTAGTTGAGCGGCGAAATCCAGCAAAAGACTTCTGCCGCAGTTTAAGACAACATGGTGAAGGTGAGATTCCTCGATGATTCGTTCCGACTAACGCACTATCAGCATCATGGCGGGATTTGAGGCGTCACTTCAAAGCTACAAGCAGCTTCGATCGCTGGTTTGCCACAGGCTATGACTTCTGCTTCTGGTTCATCATCTTCATCGCCTCTGAAAAACTGGCACTGACTGAGGCATGGAGCGCCATGGCCGCAACGATTCTTAAGCACTAAATACCTTGCGCCAACCTCGGCGAATGAAGTTTCCCCTTAGCGAACGACAAACGCGCTTGTGCCCATCTCCCGTATTGTCGGCGACCCGGAATCAAATTTTTGGATGGCCCCCAATAAGGCCTGCGACCGAACTTTCTGGACGGACTTTGTTTCCGTTTTTCTACCGTACATGCCAAGTTCCAAAGTCGATGCTCAGGAGTTGAGGCACTGCTCTAGGAAATATATGGAATAGCGTCCTTCCCCTTGGCCGTCGACCACGCCTGAAAGTTGGGACAGAACTTCTTGAACAGACTTGGTGGACGGTGGGGTTATGAGGGCAAGCTCGGGGCTGACGCAGTACAAGAGAACCCGAATAAACGCCCAGAAATCCAGCAAATCGGCACATTCCAGTCGGCCAGTTTTGGTTCGTGTGGCTCCGAGTTTAGGCATAGAACAGGCATAGGTATGTTGCGTATTACTACTTGCTTGATGCGTCACCCATAACTAAGCCCGGCTTTACACAGAATTGGCCAGGATCCAGAGTGGTATAGCGTCCGAATTTTACAGGACCCGGTAAAGGTGCCCCCATGACCACACGTGCTGAAGCAAAGAGCAGACGAATTCTCGAACTGACCAACATCGCGAAAAGGGTCACGGAATATACGTTAGCTCCTGAAATGGACGATGACGCGCGCGGACTCTATTGGATAGGACCGTGGGACTTCAAGCGATGGGCGAGGGATGAAAAGGGCAATTACAAAAAGGATGAGTCAGGCGATAACTACCAGGAGTCGGTGCGTGACCCGTTGCCAGCGATTCATATCCACTTAGGAGCCTTTAGGCCCCGCCCCAGCGCACTAAAAATTGCGCCAGCACACCGCTGCATAGGGTATCTCGAAGAGAGAAAGCTGTTAACCACACGTTTCGCGCACAGGAACTGGCACAAGAAACTTGGCGGTTACACCGTCAACCTGCATATTCTTCAAAACGCTCAGCGGTTCGGCTTCGACGAGGTGGAAATAAACGGGAAATCGTATGCTGTCGAATATCTTCTCACCTGCCCGCCGGTTCCCCGAAGCGAATCTGGTGGCTATGAGAATAATCTGCTTTTGGTCGACCCCGACAACAAACCTCGCGACCCACTTGCAACTTCGGACATGGATGAGATTGGGATCGAGAGTCTAAGCCGTTGAATTTACCCTGCTATCCTGCCTGAGCAAATATTCATCGCAGCAAGTTAGCTCTTAACTCCATCATTCGACGAAAGAGTTCGCCTTGATAAAGAGCGTCGGACAAAGCATTGTGTGGCGTCTGCCCCGCACGACTCGGTTTCAAGTTTTCTGGCAGCCTACTCGACCGTGTCTCGTCCCACAAACACCCGGCAAGGCCCATGTAGTATCCCTTGATATCGAGAGGGGCCACGCCGAAAGGGTTCTTCCCGAGAAATTTGTGGAAATACCAGTTAACGAAGGACCAATCGAAGCTGGCGTTGAATCCCACAAATACAGGCGTGCCAGCGGGACTTTGGGTGACGACCCAGTCGAAAAGGCTTTTCATTACGTCGCCTGGCGGTTGGCCATTTATGGAAAGGTCTTGAAGGTCGAAACCAGTTACTTCGAGAGCGGCAGGGACAAAGCGATCGGAAATGGGGCGAAGCTCGGCATAAAAGGTTTGGTCCAAAGCCTCTACCAAACAGGCTCCCAGAGAAAGCATGCTGTACTCGCCGGGGACCGGACCGGACGCCTCAATGTCTACCGAGACGTAGATCTCTGGACGTTTCATCGAAGTCCTCGCGGTCGCACGAGGGGTGGCATGTTGATGTTGCGCGCCCAATGTTCGCGAAATTCTTTGCGAACTTCCTCCAGGAGTCTCGCAGGATCCCAGAGAAACGCTTCGAGAGCGAACGAATCGAAAGGTAGGGCAGTGCCTTTCCGAGCGGTTAGGATGGCGCGCTGGGGACGCCCCAGCGCATAGCCGAGTTCCATGAAACAGTTGTTGCGGAGACCAGTCAGGTCGACTACAGCCACGTTGCTGTAGTGGAGGCTATCGAAAATAGCTTGGTTCATCCAGGCAAATTCGTTGACACCCAGGCCCATTTGGAGAATTTCGAAACCGAGTTCGGTGACCGTGGGGTCGACAACGTCGCGAAAGAATCGTTCGACGGGCGCGTATTCAGGCAGGTCCTTGTTCAAAAGGCGCACGTAGAAGGCTTTCGGTGGGACGAGCGCGTCGATCAAGCGGAGAAGCGCGCCCGTAACCTGGAGCGTGGGTATCGCGCACGCGCGCGCCGAACAACTATCAAGAAGCTCAGGACCGGACTCCCCCGCCCGCACACTGAAAAACGGACCGGGCCACTTGAGCGCCTCGCGAAAGAGCTTCGGTGCGCCTCCTGAACCGTCGCGGCAACTTGCGCCAAGTTCGAGGTCGAGCGGAAGTACTTGCTTCCCGAGACTGGAGAACTCCTGAGCGAGATGCTCGACGCCTTCGCCTCCGCTCAGAGCGATGAAAATGTCCGCAAGTTGAGCTTGCCTTTGGCGTCGGATGGCGCCGGAGCCCCAACCAGGTTCGAGAAACTCCATGCTAATCGCGCCTGCGCTGCGAAGTCCGTCATAGAGGTTACGACGATGTTGGGGAATGTTGCCGAAGGTCTTTTCGGCGGCGATCGTCGTGATGATTTTTCCCGAGGGCCCTGAGGGTTGGGCAAGGCCGTCTCCGATCGCGGTGTGGATCGCTTCGGCGACCGTCCAATCGAAAATGATGGAAGGACCGTCTTCCCGACCCTCTAGCCGAGGCTCTTTGCCGAAGGGAACTACAAAACGTGCTCCCTCGCCGGCTAGGGCCCGGGTGAGTTCCCGGACTAGCGCGTGAGCATAGAGGAGGTCAGTCTCCGGAGTTTGTGCGTCAGCGCTGCCAGCAACCAGGAAGGTACGTCCGCGCGGTCTCATCCGTCAGGCCTCGTCTAGGCTAGGAGTCGGTGGAACGGACCGAGCGGCTTCGAGCAGGTCCTCCGCCGTAAGTTTGCGATCAGGAAACGCTTTTCCCAAGGCCTCGGGCAAAAGCCTTGTGCGGATGTCGGAGAATGTAAAACCGAGCCTTCCGTATTCCTGTGGGCCAGTCAGGTGGATGAGGTCTTTGAGCGCACCTTCGCCGAGTTGAAGCTCGTCGCAGTCCATGCGCAAGAGATCTTCGCGCTCCTGGTCGTTCGGGCGAAGGAATTTCTCAGTGTGTCCGGCGCGCCGAACAATTGCAGGGTCGAGTGACGCAAAGCGATTCGTGCACAAGAATACCAAGACGCGCCCGCCTGAGCGGCGTGCGTCGTCGATCTTCTGAATCAGCGTGTTGACGGCAACTTTGTCCTCGTGGTGGCTTTGCTGATTGTTTCTGCTGGCGGCGAGTGAATCTCCCTCATCGATAATGAGGAAGGACGACTTGGCCTTTCCGGCGGCACGCATAACCACTTCGAATGCGCGATTAATGAGCATACTCATCTCTCCGACGTTACCGCTCCCACGCACGCGGGTGCTAAGTTTGAACAAGGTGGCGCTTTTCTTGAGATCGCGAGCCATGGCGTTTGCGATGGTCTCCGCCATAGCAGTCTTTCCTGTGCCCACATCTCCGTGAAACACCACGAGGGGATATCGGTCGGCAAGGGCATCGAGCAGCGGTATATGCTTGCCGTATAGTTTCTTGCTCCATGCTTCGAGGCCCTCGAGATCCATGAGAAGTTGAAGGTGTTTCTTCAGCTTGGCGTAGCGTGATTCGAAGCCCACAAGTCTCTTCGCGACGGCCGCAAGTCGAGCATCGGGCAACTCCAGCTCCAATTCGAAAACGTTAACGTGCTCGCCGCTCACCGATGTTCCATGGTCCATTGATCCCTCACTGGTAGGTCCAGCGTTTCAGGCCGAAGCCATTGCTGGCATATTGACGGTCTTGCGTGCCGCTGAGCCCGGAAAAAGACGTATCTGCGTTAGTGACACCCCATGTTCCTTTAATCCCGATTTTTCTCTGGGCGTCGGCTTGGCCTTGAGTCGTTAGCCTTTGCCACGATTCCGACATGAGTGCGATCAGCTGCAGCGTCCCGCCTGGAGTGTTCGGCCAGAGATTGTTACCCGGGAGATCGTTTGTCCATCCGATGGCGGAATTGGAAACTACATAGCGGGTTCCGCGAATTTCCTTTCCGGAAGCGTCCCGCAGACTCAAGAAAATGGCGTCGAGATATCCTCCATCGGCAAAGGAAATAAGGTCTGCCACGGTTTGTTCGACATCCTCCCTGGTCCTAAGGCCTGTAGACTGCGCTTTCATACTGAAGTCCGCACCGAAGCTATTGAGCACCTTACGTACGTCGACTCGCGTTGTTGTGTTTGTTCCGGTATTCATTGTTCCTCAATGACGAATGAACGTCCCAAAATCTCTTTCCAGTGATCAATTGTTTCGCCTTTGCCCGCACAAAAACTGGCGGTTGTGATCCGCTCCCAGGCAAGCTCGGCCTCCTTGACGATTTCGCTACGTTCGGCTTCAGTGAGGCGTAGAGCCACGTTGTTGCTCGAGTTTACCGGATCGAGAACGACGACGATATCGCTGGGGAACTGTCTGACGGTTCCGTTTTCGGGAAACGCGATTGGTTTGCCGAGCTTCGATTGAGCAACATATAGAAAGAATCTCTGTATTCCTTCCTCCAAGCTCGGTGCATTGCCGTGCACATCCTGAAGGTGAGCGAGGAGCAACTCGATCAAGAACGAGCGAAGCGACTCGAGCTCCTTGTTGTTGCGCCACTTCTTTGCGAGACGCACAAGGGTACGGTAGGCGGGATCACCGTCGCTGCGTTTTTTGAGGAAGGCCAGTTGGCCGCCGACACTTGTTTTTACGGGTTCGCCTTGTCCAGACGAAAGTTGCCAGCCATACCCTGGCTGAGCCGAAATGTGGACAATGGGGACAAGGTCCACGTCAAGTTCCGAATCGCGGAAATGGATTCCCAGTGTGCGGGGCTGGATCTCGAAGTCACTGGCTTGCTTCTGCGGGTATATGGCGCGCGCAAGTTTGCGAATGATCTCGTGAAGCTTGTCCACGTCCGCCTTCTCAGATTCAGACACGTTAAGGAAGACAGCAACGTCGGCGTCCACTCCGTAGTCGCCGTGTGGTCTAAGCACTGTCCCCTTCACAAGGGAGCCTGTTTTCTTGAAGCCGATAACGCGGAAGGATTCGTCATCCTTAATCTTGGCCTCAAGCCTCGTGATCAAGAAATCGACCTGCTTCAAGTATTGCTGCCGTTTGCCAGGTCGTAATTTCAAGACCTGGGCTACGAAAATATTGATATCCGCATCGGTGAGCTTCATCGCGACCCAGATTTCCTTCCCTGCGATTGCCGCATTCAGAGGATAGCCAGACACACCGTCGAACCTTGAGCCGATGTCCCTTAGGGATACTGCGCTTGAGACTAGGCCTTTTTGCCATCAGTTACGAAAAAAAAGCCCTCAAGCACGGCAAAATAGGTGCCTCCAAATCGCATATACTCTGGCCACCGAAGGAACCGGATGACCGAATATTCCTTTGCCGGTGTCGATGATTTCGGCGAGGTTCTCAACCGTCTCGTCATTCACGCGCGGAACCTCAATGCAGGACTTGTGTGTTCGGGCGTCCGAGAAAGGGTACTTGCCGGGGGTGAGAGTGCCGAAGATCTGGCGATGGCTGTTCTCCTGAAATTTCTAGACCCTCTTGAGCCTTCAGTTTCTTGGTCAGCGCAGAAAGGGGAGCCCACGAAAGATGGAGTAGTTGCCTATCTAAAAAGAGTGCTTGAGAGGGATCTTTTCGATCTAAAAAAATCCAAACGATACACGACAACCATTTACTTGGATTCGTATGAACCCGAGGACGATGAGGCCGGTATGACTTTAGATCAGGTTGCGGTTACCTACTACGGTCCAGAAGCCGAAACCCTGAGGCAAGAGCGTATAGCATGGCTTCTGAAACAATTTGACGCGGAACCCGAGCTGAATGAAATCGTGAAACTGTTGTTCGATCCAGCCGGATATACCGCCTTCAGCAACCAACAACTGGCCCAGCTGTTGGACACGTCTGTTAGAGAAATCGAAAACCGCAAGAAGCGAATCAAATTAAGTCTGTCGAAACTGGCTGCTTCTTGCAGTGCGGAAGGTGCTAAACATGTCTAAGCAGAAGACAGAAGGATTTCTCGAAGAGATTCGTCGTATCGCACATGACCTCGGAGAAGGGGACGAAAGCCTTACGCCAGAGCAAGTTCGTGCACACCTACTTGAAGTAGGTGTAAATCCGGACGAATTAAGAGCTCGTTTTCACGAAGCCGCCTTAAAGCTTGCACAGAGAGAACGATTAGGGAATCGTCCCGTGTCCCTACTTGTTAAACGAGCCATCGACACGACTCGTCCAGACGACGAGTTACCACATGACATCTCGGCAGCGCGAGCCTTCGCTGAGCGATGGATCGACAAATTTCGGTCAGCAACGGCGTTGCCGGCTGATTTCCAGGTTGCCCGTGCCTACCGAAAATCCGACGATCTCTCAGATGCCGACGTCGCTGACCTAGATCGATTAGAAGAAGATCTCAAACAAAGAGTTAAGAAAGAAAATGAGAGAAAAGCCTGATTCCGTACTCGTCGTGAGTCAGTCCTTCCTGAATCGCTTCGGTCACGATTGCGGGAAGCGGCTACCCGAAGTGGTTACCCAAATCGGTCTGGAATTGATCTTTCGAAAGGCCGAGAGTTACGAAGGTGCTCTGCTTCGCATTAAGAATGTTCCGCGAGGGTTCATTGTAATCAACTCTCAGATCAAAGAAGAGTCGCGCAAATTGTTTACGATCGCGCACGAGTGTGGGCACTTTCTGCTGCCTGCACAGCAAGAGCTATCAACTCCCTGCTCCAAAGAGAAGATCGAAAACTGGAACGAGGAACTGTACCGACCGGAATTCGATGCCAATCGATTCGCTGCCGAAATCCTCATGCCCAGAGATTTCGTGAACTCCTATTTGCGCCTAGAACCAACTATGGAGTCGGTTCAAGCGATCGCTTCAATCTGTGGGACGTCTCTAACGGCTTCAGGTTTTCGACTTGTCGAGCTAACCAGTTTTCGAGCAGCCATCGTATGGTCTCAGAATAATCATGTGGCTTGGTACAAATCATCGTCCGAGTTTGTTCGGTGGGTCCGAAAAGGTGAGTTGAGCGAGCAAACGTTTGCATCAGATTGCTTCAAACAACGTGGCGTTCCCAAAACACTCGAACCTGTCCCCGCATCAGCCTGGCTGTTTGAGAAAGGTCTCAAAGAGGGCATTCAAATATGGGAGCATTCTCTATTCCTGCCGAATTATTCGGCTGTATTGTCGCTTTTGGTCATGCGCGAGCCAGTCGAAACATTTGAATACTCCTCCCTTGGGGATGATGCCGAGCTGGATCCCGCTGAGTTCACTCTTGATCGAAAGCGATGGCCGTCCAAGAAATAGCCACGGAATTGCCCAAAACATGCATTCGAGCTGGGTCCTCCGCGAGGCCGGTGGTCTAGGAGGGTGACGGCGACGGCCCCTAAGGTCTTGGGATCAAGTTTGTTTGACGGACTTCATTTTAGTTCTTTCAAAGCGAGGAACACTTCGTGAGAATCCAGATTCGACCGGCTATTCGGCAAGGCTATGCCTGCCTGAGCCCGGCCAAGGGGTAGGCTGATGCCAACAGTTAACGCAGAAAAAATCGCGCGAGCTTTGAACCTCACTGAATCTCGAGTCCATCAGCTCGTAAAAGAGGGAATGCCGAAGGAAGCGCGCGGCCAATTCGATCCGATCAAATGCATGGCCTTTTACATTCGGTATCTCCAGAACAAAATCGAACAGAAGACCATGCCGACTCTGGAGGAAGGAGAAGAAGGGGAACGCGCGGCAAGGATACGGATTCTCCGAGCCCAGGCCGACGAAAAGGAAATACAACTGGCGAAGTTGCGAAGTCAGCTGGTCGCGGTTCACGACGTGGAAAAAGCGACATCAGACCTCGTGCTCACCACGACCGCGCACATCATGGCGATCCCGCAGCGGCTCGCTCCCGAACTCGTGGGAGAGACTTCCCGCGTCATGATTCAGGCGAGGATCGAAGCTGCAATCAAGAAAGCACTCTCCCTTCTCGCGAAGTCCCACCGAGACGAAATTTCGGTCGATCTCAACCTTGCGAAGAACTAGTC
>Ga0210394_10008558_pt1 | contig 10499 bp, 12 predicted proteins | sample IncBWC12MmetaG_FD_160121 | JGI IMG/M metagenome (GOLD analysis project Ga0210394, IMG submission 160121) | Forest soil microbial communities from Barre Woods Harvard Forest LTER site, Petersham, Massachusetts, United States - Inc-BW-C-12-M | ecosystem: Environmental > Terrestrial > Soil >...
TGTTGCTGTTTTAGCTCATATAGTGCGCGCTGCCCATCGATCTTGGCCTGCTGCACGGCGAGCTGCGCTTCGATGGACTGCGCAAACGTCTCCACCTGCTTTTCCGCGATTTCGTTTTGTTTCCCGAGTTCTTCCTCCTTCACCTGCGATGTCTTCCAGACGATCTCGGCAGTGATGCCAAATTTGTAGAGCTGATCGTCCGCTTCGTGCTGCAATTGGGCCTGGTGAAATTCGGACCGTACCCCGGCGGCCTTCGATCGTTGCTCCATGAGTTGATTGTCGAGCTGCGCTTTCAGATTGTTGTATTCCCCTTCGGCGCCCTTGAGCTGGAATCCCGCGTCCAGAACGGATTGCTGGAGTTCGGAATTGCTGAGTTCCAGGATCACCGTGTTCGCGTTCACCGGAGTGCCCGGCAGCAGCAAGCGTTGCTCGACTCGTCCATCCGTGGCCGCCGGAATAACGCGGATGGTTTCCGGCACAAGCGTCCCCAGCCCGCGCACTTCGCGCAGCATCGGCCCGCGCTTCACCGTATCCGTCCAGACCGTAGTCTTGTCGACGGTAGGCGCTGCTGCCTTGAGCCTCGAAAGCCCCAATGTTACGGCCGCAGCGGTGATCAAGCCCGCCACTCCATAAATTATTCGGAGCAGCCGCCGCCTGCGTTTGAGTTCTGGTCTGGCGATGTCCATGAACAGTCGCTCCTCGGCAATGCGCGGCGCGATTTCAGAAGCGTCATTCGTGACGCAGCGCCAGCATCGGATCCACGCGCATCGCGCGCCGCGCGGGGATGTAGCAGGCCACGAGCGCCACAGCCATCAACAGAACCGCCGCGCCCGCAAACGTGAGCGGATCAGCTGGACTCACCCCGTAAAGCAGCGCGCCCATCAGTCGTGTCAACCCGAGTGCAGCCACGACGCCAATAAACACACCAACGAATGCGAGCTTCCCACCTTCTCGCAACACGAGACCCAGGACCACCCCACGCTCGGCCCCAAGCGCCATGCGAATGCCGATTTCGCTCGTACGACGCTCGACCGAATATGCGGTAACGCCATAAAGGCCCACAGATGCCAGGACGAGGGCGACCAATCCGAATAATGAAGTTAGCGTTGCAATCATCGTCTGCTGTGAGAAAGCGCTGTCAACCTGTTGTGCGAAGCTCCTGAAGTCAATGACCGCGAGGTCGGGATTCACCTTGGCGATGGCGTCGCGCACCTTCATTTCAAGACCCGGAACTTTGCCGAGCGTGCTCAGTTCGACAGCGTTCAAGATGTGCGATGCGTCTTCGAAGTGGCTGAAACGCGCATCATCAACAGAAGGAACGCTCTGCGCAGCAGGCAGAAAGAACATCGGCGCAAAGTTCTTGGTTGGCTCGCCATATTTCGTGTCTTCGGCTACGCCAACGATTTCAAAATTGCCGACCTTCTTCCAGACCATGTAGAATCCAAAATGCTTTCCGACCGGATTCTCGCCCTTGAAAAACGTTTTTGCGAATTTCTCGTTCACTACAGCAACCGGCTCCGATGTAGGCGTATCCTGTTCGCTGAAGGACCGCCCTTGAAGGATTTTGGTGCCAAGAGTTTCGAAATATCCGGCGCTGACACGGAGCCACGAGACTTCATTGTTATGAACAGGAGGGGGCGGTGTTTGGCCGTCAATGTAAACGAACTCACTCCAGTTGTCGCCCTCCATTGGTGTGTAAAGGGAGAAGCTGACTCGGCTAACGCCTGGAATTGCCGACAACAAATCCTGAAGCTCGCGATACAGAGCCAGCATCTGCGCAGGCTTATACCCGGCCATTTGCGGATCGATATGCAGGATGTACCGGTTGGGTGTGTCGAATCCAAAATTTTGGCCACGCATGTTGCGAAGGCTTTGCGTCAGCAGCAATGCCGAGGCAAGCAGCACGACTGAAAGCCCAGCCTGTGCGACGATGAGCGATTTCTGCGCCCAGCCACTGCGTCCCGATGAGCGGCCCACGCCCTTAAGCGCATCAATGGGAGCCGTCTTGGCCGTGATCCAAGCTGGAGCGACGCCAAAGAGAATTCCCGTGAGGATAGATATACCAAAAGCGAATGCGAGCACGGGAAGCGAGGGCGAAGCGTGAATCGCCAGAGATGTGTTTTGAAAGGCGAGGCGTAAAATGACACGCGTTCCGGCAAACGCAACGGCGATGCCTGCCAAGCCTCCGACCAGCGCCAACATCACACTTTCGATAAGCGCCTGACGAATCTGGCGCGAGAGAGGCGCGCCGAGTGCGGCTTGGATTGCGATTTGAGCTTTGCGCGCAGTCGCACGGACAAGCATGAGGTTCGCCACATTGGCGCAGGCGATGGCCAGGACAAGCGCGGAAATCCACATTAGCAGGTGCAAGCTGGAGCTATATTGGTCGCGGAGCATTCGAATCCCGGCGCCACCAGGCGAGAGACGGAGTGTTTGTTTAGGAACCGAAGCGCGATCGGCAGTTTGAAGTTGGGCGATGGGGCTTAGCAGCCATTGCTGCAGCTCCACTTGCATGTGTGTGCCGATTTGCTTAGGGTCCCCGCCAGGGGAGAGACGACCGATTAGGTCCAACCAATTTTGCTGCGCGGAATTGACGAGAGGGTAAATCGGATTGATGAGTGGCTGGTCTTCGATCGGGATCCAAAATGCCGCCAGATTGGTGAGGCGATCTCCAAAGAAGGAGGGCGGCGCGATGCCAACAACGGTGAACGGCTGGTGGTTGATCGTGAAAGCTCCGCCGATCACGGAGGAGTCAGCACCAAATGTTTCCTGCCAAGCGCGGTAACTGATTACAGCAACCGGGGGTTCGTCTTTGCGATCGTCCTCCGGCGCGAGGGCGCGTCCCGCATAGGGACGGATTCCAAATGTAGCGAAATAATTTCCGGACACGAACTCAATCCTCATTGATTGAGCGGGTTGACTGCTGTTGGCCCGGCGGACGCCAACCATCTCGGTTCCGGCCTGAAAAGCGGCCAGTTCGACGAAACCGGGCGTATGGTCGCGGAAGTACTTGTATTGTTCGTACGAGAATATCGACCAATTGCCCTGAATTTCGCCATTGTTACAGCATTGCTCGACATCGCCAACCCGATACAACTCGCCCGGCTTGGCGACCGGAAGCGAATTCAACAAGACCGCATGGACAAGTGTGAAAATCGCCGTTGTCGCTCCGATCCCGAGCGCTAGAGTCAGCACAGCCACGGCTGTAAATCCTGGACTCTTTCGCAGCATCCGAAACCCGAAGCGCACATCCTGAATCACTGCTTCCAGTGCAGGCAACCCGCGGCGATCTCGAAAGTGCTCCTTGACCTGCTCCAACCCGCCGAGCGCGATAGACGCTTGACGGCGAGCCTCCTCAGCGGTGAGGCCGGCACGAACGCCGTCTGCGATGTGCATCTGAAGATGGCTCTCCAACTCTTCCGCCAATTCTCGGTCTTGCTGTTCCTTTCGGAAAAGCGCGGCGAACCGCAAACACCAGGCGCGCATGCGTCTCATAAAGATTTCTCTCCCGGTGACAAGAAGCGCGCGAGGATTGTTGTTGTTTGCTCCCACTCGCGCGCTTCTTTCTCGAGCTGTTTCCGTCCCGCTCGCGTGAGCCTGTAGTATTTGGCTTTGCGATTGTTGTCCGATACGCCCCACTCGGAGGCGATGTAGCCCTCTTGCTCCAGCTTGAGAAGTGCTGGGTACAAAGTTCCATAATTGACGGAAAGCAAATCGCCGCTGGTCTGCTCGATTCGCCGGGCAATTCCATATCCGTGAAGCGGTCCCAATGTTTCCAGGGTCTTCAGCACCATCACGGAAAGCGTTCCTTGCCAGACATCCGGTTTTTCGGCCATGTCTCTCCTATTGGAACACAATAGAAAGCGTGCCACAAGTCCTATGGGAATGCAATAGAAGGATGTTTCCCCGCGCCATTTGGCTCCAACCCACAATCGATTGCAATAGAAGCGGGAGGGACCACAATTAGGGCTCGAACGAACTGCACGGTTGCTTTGCCGGGATTCAAGGCCGGCGGCTGTGAAAGGGAATTGGGAGGAACGGACGCAGAACAACAATGAGAGCTGCTGCAATCACCTGGTGATGTGGTTGGAGAACAACAATCTCCCCGCCGCGGCGCAATCGACCTATTTACGATTCACTTTGAGGGATGCTCTGAGGCGGAACAATTCGCGTGAATGCCGGCGTCGGAAAGTTCATCTTCCCGGAGGCTTCTTGCGCCTACCATCAAGCGATTCCCTTTGCGTTTCACCCAGATCACTACAAACAGCCGGGGAAACTCATCCGAAAGATTTTCGGCCTCAGGGCCCAGAGGTTCAACGCCAAGGATGCTGCCTTCATGCACCGCGCCCCGGATGGAGAATCGGCAGCCCAGATCACTGACGTCTTCCACGCGCGCTCGTTCCGCGAACTGCAGCCCAGATTCATCCACACCGGTAATTTCCACTTGAGAATGCAGGAAAAAACGGCTATGGGCACGGCGTTCGTGGATCATTTGGCATCGTGCTTTGGACCGCCTTCGTCCGGCTGGGGCTTCAGGTTGGTGAGTTTTTCACCCTGGAGCAACCGGGCGCCAATCGTGGAACCGTGTTCCTTCCGCGCGACCCACATGACCTCATAAAGTCGCGGCTCCTCATCCGGGAAAGCTTTTCCACCTGGTCCAAGTACTTTCACCGAAACGGTGTCTCCCTGTTGGACGGGCCCGCGAGTTGAGAACCGGCAACCAAAATCGCTCACATCTTCAATAAAGGTTCGCTCCGTGAAGGCGTGGCCCTCACCGTCAACTTCAGTGACCTCCACCGGAACATGCACCAAAATGCGCCGTTCCGCCCTCCTACGTTCGACCAAGAATACGCCTGGATTGCTTTTTTCTTCGGACACTATCGTTCCTCGACCATTCCAATTGGTCGGGGCACGCGCCGTGCCAAAAAAAATGTCTGTTTGAATCGGGAAACAAACGGTTTCCTCCCAGTCCTCACTTCTCTTGCGTTCCATTAAGAGAAACCTGTGCCGAAGAGGGACGCGAGAACTTCACTTAGCATTTGCTGGCCGCTTCTCTGTGGGCTTGCTCTAGCCGTTCGAAGTGAGGTGCGGCGCGCCAGTTTAAAGATCGGAACCAGCGCGCCACTTGTGGATTCTGGGCAGGCTATCTGGGGGGGCGGCGTGTAGGGGTGCTGATCAGGTCCAAATTGTTGTCTTCAACGAAGACATCTAAATAAATGCAACTGCCGTGCCAATGAAGATCGATTTCCGCCGCACAAAATAAGCGACTTATCAATGAAAGCAAATCGCAAGTTGTGTCAGAACATGAAATCTGTCCGATTCTGAAACAGGGAATTACGATCGCTCGCGAAATATGAAACCCTTGGGCTTACTGCAACGCTGTCGAGTTCGCCGATTTCTTTTCAGCCCGTTTTAGGAATCGGTACAAACTCGTCCGCCCAATGCCGAGCATTTGAGCCGCCCGGACGCGATTGCCTTCGCAGGCCTCGAGTACACGCCGGATATGTTGCCGGCGGACCTCCTCCAGCGGGAGTGGCCGCCAGGTGTCTCCGGCGCGGCCGTTTTGGGCGGCAGGCCTCTGCAGGTTCTCAGGCAAATCGTCCACATCGATGAACTCGTTTACTGATGTAAGGCAAGCGCAGGAAATCACATTTTCAAGTTCGCGGACATTGCCCGGCCAGCCATGTTGATACAAGACGGTCTGCGCTCGCCTGGTAAGGCCTTTAATCTGTTTGCTGTAGGCCTCGTTATATTTTTTCAGGAAGAATTGAATAAGCAAGGGAATATCGTCCAGGCGCTCAGCGAGGTTGGGCACGCGAATCTGGATCGTGCTGAGGCGATAAAACAAGTCTTCGCGAAACCGGCCGGCCAGGACTTCAGCTCGCAGGTCTCGGTTAGTGGCGGCTATGAGCCGCACATCCACGTGGCGCACTTCAGGGGAGCCAACACGCTGAATTTCGCGGTTCTGGATCACTCGCAGCAGTTTGGCTTGCATCGGGAGCGACGTCTCTCCGACTTCGTCCAGGAAAACCGTGCCGCCATTCGCGTATTCGAACAGGCCTGGCCGCGTGTCGGTCGCGCCCGTAAAGGCGCCCCGCATGTGCCCGAAGAGCTGGCTTTCGAGGAGCGTGTCCACCATCGCGGAGCAGTTGCACACCGCGAACCGCTGCTGTGCGACAGGACTCATCTGGTGAATCGATTTGGCGATTAATTCCTTGCCGACGCCCGTCGCTCCGATCAGCAGGATGTTGGTGTAGTGCCGCGCGACTTTGCGGACCATTTCGAACACTTCCACCATGGCTGGGCTGCGGCCCACGATCCCGTGAAATTCGAGGTCACTCAGGAGCTGTTGTTCCAGACCGCGGATCCGCTTCCGCTTGTTGAACGACTCGGCAAGTTCGTCCAGGGATTTCTTAAGACGCGACCGGTCAACAGGTTTAGGGACATAGTCGTAGGCGCCGCGCTTGACGGCCGCGATGGCGTTGTCCAGCGAGTAGTACCCCGTCATGAGGAGGACGTACACGCCAGGATCGCGCTGCATAGCCTGCTCCAGAAACTGCAGGCCGTCCATCCCCGGCATCTTAATGTCCGACATCACCACGCGCACGCGGCCCTGATCGATCAATTCAAGCGCGTACTGCGGGTCGCTCGTGCCAATGGAGCTGAAGCCGAGGCAGCGAAGCGATTCTTGCAGCATTTCAACCATGCCGGGCTCATCGTCCAAAACACATACCGTCATGGATTCGTCGGAGCTGCCGCGAATGAAGTGGCCTGACTTGGGAGGTGCAGTCAATGTGTTCATGATGAGTCACTGGCAAGGCCAATGCCAAAATCCCACCGCGAATGCGCGGGACTGGCACTTCATCTTCTAGGATTTCGTGCTGGCTGGGGTTTCTTGTAAGTGTTCTATAGACAAGCAATTATGACGGAGGGGCTAAAATTATTCTTTCGCCGGGCGCATGGGCCTGCTTAAATTGGCCTTTGATTCACGGCTCAAGCCAAAAACCGCGTTCCAAATTGGAGAGAATCGCCCTTTACTTGTGCCAAAGGCGAATTGCCCCTGGCACGGATCCATTTAGTTTGCGGCGCTTTCATCCATCTCGCTCAAATACGCGAAAAACTCAAACTCTTCCGCTGGATATCGGATGATTCCTCCGAGGTCCGAATCCATCTGGCAGTAGCTGCCCTGGATATTGCAAAGCTCTAGCACACGGTCCTGCGTGGAAGAGGTCGCGCGGCGGATTTCCTCGCACGTGGCGAGCCGGTCATGATTCGTTTTGTTCATCGTCTCGGTTTTCATTGGAGGATCTCCTCGTGTTGCAGCTCCAGTTCGAATTCCTGCACGTCGCATACCCTTCTTCGATCCTCTGAGCCATTAGATGCATTTTTCCACGCCAGAGATTCCTTCGAGCGCGGGTGTAATTGCGCCAGTCTGATCTGGCAACGGCCGTTGCGATCCATCGGCACCACACTTTGAACCTGGTAGGCCACAGGAACCGACCCACTCGAAGGCTCGGAGGCCAGCAAGCGAACAAAGACAATGGCTCCCTCCGGCAGCGCACGATGCAATTGCACCTGTTTTTCACCCTCAGCGGTCCAAAGCAAATCGGTTCTTTCCGCGAAGAAGCTGTTATCCAGCCCCCAGCCGGAAATTTCAATCCGGTAATCGCCGGATGAGTTGAATGAGTTACCCATCGAAATCACGCTCCTACCTCTGTCTAATGCAGACGACGGGCCAGACTGCAAATATTCGCTTGCGTTGAAAGGGAAGGATTTATGCAATCGCGCTTAAAGAAGAGCGCGCCTATGAAGGAACAAATTGAGACATGTGTGCAATTTTGAAACAGCAGCGTAGCGAGGCCAAGTCATTGCGAAGGATACGTTTCGAGTGCCGCGGGCTAGCTGGTGCGGACCCCGGCGTACAGGGCGTGCAGCGCATAGAAAAATACGGGCTGGAAAATTCTATCGAACAGGGACCAGGCGATGATCAAACCGAGCAGGGCAAAGTTCCGGGAATGTTGCACCCAGTCGATATAACGCTGTGCGGCGTTTTCCGGCATCACCACCATGATCCCCGCATGGCCATCGAGCGGAGGCACGGGGAGCAAATTGAACGTGCCCAGAAGTAGATTCAGAATGAAGAGGATACTCAGAGCCGAAGTGAGAAACGTCGGATCCGCCGCATTGGCCGGCGATACCAGGTTGGAATAACTCTGAATTGATTCCGGCTGTCGAAAATACCCGGCCTCCAACCCGATCCGTATCGCAATCCCAGCCAGAAGCATCAACGAGAAATTGGCCGCCGGCCCCGCCAGCGCCATCCACGCCGACCGGCGCGGATACTGCCGCTGCCAGGCCGGGTTAAACGGCGCGCTCGCCCAGCCGATCATCCATCCGCCCACGAGGAAAGACAGGATCGGCACAACGACCATCCCGAACGGCGAGCGGCGAATGTGCGGAATCGGATTGAGCGTCACCTGGCCCCCCTCGGCGGCGGTCGTGTCGCCGCCAAGCTTGGCGGCGAGCGCATGAGCCGCTTCGTGGCACGTCGTAGAGAAGAGAAAGACGAGGTACCAGATCGCGCCCAGGGCCAGGTCGGGTGTATTCATGGTGGCGGCAATCGCAAAATGTTTGGCTCCGGGGCCTGGACTCGAACCAGGATAACCAGCTCCAAAGGCTGGCGTGCTACCAATTGCACTACCCCGGACCAGAGGCAAAAAGTGTAGCAGAGAAGGCAAAATCGGCACAGCGATTCCAGTTGCATGCGGATGCGCTGCCGCGCCATTGCAGCATGGACGTGTTGCTGAAATGGCGAGAAGGAAAGTTATGGCACTTGACTTGCGGTCGTCCTGGCTTCATACTCTGAATGTACGTTGTACGTGTTCAAACGTACATTTGGAGAAAAGACCGTGGATGACGCTGGCGCCGTAACGGTAAGAAAAGTCTCCGCGACGAGCCTTCGCGGCCGGCTGAAGACTTACATGAAGGCGGCGAAGGGCGGCAAGGTTGTCCTCATCGAGAATCGCAGGCAGGAATCGAAGTACCTGGTGGATAAGGAGTGGCTGGATACCGTGATGCGGGAACGCGAGTCCATTCTTGCCACGCTGGAAATCCTCGCCGACCGTGAACTGACCAATCGCCTGCTGAAACTCGCCGAGACTATTGATGACGATGTCAACGCCGACCGCCTCCACACGATGGAAGAGGTCTTCGGCGAACCTTGAGCGAAGCCGAGCCCAAATATTCCATCGCGTTCACCGGCGATGCCTTTGGGGAAGTAAAGGCTCTGGACGGGAGCATAAAAAATAAGCTCAAGAAAGTGTTGACGAAAAAACTGGCACTGGATCCTCAAGGATATGGGCTTCCTTTGCGTTCTCCGCTTCAGTTGTACTGGAAGCACGAATTCGCGGCACACCGGGTGATCTACCGGATTTACGAAGAGAAGCATCTTGTCGTTGTCTGCGCAGTCGGGCCACGTAAACAAGGAGACGTGGCAGATGTTTATAAGCAATTTCAAGCGCTCGCCCAAACGGGCAAAGTGGCCCACCAGGTCGCACAGGTCCTCGCCAATCTCGCGCCAGGCAAGAAAAAAATCGAACCTCCAAAGCGCTAGGTTTCTTCCTTAACTCTACGCCATTAGAAACCCACACCCTTCGCAAGGCGCGAAGGATGGGGCAACCGGCACCCGGCTCAGCGCTTCACACCACCGTAAACCGCGAAATTGTAGTGCTTCCAGAGCACATCTACATCAGCAAAACCAATTTCCGTCAACCACGCCAACTGATCCACCAACCTTGCGGGATGGTCTTCGGCATGGTACTTGGCAATCCACTTTTCCTCGATTTCTTCGTCGGAGATGTTGTGGCGCATAAAGGCTCGCCACTGGTGCATGTAAGTCGCTTGCAGAATGTCACTGGAGGCCAAAACCACGTCACCGTTGTAGAAGGCCCCTCCGGGGCTTAGCCTGCCGTATATCTGGCGGTAGAAGCGCCGCTTGTGCTCATCCGATGCGAGATGGTGCAGGGCGAGCTACGAGATGACTACATCGTATTCTCCATCGAAGGCCGCGAAATCGCCCACGACGAAGCGAACGACCGGGTAACGTGCAAGTTTCGCCTGAGCCAGTGCAATCAAGTTTTCGGCCAGGTCAAGGCATGTGACGTGCGCGTTTGGAAAGGCATCTAGGACACTTTGCGCGATGGTTCCGGTGCCACAGCCAAGATCAATTACCCTAATGGGCGTGGCGCTTTCAAATGGCAGAGCCGCGACCAGTGCCTCTACCATTCGAGGGTAATCAGGGATCAGCGTCAGGATGATTCGTTCAAAATCTCGCGCTTCCTCCTCAAAATGCTGTTTAATTCTGTCCTCCATCGTCACCAGCCTTTTTGTATCTGGATTCTATCGCAGCTTTGAAGGTGCCACATTTGCTAAGCAGCGGCGGGGCATTCGGGGTGCTTAGGTTCAGGGCGCGGGATCGTACGCGGCGATCGATCCGAAAT
>Ga0210394_10008559_pt1 | contig 10499 bp, 5 predicted proteins | sample IncBWC12MmetaG_FD_160121 | JGI IMG/M metagenome (GOLD analysis project Ga0210394, IMG submission 160121) | Forest soil microbial communities from Barre Woods Harvard Forest LTER site, Petersham, Massachusetts, United States - Inc-BW-C-12-M | ecosystem: Environmental > Terrestrial > Soil >...
GCAACGCCTTTCACTGAGCCGAACTCCGACTGCCAGAGTGTATAACTCAGCATCACCGCGCGATTGCCGGGCTTCTCATCGTCCCAACGAAAATCTCGGCCCAGAAGTGGCGCGGCGCCCAGCACGACAAAAAAGTTCGCCGAGACAGTCTGCGAGAGTTTGGTTTGTCGACTCTCACTATTGGCTTTAGAAGAAGTCGCGATTCTGGCAAACTAGTACTCATGGCCAGCAGCCTCGTCGTAACTTGCAAGAACGCAGAGTTTCATTCGCACCAGTCCACTGTCGAGGGTTACAGAATCACTGTTACCGAGCGGTTTGACATTCCAATGCGGATCAGGTGCGACAATTGCGGGAAATGGTTCGAGTACGATCCCAAGGACATCATCTTCGTGATGTCGGCGACTGAGGCACCTCAGTCCGACAACGGTTGACCCTCCATCGACACGTTGAGCGGCTCGCTGCCAATAACGCCGACCAAGGCCAAGAGCTAGGTGCGGCGCCCATCGCACAGGCTCAGACAGATGGGGTTCCGTTGTTCGCAGCTTAAGTGTTTGGTGGTACCGAGCTCGTATTAGCTGCGGGCATCGGTCGGGCTGGGCGCGCAATGAGGCTGAATGAGAAGGTCGACCGGAGTCGCGCCTTTCAACCCAAAAACGTCAGAATAACTTCAGGTGCCTTCAGAAGTATTCGTGGCACGATCTCAGTCAGGTTCCCTACCCCGTTGCCCCGAGCCCTGTCGCCGAGAGGCTAGGATCACCTTCGTCTGAAGATCTCTGGCTGGGATTACGGAGAGCCAACGTCCGTCCACGCGGTGGGTTTCACATGCAACACGAGACGGGAAAAGGTATGACGAACGCGATCTTAAGAGTCCGTGTCGCGGTCATCGACAATGAGCATATCATTGCCGACACGCTCGCGGAGATCCTCAGACAACACGGCTACGAGGCCAAACCTCATTACAATGGCGAGTCGGCATTGGTGGATGCGGGCTGGTTTCGCCCGGATGTCGTTATGAGTGATATTCAAATAGGCAAGATCGACGGAATTGAAACAGCATTGAGGATTCGAAAAACCCAGCCGCAATGCAGGATCATTCTCTTTACCGCGTCTCCCGTGGGCCAGGATCTTTACCAGAAGATCGACGATCTCGGTTTCGAATTTCTTCGGCGCCCTCTTCAACCTCTAGGGGTGTTAGCGTTGCTCGCCAAGAGATGAAGAACCGCGCACGAAGAATTTGGTCGGATTGCCGATATTGAGCTGCTGCGGCACCGGCAGCGGCACTCTTTGCGTGCGATCATCTGAGCCCCGATTGTCGAGCTATACTTTGCACCGGGTTGAACGCCCGCAATCGAACTTCGTTCGGATACCAAATGCCATAACGCGGCTTGCGTTGGATCTTCGGGAAACTGAATCTACGTACGTGCGTCAAAACAACGAATCAATTACTCGTGGGCCGCGACGCTTGTTTGCATCGCGGGAAGTCGAACTTTGAGGATCAAACCTCCTTCGGGTCGGGAATGAAGCAGGATCATTCCGTCATGCGCCTCCACGGCCCACTTTGCAATAGCCAAGCCTAATCCAGCGCCTCCGGTCTCGCGGTTACGCGCCATGTCGACCCGGTAGAATCGCCTGAACACATGCTGTCTTTCGCTCTCCTCGATTCCGGGCCCCTGGTCCTCCACTGACAGCTCCACCATCGCGGGGCCATCACTTTCTTTGCCAGCCAGCGTCCAGCAGACGCGAATCTCGCTGTTGTGCGGAGAGTATTTGACGGCGTTATCCAGCAGATTCATCAGCGCCATGCGAAGAAAGCCTCGATCCGCCTCCACTTGCAGATCGGCATCTCCGTCAAGGACAATCGTCTGAGTCTTTTCTTCCGCCAAGACGCCAACTATTGCGACCGTTTCGTTCACGAGGCCGGACAGAGAGAATTCCGTGCGCTTCAGCTTGATCTCTCCGGACTCCGCCTGCGCAATGGTGAGCAGCGTGTCGATCATCGAGCTCAGCCTGGTCACTTCCTCGAGCATGCTCCCAATGATGTCTTGATATTTGGCGGGATTCTGTTGGGATTGGAGGCCGACTTCGCCCACGACACGCAAGGAAGCCAGCGGTGTCCTCAGTTCATGAGAGACATCCGATGTGAACTGCTTCAGTTTTACGAACGATTCTTCCAAGCGTTCCAGCAAGCTGTTGAGCACCCGCGCCATATGGCCGAATTCGTCTTTGGGGTTTTCCACCGGAATGCGATCGCTCAGGCTGCTGGCCGTAATCCGTTCTGTCAGCCGAGCCATGTCTTCGAGCGGATTCAGAGCCTTCCTCGCCATTCTATCACCCGTAATAGCGGCTGCAAGAAGCGCGAACGGCGTGGCAAAGACTAGATCTTCGAGAAACTCGAATACGTGCAGGCGCAGCGGCTCGGTCCTGTAGCCCACTCTCATCAAAAGCGGCCGTCCCTTGAACAGGTGGAGATGGCTGACGGCCAGCACTCGAGTGCCATCGGACAGCTTGATGTGCCGGGCGAAGTAACGAATCGTGAATTCGTTTTCGAGCGGAGGTCCACCCAATTCCTGCCCGCGCAGTTTCTCGTTACGGAACAGGACTTCGCCTCGCTCGTTCATGACTTCCATCACCCGGTCAAGGAGCAACCTTGATTGCGCATGGCCATGGTAGTCCTCGCGCAACAAAAGCCGCCCATCGGTTGTAAAGTAAAGAAGACCTTCGACGGTCTCCAGATCCTGCACCTCGGCATCATAGAGCTGAGCGCTCAGCTGCCAGTAATGCAGGAAGCATGCCCCGCATATGAACAGGCCCAAAACAAGGCTGAAGATGGCGGTGTACCAGAGTGTAAGGCGGGTTCGGATCGATGAGGGCCGGAGGCGCACTTAAGTATCCTCCGGCTTGCGCAAGACGAAGCCGACGCCTCGCACTGTGTGAAGAAGCTTCACCGGAAACGGATCATCGAGCTTGCGCCTGATCCGCGCAATGTGAACGTCGATCACGTTGTCCAGTGTCGTGTAACGAACCGGCGAGTGCCACACGTCACGCGCAATCATCTCGCGCGATACCACGGTGCCACGATTCGCCAGCAGGTACTCCAGTAATTCGAATTCTCTTGCCGTTAGGTCCAGCGGTGTAATTCCGCGCACAGCTGAATGGGCGCTTAGCTCCATCCGGAGATCCGCCAGTTGGAGAATGGAGGGGGTGTCCGGTTTAGCCCGGCGATGGAGAGCGTGAATGCGAGCCAGAAGTTCAGGAAACGCGAATGGTTTGACGAGGTAGTCATCCGCCCCGACCTCGAGGCCGCGCACCCGATCATCCAGGGCTCCTTTGGATGTGAGGACCAGGACCGGGGTCCTTAGGCCATTCCGACGGACAGCGCGCAGAATTTCCAGACCGCTCGTGCCGGGCAGCATCAGATCCAGGAGAATGACATCGAATGTGAATTCAAGAATGCACTTCATCCCCGCTTCGCCGGAATTTACGATAGTCGTCTTGAACTCGTTCCCATCCAGTCCATCGGCGATCGCGACTGCCAACTTCATCTCGTCTTCTACGATTAGAACGCGCACCATGGTTCAGCAACGAATCTGAGGGTCGAGGAATGCCGATCCTCTACTGTAGGGTCTAACTCCTGGGGGAATTTCCGAACCGGAATCGTCGGAAATACTTCGAGCGAACTTGTGCTGCGATGGAATCCATTTTACAGGTTTCCCAAATTCTACGTAACTGCACTAAGGTTTGGGCGCAACCGATAGGCCAGCGGCCAGCTTGAACGTGGCATCGCCACATCCCAATCCTCGACGATGTTCTTCGTGCGCGCAACCCGAAAATGCGTTTACCGAACGAACAGACCCTGAAGATGAAACTCGCCAATATCAATATTGACGCAGGCTTTCAAAGCGGCATTCACAACATTGAACCGCAGAATTAGCCTTTCTTATGCCTGGCATGAAATGGCACTCAACGGGGCTCAGATCGGCTTTTGTTGCCTGTAACCAAGGTCGGCGGTGTTCCTTATTCCACGACGAGGTTGTCTGCGTGGAATGAGCCGATGACCACATCCACCCGGTGGCCGCGCTTCACCGCCAGCGTCGGGTTTGAGAAAGCCATCCAGTAAGTCATGCCCAGCTTAGGGGTGCTGCTCTGACGCAGTTTTCCAACCTTCTCCAATTCAGGGACTGAGAGCTTGACTCGGGCCTGCGCATCGTCCAACTCGGGCTCGGCCTTTTTATTGTTGAGGACGGTGGCCTTCGCCGGGTCCAAGACTCGATAGTTAAAACGAATGATTTGGCCCGACTCGGCCACCTTTACGTGGAGTTCATCCACGCCCCAAACACCCTCGTAATACATCTCCGCCCGCTGCGAAAGGCGATTAATCTGAGAGCCTTGCCAAACCGGAACCGGAGCACTCGAATGGGCGGGAGCTACGGCTTGAGCTGGCGGGGTTGACTGGGCTGGCGCCGTTGAAACGAAAATGCCGACGGCGAAAACCCCCGCCAGCAGCATTGCATTTCCCGTGAATTGAATGGTGTGTGTATCCAACCTTATCCAGCGGGTCATTGGTTTCCTCGTTGTGGTTAGCGGGCCGGACATCCAGGTTTGAATGTCCGGCCCCACGTGGTTTGTTAGTTGGCGTTGAAGTTCGGGCTCGTAATCGCTACTGCTGTTCCCCCGGTCGGAGTGCCTGTTACTGTGACGTCGGCGGTCCGGGTCGCACCCGAGGTTGGCACAAACTGAACGTTGAGGGTGCAATTGCCGTTGACGGCAAGACTCGTTGTTGGTGTGCAGCTGCCACCGGCAATGATCGAGAACGTTCCACCGCCGCCGCTAGTCTTGGCAATGGTCGGTGTCCCGCCAAAGGTGAACGTGGTACCGGCCGCGCCCGCGTAGGTCACGGTGAGCAAGCCGGTCTTGGTGGTTGTGTTGCCGGTCGATGTTGTCAACGTCGGCGGAGTAAACGTGAGCAGTGTTACGCCCGTTCCGGTCATTTGCACCGGGGCGGCCGGGGTACTCGTGACCACGGTACCCGCTGCAAAGGTCAGCGTGCCAGGGGTGGAGGCTCCTGCCGCTGTTGGAGTAAACGTGACGTTGTAGGTGCAGGCCGGGGCCCCCACAGCGATGGTTCCACCGCAGCTGCCGCCGCTCCGTGCAAAGGGAGCCGCTACCGTGGGCCTAGTCACGACGACGGTACCAGTGTTGGTGATAGTGAAGGTCTTAGCAGCGCTCGTACTTCCAACGTCCACGCTGCCGAAGGCAAGCGGATTCGGCGACACAGTTACGGCTGGGAATGCGGCGGTTCCAGTGAGCGAAACTGGCGAGCCCGTGACTGGCGAGCTGCCGGTGATCGTAACCGAACCCGTTTCAGTCCCCGCTGGTGCGACCGGCGTGAACTGCACCCGGATGGTGCAAGTGCCGCCTGCGCTCAGGGATCCGGCGCAGGCAGTTGCGCCCCCGCCGGCTGCCCTGGAGTATGGCCCTGTAAAGCCGATGGTAATGGTGCTAAAGGCCGTGGTACCGGTGTTGCTCAGGGTCAAAGTCTGGTACGCGCTAGTGGTTCCGATAGCGGTGGAGGTGAATGTCAGCGATGTCGGTGAGACACTGACCGCACCACTCGTCGAGGCTGTGCCGGTTCCGCTGAGTGAAACTGGCGAACCGGAAACCGCGACGTTGGCTGTAATGGTCAGTGTGCCGTTCACCAAGCCCACCGTTGTCCCCGGCGTAAACACCACATTGATGGTGCAGGTGGCCCCTGTCGTCAAGGTGAAGGGGGACGCGCCACAGCCGCCTCCCGCCGCTCCTGCCGGCCGCGAGAAGTCCGCGGAGAAGGCCAGCGTGATACCCGTTCCCGAAGCCGTTCCCGTGTTGTGCACCGTCAGTGTCAACGGTAGGCTGGTGGCCCCATCGGCAACGGAGCCGAATGCCAACGGCCCGCCCGTGACACTGAGTGTCGCGACCTGCGGCGCTCCCTGGAATTCGACGGCGCCTGGGTCAAAGGACGTGGTGTCTCCCGTCTCTGGCCTCGGGTTGCCGAAGAAGTCTGTCGCCGGGTGAGGCACAGTAATCGGGATCGCAGCAGGGCTGCCGTCGAAGGATGCCGATGGCGCGTAGTTGGCAAACAGAGCGCCACCACCGTAGTTCCCATTCACCCCACCTGCCACCGAATCGTCGCTCAGCGACAGCGGACCCCAACTCACGTTGATCCAGTTGTTGCCCTCGTCCACCGTCGCCGCTGGAGTGAGGGTAAACACCGGATTGGGGGTCAAAGCGTCGGCAATACCCGGAGGCACGCCATATCCACTGGGCCCACCGCATCCATCCGCCACGGTGCACGTTGGAGGCACGCGCGAACCGTTGCAATACTGGCTGACGAAGCCGGGAGCGGTTGCCGAGTTATGTGATCCTGATGGGTAGTCCGCCGGGTCGCCGATAATCGAATACGTCGGGTTGAGCGTGAACCCTGAGCCGTGATTAGTCGGCCCCGTGTCGCCGCGTACGCCGAGGTCCCAGTAGTTGACGCCCGCGGTGCATTGGCCGGAAGCGGTCTGCACCGGGGCGGCTGTCCCAGAGGCATTGAAGAGCGTGACGAGGTTCTGCTGGTTCAGGGTCCCTGATCCCAGGCTGCCCACTCCGATCTCGAACGAGCGGTTCTGCCAGATCACGTTGTTCTGCAATAAGGGGTTCGAGAATCCCTGGCAGCTGGGCATTCCAGTCGGGCATGTAATCGTTAACCCGGTGACCGACGTAGTAAACAACGAGGAGTTTTGGGTACTGGTCACGCCGGCCGATTGCGGGCACGACGTCGTGCCAGTGGTATTCGTGCAGTTCCCCGGCGGCGCGCTGGCTGCAGGCGTCCCGACGCTTTGCGTAAGCACGCCCGAAGAGGCAAGGGCATCGTTGCTGGCGATGGTGTTGTTGATGATGGACACATCTATCGCGTCCTGCAGCGATATTCCCGCGCCATCCCAACCCGCCAGGTTGTTGACGATCATGTTGTTGGTGATGGAAACATTGTTCCAGTATTGCGGCTGGTTGGGGAAGAAGGAAATCTCAGTCCCGTTGACCTGCTGAAGACGGATGCCTCCGCCGCTGCCGCTCTGGGCCTCGTTGGCCTGGATCAGGTTGGCGTTGATCGTCAGCCCGTGGCCCGTGCCGTCGCTCAGTCCCGGAGGACAATCAGCGTCAAGTTGAGTACCGCAAACTGGATCGGTATCCGGCGTGCCCATCACTTGAATTCCGCCACCGTTGGTGGGGATGGTGGGGTTGTCGCTCTGGTTCAGAACGATCGAGTTGTGCTCGATGTCGCCGAATTGGACCTCCCCGAGGTGAACGAGTCCGCCGCCCTCACCCGAGCTGCCGTTCCCGCACACCCAGTTGTAGTTGAACTTGTAGTAGTCGCTGCCGGTGCAGAAGGTAGCGCCGCCGCCTCCCGCCAAGGTGCCAGAGAACAGCTCATCGCCGAGAGACATGTTACTCGTAACGTAGTTGTTGTGAACGTTCACCAGCACCTGCAGGCAATACGGCAAATGCTGGTTGGTTACCCACCCGGTGCCGTCGCTGCAGGAGCCAGGAGCAGCGTTGGCGGTACCTCCCTGAACATACGGGGTTGGGAATTCGCCCTGGCCGACGCTGATGCCGCCCGTGAGCGTTCCGGCGTTGTTGTAGACTCGGTCGTTGGCGATTTGCAGGTGATGCGCCCAGCCGTGGACGAATATCCCGCCTCCGCCCTGGGAGCTGTTCCTGACAGTTATGCCGTCAATCGAGGACGGGTTGCACGCGAAGTCGCTGGGATACGGGTTGGTCTGGCTGGTGACCGTGGCGGCGCCTGTGCTGCTGTAAGTCACGGTATGGCACAACGGGTTGGCGTCGCCCACAGGGAGGACAGTCGGATCAGGGCCTACTCCCATAAGCATGGTTGAACCCGTCGGAAACGCTCCGCCCTCATTGCCGTCGCCCCAGGGATTCTGTCCGTGGAATTCTACTCCCTTGCTCAGAACCGTAATACCCGCTCCCTCATAGGCGCCCATTAGCGCGGGCTCTTGCAGCTGTTCGGCCACGTTGCCATTCTGCGTAGCGTCCCAACCCACAGTTGCCTCGAGTGGTAAGCGGTCAATCTGCGGAGCATTGGCAACAACGGTTCCGCCGCCGGTTCCTGTCAAGTCGGTTCCGAAGTACTTCCAACCCGCGTCTGGGCAGCTGTAGGTACTGCTTGAATCATAGGTAGCTGGAGCAGTTACCCCGGGGGTACTGGTCGGTATCGGCTGGCCGACCGGCACACCTTGCAACGTCAAGTCGAACAGGCAGTTGACATGCCGGCGCCAGGGATCGAGCAGCTTGCCAGCCGGGAAGGCATTGGAATCGACGATGGACGACACGGCGCCAACACCCTGCAGGCGGACGGGCTTCCACATCAGCAGCATCTCGTTATGGGCTGCAGTTGCACGAACCTGAGTTGCAGAAGTGCTGCAGGTAGCCGTCGTAGTTGTCCCGGTGGTCGTGCAAGTCGGGTCGACGATGAGCAAGTCGCCCGGAGCCGCGCCGTCAATTGCGCTTTGGACCGATTGGTTCGCGGAGATGTGGGTTGGAGCCTTGCCGCCAATCGTTACAGTCACCGCGTCGATCGACTGCTTGCCATTGCCCGCGGTGATAACCAGTTGACCGCACTGCGCGGTCGAGCCCCCGTACTGCGCCTGTTGCTGTACCGCGCAGTTGGGAACGCCGGCGGGCACGGTTACGACAATCCCCGTGTCTGACCAGCTGCTGATGGTAGCCGGCTTTCCACCGATAGTCACTGAGGACACCGTGTTGCAAGTCGCGCTACCCACTGTCGCGCTTGCGCACTGGGCGCCAAAGCCATAGTGGCGTCCGACGGTTTTCATGCTGAATGGAGCCACGAGCGCGGACGGACCTGAGTATGCGCTGCTACTAGTCTGCTGATCGCCAAGCGCCGAAATGGTGAGGGTCGCACCGGAGGCGCTGACCCAGGGACCGATACCGGTGCCGTCCACTTCCTTGATCGCCGGCGTGGCGTCAGGGTAGCTGCAATCGACATTGTTGTATCCCGCGCCTACGAATGCTTGCGTGGGCACAACGGGAGTGTCGTTATACGTGGTCAAGCCCGGCATGAACGGATCTATGTAGCAGAAATCGCTGTACGCCGGGTTGTACAAAGGATCAGTGATCAGCTGATTGAAGGTCGGGTTCGGAACCGTTGCGCCGGCGGAATTGACGATGGTGGCGCGCGTATCAATGATCGGGCCCGGGTCGTTCATGCACTGCGTCATCATCGACGGGGAATACCCGGTGATGTTGGGCGGGTTCACTTCCCAGCTGGAGAAGGTCAACCCGTCATAGGTTCCCCAGTGGTCGGAATACACGCGAGAGAGTTCGTTTCCGAGATAGTCCCTCGTGGCTATCGGCAGGTTGGGCGGGGCAAACTTCTCGCCAAACTGCGGAGCAAATGGATCGAATTCCGAGGTCAAGTCGTCTGTGATCACGCCGGTGTATTTGGCGGCGATGTGGGTGGAGGTGAAGATGTAGAACTTCGCCGACACCGCCATCTGGTTGGCCAGCGTCACTTCCTTGCGGTCGCACAGAGGCCGAGTCGCACCGGCGAATGGCGCCGTTTCATGAGCCTGCGGGTAGATACTCAGGTAGTCGGGTACCACGCGCATCTCGCCCACGCACGGCCACAAAGGATCTTGGAAGCCGGGGAAACCCGGGACGCCCGAGAGCTCCTCCGACAACCCCAGGCCCGTAGTCGAGTCCTGGTAGTTGGTTGGGTTGTAACCTGTGCCGCTTTCGTCGTACATGGAGGCCACGGAAGCCTGGTCGGGCAGAATGAAGATGTCCGTACCCAGCCCAGCGAATTCCTGTGTGACCGGCGCAACGAAGTTGTCGCCGATCAGCAGGTTCTTGTCTTCCTCCTTGTAAACCTCATAGCCCGGCGGCATCATCACCTGCACCACGTACTTGCCAGGGGGCAGCATCGGGGTGCCATAACGATACTTGTCAGTCGAGTCGGGATTCGCCACGCAGATCGTGCAGTTGGTCCCGGCCATCGAGGCGGTAACGCCATTGGTCGATCCCACGGTCGAAACCAGCTTTCCCGTCGTAGGGCTGATGCCAAGGACGCTCGGGAACGAGTATCTGCCGTCGTAAGGCGCCGGCTGGATCTGGTTGTTGATCTTCATCGAGTCAAAGCACTTGAACTGCGAGTTATACGGGAGCGGGTGAAGCGGAGTCGCGCCACCGCTGTGCATAGAGTTGTACCAGTCAAGGTAATTCGGCTGGTCAAACAGTGTGAAGTAAAACACGTCCTGGTTCGGAGATCCGGCTACATTCGTGCCTTGCCCGGGGCAGTTCATGTACGGCTTTTCTCCCGCGCCAGTTCCCGTACCAGCCGTGGAACCTGGATAGAACCCTTGCGCCCAGTCATCCCAGCTGCTGCTTTGGGTCGTGTCCACCAAGGTCAGCGTTGGCGTCACGCCATCGGCTGCAAA
>Ga0210394_10008560_pt1 | contig 10499 bp, 10 predicted proteins | sample IncBWC12MmetaG_FD_160121 | JGI IMG/M metagenome (GOLD analysis project Ga0210394, IMG submission 160121) | Forest soil microbial communities from Barre Woods Harvard Forest LTER site, Petersham, Massachusetts, United States - Inc-BW-C-12-M | ecosystem: Environmental > Terrestrial > Soil >...
GCCGTTCACCCTCGGCTTTCAGGCGAAATTCCGCATACGCTAGGACAGACTCTACCGCCGCGGAGTGAGCACCATTTTCAATCCGTGCCGGGCACGAAGCGTAATCAGGCCCTGGGGTTCGACAGGATGCCCTGCCGCGACTCGCAGTTGATAGCGCTGCGCGATGGTCGCGAGCAGCAAAGTCGCTTCTGCGAGGGCGAACGCGGCGCCAATGCAAATGCGGCGCCCGCCGCCGAACGGCAGGTACGAGAAGCGCGCACGCGCGGCGCTTTGCTCCGGCGAGAATCTCTCGGGATCGAATCGTCCGGGATTGGGCCAAAGCCGCCGGTGCCGGTGGAGCACCCACGGGGCGATCAGCACCGCCGAGCCCTTGGGTACGTGCCGCCCTGCCAGCGTGTCATCGGCGAGCGCTTCGCGCCCGATCGTATGCACCGGCGGATAGAGTCGCATGGATTCTTCTATCACCATTCGCGTATAGGTGAGCTTGTCCAAATCCTCCGAGTTGGGCGCCCGCCCCCCGAGCACGGCGTGCAGTTCGGCGTGCAGTTTCGCCTCTTCGGACGCATGTTGCGACAATAGATACCAGGTCCAGGTCATCGCCATGGCGGTGGTCTCGTGTCCCGCCATGAAAATCGTGATGACATGATCACGCACTTCCTGGGCGGTCATGCCGCCGCCGGTTTGCTCGTCGCGCGCGGCGATCAGTCGGGCCAGCAAATCCTTATGAATGCTGCCGGGATTGTCGGAGCGCAACTTGATCAGGCGATCGATTTCGGTATCGAATTCTCCGAGCGTGCGATCGGCGACCCGGATTCGGCGCAAGCCCGCCAGCCATGCGGGCAACCCGAGAAAATCCATCACGTTTGGGCGCATCTGCGCCTGATAGCGCCCGGCGCTGCGCGCCATAATGGCGACGATGTGGTCGGAATCGGAGGAAAACATGGTGCGGGAGATGATATTGAGCGTCACCTCCATCATCGCGGGGGCGACGTCGATGCCGGCGCCCGCTCCGAGCCCGCTCCAATCCGCCAGCAACTCTTGCGCAGCCCCGGTCATGATGGGCGCATAGGACGCGATGCTGCGATGGTCAAAGGCCGGCGACATGGTGCGGCGATGCCGCCGCCACGTCTCTCCTTCCGAGGTGATGAGACCTTTGCCCAAGCCCGGCTCGAGAATCCGGCGAGTGATCTCGGTCTTTTGGTAGTTTGCCGCATTGTCGATCAAAACGTGCTTGATCGCCGCCGGATCGTTGAGGAGGAAGCGGCGCCGTCCGAACATTTTCCGCTCGACGATGTCGCGCTCGTACGCTTCCTCTGCGTAGGTCGCGATCATGTTGTCGTGCAGGGTACGGAAGAACTCCAGCAGCGGCATGCGGCCGCGGCGCGGCACCGGTGCCGGCAGCACCGGAGCGATTGTGGAATCGTTCAGACTCGTCATAATCTCAAATGGTACCCTGGTTCATGTTCCGAGGCGATCGGCTAGGGAGTCCTCCTTTGGCACCGCTCCATGACGTGTCGCGACGGCGATTCCTGAAATTGGGTGCCGCCTCGCTGGCCTTCGCTTCGACCATGGCGCGGGCGCAGGCCGTGCCCCCGCCCCAGGGCCTGTCGCCGCCGCAGGGCATGGCGCCGCCGCAGGCCGTGTCGCCGCCGCAGGCCGTGTCGCCGCCGCAGGGTTCGGCGCCCTCCTCAGGCGCGTCGGCGCCGGAACAGGACAGCGCGGCGATCGCCGCGGCCAACGACGCCGCGAAACTCCTGAGAGTCAACGTGCGCATCGATGCCAGGGGACCCTATCGTTTCGTGGTCGATACCGGCGCCGACCGCACGGTTCTCGCCGCCGATGTCGCCGCGGAACTTGGCCTGACGCACGGCCATCAGGTCATGCTGGAAGGGGTGGTGCGTGCTGTCGCCGCCGAAACCGTGGCCATTCACGAATTGTCATTTGGCTCGGTCAAGTGCGGACATCTGGATGTGCCGCTATTGCCGCGTTCGATGCTGGAGGCGGACGGGTATCTCGGTCTCGACACCCTCGATGGTCACCGCGTGACGTTCGATTTCAAGCATCACACGCTGCAAGTGAGCAAGCCGCGCTCCAGGCTCACTGCGTACTGGGTGGGGGAGCATGAGGCGCGCATCCGCACGGTGGGGACGTCGGGGCACTTGCGTGCGCTCGATTGCACGGTGGACGGCGTGACCGCGACGGCCTTCGTTGATTCCGGCGCCGAAGTGTCGGCCGGAAACCCGGCGTTGCTCGCCGCGCTGGCTGCCGGCAATCCCACCCATGGCGGCGCGGGTACCATTCCTCTGACCGGCGTCACCGGCGGCGAAACCCTGGGGAATGTAACGATGGTCGATAGAATCCGGCTCATGCAGGTGGAATTTACCAACTGTCCATTGGTGATTGCCGATTTTCAGATTTTCGATGTTTGGGGTCTGCGCCAACATCCGGCACTGCTCATCGGGATGAATTTGCTGCGGCAATTCTCGAAAGTGTCGATCGACTACGGATTGAAGGAGCTTCGCTTCGATTTGGCGCGGCTGGACCCACCGGCACAATCCACCTGATCCGCACCGCCGTCGTGGGCCGTCCCGACGCCGGTTGCGCCTCGCAGCGCTAATTATCGATCGACGCTGCGGCCGTCGCTCCCTAGCCGAGCCGCGCTTCCCATTTCGCAACGTTTACTCCCTTTACGATCAGCCACAGGCAAAGCGACGATTCCCCAATAAAGGACGGAATCAGAACGGCGGGGAAAATCATATTTTCGAAGGCAGGGGAAAGAAACAGCGCAAAGCTGTTGATGAGATAGCACAGGCCGGCAATCTGCATCAGAACGCCCAGAATTTTCGGCAAGTAGCCCGATCTGAAAATCAAGTACCCGAGAACCAGGCACTCGCAGCCGAAGAATACGAGGCTGATGCCAAAGCCGTATCCTTGCGACTTGAGAGACAGATACGCCAGGGCGTGCAGCTGATTCGGATCGAATGCCTTCAGGTAATCCGCGCTCCCCAATAAGAACAATGCCGCGAAAAGATTCAAACTGTTGGCCACCTCGATGGCGACCGATACCAAATTGAAGAGCAGCGCAAGCAAGGCGAGATTCCTGCTGACCGGCCGGAGCAATACGTAAAACACCAGCGCCAAAGCGACAGTACACACCTGCGCCACGAGTTCGCCGGCAATGCTGGCGCGCCACACCAACTGAGAGGCCATGATGTTGCCGGCCGTGGCCGCAGCGTCGCCCGACACAATGAGCTTGTCTCTGACGGCAGCCTCGATCAAGGTGCCGGAGGCGATGACGATCAGATAGAGAACGCCGCCGATTCGGGCGACCACTTGCGGCGAAGTCTCGACCTTTGGATCTGCCATTTCGGCTCCATCGTAGGCGCGGCACCGGAATGCGGGCAAGCCCCGCTGTCGGCCAGGCCATTGTAGAGCTCATTTTCTCGCGTCGCATCAGGCGACGACGCGCTTGCGCGCGTCGTCGCCCATCCCAAGGATCTGAACTGCGCCGCCTACGGCTATCAATTGCCGGTCGATTCGACGACGGGTGTGATCGTCCCGAACAGGCCATGGGTCTCGTCGTCGGGTCCTGCCGAGAAATAGAGCGTGTCGGAGCTCGACGCACGGCCCCCTCCCAATGTCAGCGTCCACAAGCGGTCGATGACGAGTGCCTTGCCGTCGGCGTCGTGCAGTTCATCGATGAAGCGCCCATCCTCGTCGAACACGCTGATTCTGCCGTTGCCGAAATTGCCGACGAGGATGTCGCCGCTGAATGGGCCGAAGGCATACGATGCGCGTGCGACACCCCACGGCGAATCGAGCGGCCCGCGGCTGGCCAAGCGTCGCAGCAGATGGCCGTCGGTATCGAACACATCGACAAACCCATGACCGAGGCCCGCCACGTCGTCGTGTTTTTGAGCGTTCTGCTTCGCGTAGGTAACAAACAGATCGCCGCCGATGTTTGCTATGCCGAACGGCGCGTAGCCGGCCGGAATCCCGGGATCCTTGAAGCCGCCGTCGGTGGTCGCGGGTGTGAACAGCCCGTTGGAGCCTGTGGGACCGAACACATCGATGGTTCCGGCGCGGAAATTAGTGGCGAACAGGAACACCCCGCTGGCATTGACGCCAACCACGAGACCCTTGTAAACGGCACCGCCGGCGGCATTGGGAGATGCGGAATTGTCGACCGCGAGGACTGCATTGTCCGCGGGGTTCAATCCGCCGGTCCACGCGGAGAGCGTACCGTCCTCGGTTGCGAAGATGAAGGTTGCCGGTAATTTCGTCCCCGGGACGAGGAAGGCCGTGGAAGGATTCCAGACGATGCCGGTTGGCGCCGCGGGCGTGATCGCCGGCGGATGCGTTGGGTCGACTGGATGACAGGCGCTGCTCGGAACGATGTTTCCAGGCAGAGGGATCGCGACCTGCAGGGGTACCGTAGCGCCAGTGCCGGCGTAGAGCGTCGAACAACCGGTGGCGTTGTCATTGACCCAGAACGGGCTGCCGCCAGGAGTGAACGTCACGCCCCACGCATTTTGCAAAACAGGATCCAGCACCGCTGCGGCGCCCGCGATATCGGCAACCAGCGGTGTGACGGCGTACGCATTGCGATGCCCACTCGAGTCGCCGTCATCGTCGGCAATTGCGGCGGTTGCACCAAGCGCCAGGGCCGCGACGATCGCGCCCCGAGAAAGATAAAGAGTGATTTGATTCATGATGATCCCTTCTGTTGATTCAACGGTTCCCGCCGGCTCGCGCCTTCCGCCGAGCGGCAGGCAAACGGAACGCAGCCACTATGAGTTCCGTTCGCTCAACAATAGGTTGCGCTGTCAATCCGCCTGCTTCTGCGCCGCGAAGACATGCAATAATTCTGTCATTCATCGACCGCTGGATGGAGGGAAGGCAACGAGTTGCTGCCGATGTTGTTGTGCCCCATGGCTGGTCTCGTCCAATAGCATCCGGCAAGTAATAAATACAATATTATCAAAATGTTATACCTGTAATATAATCTATTTTGGAGCATGTGATTCTGCGCCTCGCGAAGATCCACTGCGCACTCGAGGATGGTCCGCAGCGCACGCGCGATCACATCGTGCACGTAGGCCGGGACCTACGCCGCTTCACGTGCTGTTTCGATATCCCGGCCGCCTTTTGTGTGGTGTCGTTGCACTCCACGAGAGATTCTCCCAAGGAAGCACAGCGAATGAACGCCTACAGATCCACCGCGGCCCTGATGATGGTGATAGCGACGCTGGGATTCTCCGCCTGCAACGGCGGCGATGCAGGGCGCGATCGAGACCACGCAGACGAGCATCGAGATCAAGCCGGCGCCCCTCGAGATCAAGCCGACGCCCCTCGAGATCACGCGGACGAGCACCGAGACCAGCGCCCGGACGCCCGTCCTTGCGACCGCGACCATGACGCCCACTGCGACGACAAGTCCCGTTAAACGCGAGTAACTGTCGGCCCGAAAGGACTGCCGCGCCCAAGACCTCCTGTTCTGCGAATCCCCCGTGATTCTTCAGCACCGGCATGCCGCACGCTAATGCGCTGCGCATCCGCGACCTCTCGTATACTAACAGCGCGTTTTGGAAGATGGATCTGCCGCACCTGAGGGGTGAATCACATGGACTATGTCTCAAATCACTGGCAACTCATCGTTGTCGCGATCGCGGCGCTGATTCTGGTGCTGAGCTACCGTTGGGTGCTTGCGCTCTGTGGCGTCATCATCGTTCCAGATGACAGCGTGGGTGTCATGACCAAGAAATTTGTGCTTGTCGGCAGAAATCGCCGCCTCCCGGCCGGCCGAATCGTCGCACTGAACGGCGAAGCTGGATACCAGGCCAACACGCTGCCTCCCGGCCTGCATCTCGGCTTGTGGCCCTGGCAGTACCGGGTCGAACTGGTCAAGTTTTTCACGGTACCCCCGGGCAAGGTGGGTTGCGTCGAGGCGTGTGATGGCGAACCCCTGCCGAGCGGGCGAATCGTCGCACAGCTGGTGTCCTGCGATTCCTTCCAGGATGCTCGCGCGTTCCTGCAGAACAAGGGTGAGCGTGGGCCGCAGATGGGAGTGATCCCGCCCGGAACCTACCGGATCAACTCGCTGCTGTTTACCGTCACACTGAACGATGCGATAGTCATCCCGCCGGGCAAGATTGGCGTCATCGAGGCGCGCGACGGCAAACCCTTGTGCGGTGGCCGGGTGATCGCACGGCACGTCGAGTGCGATTCCTTCCAGGACGCGCCGGCCTTCATGGCGGGCGGTGGCGAGCGCGGCCCGCAGATGGCCATCATTGCGCCCGGCACCTACCGCATCAATCCCTTCCTGTTTTCGGTGCAGCAAGCCGATGCGGTCGACATTCCCGATAACAAGGTCGGGGTAGTCACCACTCGGGAGGGTTTCTCACTCCCCACCGGTGAGATTGCCGGGCCGGTGATCGACGGGCACGACATGTTTCAGAGCCCGCAAGTGTTTGTCGACGGCAAGGGCGGCAAGGGATTGCAGGAGCAGGTGCTGCTCGCAGGCCGCTACTTCATCAATCCGCGCTTCGCAACTATCGAGATGGTCGATATGACCGAAGTGCCGATCGCCCACGTGGGAGTTGTCATCGCCTACGTCGGCAAGGAAGGCAAGGACGTGACGGGCGACACCTTCAAGCATGGGAATCTGGTCAGCCGCGGCGAGAAAGGCGTGTGGATCGAGCCGCTCGATCCAGGCAAGTATCCGGTCAACCCGTACACGCACAAGGTGACGAACGTGCCCACAGCCAATGTGGTCCTCAACTGGGCGACCGGCAAGACCGAGGCCCACCGGCTGGATGCGAATCTGTCCACGATCACCGTCCGATCCGCCGACGGCTTCAAGTTCAATCTCGACGTCTCGCAGATCATTCACATTCCGCGCAATGACGCGCCCAAAGTGATCGCCCGTTTCGGCGACATGTCCGCTCTGGTCACCCAAGTGCTAGAGCCGACCATCGGGAACTATTTCCGCAATGCCGCTCAGGGCTCCGACATCATCGATTTTCTGAAGAATCGCTCGGTGCGCCAGGGCGAGGCGCGCGATGCCATCTCCCTGGCCCTAAAGGAGTACAACGTCGGCGCCGTCGATACCCTCATCGGCGACATAGTGCCGCCTGATGAGCTGATGAAGACTCTGACCGATCGCAAGCTCGCCGAGCAGGAACGCGTGACCTACGAGACTCAGCGACTTGCCCAAGTCGTGCGCCAGCAGCTCGAACAGGCGAACGCGCTGGCCGTCACACAGGCCAAAGTTGTGGATGCGGAGCGGCAAGTCGCGATCGCCGACTTCAACGCCCAGGCGACCGTCAAATCGGCCGAGGGTCAGGCTCGGGCCAAGACGATCAATGCCGAGGCCGACGCGACGGTGGTACGCACCGTCGGCGACGCCGAGGCCTCGAAGACCCGGGCGGTCGGTGGTGCTGAAGCCGAAGTGATCAAGCTCAAGATCGCCTCCATGGAGTCGGGCAACTACGCCGTGGTGCAAGTGGCCGAAGCGTTGGCCAAGTCCGGCGTCAAGCTGGTGCCGGACATCGTGGCCGGCGGCGGCGCCAGTGGCGGCACACTCGTCGATGTACTGTTGGCCAATGTCATTCGGGAAGGCACGCTGCGCAACACACCGAGGCCGTGAGAGATCAGCGGCGCACGTTGCCGATCAGGCGCTCCAGGGAGGAGCCGTCCACCAGCTCGATTTTGCAGGACTCCGCGAAGACGCGTGCTTCGGGTGTGAACTGGCCGCCGGTGACCACGAATCCACCGTGCGCTCCCTGCGCCGCGATGACGCCATTCAACTCGCGCACCACGGTGACGCCCACCTGCTGTTTCCGCCAATGCTTGCACTGAACCAGGAAACGTTCGCCATGCTTCATCAAGCCCAGGTCAACGCCCCCGTCCGCAACGCTGCCGCCGAACCCGGTCACGGTAAATCCGCGCCGCCGGAAGGCCTCGCCCATCAGCCGCTCGAAATCGCGCCAGCTCAAGGCCGAGAGCACCACGGGATCCCCTTGCGCCGTGACGGGCAATTTAGAGCGCACACGCAAGCCGAAAGAGCCCATCGCTCCAATCCAGAGGGCCACCGGAATCAAATATTGGGAAAACACGGCAAACTGATGAATCAGTGCGATCTGCGCGAAGGTGGTGTCAGAGAGTTTGGTTCCCGTGGCAGGCAATGCAGTCTGAAGGGCAATGACGTGGAATATGAGGAACACCACGATGGCCGCCAGGCTTGTCGCCCGCCACGGAAGCTTGAAGCCGGTTTTGATCAATTCGCTTAAGTTACCCTGGCGCCCTGCCATCGGTTCGATCCCTTTCATCGGCAATTCCCTTATCTTCGCCAAGTTCCTGCGCCGACGCTGCGAATTCAGTCACGAACTCGAACGGCGCCCGCGCCAACTTCGTTTGACGCTTTGCCGGCCTGCGTCGCTAAGGGTGCACCCGATCTGCCGGTCTCCACAGTGCCGTTGAGCCACTGTCCCGGTACATCCCCGCGCTGCGAAACGGCTGCGCTTCGCTACGCGACCTGCGTCTGCTGGAGACGCGATTCGACCAACTCTTCGGCGGTTATCCAATCTTCAAGTTCGTGACCCGCCTCAAAACCGCGGCGTTCCGCCAGGAAATACGCCTCCGCCGCCACCAATTGGCGCCGGGCGTCCAGGTCAATGCTTGCGCCCGGAGCCGCCGCGGATTGCGTCGATTCCAGAACCACCATCACCGCGCTGTCCGTGAGCACGGGCGCCGCGGTTGCCGCCTTTTGCTTCGTCGTCTTCTTACCAGGGGAGACACGCCTAGTCACCATCACTCTACCTCCGTCCTTGCCTGCTGCTAAGGTTCGACCGGCGGGAAGTTTCACTCACCCCACCTCAACCGGACTATATACGGTCTAGCGCGCATTACTGCAATCTTTGCATGCTGATTTCAGCCGGTCAGAGCAGCATCTCCTGCAGCGAGACCGCCTTCTTGCCGCCCGCGACGCGCTGACTGCCGACCTCGTGAAAGCCGAAGTGTTCGTGAAACCGCCTCGAAGCCTCGTTCGGCGGATCGATGTCGAATTCACACGTAATCCGCCTGAAACCCTCGGCACGCGCACGTGCAATCAGATCTTCGTACAGCAGCACACCGAAGCGCCGGCCGCGCGCCGCCGCGCCGATGACGATGCGGTCAATGTAGAGAAACTCCGGGTAGCGGGCGGCGAACCACTGATAATTCGGACTGTCGTAGTCGGCTCCTTCACGGAGCGCAAGCAAGAAACCTTGCACAATGTCCTCGAGACAGATGACGCGCCGGTACCAGGCTTGCGCATGCAGGGCCTGCAGCCGCGGCTGTGTGAGCGGACTGAGGAAATGCTCCGACTCGAGGTTGAGGCGCAGCAGCGCCGCAAAATCCGCTTCGGTGGAGTCTCTTATCGCACTGTGCACGGGCTTGCGATCCATTCAGAGACGCCGTTTCTCCTGCGAGGCCTTGATAAGCGCCGCAAGACGTTTCTCGCGAGTTTCGGTACGCTTGGCGCTGACTATTCGCCAGACGACCAAGTGTCGATAGCCGGGCGGCTGCGCTTCGAAGAATTTCCATGCCGCCTTGGCCTTGCGAAACCGCGCCTCCTCGCTGCGCTCCAGAACGGCGGTGTTTGACTGCTCGTAGGAATAAGTCTTCGACTTCTCTTCGCGGCGGCACGAAAACGCCTTCAAGCCGGCTTCCCTCATGCGCCCCTCGCGCTGCAGAGCGCGCACCCGCTCGATATTGATCGCACTCCAGGTTGATTGCGGCTTTCGCGGCGTGAAGCGGATCTGGTACGAATATTCGTCGATGCGCTGGCGCACGCCGTCGATCCAGCCAAAACAAAGCGCCGCGTCGACCGACTCGGGCCAGCTCATGGTTCCACGCTTGGTTCCACGCTTGTAGTAGCCGACGATGAGTTCGGACCGATCGCAACCGTGCTCCTCAAGCCACGAGGCAAACGCATCCGCTGTTTCGAAGAAGGTCGGCACAAAGGGCAGTCTAGTCAAGCGGACGCCCGAAATCCAAATTTGAGAAAGTTCCCCGCCCGCGTCACAGTTTCTCCCCTCCGCATCCGAGATGAGAAGAAATCGTTGGGGCGAGAGTTTTTATCATCTGACATCGGTCGACGGTTGCTTGATCATGGCGCCCCGAGCTTTCATGGTGAGGGACAGTCAGGAGATTGCTGCCAATGACCGAGACCCCGCTTAAGCATTACCTGCTCGCGTCGGACTTCGACCAGACTCTGAGCTTCAGAGATTCCGGACTCGTGTTGAGCGAGTTGCTCGGCATATCGGGATTCGAGGATCGAGTTGCGGGTCTTGCACGGAGCAATCTCGTGCAGCAGGGCGGCGAGCTCGCGTATTTGATCCGTCACGATCCTGAATTTCGCGGCGTCCGCCGTGAGCATCTGGTGGAGGCCGGCCGCCGCGTTCGCCTCAAGAGCGCGATTCCGGCGCTGATCGACTTCATGGAGCGCGGCACGGAAA
>Ga0210394_10008561_pt1 | contig 10498 bp, 14 predicted proteins | sample IncBWC12MmetaG_FD_160121 | JGI IMG/M metagenome (GOLD analysis project Ga0210394, IMG submission 160121) | Forest soil microbial communities from Barre Woods Harvard Forest LTER site, Petersham, Massachusetts, United States - Inc-BW-C-12-M | ecosystem: Environmental > Terrestrial > Soil >...
AGCCATCAGCAAATAGTGGGCTGGATATCGAGACAAAAAATCTCTCGGCTACCGGCCGAGGGAGAACCTTTTTTGTTGACATCCCCTTTTATAGAACCAGCTATCACCGGTCCGCGTTCCATATTCGCTCGGCGAGAGGCATCCGGTGACATCAGGGCGTCCGGCCTGAATGGCAGGTTGGCATAGAACAGACAGCTCTCCTCGTTCGCCAAAGGCCCAAACGCAGGAGACGGAGATCAGACCGGGGCGGGTTTGCTGCGCGTGGCTGAGCTAGGATTGAACCCCCAACTGATTTCGAACGAGGGCCGGAAGTTCGTCGATACTTCCATACGGTACGAGAGTGCAATTGGGGTGTGTATTGCCGGTGATCAGAAGGGAAATGTGGCGTTCCGCCTCGCGCCGAAAGAACAGGATAGCTCGCTTAGACGTAGCGCCGAGGACAAACCCTGACTCAAATCCAACACCGAACGAAGAGCCTGAAACCTCAGCTACAAGCAGGTCACACTCAGCAAGCCAGGCCATGTCACGGGCAAGAATCTCTTGAGGAGGGAGGCGTCGATCGACATCCCAGGCGTTCTCAGCCACTAGATGAGTGGTGCGAACCTCGTGACCAAGCGACTGCATTACGCCTAAGATTCTTCTGGCTGCCTCAATCGAGGAACGGCCCCGGCAACGGTGAACCCTAAATAGATTTTCATAACGGCAATAGACTACGTGTCTTCGATCAGATGCGCTTAGGTCGAGATCTCGCCACGTCCACCAACCGTCTGTAGTTTCAATCAGTTAGTAACGGGTCCTTGTGCGTCCCGTCCGCGGCATCTTTGTCCCCTCATCAGCCGCTACTTCCCTCACGCTCGGTATGATAATTTCTAGTTCTTAGCACAGGCGGCGCAGCAGGCACGCCTTTTTCGAACTGCCCTATGGAGCTCAAAGATGGACGATTTGTACGCAGTCAATGTTGCAAAGACCGAATTTCGTGAGGGTTTCAATCTTGGCGATGCAGCACGGATTCTAGCAATTGCAGACCCTCAACTCGTTAGCTTCTCCGATGGCCAGCCCAGCGAATTTGGTGAGAGCGGATTGGAAGCGCTCGAAATTCGTCTGAAGAATCTTTTCGAGCGCTTTACAACGAGTTTAGCGGTGATTGTTAACGAGGTCCGCATCGAGGAAGATGTTGCCTATGATTATGGTTTGCATGATTTGACCCTCACACCCAAGGATGGCGGTCAGCCGATTCATAGGAGAAATCGCTACGTGGATATCTGGAGGCGAAACAAGGAGGGCCACTGGAAGCTATGGATGTACATGGATAACCAAGACGTTCCCGATCCATTTCGACCACGAGAGATACGATCGGCTCACCATGAGGTTACCGGCGCGACCTAATCTTACTGTACAGCCGCTTATGGAATCCTGGTGGGGTCTGAAACAATCTTCCATCGGCCACCAACCCCACAATATTCCGCATCCCGTCGAGTACCGCGGAACAGTGCGAGCATACTTTGAAATGCGCTTCCATTCTCTCACGTAGCTCGGGAGAAATATCCGCATCAAGATAATTCGATATCTCTCGCCAGACTTCGACACAACTGATTTCAATCGTTGTCATGGCATCCTTCTTTGGTCACCAAGGTCTCACTTTCTGATAACTCTGTCCGACGCTCCAACAACCGTCGAGTCCCGGGGCCAATGCATCTCTTAGCAGTAGCCGTGCTCGATGGAGTCGCGTTTTGACGGTCGCTTCCGATAGACCTAGTATCGTGGCCGCGTCCCTGACACTCAGGTTTTGAACGTCCCGCAAGACCACAATCTCTCGGTAGGTGGGGCTGAGGGAATTAATCGCATTTTGTAATGCTCGACGCGTTTCGTCCTCTTCGAGCGATTCGGAAGGTATCGGCCGCCAATCTGCAAAGTCTCTTGGCCAATAGTCGCCTTCCGGATCTTTCCGCAGTTCGTCAAGCGACTCGTAAAGGTGCCGGCGATCCTTCCTCAGCCTCATCCTCGCTTCGTTATAGGTGATTTGCACGAGCCAGGTGCTGAACTTGCATTCTCCCCGGAAGCCCGAGAGTTTCGAGAACGCCTTCAGAACGGCGTCTTGTGCAACCTCCTCCGCGTCGGCCTCGTTTCTTAAGATCGAAATTGCGGTCAAGTAGACCAAGCGTTCATAGGGACGCACCAGTTCCTCAAAAACCTCGGGCTGCCCACCGCAAACACGCCTGATCAGTTGTGCCTCGGTGGGCTCCAATTGCGGTTGTGGCATGTTCATCGCGAAAGAACTATAAGCGAGTGCTGTCCCTAACCGTCTGATGCGGGCCGCTACAGAAGGTTACAACGGTGCCTGTGTCGGCACGACCCGATTTCTCAGGGCCAAACCGTACAGCCACCTCAAGCACATCGTAGCCGATGTGACCTTTTTGATTCCCCCCTGGCATCGCACTGAAGGAACCGAATCTCAATCGTCCGACCATCAAGAACGGCAGGTTGTTGCCAGCATTCGGCGAGACGATCATAAGAAGGGAAGAACAAGAACATGAAACTGTCGAACATAAGTAGCGGGCTGCTGCTGGGAATGACCCTGCTGCTAGCGACTGGCGCATCAGCAATCAGCAAGGGTGCTCTGAAACTTGACGAGGGTGTTTCTGTCAATGGCACGCATTTAGCCAAAGGGGAGTACGAAGTTACATGGGACGGGACAGGTCCCGACGTCGAGCTGAACGTCATCCAATCGAAGAAGGTGGTGGTGACGGTGCCAGCGCGGTTGGTTCAATTGAATCACCCAGGTCCGGGTCAGGGGTACGGGACACAAAAGGGAGAAGACGGAATAACATCTCTGACCAGCATCTATTTTTCCGGCAAGAAGTACGAGTTGGCGATCAGAAAAGAAGCGGTCGCGACCGAGCCGACGAAGGGCAGTGGTCAAAACTAAACGCACCGGGCACTTCGCAAATCATACACCTGGCTTCGCTCCCTGATGGGCGGGTACGAGGACTTCTGGCGAGTTACCGAGTCCGCGCTCGTCGCCACGTGCAATGCCCTGGAGCTGTCGCTCGATGCCGCTGCGCGAGCCCACTTGATGGAATCTTATCTTCACCTGAAGCCCTTTCCCGAAGTGCAGCAGGCGCTGGAGGCGCTTTCGCATCTTTCGCTTTCAATACTTTCCAACGGCAATCCGAAAATGCTGGACGCAGTGGTGGACAACGCGGGGCTGCGGGGGATCTTCACCCACGTCATCAGCGCTGATGAGGTGAAAACCTATAAGCCTGCTCCTGTGGCTTACGAGCTTGCGGTAAAGAAGACGGCGTAGACAAGGGCAGTATCGGTTTCGTTTCCGCAAATTTCTGGGATGGCGCTGGCGCCAAAGCGTTTGGACTTCGGACACATTGGATCAACCGCGTCGGCGTTCCAGGCGATGAGCTCGGCATCGCGCCCGATGTTACCTTGAGATCGCTCACCGATTTGGTTGACGTCTTAGCGTAGGGCCTGCTGTAAACACCGACTTTGCTCAAGTTTACTGGGCACTTGCAGTAGGCAAAGATTCGCGGTTCAACCTTGCGAGCTCCATTGCGAAAAGCGGGTTAGTGCGGAATTCGGTTGCCAGGTCGGTGAATACCTCGCGCGCAACTCCTTCTTTCATTTCGCGGAGGGCGGCAAGTCCCAACAACATCTTAGCGTAAGGTTTGAGGTAGTGGCCCTTCTCGGCCGCTCGCTGTAGTTCATCGAGCCCCACCTTCTTGTCTCCGTGAATACCTCCAAACCGTAGGAAGAACCTTTTGTGCGCGGGTAGACTACCGATAATGTAATCCGCCGCACCAAGCGCGAGCCAGGCATCTTCCGCGTCCGGTTGGACTGCCAGCAACTCCTTTGCATAGCCCTCGGCTTGTTTGATCAAGCGAAGACTATCCAGGTGACGTTTCTCGAGAATTCCCAAGTAATCGGCTTCCATGCCTGTCGTAAGCGTAAGCGCGTAGAGCGCGCTGGGGTCTCGCGGATTGAGCTTGAGACGCTGCAACGCAATCTCTTTCGCGTGCTGGTTCGCTCTATTGAAACTCGCAGCACGGACTTCGTCTGGCTTTCCCTCAATGCCTCCGAGCAGATGTTTGTCATTCAGAAAAAAGTCAGAGGAGAGAACACCCTGGCGATAGAACTCTTCAAACAAATAGCTCGCAGCGACCGACACATCTCCCAGTGGATCCTCCGGATGCTTCTCTTGCCACAGCGCGAATTGTTCTCGCGCCATGGAAAATCTGAGTACATAGAGGTCTCGAAAACCCGCGTCAATTTCCGGCGCAGAAAAAAGCAAAGCAGGCTGCGCTTCCTCCACAGCGGGAGACCGCGGTCGACCAAGGGTTGGCTCGAAGTTTGATGCCAACCAGATTAGGAGAAACATAAGTAGACGGCGGTTCATTACGGTCCCAATGCATCCGCTACGACGTGACGCCAGCTGGCATTAACCCTTCGCCGCAAGGTTTTTCCTTCGGGAAGCGCCCACATTCAAACAGTTCGGCCGAAACGCCGAGCCGACCGAGTTGGATCGCTACGGCCGAACCGGCCAGCCCCTCCCCCGCGATAAGTACGTTACTCATGAGCGAATCAGATGCTCCGTGAAGTAGTCGGTCAGAATTTGATTAAGAGTCCGGCAGTGATCGCCACGTTGTTCTGGAGACTGCCCGTTACTCTTACATTGTAGTTGGGCAGCCCGGAATAAAAGTCTCGCACCTCAAGTCGAACCCCAATCGGGATTGTGAACGCGTGGAAGAGAGTGTGAGTGTCAACACCGCCGCCGAACTCAAACGCGCCGCTGTTTCTCCCGCGTTCAAATGTGGTCGCCGCTGGAGGCACGCTTGACAAGAACCGCGCATAACCGCCGCCGAACTCAAGCCATGGCGACAGTCTTCCACGAGGATTGAACCTTGCCCGAACGTGCGGCGTCAGAAAAATATACGCATACGACTTGGGTGCATTCTGGGTGCGTTGGCTCAGTTGAACGTCGTTGGGCGATGCCAGGAAATCCATTCCCGCATAAAACGCAACGCGGCTTCCTGGAACGATGCGATGATCGTATTCCGCTCCCAACGCGAGGCTTGAATCGAAATTCAAGCTACGGTTCGGTAGGACATTGCCGCTTGGCCCAATGAGGGACCCGCCGGGCGCCAAACTCTCACTCGGGGTAAGAGTTGCCCCGATGTTGAGCCCTACTTCATTTTTTTCCTGCGCTGAGGTCGGAGTTGACAAAATAACGAGCGCTATGAAAAGTCCAACGAATGGTTTCACATTCCTCCTTTTCGCACTCACGAGGTAGATTCGGCAGGCAGTTAAAAGTTACAAGGCCGGAAGAACCAAACGTGCACGCAAGGCAAAAATCTAGTGGTCTGACGGACGATCTTTAAGCTGATCGTCGAATGAAACCCGAGAGTCGACAATCTGAGTGAGATCCTGTCACGGGCGATTGCTAAACATCCGGAGAGTAGAAACGAAAACAAAGGCGCGTGTGGCGTGCTTCAAGGCATTGACTCACACCGAGCCCGATGCGGTTTCTGAACCAAGTCATTCAGCGGCAGATGAGAAACCTTAGATTCTTCGTCCCGTTAGATTTCCGCCGGAGGATGCCCACGTTTCCGACATCGCCAAGAGGAGTCTAAGCGAAACCGCCGTCTTTATCGAATGAAACCACGCAATGAAGTCTCGTCTCTTTTACACCGCGGCCAACGTCTCCGCCGCAGTCCAGAACGATGCGCCGAGCAGTACCACATCCTTAATCAAAAACTGCCCCACGTCACCCAACACCGGCAAACCATGACTCACCTGTATGGCACCTGGCGTCGACAATAGAAAGCTCGTTGTCAACAGAAACGTCACGACGCTGCCTACGCTCCCCACGAACGACGCTTTTGCAGAAATTGGCCGGAGCGCCAAAAGGACGGCAATCGCGATCTCAATTACACCGATTAGATTCGATACGTCCTGGACACTCAGCACCGTGTACATCCAAGACATGAGTGGACTGTGTACGACCAACGGCTGTATCCCCGCAGCCTCTGCTGCCGTGAACTTCAAAAATCCGATCAGCAAAAAAACCATTACCAATCCGTACCTCATAATCCAGGCCCCCAGTGTCTCCAGCTTCAACTGGGCACGCACGGACCGATAAGACAGCGCAATCACCTTATCCGCACTCGTATCCATTAGTCCTCCCTGTCGAGTAGAAGTTGCTCCCCTGTGAGATTTGGAACGAAGCTGAAAGTTTCACAGTCGATTCTGCCGGGAAACCTCCCGTACCAATGCAAGCCCATACAGACTCGTCGACGTAGAACTAAATGCATGATTCCCTAAAAGGCCGGCTTATCACGTCGGCACCCCAAAATCAGCCCGGATCTGTTTCACGAGTCGATCGAGCACGTAGATTAATTCCCCCGCAGTTAGCGCTGGCGTTCCGAAACACTGCTTGCCAAACTGGAGAACCGGTAACCTTTTTCGCCAGGCATCGAGTAGAACAGGCTGGTGCGTGAGCCCGACAAAGAGGCGGCGAACTGGTCGATGCTTCCGCCAGCGATTTCGTGCGTACCAAGCACGATGTCGAACTTCGCAGAGTTCAGAAGTTCAGCAGCCTCCTGGTCGGACCCACTAGAGTGGCACAGGCACCCATTCCATTCGAACAGTTGCCGAGAGGCGAAAAATTCTCGCGGGTTTCCTCCCACCAGAAGAACTCTGACGATGCCTTTGCTGTCCATCCCAGCCTCCATCCGAAATGTTTCCCACGTGACTCAGAAAATCTGGCTGTGCCCTTAGAGCAAAAGCCCGAAACTCGACGGAATCCAGTTGTGACACCTGTGGGATTCAGGAAAAACGGGAAAGTTCCGCGTTCAATTGGCGTAGCCTTCCGCGCTTTGGAGAGTTAGCAAATTACCCAAGGAGAATGGGTAGAAGGACTCCCATACCCATCGCAAAAAACCACAAAGCGGGTGCCGGAGTTCCCACGGGGCGGACACGGCGGAGTTCGTAAGCTGCGGTTCGCGGATTGAGGAGAAGCCTGCGAGTGTAGCGCCGTTCGAGTAACAGGAACGCAAGGGCCGTTGTGGCACCGTAGATCAAATGGGCCATGAGGGATGGAAGCAGGGCTGAAGCCGCGCTCGTGCGCCAGTCGATTTCGCCAGTAAGCAGCAGCGGCAAGAAGGTCATCGGGCCCAGATACCACCAAATCAAACCAAACAACCACCCCCACATCACACCGAGCCCCAGGCTCGAAGATTCCCGTCGAAACAGGAGGCCGAACGTCATGCCGATGAGCGCGCTCACCAAAAGGTGAAGAAATAGTGCTCGAAAAATGGAGAGCGGAGTGTCGAGACCAGCGATCTTGGGCAGCACTCCCGTGGCGATCATCACCGGACTCGATACGAGTCCTCCCACGAGACCAGCGAGCGCTCCCCAACCGAGTGAACGCAATAGGAGAAGGCCAGGGCCTTCGGGTTCCCGATTCAGCGGATCAGACTCGATGAATAACTTTACCCAGAAGCGATCGATCGTAGCGTACGCGACTCCCAGAATCAGTCCGTACAGAATGTGTCCGACCAGTGAACCGAAAAGATCACTTCCATGATCCGCTGACCAGTCCAGCGGCAGATGGGAGGCGAGCTGGAAAAGAGTGAGCGGTCCCAGGAACCACCAGAAGATCGCAAACCCCAGTCCCCAGCCCATTGACGAACCATAGCCCCGGACATCGCGCTGGAAGAGCAGTCCGAAGCTGGAACCAATTAGCATGGCAATGCCAAACTGGAGGGCCACGATTGCAAACCGAGAGTTGGGCACGCTGAGCCCGGAGATCAAAGGGAAGAAGTCACCCGCAGAGGACCAGCGCCCCATAATCGCTCCACCGATCACGCCAGCAACTCCCCCGACGATAATGGCGCGCCACCAATGGAATGGCTCGCTCGCCGGCCTCCCACGTGAACCACCACGAATTCCGAGCGTCACTCCCACCGACATTCCGAGGCAAAGCAAGTACGCCACCAGTTGCGGAAATTGATTACGGGCATCTGCGACCTTTGCCATAGAGTGGTCAGAACCAGCGAGCAAAGGCAATACTCCCGCAGGGAGAACCACCCATAGCATAAAGGCCGCGCCCAGCCCCCAGATTAATCCCGCACCGGAGCTGGTAGCTCGGTGCGCAAAGAAAAGGCCGAAGGCAAATCCGAATAGAGCACCAAACAAGGTGCCGCTAACAAGTGGTCCGGTGAGGAGCGCATTCCCAAGCGCGCCACCCGCACCGCCAATCGTGAGACCGAACAGCGGGTCTATCCAGTCCAGGGACTTGGTGCCTCTATTCATCTGTTCGGCCGTCTTGAGCTTGGATTTCTCAACATTTCTCATCACTGCAAGTCGATCGTTTGGACGATATCGCGCGGAAAGAAAAGTTCGATCGTCCAATCCATAAGTACACGAATCTTTCTTTCCAGCCCTGGCAATTTTGAAAGATAAATTCCGCGCCACATCAGCCAGGCGAACAATCCCGAAAAGCGCATGGACCTGTTTTTCATAAACGGAACTCTCAGTTCGGCACATGCGGTCTGATGACCGACGACGCAAAGCGCGCCCAGAGAATCGAAGTGGAAGAGTTGCTTGGGTCGGCCCTGCAGCTCAGCACAAACGTTCTTCGCAACGACTTCTGCTTCTCGCAGAGCGAATTGGGCGGTGAGCGGACATGGCTTGCTCGTTTTTGCATCGACGACTGCGGCACAATCGCCCAATGCCCACAACCCCGGATGACCGGGCAACTCGAGTGTGTTCTGCACTACGACTGCGCCGCGCTTGTCCTTTTCGACTGGAAGCGCCTTCAATATGGGATTCGGAGCTGTTCCCGCAGTCCACACGAGAGTATGAGTACGAATCTCGCCGTTGCTCAGCACCACACCGCTGAAATTCGCATCCCTTACACGAGTATTCAGGCGGAAAATAACTCCGCGCGATTCCATCCTGATTTGTGCATAGCGCGCCAGCGACTCACTCAATTCTGGCAAGATTCGGTCGCGGGAATGGACCAGCACAACACTCAAGTCCTGCGGATGTAAGTTGGGATAATCGGCCAGAATCCCGTGCGCAAAGTCATTAAGAGCGCCAGCGAGTTCGACGCCCGCGAAGCCTCCGCCCGCGATTACAAAGGTAAGAAGAGTACTGCGGAGAACGGATTCGGACTCGCGGTCGGCGCGCTCAAACATCTCGATGACGTGATTGCGGATTCGTATGGCGTCGAGGAGACTTTTGAAGTTAAACGCAACCTTCTCAATGTTCTCCATCCCCAAGTAGTTTGAAACTGAACCGAGGGCGAGAACCAAATGGTCGTAACGAATTTCCCGTGGCGGTTTGCTCCCATCGGGGACGCGCTCACCTTCAAGAATCACACGCCGCCCTTCGAGATCAATCTTGTCGGCGCGTCCGCGGATGAATTCCGTGCGATGCAGGCTGCTGCGCAAAGGTGTGCTGATATGACTGGGTTCGAGGCTGCTACCAGCGACTTCGGCGAGCATTGGAGTGAAAAGAAGCGCGTTCGTATCACTCACTAGGGTAATTGATACCGCGCTGTCATCTTGAAGCTGGTTTTCCAGAGACTCTGCGGTGCGCATGCCGGCGAAACCGCCACCGAGTATCACGATCCGTTTCTTTTCCGGTGGCTCGGGCGACAATCCCTCAGCTTCCGGGCCGAGAACTGTCTCGCTGACATCGGTCAAACCCTGGCTGAATAGCCCTAGCAAAGCGCCATACAGCACCCAGCCAACAAGCGCAGGGAAATGCATACGCATCTCGTCTGCGCTCCATTCAGGGGTCTGGCCGGAAAGAATAGGAATTGCGATTACGCTGATAAGGCCCCATAGCGGGATCCCCAGAGCGGCGTCTGTCATAAGGTTATCGACATACGCATGACGCGAAGGACGCAGACTCGCAGAAAAGAGCGTTCCTACAGATATGCCCCAGACGATACTGAGAAACGGATGGCCAGGTGTCGGCGCGAGAGCCACACTGGCCGCGGCTCCCGCCAGCATCCCAATTAAGCCTCTCCTGAGGAATAGGTTCACGCGCTTACTGTGGTGCGGTTCTAACGGCCAGGGCGAACGATGCCGTTCAGTAGCTCCGTCGAGATCAAGTCTATATCTATATATTGATCCCCGGAAGCGGGCACTTTGGCCCACAAAGACCGTCGTATCGCCCAACTTTGGCGTCGCGATCCATCATTTTGCGTCAGAGTGTCGTCAGCGCCGGAACGCGACTCGAGTGGTTCCAGCGAAGCTATCAGATTAACGATGCTTGCACCTCAGGGGCTTTCGGCTTCCTGACGAAGTGCTCCACCAAAGTATCCGCAGAAAGCCTTCCAGGTCCAAAAATAAGAATGAGCAGAGCAGCGAAGAGAAACGTATAGGGGTCGGCATTGTAGAACTTGCCGGGATCCGATAAAAAGGAGAGCAACGCCACACGGTCCGCGGTGATGTAGGCCACGATCATATCGAAGGAA
>Ga0210394_10008562_pt1 | contig 10498 bp, 9 predicted proteins | sample IncBWC12MmetaG_FD_160121 | JGI IMG/M metagenome (GOLD analysis project Ga0210394, IMG submission 160121) | Forest soil microbial communities from Barre Woods Harvard Forest LTER site, Petersham, Massachusetts, United States - Inc-BW-C-12-M | ecosystem: Environmental > Terrestrial > Soil >...
CGGCTCACCGTTCACTCACCCACTGGCCGTCACCATTCCCTCCACACAGCGGTTCCACCAGCCCGGTGCCCCAGGTTCGCGTCCGTTCTCTCGGCGCTAATTTGCGTCCTGATTCCGTCTCGAACAGCTCCGGAGCAAACATCATACCCACCGATCCAAGCATCGAGAACTGAGAACCGAGAACGTCTTATCACTCTGACCCGTGATCCCCATCACTGCGCCCATCCTGCCCGAACGTCCACAATGATGATGGAGTCTTGTCAGCGATTTCCGCCGCAAGGCTCCACGAAGATCCACCGCATCTTCAGGCGCAGCCCTAAAAGCTGCGCCTCTTTCTTTGACAACTCGACCTCAACTCGCCGGGCTCTAGCTCACGCTATCCCGGCTTTGCCTTCGCGCGTGCGCTTGGTGCCCCAGGTTCGCGTCTGTTCTTTGGACGCTAAACCTGGGATTCCGGCCAACCACCCGCGCGCACCCCGCCACTTCATATCGGCCACCTTTATATAAAGGACAGTGTTCGTCATGGGATCAGTATCAATTCAGTCACCACAACCAGAAATCATTCCGTTCCTCTACGCCTGCGTCGACCCCAACCTCGCGCCCCCTCGTCGCGCCCGCGCCTCGCGCCGGCCCCGGCCGAACACGAAGCGCATCGGAGAACTCGCCGAGTCCGCCTTCCTCCACGCCGCCCAACTCCGCCAGATCCGCGTCGCCAAGCCCTGGGGCGACAGCGAACGCTACGACTTCATCGTCGACGCCGGCTCCCGCTTCTGGCGCGTGCAGATCAAAGCCACCGCCACCCAGACCGTCGGCGGATACGAAGTCCAGGCCACTTATTGCGTTGGCAAGCGCAAGGGTCACCTCACCCCCGACGACATCGACCTCTTCGCCACTTACATTCTCCCTCTCGACGTCTGGTACTTCGTTCCCGCCGACGCCTTGCCCCCGAGCGCCTCTCTGCGCTTCTACCCGCACCGTCGCGCGCGCCACGCACGCTTCGAGCAGTATCGCGACGCCTGGCACTACCTCCTCCCCGATCCCCGGCGATCCTCCGGAGATCTGGAATGGTTTCTCTACCCGGCGCGAACCGGACCATCGTAGGTTGCGATCGTGAGTCAGTTTGAAATTGCTGGGAGTCTGGTGCTGGAGACCCGAGCCCGACGCGGCTCGGTACCGGGCCAATGGCGGCTGCCCCACCCTGGACGCGTTCTCTGCGTCAGGGGGGGATTTCCGTGTGGCGCGGATGTCCTCGCCCGCGAAAACTGAGCCTTGCATTCTTCGAAGTCAGTCCGGAATGTCGGCTACTTCTTAAGGCGGAATCTGAGGCTGGTTCTCGCGCCGACTTCCTGCACGCTGATTTTCTCGAGCCGGACGCGCTCGAGGCTGGAGCTTTCAAACGGCCGGAGACCTCGCGCGGTACTCACTTTCTCACGAGCTCGATCACGGGAATTTCGGGAGGACAGTTGTATCGGACCGGAACCATTGAGCAACCCACCCCTGCGCTCGTGTGCCCCAGCATGCGATCGTGTCGCCACTCGCCCTGGGCATAAGCTCTAGGACAATGGGCATTCTGAGAAATCTCGCCGATCACAGGCAATCGGATCTGTCCGGCGTGAGTGTGACCGCACATATAAAGATGGACTCCACTTCTCGCAGCTTTCTCAAAGATCTCTGGCGTATGGGCGAGCAGAACCTTAAAGCCATCCTCCGGCACACCTTCTAACGCCTCCTCCAGGTCATCACAGCCATAGCGATGCGGGTCGTCGACACCGATCACATAAAGCGACTCGTCTCCCCGGGAGATTTCGGCTGTTTCGTTGATTAGCATGCGTACTCCGAGGTTCTCAAGTTCTATCGCAATTTCGGATTCGTCGTGATTCCCAAGAATGCCGAGAACACTCTGCTCGGTACGGATGCTGGAAAGAATCGTCCGCATGCCCGGATAGACTGCGTCACACGGGCCTTGAGCTTTGAAGCGGTAGTCTCCTGTCATGACGCACAAATCGACGTCCAGGGGCGCTATGAGGTCCGCGACGACCTCAGCCAGGCCATCTAAGGCGTCGATATGCAGGTCTGCAAGGTGCAAGATTCGGAAGCCGTCAAAGCTTCGCGGCAGGTCCTCAAATTCCAGCCGCACATAGCGCACGATAGGGCAGAGAGCGTTGCGGACACCTCGCGAGTAGAGCCCCGTGGCCTTCAGGAAAGTGTTCAGGACCGGCCCGGCAATTTTGTCCCAAAAGATGGACGAATTTCGATGAGCATCCTCACATTTGTGTACGTGCATTGCAGATTCAATTGTTCTGCGCCTCGATAAACGACTTTCCAAGTCGCGTGTTACGTCGTACCCTACCGTCATCGTGCTCATATCTCTGTAATAATTTCTCCCATCACTCGGGTTAACATGGCTTTGCCGCCATCCTCTAGCTCACAAGTTTCTTGAGTGCAGGCTGCGTGCCACAACGGCTTGCCGCCTTGGAAGCGTTTTCCAACAGGCTGGTAACACGCTCACTATCCGAGTGTTAAACCCAATCATGCTTTAGGAGGAAGATTCGCAGGATGGCTTGCGAGGGAGCAGTGCTCTATCCAAACGGCTAGCCACACAATCACTCTGCTTAGCTCTCACGCGATTGGGGCAAAAAGAAATGCTAAGAATTGGCAAATCATGGTTTCAATTGATAGAACTTTCCGAGTGGTCCGGCACCGTTTATATATTTCCTGGCTCGCACCAACTCCGCGACCTGGCGGATGTGTCCGATGTCGTGTAGCGCCCACTCATGGAGCATCTGGGCAAGCGTGATCTCCCCGACTTCCGCGTGATTCGCCTTACGGTCTCCCGAGCCGGGCGGCAGATTCTCCAGGAATTCGATATTTTTCTCGCGCTGTTCTTCGAAATGATCGAAGGAGTGTTCGGGGTCGGCATCTCGATAGAGGTCGCGATACATTTGCGCGTCGTCAGCTTCGAAAAATGGGTTCTCTTCTTCCAGGAAGCGATCCACCCGCATGCGGTAGCAGTGGCCCTCCGAGTGGGAGAGGTGTGCAAGCACCTCAGCGATAGAAAAGCGGTCGGGAGCGGGCTTCCAGCGAGCATCGTCGTCTGAGATTTCCCGCATCAGGCTGCGCAAAATCTCCGGCGTCGCTTCCAAAAGGTCAAGGCACGGCAGATCGCTTTCGAGCATGAGAATATCCTACGACGATCGTTAGCGCTCCGTTCGTTGGCATAAAGCCGTCAGAACTGGGAATCCGGCACGTTGTGAGTTTTTTTAGTGCTTCAGGTGGAAACCGCGAGCTTCTACCTCCCGGCGAAGCCATTCGGGATCGCAATGTTGTCGTAAGGCGATTTCTCTCATTGACACCGACCAGACTGAGGGAGATTTTCAGGGTGATGCTATCGACAGTCAGAACACATCTACCCCTACACCTAGCGTGGCGGGGGCCCGCCGCCCTGATGTTTGGCAACCGCGCAGACAGTCCGGGCAGCATCCGCCGGCGACGCCTCGAATGTGGAGCCATCCACGGACCATCTCCATCCGTCGAGCAACACCATCCCGGCGATGTAGGTTGCTCCATCTAGTGGTTCCGAGCCGCGGGACAAGGTGAGGCCGCGGCACTCTGGCGCGGTGACGAAAGTCCTGTCGAAGTCCAACTGATCGAATGCAGCGCCGATGATGTTGAGTACAACCAGATGCGGTCTAGGCACGAACAAGCTTTTTACTGTGTGAAGCGCCGGATCCCACCGGAGTGCAACGCCGGCCACGATGAAAACGAATAGCGCAACAGCTGAAATCGCGATGCGCCCTTCTGCTCTTGAATTCTTCTGAGGCATGGATTGCAACCAACCACGGACAGATTGCCCGAGCTTCTTTCCGTTTCAGATCCTAGTGCGGGCAAGGCTGCAACGGCCAGAGTACTAACGTGGTAAGCAATTCGCCTTACCTCGTACTCAGTCGGCCACCGAACGCTTTTCGGAGCGTTATCAGAACCCATTTGCCAATTCACTTTCGAGAAACGCGTTCAAGCTCCGGGTCGATGAGTTCTATAAAAAGGGATGTCAAGAAAAAAGCTCCGCCTCGACCGGAGGATCGAGGTTCTTTCTCGAGATCCAGCCCACTCTGTTTCGTTCCTCTGAAGAGGTTTGGCTTGTGGTCCCATTCTCGTGAGCTTTCTCTGCCGAGGGTGGCGAGTTCGAGCGTGGAAGACGCGGCAAGCAGGGCGAAGGTTAACCATGGTTCTATCCGAGGCTCGTGGCCTATCGCTATTTCTGGTTATCCGAGACATCTGAGTGATTTAGTCAAGCACTTTCTTGTCCGCCTTGACGATGTGATTCACCGAGTATGCACAAGGTTTTCACAGCGTTCTCTCCATCGTTACGGTGGCACCCAGTGGGGAGCCGCGCTTAACGAGCGCGGCCAGGTACCTGTTTTCATCGTAAGCAACTCTGTCCTGCCAGCAACGAAATACTATGCGGATCCATTTGAAAGCCAGGGCACGCACCGCCTCATGGTGGGTATTGCCCCTACCGCGTTGTTGCTGGTAGTACGCTCGCGCCCACTCCGATTGGGCGATCGAATGACCCGCCCATTCATGAAAGCTTTGCCGTAGAAACTTTGGGCAGGCCCAACGAAAATGTACCCACTTCCTTTTCCCGCTGGATTCTGTCAGTGGGGCAATTCCGCTGAAGGACTGCAGCTCATCCGCACTCCGATAACGTTCCCGCTGCGAGCCAAATGCTGCCAACAAGCGCGGAGCCATCACCGGGCCTGCACCAGGCAACGAATTAAAGATGAAAAAATCTGGATGCGCTGCCGCCGCCTCCTCGATCTGCCCGTCCAGATCCTCAATGCCTTCCCCGAGGACACGCACGAGTCGAACGATCACTTTTACGGCCGCACTTTTGGCCTCAATCACCGCTCGATCGTGAATGGCTGGAATGGCTTGGCGAATTGCTTCCATTCGCTGCTCGATCTGTTCTCGATCCCGACACCGGTGCTTGCGCAGGAAAGCACGCACGCACGCCGGCGGAGTCTTTTGTAACTCCTCGAGTGCGGGCCACCGCTCCAGCAGGTCACACACCACATCGCTATCCAGCCGTCCAAACCAATCCAGCATCTGTGGGAAGTACACCTTCAGATGATCGGTCAAGCGATTGATCTGCGCTGTTTTTTCATCCACCAGTTTGCGCCGCTCCTCCACGAGATTCTGCACTCGCCGCGTGGCTTCACTGTCCGGCGATAGACGACGCAACTTGTTGCGATGCTGCAACAATAAATCCAGCAGCAGATCGGCGTCTCGAGGATCATCCTTGGCGCCCGAGGGGTACAGAGCTTGCCGCATGCTGGAAGCCATCTGCGGAGGCACCGGGAACAAATGCAAGGGCGCATACTTGCTGAGCATGAATACCAGAGCTCCGCGCGATTGCTCCACCGCTACCGCGATCGGGCGTTGAGCAAAACGCTGATACAAGTGGGCAACCCAGGACTCGATTGCTTCCGGGGTCTGCTCCAGCTCTCCAGTCTCACGCTTCGCTGAGCTTGCAGTTTGCAAACACCAAATATGTTTCTGATCCGCCCAGTCGATACCTATGAAAGCGGCGAACCCCGGTTCCGGTTGAATCGATCCTATTTCTGACATAGTGGCGGTCTTACCGACCTCCTTCTCCCTCTAAATCGCACCAGGCCCGGCTTTGCTCCCGCGAAATCCTTATAGACAGCGTTAGGCGTTCCCACGCGACATCTGAGTGTTCGTTTTAGGAGCAAAGCACATCCCGCTGCTCGAGGGTCTCGGATAAAACATCTTGTGTTTCGGGCATACACTCGTAGCAGCGGGGTGCCTTGCTGCTGACGCGAATTCTACTGCGCCAGCAGAAAACTTCATCCGCAGGTGACTCACAGAGATTTTCACAGCGGCGCGCCGCCGCGACTGCTGTGGAAATCTTTCCCGCAGATTCTGTCGTTCTGGATCACTATAAGGGGGCATAGGATTGACCCGGAGACTCGGTGCTGCATGCAGCAGCACACGAAGCGCCTAACGAGTGCATGGATACTCTCCCTCGAACCCGAGCATCGCCAGAACCGATGGGTCACCACCGAGGGGTGAAACCTGGGAGACCCCCTGCGTTCTGTGCAACGCTCAAGCTGCTTGCTGCTTCAGTTGTTCGGCGTCGAAACGTTCCTCCTTCTTCCAGAGTGTCAAAGCAATGGCCGCGATCTTTCGGGCTAAGGTCAGACGCGCCATCTCGGGCTTCATTCCCTTCGCCAGCAATGCCACATAGAAGTCGCGTAACGGACTCTCACCACAGCTGGCTCGGGTGGCGGCTCCCTTGAAGATCGCTTTCATTTCGTGGTTGTGATTCTGATTGAGACCGCGAATCTGTTGCGGCTTCTTCGAGCGTTGCAGTTGACCTCGCACCCAGCGGTATTGCGCACTGTCGCGGGTCTCGATGCCCAAGCCACTATAAGTCCAGAGTTGCCGTTTGCTGCGGAACCGGTGCGGCGTCTGCATCAGCGCGAGCAAGCGGGCGGCTCGAATCGGACCGATGCAGGGAATCTGGCGCAGCAGTTTCGAAGCTTTATGTTTCCGGCTCTCCGCCAATAATTCAGGGCGCAGGGTTCGTCGTAACGCCTGCAATCCATCCAACTGCTGATACAGCAACTCGGCACGCCGGCGCACCCCGGCATGCTCGATCTTCTGCAGCCACTGTTCCCGATAACGCGGAGCATAGACCTGGGTGCCGGCACAAGGGATGCTCCAGCCGCGATACAGAGCTTTGATCCGATTCATCACTCGGTTCAGGTCTTGGCCGAGGGTCTGATAACTGCGCCCGAGCTCGCGCAGCGTCCGCAGTCCATGTTCTCCGTGATAGACCGGCCGTAGCATCCCCGCGCGCAACAAGTCGGCCAGCTTGCGCGCATCCACCTTGTCGCTTTTGCTGCCTTCCTTTAATAAGGCATTGCGCCGCGGATCGCAGACCAGCACTCGCGCCACCTGGGGTTGCAGCAGATCGTAGAGCCAAGCTGCCCAGGTCCCTTCTTCCCAGGTCACATGCAACTCGCCCCGCAGACCGTGGATAAACTGCAGAATGCTGCTGGCTTTGGTTTCCACGATCGACTCCATCACCAGCTTGCCACTGCTGTTGAGGACAGCGATCACCACCGCTTCCTTGTGCACGTCCATGCCGATATACTTGAGGTCGCGACTCATACAGTTGCCTCCTTGGGGGAAAGATCATTCGCGCTTAACGGAGTCTTTCCCTCAAGGTAAAGTGCCATTCTTTAGTGGCTTTTTCTACCTTCCTTCTGCCACCCAACCGTCCTCGACTAGTTATTTACGAGGCCGCTCTCTCATAATGCATTGACACTTTTTTTGGCGAACAAAAAGCGCAAGCTTGCGACATCGCTGATTGCGACAAGTTGGGCGCCGTTTAGGTTTGTTTTTTGGTGAACGCAGGAAGCGCGCGATAGAAGGCTTGGCCCGTTGCCATCCGCCCGGAGGATGATCCCGAGCCGTTGTTATCGCGACTGGAGCGCGCTAGGAAACTCGGCGCATTCGTGCTTGTCGAAAGCGTCCTTCACATTTGCGGGAGGCTTTCCAGAAACTGTCGCGCCAGGATTTGGCATGATCCAGACGCACGCGCTACATCCCCAAGCTGCGAAGCTGCGGTTTTCAAGCCACACTAGTTCTCTGCCCATCTCGACCCGCCTATTGGCGGGGTGTGCAGTATTGAACAGACTCGGCTTGGACTCCAGAATACGGTATTCACTGTATTCACGGAGGTCCCCAATGATCACGCATTATCAAGACCAGAACTGGATTTCCATTGCAGAACAGGTCACCGTAGAAATGGATTCAGCGAAGCTCGCGATTTTGCTCGAGCAGCTTTGCGGCGCATTAGATGATCGTAAGAAATCCGCTTTGCCCTTGACCGGCCAGACCAACCCCTAGAAAAAGCCCCTTCCGTCCGTTCGCTGCGCCCGCTTTGCATGCAAGCAATAAAAAGGCGCAAAGTTGCGACATCTCAAGGTTTCGACATTTGGGCTAGACTTAGGCGTACCGACCCAACTCGCCGCATCCTGTAAACCCTGTATATTCAACCGTCACACGATGGGGTAACGTGATCCAACTTCTTTGTCCTGCCGCCCGCAGCCAATGCTGCCCCCGACACACAGAAGAAGTGTTGCTAGGAGTGCAGATTGCAGGCGCTCATTCTTCGCGTGCTCGTGGTGGACGACAGCGAGATCGTTCGGCGCGGCATCTGCCAAATTCTCCAATCACAGGCTGATATTGAGGTCGTCTGCGAAGCCTCGGACGGAGCCGATGCTGTCCGTAAGGTTCGTGAGCACAGACCGGATGTGGTACTGCTGGACATCACAATGCCAGTGATGAACGGCTTAGAGGCTGCTCGCCGCATCAAGCATGAATTCCCCTTGACTCTGATTCTGGTCGTAAGCCAGTACGACTCTGCCCCGTTTGCGAGGGAGGCAATCGCGGCTGGTGCGAACGGATACGTCGCGAAGAGCAATGCCAGCGCCGAGTTGATTCCAATGTTGCGAAGGACCGTCTCTAAACACATGCGAACGTGAAGCCCGAAGGTCTGGCCGACACCCATGCTCGTTACGCCGAGTCGGTCGCTGTCACAAAACTCACCGGTTCGACTCGCTGGATAATGTAACTTCCTCGAAGAAAGAAGCACGGGAAAGATGTGCTGCACGCCAACTATCACGTTTGACAAACTAGTGACGGTAAAATGTGGCAGGTGTGGTAAAGAATTCATTCAACCGCTGCCCGAAAATGCTACCTATGCCTTCAGGCTGAAGCAGTCGCTGAGAGCAATCATTGGTTCGTCCTACCCTGAATCGTGCAGCCCCAGAATGAGTCTGTCAACGAATCCATTGGCCTCCCCGAACCCAACGGGTGCGCTTCAATTTCCCTCAAAAATCCTAAGATCGTTTTGAAAATGGCTACCGCGCCAAGACTGTTAGAAGCAAGAACCGAAGGAAGCAAGCAGCGGAACCAACCGTCACGGCCGTGGCGCTACTCGCACTTGCCGACAAGCATCTGGACGTATCCGCGCTGGAGACTTGGCTCTAGTCTTCAACGGCTTCATCCATGCTTGTTGCCGGATTGGGAGAATCGCTAGCAGAGATTTCGGCATTTCGAAGCTCGAGACGTTGCATAAAAAAGAGGCACGGGCCCCAAAAGAAGCACACTCCATGCACACTGAGCGTGCAGCAATCCGCGTATTCATCGGTATATTTTGAAGGGCTGGCTGATGGGCCGTCAGTCATCCATTCTGGTTGATCCTTTTTCCCCGTTGCACCACCAGTGTGTTGCTTGGATGTTGTCCGGATGATCGTCCCTCCAGGCTCCTCCCATCCCTTTGGGATTTCGATGATCCGGGACGATGTCGCTATAGTCTGTGAACTCTTCACAGCAGATGGCACATTTCCTGTCCTGCTCGACAATCTTCCGGTTCAGGAGTTTCCGCATCTCTGCAGGTGATCGAAGTTCCCGATATCCTCTTGGGTGATGTGGATCTTCGACCCGCTGCACCCCGAGCCTGAGCAGCTTGGGTTTGAAAAGATGTTCGCGACCACAGCAAGAGACGGATTTGTGGATCGGACAGAATTCATTGCGACGGAGCCTCATGGAATACCTCCTGATAGGGACTTGGAAAGATCAGCTTGTGGGCGTAGGAATGGGGTTCAGGAATCTCTCGGCTCAAGACGGGCTGCTACAATCCCTGCCCGAGGGGGATCACGATGAACCTGGCTAAAGCCGTCCTGCAGTTGAAGAATGAAAGGGAGCAAGCTCGCAGAAGATTGGAACAATTGGACTCGGCTCTGAGCGCGCTAGCGGGTCTGGGCGGATCCAGCGGGAAGGCTGGGCGCGCTCAAACGTTGGGCGGAAAACGGAGAACCATGTCAGTTGCGGCTCGGAAACGAATTGCGGCGGCTCAGCGCGCACGTGGGCGAAGTGGAAAGCTGCGAGACGAAACAAATAACGGTGCCGACGGCTATGGTTCCGAGAGCCGACGCCGCCAGCAAGTCCTCCGAGGGCGTTGCGAGGCGGTGACCCCATCCCGCCCTCGCTGTGATGGTGAATCATCTCAAGTGGAGGGCACTCGCCGACATTTGCTAATCTGATTGTCCATGTGCGGACGCTATCGGCTCACGGCGAAAGAGCGCTACATGCGCGATCACTTCGGTCTCGATGACGATCCGTCCTGGGAGCCCCGCTGGAACATTGCTCCCACTCAGCAGCTCGCAACCATCCGCCAGCACCCTACCGAACCAACACGCATTTTCGCCCTCATGCGATGGGGTCTGATTCCGTACTGGGCCAAAGATCAATCCATTGGCTTGAGAACCATCAATGCGATGTCGGAGACCGCAGCGGAGAAACCGGCTTTCCGCGACGCCATCAAGCGGCGCCGCTGTCTCATTCCTGCGAGCGGGTTCTACGAATGGTCGCGACACGAAGCTGCATGTGTGATTGTCCGGCG
>Ga0210394_10008563_pt1 | contig 10497 bp, 11 predicted proteins | sample IncBWC12MmetaG_FD_160121 | JGI IMG/M metagenome (GOLD analysis project Ga0210394, IMG submission 160121) | Forest soil microbial communities from Barre Woods Harvard Forest LTER site, Petersham, Massachusetts, United States - Inc-BW-C-12-M | ecosystem: Environmental > Terrestrial > Soil >...
ACGGCACCGTTGGCGGCGTTGGGGGATGCCGAGTTGTCGATCGCGAGAACCGCGTCGTCCGCGGGGGTTAGCCCGCCGGTCCATGCGGAGAGCGTGCCGTCTTCCGTGGCGAAAATGAATGACGCCGGCAGCTTGGTTCCGGGGACGAGGAAGCTTGTGGAAGGATTCCAAACGATGCCGGTGGGCGCTGCGGGCGCGACCTTCGGCGGATTCTTCGGGTCGACTGTGTGACATGCGTTGCTCGGAACGATGTTGCCGGGCAGCGGGATCGCGACCTGCAGGGGTACCGTTGAACCGTCACCTCCATATAGCGTTGAACAACCCGTGGCGTTGTCATTGACCCAGAAGGGACTACCCGCGGGCGTGAACGCGACGCCCCATGCATTTTGCAAGACCGGATCCAACACCGCCGCGTCGCCACTGATATCAGAGACCAGTGGCGTGACTTGGTACGCGTTTCGATGCCCCCCGGAGTCTCCATTGTCGGCAATCGCGGCTGTGACGCCAAGGGCCGAGGCTGCGATGATCGCACCTGCGGTAAGGCGGCGAGAGATTACGCTCATGTTGCTTATGCTCCTGTAGATTCGATGGTCTGCGCCGGAAGCAGTAGATTCGCTATTCCCCGGCTCCTGCTCGATTTCCCGCGTGTCGATCGACAAGTGGAATTCCAGCCCATGTGAGTTCCACTCGCTCAACGATTGGTTGCGCTTCCATGATGACGCGCGATCTTTCTCGAGGCCGAAGCTTGAAATATTTTTGTCACCATCCACCAGCCGGGCACACCCTCGGTTCAGGAATTACCCGGCAGCTCGAGTGGATGGGTTATCGCTCAGTCTTCGTCCGTTACCGGGCGGTAAGCATGAGTTGCGAGCCTTGCAGCGCTAGACAAGGGGGTTGATGACAAACATGTGCCCTCCGATGCGACGCGCCCTCTTGTCGGAGCTTCTCGCATCCCGGCGATTAATATCAAATCGCGGTTTTTTTGTCTCAAGTGGGCGACGGGCAATGTGTACAAATTTCAATCCGCTACTCACCTCAACGCCGATGTGAGATTTTTCCTACGACTTTAGGGCCATACAAGCGGATACCCGCTGTAGGAGCCGTCTGATAAATCTAGTGTGATGTCTGATATTCCACGTACGGTGGCCCTGTGCTGCTACAAACATCGCGCCGTGGTTTTGGAGCGTTGCGATCGGTGCAAGTCTGACTATGCGTGCCCGGAATTTAAATCCAAGGCAGCGGTGGTGGAATTCAATGCGCTGATACCGCCGTCGATGCTGCTTGCGCCCCTGCCCATCGAGCTGTGGCCTAATATGTGCGCGTACATGACACGCCAAAAGCCCCAGCCATCGACCGATTCCGCATCGAACGAATCAACTCCATCTCCGGTACGGCGGTTTGTCTCGACTCTTGTAAATCGAAACCCCAATTCCTCCTAACAAGAATCCGTCTAGTTGTCCGCCAGGCTTGGACTCTCTGCAAGCGCCTTCATCAGCCGATACGTAAATTCCACGTCCTCTTTGAACGCGACCACCCCTATTCGCTCATCTCGTCCATGCGCCCGACCGTCATCCAAATCGTCAAACATTGCGTCAATCCCGTAGCTTGGAATGCCGCGGGCGCGCGTGTAGCGGCTGTCGCTGGCTCCGGGCGACATTTCCGGTAGAACTACGACACTGGGCCAGATGCTGTGTGCGACGTCCTCTACTGCGCGCACGAGCGCAGGGGCCAATGCCGACTCTGGGTTGGGCGAGGCGGGCGTAATGGTGCTGATCGCCACGAGCGGGTCGGCGAGGACGGTCTGCAGCGTCTCTTGCACCGATTCCGCCGACTCACCCGGAACAACCCGACATTGAAGGGTCGCTCGGGCACGCTGTGGCAACGCATTTTCGGCATGGCCGCCGTCAATCATGGTCGCCGTGCAGGTGGTGCGCAGCATAATGTTCGTCTCGACGACTGCGGACATTCGATCAATCGCAGCCTGGTCGGTGCTTCCAAGGCTTATTGCCCGCATATCGGCTCGTACCTGTCCCTGTTCAAGCTCCGCGCGCCGCGCGAAATACTGCTTGGTCGTTGCCGTCAAATGCACCGGGAAGCGAAATTGCGCCAGACGTGCGAGCGCGGTGGATAGCCGATAGATCGGATTGTCAGCGGTGGGCCGGGAACTATGGCCACCCTTATCGGTGGCTTGTATTGCGAAGGTCAAGAAGTTCTTCTCGCTCGTCTGCACGGCGACGTAGAGTTTACGGCCGGATTTCATTCCGGCTTCGCCGCCATCCGGATTGACCACGAGTTGCGCGTCGATGAGATCCCGATGAGCGTCCAAGAGCCATTGAACACCATTGGCGTCCCCACCCGCCTCCTCGTCGGCTGTAAACGCCACAATCACGTCGCGTGCGGGATGGAACCCTTCCCGTTTCAGACGCATGAGACTTACGGCCATGGCCACGTCCTGGCCCTTCATGTCGATCACGCCGCGTCCATACAGCCAACCGTCTTTTTCAGTCAAACTAAACGGGTCGACACTCCAGTCTTCCGCTTTCGCTTCAACGACATCCAAATGACCTATATATAAGATCGGTTTTCCTTTTCCGAGGCCGTGTAATCGCACCACGAGGTTGCCCTTGGTGGGGTGATCCGCGGGGACGAGCAATGCGACATCCTGAGGTGCGAACCCTGCTGCAAGAAACCGGTCCGCGAGCACCTTGGCCGCCGCGGTAGAGCCATGCGCATGCGTAGTATTAATTTCCACCAATTGTTTCAGCAGATCGCGCGCCAGCGTCTGCGTCTGCGTCGCTTGCGAGTCGGTTGATATGGCCGTTGCCGCAGGCAGGCACGCAAACAGAACTAGCAAAACGACGGAGAGTTTGTTCATCGGGGAGGATTCGGGTGGCAATGCGAGAGGAGGATGACGGCGTCTAAAATGAAGTGCGCCGAGAATCGTATCATATGAATCGGATGTCGATGGCCTGGATAGAGACTCCTGTCAATGCGATAATTCCCTGCGGGATACGGCCTTTTCCACTATTACCCTCTTGAGTAAGGTTTTGCATGCCCAAAGTCACTTTCAATGGCTTCGCAGGGGGAACACACACAGTCGTAGTACCCTCGGGCACTACGCTGATGCGCGCTGCCACCGACAACCGTGTGCCAGGCATCGACGGAGATTGCGGCGGCAATTGTGCCTGTGCCACCTGCCACGTCTATGTTGATCCAGACTGGACTGACCGGGTCGGAGCACGCACTGCGACCGAGAATGACATGCTTAATCATGTTGCGGACCTACACGGCAACTCGCGCCTTGCCTGCCAGATCACACTGACGGACGCTCTGAATGGGCTCGTGATCAACCTGCCTGAATCCCAACATTGAACCAGCCGCACTGCCAGGAGGTGCTCCGTGAAAACCATTGACTCCCTCGAGTCGGCCGCGATCCGCGCTGCCGCACGCGCGCGCACCGCTGTTCTCCCGCTTGCGGAGCTGAATCCAGCCGATCCACAAGGATTCGTCGACGATACAGTAGGGTATCTCTTTGAGCGTCTGCGCCGCGAGGATCCCGTTCATCGCTCGCACAGTCCGATACCGGGGATCGACACTTACTGGTCGGTTACACGCTACCGGGACATCATGCAGGTTGATACCAGTCATGCCATCTATTCGTCGGAAGACGGAATCACCCTGATGGACTTCCCACCGGGCGATGAACAGAAGCTGCAGATGTTCATTGCAATGGACCCGCCCAAACATGACGAACAGCGGAAGGCAGTGAGCTCGATTGTTGCGCCGGCGAACCTTAACAACTGGCAGGACCTGATACGCGAGCGCACCGGCAAGGTACTCGACAATCTCCCCCGCAACGAAACATTCAACTGGGTAGACTTGGTCTCGATCGAGCTCACCACTTACATGCTCGCGACGCTCTTTGACTTTCCGGTGGAGGACCGCCGCCTGCTGACACACTGGTCGGACATCTCCACCGCCAACAAGCTGACCAATCCGGACGCACCCGAACCGGAAGTGCGCATGGCCGAGTTGCGCAAGATGCTGCAGTATTTCACTCGACTGTGGAACGAGCGCGTCAACGCACCGCCCCGTACCGACCTGATATCGATGCTGGCCCATGGGCCGGCGACGCGAAACATGGGGCCCGCCCAGTTCATGGGCAACCTGGTGCTGCTGATCGTCGGCGGCAATGACACCACGCGTAATTCAATGACAGGCGGACTACTGGCCTTGCACGACCATCCGCAAGAGATGGCCAAGCTGCGTGCGGATCCCGCGCTGGTCGACAGCCTCGTGCCCGAAATCATCCGCTGGCAGACGCCGCTGGCCTACATGCGGCGCACTGCGCTAGTCGATACGGAATTGGGCGGCAAGCAAATCAGGAAGGGCGACAAGCTGGCGATGTGGTATCTGTCGGGCAACCGCGATGAGTCGGCGATTCCAGAGCCAAACCGCTTCATCGTCGATCGCCAGCGGCCGCGCCAGCATCTGTCCTTTGGCTTTGGCATCCACCGCTGTGTCGGCAACCGCCTGGCGGAACTGCAGTTGAAGATCCTCTGGGAGGAACTTCTGAGGCGCTTTGAGACGATTGAGGTCGTGGGCGAACCCACGCGCGTTCGGTCCTCGTTCGTGCGTGGCTTCAGCCGCCTTCCCGTGCGGATTCCAGCGTGACTCCAATGCCTGCCTAGGTTTAAGAGCAGGCGGCGGATTCAGACATTGAGAGACTTTGCTCTCTTGAATGGGAACAGCACTCGCGCCGCCGCGAGAGCAACAAGCGCACCAACGAACTGCGCACCAATGAACTGCGGCACGTCAGCGGGACGAATACCGGAAAATGTATTCGTCAGCGAGCGGGCGATCGTGATCGCCGGATTGGCGAACGAGGTCGATGCAGTAAACCAATAGGCCGCTCCAATCCAAGCGGCGACCATCCACGGCGCATCTTCGGATCGATGGTGGCCGATCACAATGAGCAGCAGACCGAAGGTCGCTACGCCTTCCGCAAGCCATTGGGCGGGCCCGGTGCGCACGTGTGTTGAGAGCTGCCAGACGGGTAACTCGAACATGGCGTGCGCAATCCACGCCCCGGCGCAACAGCCTACAACCTGAATGACCGTGTACGTACCTGCATCTTGCCACGTGAGATTCCCACGCAAGGCTTCGATGATGGACACAACAGGATTGAAGTGACCACCACTCACAGGGCCAAGCAGTGCGATGAGGGTAGCGAGCACGGCTACGGTCGCAGCAGTGTTCGCAAGGAGCGCAATGCCCGTGTTACCGCCGCTAAGGCGTTCCGCCATGATCCCCGAACCGATTACGGTCGCTGCCAGTAGTAGCGACCCTAGGCACTCCCCGGCCAATCGACGCGACAGCGGTTGTGCGTAGGCAGTCATTGTGACCTGCCGATCTCACGGACCTTTTTGCCGAGCGAGAGTTGATCAAGACTCGCTATTGGCAGAGACGCAAACATCTCTATTCGCCGCTCAAGCATCCTGTACGCGTCTCGGAACGCATTCGTCTGATCGAGTTCGCTGCCTTCGACAGCCGCCGGGTCTGGCTGTCCCCAATGGGCGGTCATCGGGTGCCCGGGCCACACCGGACATACCTCACCCGCGGCGTTGTCGCAAACGGTGAAGATAAAATCGAGAGCCGGTGCAGCCGGCTGGGCAAACTCATCCCAGGCCTTGCTTCGAAGCCCTTCGGTTGGTAAGCCCTTGCGCTCCAACAGACCCAACGCTAAAGGGTGGACCGCCCCCTTTGGATGGCTGCCGGCGCTGAACGCCTTGAACCGGCCTTTACCTCGGTTGTTCAAGATGGCTTCGGCGAGGATGCTGCGTGCGGAGTTTCCAGTGCACAGGAAAAGGACGTTGTAGACGCGATCAGCCATGTGACACACTCGGGCGTGAGGACGTCAACAACTTCGACATGCAGATTGCAGACGCCGGACACAACGACCGGAACTCGGCGCTCTGCTTAATGTCCTCGGGTACGTGGCGCCGATCAATTACCTCGTAGCCAATTGCGCGGAAAAACTTCTCAGCGGTTTCGGTCAACAGCACGAGTTGCTCGACGTCGTCGGCTTGAGCCTCGCGTTCGAGCCGCGCGACCAGCCGGCGCCCCATGCCACGCTGCTGATAACTGGGCGCGACGGCCAGCGAGCGCAGCAATGCGCGCGCACCGAAGCGCTCCATCCCGACTACTCCAATGAGCGAATCTTCCGCTTCAAGTACCCATAAATGCAGGCTGGCGACGCTCGTAAGATCAGCCGTCGGGAGCCCCGCAGCTTGGAGAAGCGCCAGCACAGCCGCTAAGTCCGCATCCTGGCCGAGCCGGATTGTGGGATGTCGCGACGACATCACTACGCGCAGCGGCCTGAGCGTTCGGCTTCGGGTTCGCAGGTCGCGACCGGTGCGCAGCACGCGGATTTACTCACGGCCTCTACGGTCTCGATGGGAACGACGGACGTCCCGTGGCCGAAAACCGGGGTGTCATCGCCGTAAACGGGAATGTTGCCGAGAGTGTGGAATGTTTCCCAGGCAATCCCCGTCGGATCGGTCACCCAGTACTTGTCGGAGCGGGCGTAGCAGCACGCCTGCTCGTCCTCCTGGATCAAGCGAGCGTCGGCAGCTGTCAGTTGCGCGTGCATTCCGCGCAGCTCATCAGCGCTGTCGACCTGAAAGCCCAAGTGATTGACACCGACGGGCTGGCGGTGCGTAGAGATGGCGAAATTTATGCGCGGATCATCGAGCATCCACTTGGCGTAATCGGCCTCGATCTTTGAAGGCTCAGCCCCGAACAGCGTCGAATAGAAGCCGATACTCTTTGCAAGATCGTTCACTGAAACATGAATATGGAAGCGTTTCATGCGCGTTTCCTCTTGGTGGCTGAAACCTCGGCAGTTACCGGACCGCATTCCGGGCCGCAGGCCTGATCAGCGAGGACACAGCAATTCTCGGTAAGAAATCCGAGCAGTTGGTCCATGTGAACGAAGTTCGGACGGTAATAGAGAAACCGCCCATCGCGACGTACATTGACTAGCCCCGCTTGCTGCAACTCTTTTAGATGAAACGACAGCGTCGGCGACGATACATTGAGTTTCTCGCCGAGTTGCGTAGGGGTGTAACCCTCGGGACCTCGCTTCACGAGCATCCTGAAGATCGCCAGACGGCTTTCCTGAGCAAGGGCGGCAAGGCTTTCCACGGCGTCCATCGTTTTCATATTTCGAAAGATATCGAATTATTGAAGACAAATCAAGACGCGGGCCGGCGGCGACAGTGGCGCGTTCTCAGATCAGGTGTCCACACTTTTTGATGTGTATGTCTGTTCGCTCCGAGCGCTCCAGCGGTACAGGTTTTCATCCAAACAATGAGGGCATTTGATCGCAGTCAATTGATCATCGAAATCCGCCAACGCTTTGCCGCCCGGTGCTGTAGCCGCAATCGCGATGACTCGCCCGCACGATCGGTTCTTACACAGCCATCCTGCGTAGACCTCGCCCGGCACCATCTGCTGCGGGGCCCTGACATCGACGTGGCGCAGCGGCGCCGACGCGACAGGTTTGTGCGATGGTGTACCCCGGCTTTTGGTTGGACGTTTGATCGCCATTGGCGCCTCTCCGCGGATGACCATCGGAGAGCCTACCGCGGCCGCGATGTTTCTGCCAGCCCCGACTCAACGGACGAGATCAGGCCATCATTTTGCGGCATTGCCTCGCGAGTCAGCTCGATGGAAGGGTTAGGCCTCGGGTTGGTGGCAAACCACTTCGATGTTGTGCCCGTCCGGACCGATGACAAAAGCCGCATAGTAGTTCGCGTGGTAGTGCGGGCGCAGACCAGGCGCACCATTGTCCTTGCCACCCGCCTCCAGAGCCGCGCGATAGAAAGCTTCGACTTGCAAGCGATTCTCGGCCGTGAACGCCAAGTGAAGATGCGCCGGCTTCTCCTCAGCTTGGTACAGGCACAACGAAGCCTTACCCCTTGGGCTAAGCTCGACGCCGTACGCCGCCGGCCCCTCCGAGACAACAGCTACGCCGAGCGGTTCGAGTGCCTTGAGGAAGAACGCTTTGCTCGCTGCGTAGTCGCTGACTCCGAATTTGACGTGGTCAAACATGAGTCCTCCTGAAGTGTGCGGGCCTGCGCGAGGCCCTGATTCAGAGATCACCGCGATGTTGCCACGCGTCGCCACAAGTAGCCACCCGGTGGCAGCATTCGAAATAGTTTGCGCAGCCGGTATCGGAAGCATTGACGCTCGAGGATTTCAGGCGTCTACTTTGGCCGAAAACAAAGACAGTCGAAGAGTGACTTCACGGATGAACTGCTTACTTTCCGCGCATCCCAAATCATCGACCCAAAAAGCTTCGAGCAACAGGCGCTCAGCTTGAGTCGTACCATACTCATGGCGAAAAACATCAATTCCTGAAGGGGAGGTTGTATGAGAACAAACGAGACGCATCAAGAATCCGCACACAACGGTGACCAGTTAGGAGCCCCGTCTCATGAGAAGGGTGTTGTCACTGCAGCAGCTTCCAATCACCTGAGCCGACGCTTATTCTTCGGTCGCGTGGGCGCTTCCACGGCACTCGCCGCGACGAGTGCCGCACTGCCCTCGCTCCTATTAGGTAAGACGGCCAAGGCGGACGATGGTGACGGCGATGCGGATGATCCGGCATCGCGCCGAGAAAGCTCCTATCGACTTCGCCAGAAGGCGGCGCTCGCCGAAAGAGACATTCCCACTCCGTCGCATATCTCGAACGGTGATGAGACGCGGTACCCGAGCTTCATCGGCAACTACTCCCAAGGGTTGCCTCACAACAGCTTGGGGGAAGTGATCCCGGCAGCGTATCAGGCGCTCATGACCGCGTGCGACACGGGCAGGCCGAGTGATTTCGCGAACGTCCCGTTAGGTGGAACCTCGAAGCTCGTCGATCCCCAGGGAGGCCTCGCGTACGATCTGGAAGGCACCGACTCGGGCCAACTGACCGTTCCGCCTGCGCCTACGCTCGCGAGCGCACATCGAGCCGGCGAGATGATCGAGGATTACTGGATGGCCTTGGCGCGGGATGTTCCCTTCTCTCAGTACGGCGCGGAACCGATCACGGCCGCGGCGATCGTCGAACTCAATACGCTCTCGCACTTCGAGGGGCCCAAAGTGAACGGGCAGGTTACGGCCGGCACGCTTTTTCGCGGGGTGTACCCGGGCGATCTCGTCGGCCCTTACGTCTCGCAGTTTTTCTGGCGGCCGGTAACCTTCGGCGTCTTGAGTGTCGCTCAACTGTTCAACGCCTACATGCCCAACAAGGACTACCAAACCACCTTTGCCGAATGGCTCGCCGTGCAAAATGGGCAAGGGCCATTCCCGGCCAACATCCTTACCGGCGGCACGAGCTACATCAAGAACGGACGTGATCTGGGTGCTTTTGGCCACGCGGATATCGCGTTTCAGGCCTACCTATTCGCAGCGCAGTGGCTGCTCACCCACGGAGCTCCATTCAATTCGGGGAACCCCTACCTCACCATCAAGAATCAGACTGGGGGGTTTACCTTCGGTTCGCAATACATCACGGATCTGCTGGGCGAAGTTTCGAATCGGGCGCTCAAGGCTAGCTTTTACCAAAAATGGTTCGTGCATCGCACCCTGCGGCCGATTGCCTATGGGGGCCTCGTGCACAACACCATGACAGGCATAGCGGACTATCCTCTCGGCAAGGAGGTCTTAAACTCTCAGGCCGTCGACCAAACGTTCTCTAAGTACGGCACCTACCTGCTGCCGGCGGCTTTCCCAGAGGGCAACCCACAGCATCCGTCGTATCCTGAAGCTCACGGTTCGATTGCCGGCGCCTGTGTCACGGTGTTGAAGGCGTTCTTCAACGAAAGCTTCGTGCTGCCAAGCCCAGTCGTCGCCTCCGACGATGGCCAGTCGTTGCTTCCCTATACTGGCGCCGATGCAGGGCAGATCACGGTGGGCGGCGAGCTCAACAAGCTTGCCGACAATGTCGCGCTAGGTCGTAACATGGCGGCTGTGCACTGGCGCTCAGATGCTGCGCAGTCTCTTCTGCTGGGTGAGTCCATCGCCATTAGTACCCTGCGCGATCAGAGGGCCACCTACAATGAACCCTTCAGCGGCTTTACTTTCACCAAATTCGACGGCACAACGATCACCGTTTAAGTAGCGCACGCGGGCAGCTCGGAGTTTCCGGGCTGCCCGCCTTAATGCACGCTCGCCGGCGCTGGCGTTCACCAGCCATATCGCACTTCGGCTCCGAAGTAATTGGTGTCGTGACCACCTACGGAAACAACAGTAGCGCCGGCCGAAAAATGCACCACCTCGAGAGCCAACGCGATGTGGGGCGTGAGGTTGTAATCCGCTCGGAACTGACCGTAAGTGCCCACATAGTGGCTGCCGTGCCCGGCGGTATCTGGTACGGGTACGTCCGGCAGCGTGTAGATTGCGTCAGCTACCGTCTCCCGCCACTCGACGCCAACTCCTGTGGTG
>Ga0210394_10008565_pt1 | contig 10495 bp, 9 predicted proteins | sample IncBWC12MmetaG_FD_160121 | JGI IMG/M metagenome (GOLD analysis project Ga0210394, IMG submission 160121) | Forest soil microbial communities from Barre Woods Harvard Forest LTER site, Petersham, Massachusetts, United States - Inc-BW-C-12-M | ecosystem: Environmental > Terrestrial > Soil >...
CACAAGGAGTCGCTAAAAATCATTCAGCGCTACGGGACCATCTGCGTGGAAGACCTGCATATAAAAGGTCTTGCGCGAGGCCTACTGGCAAAATCAGTGCACGACGCGTCGTGGGCATCCTTCTTGCATAAACTCTCCTACAAAGCCGAAAACGCTGGTAGAAGGTTCATTCGAGTAGACCCACGAGGAACCAGTCAACGTTGTCCCTGTGGTGCAAGCAATCGGAAGAAACTTTCCGACCGAGAACACCGCTGCACCGAATGTGGATTGGTAACAACGCGCGACCATGCTTCAGCGCTAGAGATTCAAAGGCTCGGATTGAGCCTTCATGCGGTAACAGACGGGCAGTTAGCCACTGTTGCATGAGAAGCCCGTGCCTTCAGGCAGGGGAGTTGTCACAGAACAGTTTTGGTCCAGACGCGCCCCAGATCCAGAGTCATTCGACAACCGTTTCAAACGAGAACATTACGAGCGGATCGTCGTGGCGAATCAAAAATTCTCAACCCAACTGCCTGGGTGGAAGACCGACCGAGGGCGAATCTACGTGACCTTTGGTCCACCGGATTCGATTGAATTGCACTCGTCTGGAGAGGCAACCGGTGGACCGCCCGAGAAGGGAGTTGAGGCCTACCAATATTCTCGGGAAGCCTGGCACTACCGACATCTGGACGGTGTGGGCGACAACGTTGAATTTGAATTTGTTGACCCCAGCGGGTCCGGAGACTATCGGCTCGCGCTGCCGCCGGAAATGAAGGATGGGTTGATTTTTGACCCTCCCTACAACCTGGGTCGCAATCGGCGCGGAGAAGGCAGCGCACGGTCCGCAGACGTACTCGAGCTATTCGTCGGCGCGATGCCCACACCTCGGGTGCAGTTCAAAGACCTCGAGGCAGTCGTGACTTCACGACTCACTCGCCAGCAGCTGCAGTTCACTCATCGCATCGAGTTCGCCAAGGCAACAGACGCAACGACGTTCACAGCGATTTCGGTCAGCCTGCCAAGCGATCATCCAGGTTTGCCCAACGATATAGCGAAGTCACCGGCAGAAGTTGAGATTTTTGGACGTGTCAGCAAGCCATCGGGATGGATCGTGGACACCTTTGAGCGAAGGATTTCTCTCGCGACGCAAAGTAATTCCGGCTGTTCTCAGCTTGACAATGGTTTTCACCTGGCCCTTGCACCCGGCACTTATCGCCTGGCGATCGTGGTTAAGGATTTGAGCAGTGGAAATTTGGGGACACTGTACACCTGGTTCGACGTACCGCCTTGTGCGGGAGTCCGCGGCGCGGAATGAACCCGCGATACACGAGGAACCATCTCGCAGAAGTGTTCCCAAAACCGCGAATCGAACGGCCGCAAACTTCCGGAGCGTGGCCACATGCGCGGCAAATGCATTTGTCGGAAACATATCTGCACCGCCAGCAAATACCGGCAAGCCGTTGTTGCGCCAGAGGAGGAACCTGCGCTGCACCCGCTTCTCCGGATTTTCGCCCTACCCGCCGATCGCCGCCTTTCCGCGACCACTTCCAAATTCGTTGCGTCCGGCGTCGCAGAGGCGTAGGATGCACCAACTAAAGGTCGAAGCCCCAGCCAAGCTTCGATCTCGATTTCAACGTCAGTCTTCAGCCGGAACGAAGCGCGCCTCGCAACCCGCTCCGGTCAATTAAATCGGTTGTAGAACGTCTCGAAAGTGGTTGGGGTGGGTGCCAGCGATGAAACGTCCCCTGCGTCTTTCGGCCCTGTTGGTGGTTGTAGCGTTCGTTGGTGTCGGTTTTGCCCCTCGAGTGCGCAGCGCTGTTCCTCCCCGTCCGCCCGCGCCTCAGGAGCGTATCGTCACTTCAGAACCAGCCACAGCTACCATTCCAGGTCCTCTCCGTTCCTTCTTACGCATCGCAGGAATCAGCCAGAAAGCCAGTTCCGAAGAAGTGATGCCCTTGCTCGCCCGCAACGTATTTTTGATCGGCTATCAGGGGACCGGTCTGGGCAGCCGCGCCACCGAATTTCTGATTCTGCTCCGGAGATATGTTCAGCAGGCCAGGGAACTCTCCGACTTGGCGGGGAAAGATGGCGTGATTCACGTCACCGGTTGCGGCGATGCCAAGCAATTGCTGGACATTCTCGGCTACCGCGTGACCCCGGACTGCGGAAAAAGCAGCGCTTACGTCGCGACCGCCGACCCGCGCAGAGCGTTTCTCACGATTGACTCCGGTTTCCCGTTACCCGAACTGGAGGCGACTCTGCAAGGAGGCAAGCCCTTCTCCTACGCGTATCCCAATTCTCAAGTGCCCATCATTCTAACCGAACGACAATGGGTCGAAGCCAGCGGCGAGGGCGCCCACGAAAAGGATCGGCCATTAATTGACGCGCTTCTCCACGATCCTTCCCTTGCTCGTCTTTACTATGCCTGGGCTCACGTGGATCCGGAAACGCAGGCCACGCTTCTCCATTCGCCGGGCCTGAAAAGATTGGTCTCCCTTGCCGCGCCCCTGGACTTTTACGGCAGTTACATTCGCATCGAAGCAGGCCGCGTAATCGTGCCCGGCGGCACCGCAGCCGAGCCGGCATGGAAGGAATTGGTGGGTGCAAACCCGCACTCCACGAGTGAATTTGTCACCAAGCTCCTCTCGAAAGATAACGGCTGGCTCGCCGCCTATTTTGACTCGCTCTCCCGCATTCCACCCGAACAGCAAGCGCACTTCGTCGAACCTGCGCGCCTGCGCCACTGCTACGAAGCGCTCCGCGGCAAGACGCTTACCCCGAGCGCCACGTCGTCGGTATTTCGGCCCGACCCAACCCTGTTGCTTCTAACGACTCGCCTGCAGTGGGAGCCCAACGGCGATCCACACGTGCCTGGCAGCCTCCAGGCATGGAAGTCCATTCTCCGGCAGAAGACCAATACCGAGCTTGCCCGTAACTGGAATGTGGAAACCAGAGGCTGGGGCAATCCGGACGGCCTGTTGGAAACTATGTTTGCCCTCTCCCGCGTGGGAATGGAGGGAACCCCGGCGGAAGCCTTTCTGGTGCTGAGTGAAATTGACAGCAAGCGCCCGGCCGGACATCGCTTGAGCGCGCCAACCGTCGAACTGATGGCCGGCAAGTTCCAGCAATTTCGCAATCAGTATTCGATGTTTTCCGAGTTTCCGGAACTGAGCGATGCGTCCATCACCGCGTTTCTAAACACAGCCGAGGCTCTCAATAAAGTTCCCGACCACACCCTGCGCGGGAACGCCATGGGTATCTTTGAAGCCAATGTCGCGCTGTGGCAGATAATGGCGCGCCAGGGCGAGATTTCCTTAAGCGCTCGCGATGAATCCTGGCAGGGAATGATCAAGCCGTTTTCCCGTATCTCCTCCTCTGCGCAGCTCTTTGATGCCGGGCGCAACTCACTCGGACATCTGCTGCGCGCTGCGACCGGCAATCCCAAGGGTTCGCAGGATGAAATCATCGACTTGATCGCCGGTCCTCGCCAAACAAATTCCGAAGGCCAGCGCATCCACCGCGAAATGGCTGAGCGGATTCGCGCGGTGCTCGACGATCAACGCCTGGTTTCACTCGACACCCTGCTGGCCCTCGGCGACGGGCTCACCCCGACGCCGCAAGGAACTCCCGCAGGCGACACGTTGCTCCCGCTCGCGGAGCAACTTGGTGAATTCCAGATGCCGCGCCCGATCTTTACCAACAGTGAAAGAACCACCTTCACTGCGGGCGCTTACAATAACCACCACACCGATTTGGAAATGCGTACGGACATAATCAAGGTTCTGAGGTCCAAACCTTCCGGCGCGGAATTAGAACAAGCTCGCGGACAACTCGTGCCTTTCCTGCGCGACACGCTCGTCGGTTTCAGCTACGCCTATTACGAACCCCCGGGGGCCCAGGCTCTGCACAACAACCCGCTGCTGATCCGCTCGCACGATTTCTCCGGCGAGACGGTCATGGGCACCGAAGAATCGCTCTGGCAAACTCCCCGCCTCTTCGGCGCGGGTTCTCCTGCGGGCGGTGGCGCGCATCTGGTGGGATCGCTGGCCGATCTGCCTTATGTTCTTGCGCAGATGGAAGAAGATTTCATCGCTCCGGAAAACGTCCAGGCTCTGATCTGGACGGACCTGGTGCCATCGGTTTTGACCAACGCCGTTTTACCCCGTTGGTGGAACGTCAGCCGCAACGAGCTCCACGCCGTCGCGCTCTACCAACGTGCCGGAGATGAAATGCTCGCAGCTTCGGTGCAAAACGACGACTTGCGCGCCAAGGTCACCAGCATTCTTTCTGATCGCATGATTCCGCAAAGAGCGTCGCAGCTCGAAGCTACTCTGAAAGCTGGACGCCTCGCCGAGGTCTCCTCCCAGATCACACCTGCCGATACTTTCTATCTGACTGCGGAGTTTCGCCGAAGATTTCCAGACGATAGCAATTCCTGGGGTATGGCCGGCCATGAATTGCTGGATTTATCGCAACAGGATCCGGCGGACCTCAGCTGGGAGCGCCTGTCGCAGGATTTCGGCGTACCCCATCCGGTCCTCGCCCGCTCCTATGCTCGTGAATTGCTAAATGTGAGGCCGTTCCCCATGTTTCAGGGCTATTCCAGCCGCTTGCTCGCCGAGACCTGGGACTCCACCAATCTCTATTGGGCGCGCCTGGCCGACGAAATGGGATATCCGCCGGTGACGCTGAATCGCCTGGCTCCCGAGCTCACCGGCCGCATGGTCGCGAAAATTTTCGCGACGGACTTGAACGACTGGCCCGCAATTCTGCGCGCCATGCGCGAAACCGGAGAAGAATTTCGCCAGGGCAAAGTCACTTCGCTGCCCGCGAGTTTTGGCAGTCCTCAGCCCTAAGAAATCAGTGGCGCAGCCGCGACAATGCATGATTCGCCCGGCCAGCGCTGCGAAAGTTTAGCAACGAACAACATCGAGGCCCGTCATGCTCAAAAGACTCGCTGTGACTATCGTTCTCTTCCTAGCTCTCTCCGTTTTCGTCGGACACTCCCCCGTCGCACAGGAAAGCGGCCCGCCGCGCATCAACGTCACCGTGGATTTAGTGCAGTTGAACGTGGCGGTGACCGATAACAAGGGAAAATACATTACCGGTCTCCGTCCGCAGGACTTCATCATTGCCGAGGACGGCATTCCCGAAGACATCGCCACTTACGGCGAGGGCAACGAATCCGCCCGCTCGCTCCTGACCGCCGCGCCGTCCGGCGGCGCCAAATCGTCGGAAGCCTCCGCCGCCCAGCAAAACGACTCCGGCGCCCGCGTGTCGGCCGGCGAGCTGAGCTCTCTGGTAGAGGGCGCCAACGTTTTCGTGCTCTTCGACACCAGCAACTATATGTACCGCGGCTTCGTATTCGCGCAGGATGCCATCGCGGATTTCGTGCGCTCGCTGGAAAGCGCGAACAAGGTGGCCTTCTATTCCTACAGTCGTGATCTTTCCCGCGCCGCCCTGCTCACCTCCGACCGCGCGCAAGTGCTGCGCGCCGCGCGCACCACCGTTGCCGGAGACGATGCCGCGCTCTACAATTGCCTGCTGCTGACCGTGCAGGACGCAGCGCACTTCACCGGACGAAAAGTAATCGTCGTCTTCTCGAACGGTCCGGATAACTACAGCATGGTCCCGCCCGAGGACGTCGCCGAGCTAGCGCAATCCACCGGCACCACCATCTACATGGTGAGCACCCAGGACGCCCACCTCGAGCCCATCTCCAACGCCGTCTTTCAACGCATGACCGCCGCCACCGGCGGCAAAGTCTATTTCGCCAAGAACTGGAAAGACGAACAAAACGCCTTCGCCTCCATCCGCGATGATTTGGCGCACCTCTATTCTCTGAGTTACTACCCCAAGCCCAATCCAAACCGCGGCTGGCGCACCATCACCGTCAAACTCGTGAACGAGCAGCACAAGCGCTATCACATTCGCACGCGCGATGGCTATCGCCTGCAACGCTCGCGTCTCTCCGCGGAATACGTTCCCCCCGCACCGCCAGGAGCGAGCGCCAAATAGCCTTACCCAGTGCGAGACCGCCCGGTTTTCGTAGCGCCGGCTCGTCCCGAGAGTCTGCCTGCGGCAGAGTCCAAGGGCTTCCCGCCGGCTTAGCGCAGAATCGGATCAGCCGCAGAGTGTGCCCAACCTTCGGTTTTTGAAGAGTGTGTTTTTTTCTTCCACGTTTTTCAATTTGTGGCGATGCCTCGCGTGAGAATTTGTAGTATCTTACGAGCTTCTATGGACCAGACGCAGAGCAATCAACGCGCAGCACTCGGCTCGATCGTCGTAGTCAGCGCCGCAGCCGTATCTTTTCTGCTTTGGCTGCTCTATCTGCACCACGCTCCGACGCAGTTCGCTGGCAGATTTGTCTTCTTGCCGGCCTTAAACGCAGTTTTGAATGGCCTCAGCGCCATCGCCCTCTGCACCGGCCTGTACTTCATCAAAAAACGCGACCGCAAATCCCACCGCACCAGCATGCTGCTAGCCTTTGGTTTCTCGTCTCTGTTCCTGGTGAGCTACATCGTTAACCACGCCCTGCACGGCGACACGCGCTTCCCGGCAGGCCACGCGACGGTTCGTGCGATCTACCTCTCGATTCTCGCCAGCCACATTACCCTCTCGATCGTGGCTCTGCCTCTGGTACTCATCACCTTCTTCTTTTCACTCAGCGGCCGCATCCCGCAGCACAAACGCATCGCGCGCTACACATTTCCCATTTGGCTGTACGTCTCGGTCACCGGCGTAGTCGTTTTCGCACTCCTCCAGGCCTACGCGTACTAATCTGCCACACAGCGTGAGACATCCGCCATGCGTCGCAAACCGTAGTGTATACTCCCGCGAAAAGTAGATTCACGCGGCAGGGAGGTGCGCGATGAAGCGCCCGGCAAGCGTCACTATTTCCGCAGTCGTCGTCTTCATCGGCTCCGGGCTCACGCTGCTTTCAGGCGTGCTCATGATCCTCGCCTTTGCCGTCATGCCCTCCGATTCCACGCCCGCCTTCACCCGCGACGCGGGCCTGATCATGTCCGTGTTTATGCTGGGTTTTGCGGCGTGGGGCGTCGCCACCGGCGTAAATCTGCTGCACCTGCGCGAATGGGCCAGAATTTCCATGATCGTTTTCAGCGGCCTGCTTCTGGTGATGGCCGTGCCGGGCCTGCTTATGATGCTGGTAATGCCGTTGCCAACGCCGTCGGTGCCCGCCGTGCCCAATGGCGAGGCAATTCCGCCGCTCGAGCACCTGATGACCGCCGTGCGCATTGGAATGGGAGTCTTTTACGCGCTACTCGCGCTGTTAGGCGGCTGGTGGCTATATTTCTTCAATGCGCGGCCAATCAGAGAACACTTCCGCGGCGCAGCAGCGCCAACGTCCTCCACTTGGGCGTCCTCGGTGCTCGCGCCCGCCGAGGTTCCCGGCTCACCGAAGAGGCCGGTGAGCATCACGATCATCGCTTACCTGGCCCTGGTCGGAGCCTGCATGTTTCCCATTCTCAATATTTTGCATCTGCCGCTCACGTTCCTGGGCTTCTTTTTCACCGGGGGGAAAGCTTCGCTGATCGTGATTGGCTACATGTCCGTGCAACTTCTGATGGCCTACGGCCTGTTGAAGCTGGAGAAGTGGGGCCGCAGCCTGGCCATCTACTATTTCAATTTCGCAATTTTCAATTCCATTATTTCCGTAATCCTGCCCGGCGCCCAAACGCGCTACGAAGAAGCCACCGCCGCGATGCAAACCTCCCTGGGCCTGCCGCCAAGCCCCTTTCAGTTTCCGATCTGGTTCAGCCTGGTTTTCTCTCTTCCCATGATCGCCGTTCAATTGTGGTTTGTAGTGACGCGCAAGCAAGCCTTTGCAGGCCCGCACAGTTCGCTCGCTCCGCGCTAGCCGAACGATCATCGCGCGAAGATTTGGCGCGCGCGGCTGGCATAACGCCACACGTCCGAAGTAGAATGGTGCGAACCGCGTCTGTCTTCTTCAGCGCAAAAAGGGCCGTAAAGCGTTGACGGGAGCGGGAGGCGATGCGATAATCGCGGCCTTTGCTTGAGCCTAGTAGTGTGTCCCGGAGGGGCTGGTCGCAGGTCCGGGCAACAGTGCAAACGATTCAAACGATACAAACGGGGCAAACGTATTCGTAAGCTTTCCTAACGATGGAAATCCTTCGCCAGCTCGGTGACCTATTTCTTCAAGCTGTGCCTACGGTCATCATTGTTTTCCTTTTTTATCTCTTTATGCGCTGGGCGTTTTTCACGCCGATTCAAAAAGCCATGGCCGAGCGCAGCGCGAAAATCGAAGGGGCGCGCGCGGAAGCCGCGGCCGTCGAAGCCGCGGCGCGGCAGGATCTGGAAAATTACAATGCAGCTCTGCGCAAAGCGCAGGGAGAAATTTACCTCGAGCAGGAAGAGGCTCGCCAGGCCGTGCTCGAGGAGCGCGCCAAGAATCTGAAAGCGCAGCGCTCCCTCGCGCGCAAGGAAGTTGACGAGGCCAAGAAGAGAATCGAAGCCGAGCTGGCCGAAGCGCGCAAGGAAGTCGAGCGCCAAACTCCCGAGCTGGCGGGCGCAATCGCGCGGGGCATACTGGAAGGGAGCAATCCTTCGCGCGGCGGTGCGCGCCAATGAGTTCGCAAGCCATGCAGCAAGCCAAGTCTGCTACTCGCGCGCTGTGCTGCCTGATTATTTTTCTCGCGCTGGTTGCCGTGCCGGTGTTTGCGCAAGAGGGCCAAGCTTCCCCGGCGGATTCCACCACCGGCTGGGTCTTTCGCTGGCTGAACTTCGCGCTGGTTTTCGGCGCCATCGCCTACTGCATTGTGAAATACGCCGCGCCGGCCTTCCGCTCGCAGGCCGAAGAAATTTCCAGAAAAATCGCCGAAGGCGCGCGCGCCCGCGAAGCTGCCGAGCGCCAGCGGCGCGAAATTAAGCGAAAGCTCGAAGGCCTCGAGCGCGAAATTGAGCAATTGCGCGTGGATGCCAAGCGCGACGCCGAAGCCGAAGCGCAGCGCCTGCGCGACCTCGGCCACGCGGAAGCAGAAAAAATCGAGCAAGCCGCGCGCGCCGAAATTGACGCAGCAGGCCGCGCCGGCCGTCTGGAACTAAAAGCGCTGGGCGCGCGCCTCGCCGTCGAACGCGCCACAGTATTGTTGCAGCAGAAGCTCGCGCCCCAATCCGAAGCCGCGTTGCTCCGCACTTTCATCGCCGAGCTTGACAGGAGCGTCCATTGAGCGCTGTCGCCGAACGCTATGCCGCGGCGCTGGCCGACGTGGCGCTGGAACGCAAGAGCGGCGAAGCCGTGCGCCAGGATCTCGCCGCGTTCGTCGAAACCTTTCTTGCTTCGGCCGATTTGCGCAACGCTCTGGAAAGCCCCGCCGTGGAAGGCGCGGTGAAAAACAAAGTCATCACCGCGGTCGCGGCCAAGATGGGCCTGAACGATGCCGTACGCAATTTCATTTGCCTGATTGTGGATCACCGCCGCACACATCTATTTCACGAAATTTTGCAGGTGTTCGGCAGCGAGTTGAACAAGCGCCTGGGCATCGTCGAAGCCGAAGTCACGACCGCACGCGCGCTAGGTGACGCGGAGAGAAAAGAGTTGCTCGCGGTGCTGCAACGCCGCACCGGAAAGAAGATCGAAGCGCGCTTCACTGAAGACAAAGACTTGCTCGCCGGCGCCGTCGTGCGCGTCGGTTCCACGGTTTACGATGGCTCGGTGCGCGAACAGCTGAACCGCTTGCGCGAACAGTTGGAAGCGGAGTAACACGCGGACGACGGTCCGCTCGAGAAACGAACGGAGCAGCAAGGGCGGGGCTTCCGCCCCGCCGCAACACCGCGGTATCCAGAGGGGGCTTTCGTCCCTGCAGCCGGGCGTTGCGATTGCACACGGTCACTAGAAAACAGGAGTCAGGATGGCCAACATCAAAGCGGATGAAATAACCAAAATCCTGCGCGAGCAGATCGAAAATTATCAGCAGACCCTCGCCGTCGAGGAAGTCGGCACCGTCATCTCCGTCGGCGACGGCATCGCGCGCATTCATGGCCTCGACAAGTGCATGGCCGGAGAAATGATCGAGTTCCCGCACGAAGTCTTCGGCATCGCACTCAATCTCGAGGAAGATCAGGTCGGCGCCGTGCTCCTCGGCGACTACACCGAAATCAAAGAAGGCGACACCGTCAAGCGCACTGGCAAAATCATGTCCGTGCCGGTCGGCGATGGCATGATCGGCCGCGTCGTGGACGCGCTCGGCAATCCCATTGACGACAAGGGCCCCATTCAGTCCTCGCAGCGCAATCCGCTCGAACGCCTGGCTCCCGGCGTCGTCGCTCGCCAGCCCGTGCGCGAACCCATCCAGACCGGTATCAAGTCCATCGACGCCATGATTCCCATCGGCCGCGGTCAGCGCGAGTTGATCATCGGCGACCGCCAGATCGGAAAAACCGCCATCATCATTGATACCATCCTGAACCAGCGCGGCGGCGACATGATTTGCATCTACTGCGCCATCGGCCAGAAACGCTCGACGGTCGCGCAGGT
>Ga0210394_10008566_pt1 | contig 10494 bp, 7 predicted proteins | sample IncBWC12MmetaG_FD_160121 | JGI IMG/M metagenome (GOLD analysis project Ga0210394, IMG submission 160121) | Forest soil microbial communities from Barre Woods Harvard Forest LTER site, Petersham, Massachusetts, United States - Inc-BW-C-12-M | ecosystem: Environmental > Terrestrial > Soil >...
CGGCCCAGTAGATATCCAGATCTTTGTCCTTATTGAAGGTCGCGTCTGGACCGAACTGAGCATTGACGAAAGCCAGGATATAGCCGCCTTCATCGACGTAGCCAGGTGCAATTGGATCGGTCGGATTGGCGTACTGGATATGCTCATACGAGGCGTAGATCTTCGGCGCACCGAAATCGTACATCGCCATGATCGCGTAGGTGGTGTTGTCGGAAACCGTGCCGGACAGAGAGCTACTCACCGGGTAGCCATACGCCAGGTTACCCACCGCCGCTGTCGTCAAGTCCCCTACCTGTGCCGCGCTGAGCGAGCTGACGGCAATGGCATCCTTGACGTTGACGTAGTACACGTCTACCGACGCACCGGCGTATTCGGCACCGAGCTGCGCCTCAAAGGCGGTGGCGGCGCTGCCGTGGCTGCCGTTGAACTTGTACTGGGCACCCAGGTGCATCGGTCCGAACACGCCGGCATATTTCAGCGACGAATCCAGACGTCGATCCTCGGTATCGCCACCGCCGGCGGCGGTTCCAGAGAACCCGATCAGCGAGAATGCCTGCGAGGCACCCATCGGGTCATACTTGGCAATGCCGTCCGCCATCGTGGTGTTCTGGCGACCGAAGGTCAGCTGGCCGTAGGTCTTGGAGCTGAATCCGGCATAGGCCTGCGTGAAGATCTGACCGCCGACGCTGGTATCCACACCGCTATTCTGAGCAGCCAGTGCGCGTCCGTTGTTCAGCGCGACCGATTTCAAGCCGTCCGAAAGCTCGCCCGACTGCGGGTTGAAGAAAGTCTCCAACCGAAACACACCCGACCAGTCGTCGACCAGGGGTTCCTTGCCAGACAGACCGACTCGCGACTGGCTGAGGTTACTGGGCGTGAACCCAAGGACCGATTTGTTGGCGTTCTTCTGGATGATCTCTTCCGAACCCGGAGGAAAGTAGTCGCTGATTGGGGCGCCGTGGTTCTGATATTGCAGGCCAATATCCACGATGCCGTACAGCGTGATGCCCTTCCAGGTCAGGCTGTCGTCACCGCCGTTATTGGCCGGTGCCGGGCCGACGTTCTGTGCCTGCGCGACGCCCGTGGCCGCCAGCAAGGCCGCCAGCAGAACCGACGCGGCGACCAGGCCGCGGGCGAGTCTGCCGCTAACTGCCGATGCCCCCTCTTCAGAGGGCGAATTCCCATAAACCATGACTTGTGCTCCCGCAGATCGATTGTTGGATTTAAAGAACATTATATACCATATATCTAAATTCACCAAGTTTCCGATGTTTCTTTTTTGCAACATTGGCTGGCGAGCGGCTACCATGCCTACTCGACCTGGCTCCCCCTCGTGCCGAACATGCTGGATATCAGCCGGGCGATGATGCTCAGGAAAAGCACGAACAGCGTGATCAGCAGCGCACCGGCCCAGGCCAGCGACTGCCAGTTCGGATAGGGGCTGGTCGCAAACTGAAAGATCACCACCGGCAGGTTCGCCATCGGTTGGTTGAGGTTTGCGTTCCAGAACTGGTTGTTGAGCGCGGTGAACAGCAACGGCGCGGTCTCGCCGCTGACACGCGCCAGCGCCAGCAGCACCCCGGTCAGCAGACCGCTGCGTGCCGCCGGGTAGACGATACTGGTGATGGTGCGCCAGGGCTGGGCACCGAGCGCGGCCGAGCCATGGCGCATGGCTTGTGGAATCAAGCGCAGCATGTCCTCGGCGGTGCGCACCGTTACCGGAATGACGATGATCGCCAGCGACACCGCACCGGCGAGCGCCGAAAAGTGCCCCATCGGCACCACCACCAGCGTGTAGACGAACAGCCCGATCACGATCGACGGCGCGCTCAGCAACACGTCGTTAATGAACCGGATCACCGTGGACAGGCGCGTGTCGCGCCCGTATTCGGACAGGTAGGTGGCCGCGAGGATGCCGATCGGGCCACCGATGAGCACGCCGAGCAGCGTCATCACCAGGCTGCCATAGATCGCGTTCAGCAGGCCGCCGCTGCTGCCGGGTGCGGGCGTGGTCTGGGTAAACACACTCCACGACAGACCGCCCAGGCCCTTGGAAAACAGCGTCCAGAGTATGGCCGCCAGGAAGGCGAGCCCGATCGCGGTCGCGACACCCGAAGCGCCGAGCGCGACGGCGGCGGTGATCTTACGCCGGCTCAAATTGCTCATATGCGCGCTCCGCGGCGCTCGATCTGCAGCAGCAACAGCCGGGCGGCGGCGATGATGGTGAAAGTCAGCACGAACAGCAGCAGGCCAAGCGCGATCAGCGAGGAGGTGTACAGGCTGCCCACCGCCTCGGTGAATTCATTGGCAATGCTGGCGGATATCGTGGTCCCGGGTGCCAGCAGCGAGGTCGATATCCGATGCGCATTGCCGACCACGAAGGTCACGGCCATGGTCTCACCGAGCGCCCGTCCCAGCCCGAGCATCATGCCGCCGATGATGCCGGCACGGGAATTGGGCAGCACCACGCCCCAGATCACCTCCCATTGCGTCGCTCCAAGGCCGTAGGCAGCCTCCTTCAGCGATCGTGGAGTTGCCAGAAACACTTCGCGCATGACCGAGGTGATGAATGGCAGCACCATCACGGCAAGCACCAGCCCCGCGGTCATCAGGCCGATGCCGTAGGGGGGGCCGCGGAACAATTTGCCGATCCACGGCAGATCGCCGAAGGTATCGATCAGCCACGGTTGCACGGCGTGCTGTAGCACCGGGGCCAGTACGAACAGCCCCCAGATACCGAACACGATGCTAGGCACCGCCGCCAGCAATTCGATGCAGCTGGCGATCGGCGCGCGTAGCCACAGCGGACAGGTTTCGGTCAGGAACACGGCGATGCCGAACGCCAGCGGAACCGCAATCAGCATCGCGATCAGCGAGGTCACCACCGTGCCGTAGAGCGCCGCCAGCGCGCCGAACTGATCGGTGACCGGATTCCAGATCTCATGCGTGAGGAACCCGAATTTGAAGGTCCTGAGAGCCGGCCAGCCGCCGTAGCACAGCGCCATCAGAACACCCGCCAGCAGAATCAACACCAGCGCGGCCGAGGTCACGGTCAGGCTTCGAAACACCCATTCGGCACGTGCTTCGCGCTTGAGCTGTGCATGGTATGGAATCGTGATCGCCGACATTATCGCATCCCAGCTGGCCGCTTACTTGGCGGGCCAGACCGGCTTGCCGTCCACGCTGAGCGAGTCCTGCCAGGTCTTCTGGACCAATTTTGAGACCTTCTCGGGCAGCGGCACGTAGTCGAGTTCTTCCGCCATTTTCTGGCCACTCTTGTAGGCCCAGTCGAAGAACTTGAGCGCCGCCACGGTGCTCTCATCTTTGCTTTGCGCGTGCATCAGGATGAAGCTTGCACCGGTGATCGGCCAGCTGTCGGCGCCCGGCTGATCGGTAAGGATCAGGTAATAGCCTTCGGCTTTGGCCCAGTCGGCGTTGGCTGCCGCAGCCTGGAACGCCTTGGCTTCGGGCGCGACGTATTTGCCCTCATGGTTGAGCAGCCTGGTGTAGGTCATGCCGGTCTGCTTGACGTAGGCAAACTCGACATAGCCGATCGCGCCGCCAGTCTGCGCGGTCTGGTTCGCGACGCCTTCGTTGCCCTTGGCACCGATGCCCACCGGCCACTGCACCGAGGTGTTGGCGCCGATCTTCTGCGAGAAGCTCGGACTGACCTTCGACAGGTAATTGGTGAACAGGAAATTGGTGCCGGAACCGTCGGAACGGTAGACCGGGGCGATGTCCAGCTTGGGCAGCGTCAGCTTCGGATTGAGCTTCTGGATCGCCGCGTCGTTCCAGCGGCTGATGTCTCCCATGTAGATCGCCGCCAGCGTCGGGCCGTCGAGCACCAGCTCGCCGGGCTTGACGCCTGGAATATTCACCACCGGCACCACGCCGCCGATGATCATTGGCCATTGCACCAGCCCGTTTTGCTTCAGATCGGCGGTTTCCAGTGGCTTATCGGAGGCGCCAAAGGTGACCGTGCCGGCTTCGATCTGCTTGATGCCGCCGCCGGAGCCGATCGACTGGTAGTTCAGACCGATCCCGGTTTGCGCCTTGTAAGCTTCAGCCCACTTGGCATAGATCGGGTAAGGAAAGGTCGCGCCGGCGCCTGAAATGTCACCAGCAAAGGCCGGCCCGAGCGCGCCGCCGAGCAGCGCGATGGCGCACACGGCGGTCGTCAGTTTGCTGGAGAACTGTGTCACTCGCTGCTCCTGAAATTCTTACTAAAATTCAACGGACCGTGGTACTCAGTGGTCGGGGTGTGGGCGACCCGATACCGCGTCGGGCCCGCCCGATTTAAGGGGACCGATCACGATGTTTCCTGAGGTTGTTGACCCGCGCTGAATAAATAATCACGCTCACGCCGCGGTCGCTAGGGCGACGGCAACGGCGCCGACCCTGCTGCGGCTGGCTCGCCTGCCCGGTGTTCCCCGATCGCGTGCAGTTTGTTTTCGCTGTATTGCATGATAGAGACAGAAATATTGCAGTCTGATGACACTCCGACCACCGGCGGCCGCGTCGCGCCGCGCTGGTGGGCGGTGCCCTAGCGCATGCGCCTGTTAATCGTCGAAGACGATCGCAAGCTGGCCGAGTTCGTGGCCCGCGGCCTGCGGGCCGAGCATTTCGCCGTGGACATCGCGGGCGACGGGCTCGAAGGCCAGCGACACCTCGATGCCTATCAATACGACCTGCTGATCGTCGACCTGATGCTGCCGAAATTGAGCGGCGGCGAGCTGCTGCGGCGCTTGCGCCGCATTCGCACCACCCTGCCGGTGCTGGTACTCACGGCCCGCGATGCCACGGACGACAAGGTCAAGCAGTTCGAAGCCGGCGCCGACGACTACCTGACCAAGCCGTTCGACTTTGCCGAACTGCTGGTGCGGGTCAAGGCGCTGCTGCGCCGCGCGCCGGTGGAGCGTACCGACCTGCTGCGGATTGCCGATCTGGAGCTCAACCGCCTTACGCAACAGGTACGCCGCGGCGGTCAGCGCATCGACCTGACCGCCAAGGAGTACGCGGTGCTCGAGTACCTGATGTCCTCGGCCGGACGGGTGTACTCGCGCACCATGATCCTCGAACACGTCTGGGATCAGAGCTTCGAGGGCGTCACCAATATTGTCGATGTCTACGTGCGCTATCTGCGCCGCAAGATCGACGAGCCGTTCCCGGTCGCTCTCATCCATACGGTGCGCGGTGTCGGTTACTGCGTGCGCGCCGCCGACGAGATCCACGACCCGGTCCAGCAATGAATCATCGCTCGCTCGCTTTCCGGCTCGCTGTCTGGTACGCGCTGCTGCTGAGCGCGACCTTCGCGCTGGTCGGCGTCGGTATGTTCTACGGGCTCGAGCAGTACCTGCGCTCCAATATGCGCGATTCGCTGCGGCGACGCTCGGTGCAGGTGGAGCAGATTCTGCAACAGGCGCCGGCGGTCATCTCGGATAAGGCGATCGCCGCGGCAATCGACACCCGGGTGGCGCCGGAATTCAACAACCGTTTCGTGCGCGTGACCCGTGCCCCTGCAGTGCCGGTGTATCGATCCGGTGAACCCGCGGACCGCAGTTTCGATGCCGCCACGGTAGCATCTCAAGGCAACGCATGGCCGTCCCGGGCAGTGGTGCGCCCGATCCCCAGCGCCACCGGCCAGGTCATGGTCAGCATGACTCCGATTGACACCCCATCGGGCCGCTACCTGATCGAACTCGGTATTGCCCTCGGTCCGATCGAGGCGGTGCAGCACCGGCTGCTGGGCCTGCTCGGGCTGCTGCTGCCGGTGCTGGTGGTGTGTGCGGCAGGCGGCGGCTACCTGCTGGTCCACTGGGCACTGCGGCCGGTCGAGCGCATGTCGCAGACCGCAGAACAGATCAGCGTGCAGGATCTGGACGCACGGTTGCCGGTGGTGGCAACCGGCGACGCCCTGCAACGCCTGTCAGTCTCCCTCAATCACATGCTCACGCGCCTGCGTGACTCGGTGAATACCTCGCGCCGCTTCCTGGCCGATGCCTCGCACGAACTGCGCACGCCGTTGACGGTCATCAAGGGCGAACTGCAGGAACTCGTGGCCAATGAGGTCGCGCGCACCGAGGTGTGCGAGCGCATCGGCAGCGTGCTGGAAGAGGTCGGACGCCTGGAGCACCTGGTATCGGGACTGCTGGCCCTGTCACGACTCGATGCCGGTGACGCCCAGCGCGAATCGGTCGACGTCAACCTGGGCACACTCGCCGCCAGCACGGCAGACCAGATGCGCCTGGTGGCCGAGGACCGCGGCGTTCAGCTGCAGGCTTCCGAGCTATCGCCGGTAACGGTACGCGGTGATGCCAGCCGGCTGAAGCAGGTGATCGTCAACCTGCTCGACAACGCCATCAAATTCACGCCGCGCGGCGGCATCGTGAGCGTGCGTGTGCAGGCGCGCGATGACATCGGGATTCTCGAGGTACGCGATAACGGCATCGGCATTCCGGCCGCCGATCTGCCGCATGTGTTCGATCGTTTCTATCGGGTCGGTGCGGCGCGCTCGCGCGAGGATGGCGGCGCCGGTCTTGGGCTGTCGATCGTGCGCTCTATCTGCAGCGCCCACGGCGCCGAAATCGAGGTGGACAGCGCGACCGGCAGCGGCAGCTGCTTTCGCCTCAAATTTCCGCTGCCCGCCAGGGCGCTCGGCGCCGGGGTGGTCGCCGCCAACTAGCACTTGAAAGGCGGCGCGCCGTGGCGGACAGCCAAGTCAGCCGCGTCAGCGCTTCTTCGGCAGGTACAGATCGGTCAGCGTGCCGTCGACCGCTTCGGCCGCGAAAGCGACGGTCTCCGACAAGGTCGGATGCGGGTGCACGGTCAGGCCGATGTCCGCTGCATCCCCCCCCATCTCGATCGCGAGCGCGGCTTCTGAGATCAGTTCTCCGGCGTTGGTACCGACGATGCCGGCGCCGAGCAAACGGTGCGTGGCCGGATCGAACAGCAGCTTGGTGAAACCCTCATCACGTCCGATCGACAGCGAGCGGCCACTGGCGGCCCACGGGAACACCGCCTTCTCGACGCCAATGTTCTGCGCCTTGGCGGCAGTTTCAGTCAGCCCGACCCAGGCCACCTCGGGATCGGTATAGGCCACCGATGGAATCACACGCGCGTCGAATGAGCTCTTGTGACCTGCCGCCACTTCGGCCGCCACCTTGGCCTCGTGGCTGGCCTTGTGCGCGAGCATCGGCTGGCCGCGAACATCACCGATTGCAAAGATATGCGGTACGTTGGTGCGCATCTGCCGGTCGCTGGCAATGAATCCGCGCTCATCGACCAGCACGCCGGCAGCCTCGGCACCGATGCCGCGACCATTCGGCGTGCGTCCGACTGCCACCAGTACATAATCGTAGGTGTTGCTGCTCTTACCTCCGTCCTTGGCCGCAAAACTCACCTGCAGACCGTCTTTGGCGGCCGTCACGGCGGTCACCTGGGTGTTGAGCAGGATCTCGGCGTAGCGCGCCTTGATGCGCTTCTCGAGTGGGCGCACCAGGTCCGGGTCGCAGCCCGGCATCAGCTGCGAGGTCAGTTCGACCACGCTCACCTTCGCACCGAGCGCGTCGTAGACGCAGGCCATCTCCAGGCCGATGATGCCGCCGCCGATCACCAGGAAACGGCCGGGACTCGGCGGCAGCTCGAGCGCGCCGCTGGAGTCGATCACACGCGGGTCCTGCGGCATGAACGGCAGCTGCATCGGCTCGGATCCGACGGCGATGATGCACGAGTCGAAGCGGATGCGTTCGCTCGCGCTGCCCTGGGCATTACCGCTCTGGGTGACCTCGAGCACGTGCGGGCTGATGAATTTCCCCACCCCGCGCAGCACCTCGACCTTGCGCTGCTTGGCCAGCGCGCTCAGGCCGCCAGTCAGCTTCTTGATCACGCTCACCATCCAGCCGCGCAGCTTTTTGGTATCCACCTTGGGCGCAGCAAACTCGATGCCGTGGGCGCCCATCTCGTGCGCCTCTTCGATCACCTTCGCGGCATGCAGCAACGCCTTCGACGGGATGCAGCCGACATTCAGGCACACACCGCCCAGGGTTTCCGAACGCTCGAGCAGCGTGACCTTGAGTCCGAGATCCGCAGCGCGAAATGCTGCCGTGTAGCCTCCTGGACCGGCGCCCAGGACCAGCAGTTGCGTGCTGCGCGTCGCCTCGCCGTCTGGCGCCGCGGCCGGCGCCGCGGGTGTTGCCGATGACGGCGGCGCTGTCGTAGCGGGGGGCGGTGTCGTAGCCGGTGGCGGTTGCGGTGGCGATTGCGGTGGCGCGGCCGGTGGCGCTGGCGTCGCCGCTGCCAGCGCGCCGGTCTCGAGCACCAGCAATGGCGTGCCCTTGGAAACTTTGCTGCCTATGCCGACTTTCACCTCGACCACCTTGCCGGCGGCCGTCGATGGCACGTCCATGGTCGCCTTGTCGGTCTCGAGCGTGACCAGCGGCGTCTCCAGCTCGATGCTGTCGCCGGGCTTGACCAGGACCTCGATGACCGGCACATCCTTGAAATCGCCCAGATCCGGGCACAGGACCTGTTCTCGGCTCACGGCACGGCCTCGGTCAATGTGTGCGCGTCGGCAATGATCTTCGCCAGGTAGCTGGTGAAGCGTGCGCCGTTGGCGCCATCGATCACCCGATGATCGTAGGATAACGACAACGGCAGGATCATCCGCGGCGCGAGCGCGTCGTCGCGGTATACCGGCTTCATGCTGGCGCGCGACACCCCCAGGATGGCGACCTCGGGCGCATTGATGATCGGTGTGAACGCGGTGCCGCCGATGCCGCCCAGGCTGGAGATGGTGAAACTGCCGCCCTGCATCTCGGCGCCGGTGAGCTTGCCGCTGCGCGCCTTGCCCGACAGCTCGCCCAGTGCGCGCGCAATCTCATAGATATCCTTTCGATCGGCATCGCGAATCACCGGCACCAGCAGCCCATTGGGCGTATCGGCAGCGAAGCCGATATGAATGTATTTCTTGTAGACCAGGTTCTCGCCGCTCGCGTCCAGTGACGTATTGAACAGCGGAAACTGCTGCAGCGCCTTGACGCAGGCGCGCACGATGAAGGCCAGGGTCGTGAGCTTGATGCCGGCCGTGTCGGCCGTGGCCTTGAGCGCTTTGCGCAGCTGCTCGAGTTCGGTGACGTCGGCTTCGTCGAATTGGGTCACGTGCGGCAGGTTGACCCAGCTGGCGTGCAGTCGCGGGCCGGAGATGCGCTGTACGCGCCCCAGCGGTTTGATTTCGATCGCGCCGAATTGCGAGAAGTCAGGCACTGTTATTTTCGGGAGCCCGCCCCCGCCCGCGCCGCCATCCCCGGCGGCGCCCGCGCCCGCCCCGGGCACCATCAGGGATTTGACGAACGCCTTGACGTCATCGTCGGTGATCCGCCCCTTCTGCCCGGTGCCTTTCACCCGCCCCAGATCGACACCCAGTTCACGCGCAAACCGACGCACCGAGGGACCGGCATGAGCGCGCGCGAAGCCGTCGTCGCCGATCGGCGGCGGCGCCGTTGTGGCGACCGGCGACGCGGGCAGCGCAGGCGGCGCAGGGACCACAGTTGCAGCATTCGCAGTCGGCTGCGGCGCACTCAGCGCGGCTGCCGGCGCTGGCGCCGGTGCTACCGGTTTTGCAGCTGCCTTGGGTGCAGCGGGTGCAGCGACCGCAGCCGGCGGCGGCGCTGCCGTCGCGGTCTTGCCATCCTCGGCCAGCCGCAGCGTCGCGATCGGGCTGCCGGTGGAGACTTTCGAGCCCTTGGCCACGTGCAGCTTTTCGATCACGCCGGCGTCGGTGGACGGCACGTCGATAGTGGCCTTCTCGGTCTCGAGCGTCAGCAGCGGCGCATCGACCTGCACGCTGTCGCCAGGCTTCACCAGCACTTCAATGACGGCCACGTCCTTGAAGTCGCCCAGATCGGGCACGAAGATTTCTTTCGAGGCCAAGGCGATCCCCTTGAGGCTTCAGCTGTTGAGAGGATCGGCCTTGTTGGCGTCGATGCCCAGAGTCGCCACCGCGTCGACCACGGTCTTGCGGTCGATCTGCTTGGCGTCCGCCAGCGACTTGAGTGCCGCCAGGGCGATGAAGTTGCGATCCACTTCGAAATGCTGACGTAACTCAGCGCGCGCATCGCTGCGCCCGAAGCCATCCGTGCCGAGCGTCAGGTACGGCTGCGACACCCACGAACGGATCTGATCCGGAACATTGCGTACGTAGTCGGTCGCGGCTACCAGCACGCCATCGCGCCCGCCAAGCAGCGTCTGCACGTAAGGCACGCGCGGCGCGTCGGCCGGATGCAGCAGGTTCCAGCGCTCGCACTCGAGCGCTTCGCGGCGCAGCTCGCTGAAGCTGGTGATCGAGAATACCTCGGCCATCACTCCGAACTGCGTCTCGAGCAGCTCGGCTGCGGCGATGCACTCGCGCAGGATGGTGCCGCTGCCCAGCAGCGTCGCACGCAATTTGCCGGGCGCAGCGCTCTTCAGCAGGTAGCCGCCCTTGACGATGCCGCTCTC
>Ga0210394_10008567_pt1 | contig 10493 bp, 7 predicted proteins | sample IncBWC12MmetaG_FD_160121 | JGI IMG/M metagenome (GOLD analysis project Ga0210394, IMG submission 160121) | Forest soil microbial communities from Barre Woods Harvard Forest LTER site, Petersham, Massachusetts, United States - Inc-BW-C-12-M | ecosystem: Environmental > Terrestrial > Soil >...
CGGTAGGTTATCGTTGCCCGGCAACTGAGGTTCCTGAAGCGATCGAGCGTTTGCTGCGCGCCTACCTTACAGAGAACACGGCGGGCGAGAATCTGCGGCAATTTTTCTCGCGGCACAGCGACACCGAGCTGCGCAACTTTCTGGCGGGAGAGTTGGTGGACGCAGTCCCGCGCGACTTGCCTGAGGGCCGCGTGCCCAGCGGGGTGGAAGGTTAACCATGAGCGCCCTGTTTCCAATGTTTATGAAGCTGGAGAACAAACGCTGCCTCGTGGTAGGCGCGAGCAAAGTTGGCGAACCAAAAATCGCCAGCCTACTGGATACCGGGGCCCACATCCACGTGGTTACTCTTGAAGCGAGCGACATGGTGCGGAAGTGGGCGCGGGAAGGGAAGATCACGCTCGAACTTCGCGCCTTTACCGTCACAGATCTCGACGGAACATTTTTGGCAGTGGTGGCCACCGCGTCGCGCGAACTCAACGCTTCGATTTACAACGAAGCGCAGCGCTGCGGAGTGCTTTGCAACGTGGTCGACGACCCGGCGTACTGCGACTTCTACTATCCAGCCGTAGTGCGCCGGGGTGATTTACAAATCGCCATCTCGACCAACGGGCAGAGTCCGTCACTTTCGCAAAAGCTCAGGCAACAACTGGAGCGGCAGTTTGGGCCGGGATACGCGCAGTGGGTTGCGCAGTTGGGCGAGACCCGAAAGCTGGTGCTGGCAAGCGATCTTGATCCGCAGAAAAAGCGCGACCTGTTGCTTTCCCTGGCCAGCCGCGAAGCGGTGCAGGCGGCGTTGGCTTCCGAGGCGGCGAAGAAAGAATCTGCGAAGAAAGAACCAGCGAAGGCAGAACCCGCGAATCGGGAGTTTGCGGAGACCGAATGGAGGGTAACTGTTTGAACGGCAAAGTATATCTGGTGGGCGCAGGTCCGGGAGATCCCGACTTGCTCACGGTGAAAGCGCTGCGGTTGCTCCGAACCGCCGACGCGGTGCTGCACGATGACCTGGTTGTGCCTGAGATTTTGAAACTCATTTCGCCGGCCGCTCAAGTCCGCAACGTGGGCAAGCGCTGCGGCACGAAGACCATGCGGCAGGAAGAGATCAATTTTCTGATGGTGACGCTGGCCGCTTCAGGATTGCAAGTGGTGCGACTGAAAAGCGGAGATCCGTTGATATTCGGCCGCGCTGGAGAAGAAATGGAGGCGCTGCGGCGAGCCGATATCGAATACGAAATTGTTCCCGGTATCACGTCAGCTCTGGGTGCTGCAGCAGCGGCGGGAATTCCTCTGACTCATCGCGACACTTCTTCCACTCTTGTCCTGACCGCCGGCCATCGCGCCGCTGAAAGTCCTGATTGGAAGCAGTTCGCAGCGGCGAAAGCGACCCTGGTGGTGTATATGCCCGGGCACAGCTACCGGGAGATTGCCGGCAATCTTATTGACGCCGGATTCGCGAAAGATACTCCTTGCGCAATTATTTCTCGTGCGACAACTCCGACGCAGGAGACCTACCGCACCACAATTTCAGATCTTCTTCGAGTGCCTAGGCTTCCGGCCCCGACTCTGCTGGTGATTGGCGAAGTGGTCCGATTCGCTGATGGCGATGTCCCTGGAGAAGTGTTGGGTTCTTTCGGGCTGCAACAGAAATGGGGAGTGTTGACGGGTAGTGGTCTTTTGCCGGCTGCGCTCTCAAGTTCAGATGAGGAGCCTTTGGTATGAAAGAGCAGGTGAAAGAACTGCAGATAGCGGCCGAAGGCTGGAAGCCCGGACGGGTCCTTACGTGGGCATTCGATACCTTCGGAGATGCGGTGGCGATTTCCTCCGCGTTCGGCGCCGAAGGGATGGTTCTTATCGACATCGCATCGAGGCTGCGCCGGAAATTTCGGCTCTTCACGCTGGATACTGAATTCCTGTTTCCCGAGACCTACAACCTCATGGACCAAGTGGAGCAGAGATACGGCGTAACAATCGAGAGAGTCTTTCCTCTGCTCTCACCAGAGAAGCAAGAGGAGGTTCATGGGGCGGAATTGTGGAAATACGCTCCCGATCAGTGCTGCAATCTGCGCAAAGTTGAGCCGCTCCAGCGCAAGCTCAGTGAACTGCGGGCCTGGATCACAAGCATACGACGCGATCAGACCGCAACTCGCGCGGGCGCAGGCAAGATCGAATGGGACGAAAAATTCGGGCTGGTGAAGATCAATCCCATTGCAGACTGGAGTTCAGAACAGGTGTGGCAATACATTCGCCAGCACGACGTTCCTTTCAACGTGTTACACGAGCGGAGCTACCCCAGCATCGGCTGCACGCACTGCACCCGCGCTGTGCTGCCCGGAGAAGACCCCAGGGCGGGACGCTGGTCGGGATCTTCGAAGACAGAGTGCGGTCTGCACATTATTCAGCCGCTGGCCAGCACTCCAATTGCGGACGTATAGGCAGAGTCCTCCGCAGAACTGTGGCATCGAGAAGGTGTGAATAATTTAAGCGTTAGTTCCGTTCAGCCGGGTCTAAGAATGCGACCCGTCCTTCTTCAGATATTCGGAGAGCTGCCGGACCACGCCCAGGAAAGTTTTGGTGGCAACGGATAGGGTGCGGTCACGACGATAAGCAACTCCCAGTTCGCGCCATAATTCCGCGCCTTCCAATTCAACGAGCTTTACCCGTCCCGCCGCTACCTCGTCGCGGGCAAAAGATCCGCTGATCAGGGAAATACCAAGATCGGCCGCCACAAAGCTTTTGATCATTCCGATGCTGGGCAACTCCATTCTCACTTTCAGCTCCGTGTTGTATTCGCGGAACAGCTTGTCGAGCAATCTTCGGGTGTGGCCCGTCTTCGGTAACAACAGCGGGTATTTCACGACTTCGCTCACGTGCGCCGCCTTCATCTTTGCCAAAGGATTTTTCGGGCTCACCATCAGCATTAGCCGGTCGCGGTAAATTGCCTGAACCTTCAAGCTTGGCGATTGCACCGGCAGGCTGAGTACGCCGATGTCCAGCGAACCGTTCTCCAGCTTCTCGACAATCTTGTAGGTGAAATTGCGATAGATGCTGATTTGCACGTCGGGAAAACGCCGGCAGTACTCGCCGAAAACTTCAGGGAGAACGTAAAGACAAGTCGCTTCATTGGCCCCGACCAGCAGAGTTCCCCGCGGCGTGTGTCCATGGTCGGCTACTGCAACCAGAGATTCGTCGCGCAGCTTTTTCATCTTCACCGCATATTCGTGGAAGACTTGACCGGCGGGAGTGAGCTTGACCGTTTTTCCGGAGCGGTCGAGCAGACGATCGCCATACTCCTGCTCCAGTTGGCGAATCTGTGCGCTAACCGCCGATTGCGAGCGAAAAACTTTTTCTCCCGCCCGGGAGAAGCTACCCTGCCGGGCAACTTCGAGAAATGTGACGAGCTGATCGAAATCCATATTTTTAATGAGCTGTAGGGTAGTAGGAGATTATATCGAACTTCGTATTTCTAGAACCGTATTTGCTCAGGGAATCAAGATAGTGTGCAGAGATTCATAGATGAGTAATGTCGAATGGGATCAATGAGCGTTCGAAAGTACAAGAGACAGGGCCGAAAGCTCTTTCGGGGAAAAATGGAAACTTCGGAAAAATCAGTGCACCACAGGTCTTTCCGAGGAAACGACTTTGTCGCGTCCGTAACTTCTGGCTTCCTGAGTTGCCAGACGGGAAAGAACTGAAGCCCAGCTCTCTTCGATCGAGCACGGAGGGTGCAAGGGCTCAATGCGAAGAAGCGGCAGGCTGGAACCCGCCAACAACTCGGCTGCCCGCGGGCTGCCCGTGAGTCGCACATGGCGATGAAGGATGCGCCGCAGCCATAGCTCTTCCTGCGCCGCCAGCGTGGAATACTGCACGGAATCCCGGTTCAACTGATAGCGGCTCGTTTTAGCATCGCCGCTAGCGTCGATGTCGTCGCACAAGAGATAAGCCAGGCCACCGGTCATTCCCGCACCAAGATTGACGCCCGCCGGCCCGAGAATCAGGACGATGCCTGCAGTCATGTATTCGCATCCGTGGCGGCCTACGCCCTCAACTACGGCCAGAGCGCCACTATTGCGAACGGCAAAGCGCTCGCCCGCGCGGCCAGCCACAAAAAGTTCGCCAGAGGTTGCCCCGTAGAGCACCGTATTGCCCACCAAAACGTCGCCGCGCTCAGAAGCCTCGGCCTTTGCGGTGATGGCAATGCTGCCACCGCACAGGCCCTTGCCAACATAATCGTTGGCTTCGCCGATAAGGCGGAAGTTCGCACCTGAAATCAGAAATGCACCAAAGCTTTGTCCGGCGACGCCCTCGAATTCGCAGTCGACGCCGCTCATCTCGAGATTCGAAGCTCCAAACGAAGGACCGATTCGCCGAAGAATTTCGCCACTCAGGTGCGCTCCCACTGCGCGGTCCTCATTGGTAATGGCAAAATTGTAAGAGCGCAATGAGAGAGATTCGAGGTCAGTGACCACGCGATTGAGCTCAGCGTGAAGCTCGCTACTATCCTCATGCGGGCAGAAGAATTGGTCCGGAGGATTGAGAATCGGTTGCAAAAGGCCAGTCACGCTTACTTCGGCAGCAGGTGTGCGAGGTTGCATGCGGTCGACTGCCCCTTGAACTTCATCGATTGATTTCGCGCCCATTTTGCTCAGCAAGTCGCGAACGTCGCTGGCCAGGGCGCGGAAGAATGTTTCGACCATCTCCGGATTTCCGGTGAAGCGTGCACGCAGTTTTTCATCTTGCGTCGCAATGCCTACGGGACACGTGTTGAGGTGGCACTGGCGCGCCATGACGCAACCGATCGCCAGCAACGCGGAGGTGCCGAAGCCAAATTCCTCTGCGCCCAGCAATGCCGCGATCACAACATCGCGGGCAAATTTAAGGCCGCCATCCACTCGCAGTCGAACCCGCGCCCGCATCCCTGCGCGCACCAGCGAGGTATGCGCGTCACGCAGGCCGATTTCCCAGGGCAAGCCAGTATTCTTGATCGACGTGAGCGGGGATGCTCCGGTGCCACCGTCATGGCCAGCGATTGTAATAACGTCCGCGCCGGCCTTGGCCACGCCTGTTGCAATCACGCCGACTCCGGAGCTCGAGACCAGCTTGACGCCGATGCGCGCGTTCGGATTCACCGCCCGCAGATCGTAGATCAATTGCGCCAGGTCTTCAATGCTGTAGATGTCATGATGCGGCGGCGGCGAAATGAGCGAAGTTCCAGGGATGGCGTGCCGCAGGCGTGCGATGTAACTGGTAACTTTCGTCGAGGGCAACTGCCCGCCCTCACCGGGTTTCGAGCCTTGCGCCATCTTGATTTCGATTTCGTCCGCGTGCACGAGATACTCCGCTGTCACGCCAAAGCGTGCCGAAGCTACTTGCTTCACGCGGTTGTTCGCCTCCGGCCGCTCGTAATAGATACTAGGATCCTCGCCGCCTTCTCCGGTATTGCTGCGTCCGCCGAGCCGGTTCATCGCAATCGCGAGAGTCTGATGCGCTTCGGGGGAAATCGCGCCCAGTGACATTGCTTGAGTGCTGAAGCGGCTCAGCAGCGAGGCTTCGCTCTCCACGTCGTCCAGAGCGAGCGAAGGAAATGCGGACTGCCCGGTGCGAATCTCAAGCAGATCGCGAACCGCAACGGTTTTCCTCTCGCCTGAAAGCACGGTCAAAGCCGCACGATTTTCTTCGGTGGGCGACTTGATATAACGATGCATACGCCGTACGAGTTCCGGAGAGTTTGCGTGCTGCTCACCATTGCGCCGGAAGCGGTACAAACCAGCGTCGTGGAACTCCGCGGCCGAAGAACCAAAGCCTGCAGCGTGGCGGGAGATGCAATCCTGCAACAAGTCGTCGAGGCTCTTACCATTGAGCGTGTGCCCGGCGTCCGCAAAGAATTCTTGGCAGAGTGCGCGATCAAGGCCGACTGTTTCAAACAACTGGCTGTTGCGGTAGCTGCTGATGGTCGAGATGCCCATGCGGGCCAGCACTTTGCGCAAACCCTTTTCGAGCGCGGCGCGGTAACGCGCGGGCCCATTGGGATGACCCTTAGGATGATCGTCTCCATCGGCACGCAGGGCAAGACTCATCGCGAGATACGGATGCACCGCACTCGCTCCCGCTGCCACCAGCAAAGCAAGGTGATGGGTGTCGCTAACTTGTCCAGTCTCCACAATCAGCGGGATACTCCACGCACCGGCTTCGATCATCGCTTGCCAAACGACCGAAACCGCGATCAGTGCGGGCAGAGCAGCGCGCTTTTCATTCAAGCCATTATTGCCGCCGGAGCACCGGTCGGTGAGAACAATCGCACCAGCGTTGGAAACGGCTGCTCGAACTTCTTTTCGGATCGAAGCCAAAGCGGCACGTCCAGCTGCAACGCCGCCTGCAGCCTCAAAGCTAAAGTCGATTACATGAACCGGCGACAGCGCCTCGGCGATCGATTTCATTTGTCCGGCGCCAATCAGAGGAGAGCTGAGCCTTGCGCTCTTACCCAGGTACACGTCGAGCGACATTACGTGGCTCTCGCGCAAGGGATCGATCGGAGGATTGGTTACTTGCGCAAAGCGCTGTTTGCAGAAATCCCACAGCGGACGAGGCAGGCTCGAGAGAAACGCCGGAGGGGCGTCGTCCCCCATGCTCCAGAGTGGTTCCTGGCCGCTCTCCACGAGCGGTTGAAACAGCATGCGGTACTGATCTTCGGTCCAGCCCAAAGCCGCCATTAAACGGGTGGAGTCGAGATCGCTGTGCGCCGCCTTGTGCTCTGCAGGGATCAGCCTTGCCGAAGCCGCGGGCTGGCGCTCTTCCGGGCGCACCAGCCCACCAACTTCGTTCGGCCGGAAAAATGTTCCGCTCGCCGGGTCGGCAATCAACATCTCGCCGGGACCAAGCCGCTGGCGTTCCACAACTTGTTTGTCACTAAGATCGGTGATGCCCACTTCCGATCCAACGATCAGCAACCCATCCGCAGTGAGTGTGTAACGCAGAGGACGCAGGCCGTTGCGGTCGAGCTTAGCTCCGACGACTTCGCCGTCGGTGAAGATTAATGCCGCCGGTCCGTCCCATGGTTCCTGCTCGGGAGCGCCGCTGGCAAGGAACTCGCGCAGCGCAGGATCGATGTGCTCATCGTGCTCCCATGCCGGCGGCACCAGCCGCAACATCGACTCGGGTGTGCTCACTCCGCAGCGTACGTGCGCCTCCAACGCGTTATCGATGCTGGCGGAGTCGCTCATTCCCGGCTGCAGCAGTTGCGCTTTATCAGATAGATTGAGCTTGCAGCGGATACTCTCCGAGCGGGCATGAAACCATCGTCGATTGCTGCTGATGGTGTTGATCTCGCCGTTGTGCGCTACAAAACGAAACGGTTGGGCCAGCGACCAACTTGGTTGCGTGTTGGTGGAATAGCGCTGATGGAAAAGTACGAACGCACTTTCGAAGTTAGGATTTTTCAGGTCAGTATAGAAGTGAGGTAACTGCTCCGGAGTCAGCAGCCCTTTGTAAACGATAGTCCTTGCTGAAAGCGAGCAGTAATAGACGGCGTTAGAGGCAGCCTCAAGCTCCTGACGCAGGCGGAATAGTTGTAACTCAAAACTGGAAGATGAAAGCTCGGGAGACTTAGCGCGGGAATACTCCTCGCGGAGTCCTATGTAGCATTGCCGTACAACGGGCAGGGAATCGTTCGAGCGTGGTCCCAGGATCGACTTATCGGTCGGGACCACACGCCATCCCAGGAAGGAAAGATCATACTTCGTGACCGCGGAGCGAATCGCCGCAACTGCTTGCTCCTCGTAGCCACGCTGAAGAAACACCATGCCCACGCCGAATCTTTCGGGCAACTCAATGCCGTCAGCGCGGGCCATCTTACGGAAGAAAGTCTTGGGAAGCCCGACGAGCAAACCCGCGCCGTCCCCGCTGCGGCCATCGGCGTCCACACCGCCGCGATGAGCCAGGCGCGCCAGGGCTACCAGGCCGCGCTCTACGACTTCGTGCGACGCGGGTCCGCCCAGGTGCGTGATAAAGCCCACGCCACAGGCGTCATGGTCGCTCGCGAAGATTGGCCGACTCTCTCCCACACTATCTGTCTAACCTGAATTTCTTCTCATGTACAATCGTCAATTTCGATCTGTCACATGGATTTTTCTGCACACACAAAGGGCGATTTTTGGGGCTTTCTCTAAATTTCTTGTATTCTGAAAAGTTGAAGATTTCCTTCCTGTAAGATGGGGAGAATATCGGACCCCATCACCGCTCGAATGGTCACTCTTTCCGACATCCAATCCGCGTTAACACGAATTCGACCATCGATCGATATTTCTTCCTGTACGCGTTCTGAAACGTTCTCCGAGCTGACCGGCAACTCTGTCTATCTCAAGCTAGAGAACCGGCAGCGAACCGGCGCGTACAAAGAACGCGGAGCGTTGAATAAGCTGCTAAGTCTCACTCCTGAGGAACGTTCGCAGGGGGTGATTGCAGCGTCGGCAGGAAATCACGCACAGGCCGTCGCCTACCACGCGGCGAACCTGGGGATCCGCGCGAGAATTGTTATGCCGCTGTCTACGCCGTTGATTAAAGTTTCGGCGACCCGCGGCTACGGTGCCGAGGTGATACTTCACGGAGCGAATTACGATGAGGCGTTCAGCGAAGCTTTACGCCTCAGCGCACAAGATCGACTTACCTTCGTACATGCCTTCGATGACGATGCTGTGATCGCAGGGCAGGGAAGTCTGGGTTTGGAATTGCTAGAACAGCATCCTGACCTTGAGGTGGTAGTTGTGCCCATCGGCGGAGGCGGACTGATCAGTGGCGTTGCCTGCGCGCTGAAGGAAACCAATCCGCGCATTCAGATCTTCGGGGTACAACCCGCACGCTTGTTTTCGTTGCGTGCCGCGCTCATAACGGGCAAACCGGTCACCGTTCCGTCGGCAGTCACGATTGCCGACGGAATCGCGGTACGACGCACGGGCGAGCGAACGCTGCCCCTGATTCAAAAATATGTCGACGACGTGGTTATGGTGGAAGAAGAGGAGATCGCAAACGCTGTTCTTCTGTTGCTGGAGCGCGAAAAAATTCTGGCGGAGGGCGCCGGTGCGGCGGCGCTAGCGGCTTTGATTAATCGCAAAATTCCGGCGCTTCAAGAATCGTGCACGGAAGCGTCAAACGGAAGCTTAGCGAATCCGGGCTCGCCCAACGCGAAGAAATCGGGTAAGAAAATCGCCGTTATCGTCAGTGGCGGAAATATCGACGTGACCTTGCTCGCGCGCATCATCGAGCGCGGCTTGGTAAAAGACGGCCGTCTGGTTCGTCTGCGCGTTCACCTTCCCGATTATCCAGGAGCCCTGCACAGCGTCACCGGAATTCTCGCCCAACACCGCGCCAACATCGTCGAGACTTCCTACGACCGTGCCTACCGCAATGTGAATCTCGGCGATACCGCGATCGACATCACTATGGAGACTCGCGGGCCTGACCACATCGCAGAGTTGATCGCCGCCTTAGCCGCCGGCGGCTACACCCACGAACGAATCCTGTAAGCCTGACCACTATGTACTCTCTGGGATCCCAGGCTAGGGATGAGGATTGCTCGCCGGCGAAGCTTCGCCCTGGCTGTGCTTTTTAGACAAGTGCCGATGAACGTCGGGCCAGAATTCTTTGACTACCAAAGTCAAAGTATCGTAGCCCAGCTGTGTACCCCACACTTTGGCGGTATTGGGTAGAGTCCGATCGGAATCATTGTGAACGTACACCACCATGTTCGTCGTTGGATCGTAACGTCTAGTGATGAAGGCTCGCGGATGATAGGTGTTGGTGGAGATAGCGGCGGACAGCATTCCGCCCACAATCTCCGAGTAGTTAAATTGCTCACGCCCGGAATCGGTTCTCGTCACAAAGCTGCGACCGATGGCGTAATAAGTCCGATGCGTGAAGCTGCCTTTGCCCAACTGAAAGTACCGCGGATCCTGGTGCAGAATCGAGGGAAAAACCGCGCCCACCATGAAATTCTCGACAGTTCCATCAGCAAAGGCCGCGCCGAAGCGTTTCGCATAACCCTCTGCGCCTTGACCGTAACCCGGTTCGCTGTTTTCGGCTTGGCTGATTCCTGACAGAAACCCATACCAGGGAATCTGAATATAGTCGAACGAACCTCGAAAAACGACTTTGAACTTCTCTCCGGTGGTAAGAGGCGGCACTTGGCCGGCGCCTTCCAGGGTCAGAAAGTTGGGAAGGGCATAGAACAAGCGGTCTTTCGACGTCCCCGAAGCAGTCGCGTTGCCGCTCTGATCTTTATCATTTTTCTCTTTATCTATGTCTGCCGCCGGCGGTTTGCCCGGAGTTTCATTTTGAGGAGCCGATTGAGGGACCGAATTCCCAGGAGTCGAGGGCGAAGTCTGCTGCGCCGCGGACTGTAAAGAAAAAGAAAGAAGTAAATTAACTAGAAGAACAACAAACGGACGAACCCCGGACTTTATAGGCAAGCATTTCTCCCCGCAAACAATCTCACCGCACTCTTAGAG
>Ga0210394_10008568_pt1 | contig 10493 bp, 7 predicted proteins | sample IncBWC12MmetaG_FD_160121 | JGI IMG/M metagenome (GOLD analysis project Ga0210394, IMG submission 160121) | Forest soil microbial communities from Barre Woods Harvard Forest LTER site, Petersham, Massachusetts, United States - Inc-BW-C-12-M | ecosystem: Environmental > Terrestrial > Soil >...
CTGCTTCTGCCACGCCTAGTGTGAGAGTCTCGTCCGCCATGCACACTCCGCCCGAAGGGGCTTCTATCAAGCTAGCAGCGCGCGCCAACCGCCGCAACAGAACTGCCCGATTCGGTAACGAGATAGTAAGGACCGTGCCGCAAGACCAGATAAACACAGGGGTTATGGGGCTGTCGGACGGAAGGGTTAGCAGGAGAAGATCCCAAACGAGGAGTTATAACGACAAGACGCAGAACAGAGTTAGCTGACTGAAATCCTTCGCGAGTCTCCGCCTTGGTGTTCCAGCCGGATTCGCACCTGCGGCCAGGGCAACTGCAGCGGAAAACGCTCCGACCACTCCAGAATTACGACGGCTGGCTTCGCAAATACATCTTCCAAGCCTAGCGTTTCAAAATCGTGGAAGCTTTCGATGCGGTACAAATCCGCGTGGTAAACCTTCGCGGCCTTTCCGTACACATGAACCAGCGTAAATGTGGGACTCGTCACTTCGTCTTCGCTGGCAGCTCCAAGCCCAGCGACGATGCCCTTCGTCAGTGTGGTCTTCCCGCTGCCAAGATCGCCCGTGAGCAAGACAAGCACGGGCGCCGAAAGTCGTTTCGCAAATTCCCGCCCCCACGCTGTCGTTTCTTCGGATGACCGCGTAACAATTTCCTCAGCCACCGAATTGAATCTCCTTCAGCATCCACTCCCGCGCGGCCGGAATTTTTTCTGCGACCTGATGCGCGAGGATGCCCGAGGGATCTTCCTCCCGCGAAAGGATATCTCCCGCCGTTCCGTGCAGGAAAACTCCCAGCGCCAAGACGCGCAGCCAGTCCTCTGTGCCGAACTGCGCGGTCAGCGCCGCGAGCACTCCTGTCAGCACGTCGCCCGTGCCGCCCTTCGCCAGAGCCGGCCCACCGGTCGTATTCACAAAAACACTCCCATCCGGAGCCGCTAGAATCGTATGAAAACCCTTCAAAATGACGTGGGCCTTCCATTTCTTCGCCGCTTCCGTCGCAGCTTTCAGGCGATCCTTTTGCACGTCGGCGTTTTTCACTCCCAGGAGCCGAGCCATTTCTCCCGGATGCGGCGTTACCGCTAGAAATTGGGTTTTTCGCTGCCCCAACTTAGCGGCCTCGCCATCAAAACAATTCAACCCATCCGCGTCCAGAATGATCGGGAGCGTTGACTCGCGCACCAGTTGTTGCACCACCATGCGCGTTTCCACATGCGTTCCGATCCCGGGCCCAATCGCCACCGCCGCCTTGTCCTCAAGCAGCTTCGTCATTCGCCCTGACGAAGCGTTTGCAGCCGCAATTCCGCCTGTCTTGGTCGAAAGCAGCGGCTCTGTCATGTATTCCGGATACGCCCCTGCCAACACCGGCTGGATTTCATCGGGCGTGGCCACCGTCGTTAGTCCCGCACCTGCACGCAAACAGGCGTACCCCGCAAGCACGGCCGCTCCAGATTTTCCGCGCGAGCCTGCCACAATTACGGCATGCCCGAAAGTTCCCTTGTGTGAATCCGCTGCCCGTATCAGCGGCATGCCCGCAAATTCGTCCGGCCCTGCCCAGCGGACTGTACCCTTCCCGGTTGCTTCAACCAGTTTCGCCGGCGAACCAATACTGGCAACTTGTAAGGTCCCGCACGCTTCCGCTCCCGGCCCCGTCAGTTGCCCGATCTTCGGCGCTGTAAACGTCGTCGTCCAGTGAACCGCTAGCACCGGCCCTTCCGGAGCCTCTCCATCGGAAGGCAATCCCGAAGGCGTATCCACGGCTAGAATCAGTGCGGGCCAGCTTCCCGTCGCCTTATGGGATTTCTCATTTACCGCGGTGATGGCCGCGGCAATCACGCCGCTCGACGCCCCTTTCAGCCCCGTTCCGAGCATCGCGTCCACGATTACGTGCGACTCGCGTACTCCGGGCCAGACCCGCCCCCAATCCGGCTCCCCCTCCACAACCTCAACTTCTCCGCCGGCTTCCAGCCATCTCGTTAAATTTTTCTCGGCGTCTCCGCGAACGTCTTCCTTTTTCCCGAACAGAACAACGCGCGTTGGCAGTTTCCGATCCTTTAAATGGCGCGCGACGACAAATCCGTCCCCTCCGTTGTTTCCTTTGCCGCACAGGACCGAGACGCGTGTCTTCTCGTCTACGCCACGGCCCGCAATTCGCGACCAGGCGGCGTTCGCGGCGGCTTGGCCAGCGTTTTCCATCAATTGTGAACTGGGAATTCCAAATAGCTCGGTCGTAAGGCGGTCGACTTCGCGCATTTCGGCTGCGGTAAGCGCTTTCATAGAAGAAGATTCACGCGGCTCACGGAATGCCTTCGATAGCATCCGGAATCCATGTCAGAGCATCCACCCGCCGCTGACGTTTACAACTTGTCCGGTCACATACTCGGCTTCGTCCGACACAAAAAACGCCACAGCGGCGGCTACATCTTCCACGGTCGGCGGACGGCCAATCGGAAATCGAGCGTCACGGATGCGGCGGGCTTCGCTCAATGTCAGCTCTTTTTCATCAATGCTCGAGGGATTCACCACGTTTACAGTGATCCCATTCTTCGCTTCTTCGAGCGCCAGCGAACGTGACAGCGCCACCACCGCAGCTTTGGCCGCGGCATAGGCGGAAATCTTCGCCTGGCCAAACGCGCGCTCTGCGCCGACAGCGCCAAGGTTTACGATTCGGCCCCACCGGCCCTTCCTCATATGCGGCAATGTGGCCCGGCTAACATAAAGAACAGTCGATAAATTCGAAGTGAAAATTCCTTCCCAGTCTTCCAGTGAAGATTCCGCGAGCGTGCCCCAGAGAAATCCGCCCACATTGTTCACGAGAATATCGATCCGGCCATACCGGTCTGCAACGGTTTGGACGAGTTGTTCGGCTTTGGCAGAGTCTGTGACGTCCGTTTCCACGGCCACGCAATCCGCTCCGCTCGCCTGCAATTGCCGCAGCGCCTGCTGCGCGGCAGTCTTATTCGATCGATAAGAAATCGCAATGCGCGCGCCCTCTTGCGCCAAACGCACGGCAATTCCGCGCCCGATTCCTCGGCTTCCCCCGGTAATCAGCGCCACGCGATTAACTAGCGGCATTCTTCTCCTCGTCTAGAACAATGGAAAGCTTGTCAGTATAGCCCACTCGCGAAAGCCGCACTACCGCAGCCCGCGCAAGCGTTGTCTAACTTCACTCCGCGCTGTCAGCGCCTATCGCAGCCGCGCGACGATCACTGTCATATCGTCCGCCTGTTCCGGAGTGCCCGCCCACTCTTCAGCAGCCATCATCAGTGACTCGCCAACCACCACTGGCGTAGAGCTTTGAACGCGAATCGCCGCTTCCTGCAACCGGCGAATGCCGAATTCCTCTCCGTATACGTTTTCCGGCTCGACTAATCCGTCGCTGTATTGCACGAGGAGCGCGTTCGGAGGAACTTTCACGGAGCCTTCCTCATACACGTAATCTTCCACCACCCCGAGAACCATTCCTCCCTTGTCGAGGTGCTTCGACGTTCCGTTGGAAATCAAAAATCCCGGCAAATGCCCCGCATTCGTATAACGCAATGTGCGCGTCGCGCTGTCGTAGACGGCGATGAAAAATGTCGCAAAACGGTCGTCAGCGGTATTTCGCACCATGTGCATATTAAGCCGCGCAACCAACTCCGCGGTGCTCATCAGTTCGCTGCCTGCCGCCAGAAGCTGGCTGCGCAGCGCCGCCTGCAGGCTGGCCATCAAGAGCGCCGCCGAAATTCCCTTCCCCGAAATATCCGCCAGCGCGATGGCCAGATGCGTCGGGCTGAGTTGAATAAAATCATAGTAGTCGCCGCTTACTGTCCGCGCCGCCTTGCAAATTGCTTCGAGCTCGACTCCGCCCACCGATGGCATCTTCTGCGGAAAAAGCTGGTTCTGCACTTCACTCGCGATAGAAAGTTCATTTTCCAGGCGCTGCCGTTTTTTGGACTCTTCCAGCAATCCACTGATCGAACCCGTCATGTCATTGAACGATTCACCAAGTATGCCAAGCTGATCCCGCCGCTCGATCCGCACGCGGTGGGTCCAATCGCCGGATTTTACGTATTGTGTCGCCCCATACAAATCGCTCACAGCTTTGGTGATGCGCCGAGTTAACACGATTCCCGTGATCAGTGCCGCGATTTCGATCAGGAGGAAAATGACGCTCGCGACGATAAACTCCAACGGGTAAAGATCGCTCAGCTCACCCAGCGACGAAAACATTCTTGCATTCAATCTCGACGGCCGTGCATTGAAGATCACCAGTACGGGCCGCCGAGGCTCAAACTTCCCCTCGGCCCCGATATAAACCGCGTCAAGATGAGAAAACCCCGTGACCGCTGGATCAATCCAATGCAATGGTGCGTGAAGCGTCCTGTTTAGCGCCGGAATGAGCTTGGTTGTCTCATATTGAATGTTTCCCGTAGGGTTGTAGAGAATTCCCTGTCGTGTGCCCCCTTCGAATCTGCGCGTCAAATTAAGTTGAATCACGCCAAGGTCCGGCGCAATTGTGGCAAGGAACTCTGGAGTGATCAGTACTCGCAGAGTCACCACGCGAATGCCTTGCGGTTCTGGCATCCCCCGAAAGCCCATGAGATAGAGCTTATCGCCTTCTTCAACGAGGCCCGCGAAGGCGTTCTTCCCCGGACCCGCCACTTTACTCAAAAGCGTTTCGTCGTTGGAAAAATCAATGCTCAACCCAGGAAGTTCTTGATCGTGGACCAGTTTCGACTGTGCGGCAAGGACGCGCTCCGCTTCCTCTTCTGTGACTCCCTTAGGCAGCGTTCCATGCGCGGCAGCAATGTGCTCGGTAATATCGGCAATCATTGCGATTCGCTGGTGGATGTCGTCGTAAAGGAGGTAGGCGCCGAGCTGTGAATACAAGATTTGTCCGGCAAGGACTACGAGCGTGACGATCAGAAGAATCGGCACAACGGCGATGAACAGATACGCCACAATCAAGCGGTTGCGCAGGCTCCAGAGCAGCCGCGTGCGCCACCATGCCGCGAGTCGAAAAATGACATAAATCGTGGCAATAATCGCAACAAATTTGAGGAAGCTGGCGATGCCGCCGCTGAGATCGAGAATGGCGCAAGTCGCCCCACCAAGAATAAGCCCAATGGCAAAGAGGTCGATCCGCGAGAGGCGGCGCCACGCGTTTCGGAGGTTCGCAGACAGAGCAGTCATCGGCAATCGATAGAAATACTACTCTACCTGAAGAGGTCGCATGCGCGCACGCCAAACGCAGTGTGCGGATTTGGAGAGGATTTCACGCGCCCAGCTTGGGCGCACTCACTTCACTGCGTTGCGAACCTTGCTGTGTTTTACGCTGTATGTGAAGTAAACGATCATGCCGATCACGAGCCATACGACCAGTCGTATCCAGGTGATGGCCTTCAGTCCGCCCATCAGCCCGAGCGACACGATTATGCCGAGGATTGGCACCAACGGAACTAGAGGCGTCTTGAAGGGTCGCACGAGCTCTGGGCGCTTGACTCGCAAGACCCAGACGCCGGCACATACGATAACGAACGCCAGCAGCGTGCCGATACTCACCAGTTCGCCCAGCTGCCCGATCGGCACCAATGCGCCCACAAATGCCACGCAAACTCCGACAATCGCCGTCGACTTCCATGGCGTATGGAAACGCGGATGAATGTCCCCCGCCCACTTCCACAGCAACCCGTCATTCGCCATCGAATAAAACACGCGTGACTGGCCCAGCATCATGACCAGCATCACTGTGCTCAGCCCCGCCAGTGCGCCGGCGTTGACCACGTAGCTTCCCCACTGCACGCCAATTTCGCGCATCGCCAGCGAAACAGGGGCGCCAACATTCAGCCGCGAGTAGTGGACAGTTGCCGTCAACAGCCCGGAGACAAGCAAATATAAAATCGTGCAAACGACCAGCGATCCAAGAATCCCGATAGGCATGTCTCTCTGCGGGTTCTTCGCTTCCTGCGCTGCAGTCGACACAGCATCAAAGCCGATGTACGCGAAGAAGACAATGCCCGCGCCTCGTAATATCCCTGACCAACCAAAAGCCCCAAACGCCCCGGCATTCGGTGGAATGAAAACTTTCCAGTTGGCATGCGCAATTTCTGGGTGCTTCAAAACATATGCTCCGGCCACGGCGATGAACACGAAAACCGCTACCAGCTTCACGAAAACCACGCCGGTATTGAAGTTCGCGGATTCCTTGATCCCGATGATCAGCAGCACGGTCACTGCGAGCATCGCCAGAAACGCGACCAAGTTAAACTTCGCGGTCACCGTCGGCAATCCAGCCACCTGGTCCATGCTCATCGCCAGCGTGTTCAGCGGTGTCCAGCGCCCGTGGTACATCACCCACTTCGCTCCCGGAACGTCGCAGATTTGCGGCGGCAAGGTGATTCCATAGTCAGCCAGGAAAGCCACCAGCGTGCTGCTCCAACCGCTGGCCACGGTCGCCGCGCCAAACGCGTACTCTAGGATCAGGTCCCACCCGATGATCCAGGCGATGATCTCGCCGAGCGTGGCATACCCGTACGTGTACGCCGATCCTGCGATCGGGATCATCGATGCAAATTCCGCATAACACAGACCAGCAAATACGCAACCGATGCCCGCCAGCACATAGGAAAGCATGATCGACGGCCCGGCATAGAGCGACGCCGCCGCGCCCGTCATCACGAAAATACCGGCGCCGATGATGGCGCCGATGCCCAGCGTGACGAGGTTTACGGGGCCTAGGGCGCGTTTGAGGCTGTGCTCACCAGTATCCCCCGCCTCCTTCATCAGCGTGGTCATCGACTTCGTCGCGAACAAGGGGTTGCCCATGCAACTCCTCCTTTACGGGTTTGCCCGATTTACTAAACCACTCGCATCCGACCAAATTGGCTTGGCACATTGTAGGGGCGCAGCATGCCGCGCCCCTACAAGAAAATTGCGAAACTTAATCGTTGGACCGCGTTGATGCTCTCGAGCGTCTCGACCATAGCCAGTACACGGGCAACCCTAGCAGCACGATGATCAGCCCGCCGCCAGCTGTCTGCGTCTGATACAAGAGCAGGACGATCATGATGGCTGTTGCCGCGACGATGTAGAGAAGCGGAACAAAAGGATAGCCGAATGCTCGATAGGGACGTTCCGCATCTGGGCGTTTGCGGCGCAGTACGAAGATTCCGATGATCGTAAGCACGTAAAAGAGCAGCACGGCAAAAACGACGTAGTTCAGAAGATCGCTATATAGATTGCCGTAGGTGACGGCGCCATTCGCATCCACTCGGCGCGTCCGCAACAAAATCAGGACTACGACCCAGATTCCTTGATAGATCAGCGCGCTTTGCGGCACGCCTTTCTTGCTGAGTTTGCCTGTCGAGCGGAAGAATAGTCCGTCGCGCGCCATCGCATAGGAAACGCGCGCGCCGGCAAGGATCAAGCCGTTGTTGCAGCCGAAGGTGGAAATGATGATGGCAACCGCCATGATTGCCGCGCCGGGTGCACCGAAAATTGCGCTAAGCGCGGCAGTGGCCACGCGATCGTCAGGCGCGGTCTGGATTTGTACCAGCGGCAAAACAAACAAATACGCCAGGTTTGCCAGGCAGTAGAGCGTGATGACGATCATCGTCCCAAAGGCCATAGAAAGCGCGACGTCGCGCTTCGGGTTTTTCACTTCTGCGGCGGTGAAACCAATGTTGTTCCATGCGTCCGCGGAAAAGAGCGAACCGACCTGCGCCACGCCGTACGCGACAATCAAGCCAATCACGCCGCTGGCAGCCGTGACGGTTGGAATCAAACCACGCAGGAAATTTGCACCCGGCTCGATGGGGACCGCGCCGCGGATGGACCAGAAGTGAGAGAAATTCTCGGTTATTGCGCCAGCGTTCCGGCCAACAAAAATGCCAAGAACGATCAATCCAACCAACGACAGAGTCTTCGCACTGGTGAAAATATTTTGGATGAGCTTGCCGAGGCGCACGCCCTGCGTGTTCAAAAACGTGAGAAGCACGATCATCAGTACGCCGACGAGTTGTTGAACCGACAGGCTAATCGCAAGCTTTGAGCCCAAACCTATCGGCGCGATAACCCACGTGGTCGGCGAGATGGAGGGAAACAATACTCCGAGATAGCGCGCGAAGCCTACGGCGACCGCCGCAATCGTGCCAGTTTGGATCACTAGAAAAAGAGTCCAGCCATACAAGAATCCCCAGAGTGGCGAATATGCTTCGCGCAAATAAATGTATTGGCCGCCGGCATGCGGGAACATCGCGGCAAGCTCGCCATACGATAGGGCTGCGGAGACCGTAAGCAATCCCGTTAAGACCCAAGTCAGCAGCAATCCGCCTGGCGAACCTGTCTGCTTCGAGATATCGGCGGCGACGATAAAGATGCCGGAGCCGATCATCGACCCGACGACGATCATCGTGCCATCGAATAAACCGATGGCGCGCACAAATCCTGGTTCATTTTTTGCGGTGCTTTGTGGGAGAGGATGACTCGTATCAGCCATTCAGAGGCGCCTCAGACCGCCGCCGCATGCTTCGCGGCCTCGAGTATTTCCAAATATTGATGCGCCCGCTGCGCCGGGTTGGGCGCGCTGAGAATCCCACTGATCACCGCGACGGAATCGGCGCCGGCTTCAATCACTGCTGCGGCACGCTCCAACGTGACTCCGCCAATCGCCACAATGGGTTTGTCGGTTAGGGATCGCACTTTTCGGATGAAATCCGCGCCAACGACCGGGTCCGGATTGGCTTTCGACGCGGTGCTGAAAACGGGACCAACCGCGATGTAGTCCGTGGAGCTTGCCGCGGCCCGCTCGAATTGCTCTAAATTGTGCGTCGAAACGCCAACCAGCTTGTCGCTCCCAACGACGCGACGCGCGTGTTCCACATCCAAATCATCCTGACCGACATGCACGCCGTTCGCGCCCGCTAGGAATGCAATATCAGGACGGTCGTTGACGAAGAAGGTGACGCCCCTAGGACCGAGCATTTCGGCTAATTTACGGGAGGATTCGAGATACTGGCGCGCAGGCGCAGACTTGTTCCGATACTGGAGCAGACGAACTCCAGCTTCGGCCAGGCTTGCGGCGCAATCTCTTTCGGGAGAAGTAATCAACGCTGCGTCTAGTATCACATACAGCCTGGGGAGGACAAGGCGCATAAACACTTATTTTCCGCTCGTACCCAGCAATCTTTCAATGAAGTGCGTGTCAAAGCGGCCAGCGGCAAAATCGGGATCGGCAAGAATCCTGCGGTGCAGCGGGATGGAAGTCTTGATTCCTTCGATGACGAACATTTCGAGGGCACGCTTCATGCGGCCAACGGCTTCGGCGCGGTCGCGGCCCTTGACGATCAGCTTTGCGATCATGGAGTCGTAGTAAGGCGGGATCACGGCATCGGCGTAAGCAGCGGAATCGACGCGAACACCAGTTCCACCTGGTGCCTGAAACGTGGTGATGCGTCCGGCTGAGGGCACGAAGGTTTCCGGATCCTCGGCGTTGATGCGGCACTCGATGGCGTGACCTGAAAAATTCATTTCGCCAACCGCGTCATCCAACCCCTCGCCCGCGGCGATGCGAATCTGCGCTTTGATCAGGTCCACGCCCGTCACAAGTTCGGTGACTGGGTGCTCGACCTGAATGCGGGCGTTCATCTCGATAAAGTAGATCGAGCCGTCTTCGTCCATCAGGAATTCGACTGTGCCCGCGTTCGTGTAACCGACCTTTTCAAGCGCGCGCACAACTTTTGCGCCCAGATCTTTTCGGCGCTTGGCGTCCATTACCGGCGATGGCGATTCTTCTACGAGTTTCTGATGACGGCGCTGAATGCTGCATTCGCGCTCGCCAAGGTGAATAACTCTGCCGTGCTGGTCCCCCAGCACTTGAAATTCGATGTGCCGCGGATGCTCGATAAATTTCTCGGCGTAAACGTCAGGAGTACCAAACGCCTGCTGCGCCTCGCTACGCGCCGTCTCGTAGGCATTCAGAAGCTCTTCCTGTTTGTGGACGACGCGCATTCCGCGCCCGCCGCCGCCCGCCGAAGCTTTGATAATCAGTGGAAATCCAATTTTCTTGGCTTCCTTAGCGAGCTGCTCCTCGCCCTCGATAACACCTTCGCTGCCAGGCACCGTAGCTACGCCCAACGCCTTCATCTCCCGGCGCGCTCGGTCTTTTTCACCCATCATTTCGATGACTTCGGGGGTCGGACCTATAAATGTGATTTCCGAGGCTTCGCAGACTTTGGCAAAATTGGCGTTTTCCGAGAGGAAGCCGTAACCCGGATGGATGGCGTCCACGTTGGTGATTTCGGCGGCGCTGATGACTTGCGGGATGTTGAGATAACTTTCGCTGCTGCGTGGCGGCCCAATGCATACTGCTTCATCCGCAAAGCGCACGTGCAGCGAATTCCGGTCCGCCTCGGAATACACCGCGACCGTGGAAATGCCCAGTTCTTTGCAGGCACAGATGACCCGCAGCGCGATTTCCCCGCGATTGGCTACTAGGATTTTCTGGAACATGGCTTCG
>Ga0210394_10008569_pt1 | contig 10492 bp, 12 predicted proteins | sample IncBWC12MmetaG_FD_160121 | JGI IMG/M metagenome (GOLD analysis project Ga0210394, IMG submission 160121) | Forest soil microbial communities from Barre Woods Harvard Forest LTER site, Petersham, Massachusetts, United States - Inc-BW-C-12-M | ecosystem: Environmental > Terrestrial > Soil >...
TCGGCCTCGGCGGTTAGCAGGAGACTGTCGAAGACGGTCCGAACCAGCTTGCCGGAAAGCAGGATATCTCCCGGATCACCGTCACTGCTGGCAGATTTGCTGTGATCGATATCTTCGATGGCAACCTCTATTCGCATGATCCGCGCGTCGATTTCCTCAACTGGAATATGTATTGCTGCGGGTCCTACGATTTGACCATGGACAAGATAGGCTACACTTGGGGCGCGTCTGCGGAACTGAATCAGAAATCCTGGGCAATTCGCGCCGGCTATTTCCTGGTGCCGGCCGTTTCCAATTCCAACAGTTTTGACACTCACCTCCTGGAGCGCGGCGAATACATCGGCGAACTTGAATTGCGGTATTCGCTGTTCGCGCAACCCGGCAAATTGCGGCTGATGGGATGGACGAATATCGCCGACATGGGCAGCTATGCCGACGCACTTGCGACGCCGGTCACCACCCCGAACTTTCCCGACATTACGCTGACGCGGCAGGTGCGCGCGAATTACGGCTTCGTCGCCAATGTCGAGCAGGCGATCACGCCTGACCTCGGCATCTTCTCGCGCGCGACCTGGAGTCCTGGCCTCGTTGAGATCATTGGCTGGACCGATTGCGACGAGAGCCTCTCGTTCGGTGCAGTGCTCAAGGGCACTGGTTGGGGGCGACCGGACGACAGGATTGGGGTTGCAGGGTTAGTCGAAGGTCTCTCGCCGGTATCGCGGGCGTATTTTGCCGCCGGCGGTTTGGGAATTTTGATCGGCGACGGCCAGCTCAACTATCGCCCCGAGCAGATTCTCGAAGCCTACTATTCCTTCAGCCTCAACAAATGGGCAGCACTTACCTTCGACTATCAGCTCGTCAATAACCCCGCGTACAATGCCGACCGGGGACCGGTTTCGATCCTTGCGGCGCGCTTGCACGCGCAATTTTGAGTTTGACCCATTGAAGTCGCACCCAAATGTCGGAGCGGGCACTGTGGGGGGCTTTCAGGGGAATAACGTCGGACGGATCGGTCTGAACCGTAAATTTTACCAGGCAGTACGGTTTCATTTTTCAATTATCACTATGGGATGCGGCCTCCACTCGCGCGCCAACCTTTCCGCCTCCGAAATTTCCGCGCTCGTCATGAGCGCGATAAGCCTGTCTCGTTGTTCTAACGATGTGTATTTCGGCGTATCGACCAGCTTGATGCCAACCGGACCAGGTGACTTTGTATCCCCAAACGCTGCGGCCAAAGTGAACCACATGAGCGCCCGGACATTATCCTGAGCCGTGCCGCGACCTGACGCATACATGGCGGCGATATTGTACTGCGGACTGTGTATCCACGTGTCACCGGGTCGTTCGTAAATCTTGTTCGCCGCGCGTCGGTACCATCGAAATGCCTCGGCATCGTCCTGCGCAACGTGAAGGCCACGTTCGTAAGCGACGCCAATAACATTTTCCGCGTAGGAAGAGCCTTGATCCGCAGCGAGGTGATACCACTTGAAGGCTTCGCCAAAATCTTGCGGCACGCCGAGTCCGAGAGCATAGGTATCCGCGAGATTGTTTTGGGCCAGGACCAAGTCCTGGTCCGCAGCAAGACGAAACCATTTCACCGCCTCGGCTTCGTTTCGCTCGACACCCCAGCCCCGCTGATACAAAATCCCAACCTCATTCTGCGCGTCCGCTAACCCCTTGTTCGCTGCAATTCGCATCCACCTCATTCCGATGGAAAAGTCCTGCGGGACACCCTGGCCCTTGATGTACATGATCCCGAGAAGGCGTTCAGCATAGGTGTTGTCTTGATCTGCCAAGGTCACGAGTAATCGCAGGGCGGTTACGTAGTCGCCGGATTTGACCGCGGCCTCCGCGTCCTCGAAGTCGCCTGCGCTAGCAGGAAGGACAGACGCCAAGGTCCATAAAGCGACGGCAAACGAGATGAATGGATTTCTGAACACGACGGCCATTTCGGGTTCTATCTGTCCGAAAACTATGTTGGCTTGGAATGGCGCGTCAATAGCCGACATCCGGGCCGGCTCGGCCCAGGGCACAGCGAACCTCGTCGAAAATGCTGCGTCGCATCCGTTGTTGGCACACAAAGCCGACGACGCGGGATTGCCTGACGATTCAGCTCCTGAGCGTATGACTGGAAATGCAGTTGGCAAAACAAGGCTTCGAACACCGTCCATTCCGGGGCGATGCGAAGCATCGAACCCGGAAAACTGTTTAAGCGATGTTCGCTTTCGGGGCTGATCTTTTGACTCTTGGCAGACCTGTGCGAGGTTCTGCTCGCGCGTTATGTGGGCGGCGAGTCGAGGTAAACATAAAGAGCCGCGATCTTGCCGTCCCGTGCGATGATGAAATCCACACCGGTGTAGGCGGGCGTTTCGCCTTTCGGCCCCGAGCCCCACGCCAGGCGTGCTGAATTGTGCAGAACCTGCGGCGATCCAAGAGGCGTATAGACAAAGTGTGGATGCGTCGCTCGGAGATCGCCGGCGAACTTGTCGAGTGCGTCGTGACCGACGAAAGTGCCGGGCGGCACGTACAGCACACAGTCCTCGGTATAAAGTTGCTGAATCGCGCTCCTTCGACGGGCCGGATCGCCTTCGCCGAATACTTCCGGAAGATTGCGGTTGAGCAGCGTCTCGATGCCACTCACATCTGCGCCCACCGATGGCGGGACGCTGTTCTTGCTGGCTTGCGGGTTCATCGGAGCACTCCTTGTCTGTGGGGCGAAGATATGGTTGCCGGCTCAACCGACGAAATAGAAATAATTGAAAGACATCGTTTCAGTTTTTTGGTCTATGGGGCGACGGCTTGCCGCGCTTCGACGGCCCGGTGCTCATCAGCGATGTGCGGATACTTGGCCCATCGCTAACGCCCCCACCCAATGTCAGGATCTGGGCACGAAACCGACACAACGATGCCGTCGCCGCATGTCCAAACGGACCTGGCAGGAACACGGCACCTCTTAGCCCTTGTTCCACGGAACCAGGGTAATTCAGCTCCGGTTTGGCTTATCTGTCCAGGGTTCCGGGAACCTGACGGTGTTGCCCAAAAACCGCTACGTACACTTTTGTACCTTGGATCCCGGAACGAATGCCCGATTTCTGCATGTTGTGTATGTGGCGCTGGGATACCACGGGGAAAAGCCAGTGATAGGTAGACAGTACTTCGTGCGTCAAGCGACGATCCTGTTTGGGATCGCCAAGGCAACCAAGGACCCCAAAATGTCCGCCGCTCTGATGGATAAAGCGGCTGATCTGAAATCGAAAGTCGACGAACTGGGCGCGCCGCTCGATCTGACACCACTCGCGCCGGACATTGAGCCGCCCGCAACGTGACGTAAGGCCGCCCCGGTCGGCGGCCTTCTTACTTTCGAACACAGTGTGCAGTGCCGGCTGCTGCCATTTAGCGAAGATGCCAACCTGTCCGCTCAATTTCCGTTTTCGGGAGGCTCAAGCGGACAGCGTTATTGTCGAAGCTCGAATCCTTCGATGCGAAATGTTTCAGCACGAACTTGCCCTGCCTGCCGAGTAGCGGGCGCGCGCCCCGGGCGCTGGAACTTGCTTGCATAGCAGCAGAGCTGCCATGCGTAACAGCCCGCCTGCTGACCGCGTAATTGGGTCAGAGAATTCCTCGATAGGCGAGGCAGTCGCATGAGTGCGCGAGAAGCAGGATCATCCAAATCTACTGCGAACGAATCCGGCGGCGGCAGGCTGTCCGCGCTCTATTGCCGAGCGGTTGCGCCGTCGCTCGCGCGTTGGGCACCGCTGCCCCTGCGACTCATCGTCGGCTACGGGTTTGCCGCGCACGGCTTTGCGAAATTGTTGCGTGGCCCCGACGACTTTGCCGGACTTCTCCACGCGATGGGGATGCCGTTTCCGTATTTGTTGGCCTCCATCACGATCCTGACTGAAATCGCAGGTGGGATTCTGGTAATCGCCGGTGCGCTCGTTCCGCTGGTCAGCGTTCCGATGGCAGTCGTCCTGGTGGTCGCGATCTTCACGGTCCACCTCCGTTACGGATTTTCGTCGATCAAGCTTCAGGAAATTACGCCAAACGGCGCCCGCTTCGGACAACCCGGCTACGAGACCGACCTTCTCTACCTGGTTTGTATTGTCGTGCTTGTCATCGGCGGCAGCGGACCGCTGGCGGTGGATGGATGGCTGCTGCGCAGGTTCCGAAAAGGGACCTAATTCCGTCTGGAAGCAAGTGTCTGATCGGCCGACTCCCGCCCTGCTCTTTCTTGTTCGGAATTCAGCGCAGCGAGGATCGGACATGGTTTCACAAGTCATTTCCGTGACAGCCGCCCCACGTGTTCCTTGCGCGAGACTGGAAATGACCAGTTGCGGAATTGGCGCCATCAATTCCTGAATTGCATCCACGATGTGGTAGAGTTGTTACCGGATCGAGCCGACATAGGCTGTCCAGGCTGCAATTCAGTGGCTGGGCACTTGTCCAGCCCTTCTGCCCGGACCGTCCGCGCCGGTGCTTCCCATCGTTGCTGAGAAATCGCGTTTGGGACGGGAGCGACCATCAAATGAACTCGGCTATCGACGTCACCGACGACGACCTTGCCCGGCTCCGCGGGATGATTTCCGGATACATGGTTTCACAAGTCATTTCCGTGACCGCCTCCCTCGGCCTTGCCGACATTTTGGCAAAGGGAGAAACGAGTGCGGACGCGCTGGCCAAGCAGACCGAAACCCATCCGGAAGCGCTGACGCGGCTGCTGCGCTCGCTAGCGGTTCTGGGGCTGGTCGAGCAGTCGGATACCGGACTTCTGCGGCTGACCCGGCTTGGCGCGCTGCTGCGAAGCGACGCCCCCGGGGCATTGCGCCCGATCGCAATCATGGCGGGTGGCGGCGGAATCTGGCGCGCCTGGGGCGATCTCCTTCACACCGTGCGCACTGGTGAGACTGCCTTCAATCATGTTTTTGGCATGGGTCCGTTTGAGTACAGCAGCCTTCACCCCGAGCGAGCGGCGATGTTTGACGCATACATGGCCGGTCATACGCTTCGCGCGGTCCCGGCAATCCTGGCGGCACATGATTTCTCCAGCGAACGTCAGATTGTCGATGTTGGTGGCGGCAATGGCATTCTCTTGAGTGCAATACTCATCGCTGCGCCAAATACGAAGGGCATTGTCTTTGACATTCCAGCCGGGCTTAAGGAAACTTCGCGGCGGTTGGAGGATGTCACCGAGCGCTGTTCGGTGATCGCCGGCGATTTCTTCGAGTCGGTGCCTCCGGGAGCCGACACCTACATTCTCAAGAGCGTTCTGCACGACTGGAACGACGAGCAATGCGTCGCCATTTTGAAAAACTGCTGCGCAGCGATGCGCGCGGACAGCACGCTCGTCATCATCGAACGCGTGATGCCCGAACCTGCGAGCCGAAGTGACGCGCACCGCGAAATCGTGATGATGGACGTGCACATGATGGTGGCAACAGGGGGACGCGAGCGCACCATATTGCAGTACAAGCAGCTGCTGGCCGCGGCAGGACTGACCGCGACCGCGGCGAAGCCGACGGCCTCGCCCTTTACCGTGCTGTCGGCGGCAAAAGGTGCAGGCCGCAGCGAACGAAATGTGACGTGATCCGCCGGGCCCTACCCGCCGCTGTTGCAGTGGTCGCCCTGCTTGGCGCAACGCAAGCCGAGGGCGGCGACAAGACATATGGACCGGGCGCAAGCGACGCCGAGATCAAGATTGGTCAGACCATGCCTTATAGCGGCCCCGCATCCGCTGCCAGCGTGATCGGCGAGGTCGAGAGCGCATATTTCGACATGATCAATCAGCAAGGCGGTATCAACGGCCGCCGCGTCAAATTCATTTCCCTCGACGACAGCTATAACCCGGCGAAAACGCTGGAGCAGACCCGCCGTCTGATCGAGCAGGATGATGTGCTGGCGATCGTCGGTTCGTTTGGCACGCCAACCAACGCGGCCATCCAAAAATATCTGAACGCCAACCACGTGCCGCAGCTCTTCATCCAGGCTGGTGCGTCGCGATGGAACGACCCCGCGCATTTCCCCTGGACCATTCCGCTTGTCAATCTGCTGCGCTCCGAAGCGAAGGTCTTCGGGCAATACATCCTCACTCGAAACCCTCATGCGCGGATCGCCGTTCTCTACCAGAATGACGATTTCGGGCGAGACTATCTCGAGGGGCTCTCGGAGAAGCTCGGCGCGAACGCGTCCACCATGATCGTTGCGACGGCGGCCTATGAAGCGGGCGACCCCACGATCGATTCACAAATCGTAAAACTTCGCTATTCGGGGGCCGACACGCTCCTGATCGCCGCCTATCCGAAATTCGCGGCGCAAGCCATCCGCAAGGTCGCCGAGATCGACTGGCATCCAACCCGCTTCCTGGCTCAGGTCTCCGCGTCGGTGACTGCCACCTTGACCCCCGCAGGGCTCGACAAATCTGTCGGCGTCATGATGTCGAGTTCGACGAAATCCGTCGGCGACCCGCAATGGGCCGACGATCCAGATACGCTGAGCTGGCTGTCCTTTATGAACAGATACTATCCAAGGGGTGATACCAAAAACGTCTTCGCCTTTATCGGCTATTCTAATGCCGCCCTGTTCGCCGAGGTACTGCGCCGCTGCGGCGACAATCTGACGCGAGAGAATTTGATGGCGGTGGCAACGCATTTGCAAGGCGTTCACATGCCCGCTCTACTGCCTGGCCTCACTGTCAATACCAGTCCCACCAACTATGATCCGGTCAAGCAAATGCGTCTGCAGCGCTTTGACGGTCGCAGTTGGGTGCTGCTTCCTGAGGTGTATGAGGAGTGAGTCGGACCACGGGCCGCATAGCTGGAGCTCAACCGCAGCGAGGATCAGACGCTAGCGTCCCATGATTTCTCGACCGCCTTCGGTGCGGAAATATTTCAGCACGAACTTGCCCTGCCTGCCGAGTAGCGGGCGCGCGCCCCGCGTGCGAGGGGAACTGTTTGCTTGGCAGCAGAGCAGCCACCTCGCTCGAAAGATTAAATCACTCCGCAAGCCCAGGGTTACTTCCGGACCAGCGGGATCTGCAGATTGGTGGGGCGGTTCTGCTCTGTATCAAAGCCGCGGGCGCCATCCTGGGTATGCGCATCAAATCGTCCCCGTCTGCAATGCACTCAATCCACGAATATAGACGTCAACCGCGATGCCATAGGTCTCGTCGTAGTCGAGCGGTTCCAGGAAGGACAAAGCCATCTCGTGGAATACGAAACCCCGAACGAGCGCTCGCAAGACTCTGAGCGCGTGGATGGCCGGGCGGCCCGTGAGCCCGACGCCCGCGAGAATGCCGAGCACGTAGCGTCCCAGCTCTTCGCTTTCACGACGCCATTCCGGAGAATCAACGGTCGGGTTTCTGAATGTAGCGGCCGACAAGCCGGGGCGATCATGTGCGTAGGCTCGCATGGCGAAAGCCACGGCACGAAGGGCTTCTTCGCCGGCTTTCCCCTCGGCAGCGGCTTCGAGCCGCTGGTGCAGCTCCCGATAACCCTTGATCGCCAGGAAGCGGCGCATCTCCGGGATAGTGTCGACTTTCTCCGCCAGCAGTGCCTGGATCTCGCCCGAGAGATCCGCAGCGATCAACTGATCCCAACGGGTCGGCTGATTGAGAAATTCCTGCACGGAGAATTTCGGATCTGACATGGGGTTGCCGGCGTTCGGCAGCTCGTTTTTGTGTCAGCCCCTGGGCAGCTTAAAGGTCAAAACCGTTGCCGTGTCCAATACCTGAATATGGCCTCTTCGATATTTGCGGCGTATAGTTCGCCCACCGGGATCCGGTGAATAGCAAAAACGATGCCTTCCGAGCTCCCTCCGATGTACTCCGGACAGAGCGTCCGCCGATGGAACTACGCCATCTTCGCTATTTCGTTGCGGTCGCCGAGGAGCTGAATTTTACCCGCGCCGCCGAGCGGCTGGGTATCAGCCAGCCGCCGCTCAGCCTGCAGATCAGGCAGCTGGAAAAGGAACTCGGGACGCCGCTCTTTCACCGCCGTACCCGAAGCGTCGAGTTGACCGACGCCGGAAAGCTGTTGCTCGAGGAAGCGCGCGTCATTCTCAAGCAGGTGGAGGCCACAGAGAACGGGGTGCGACGCCGCGCGCGTGGCGAAACGGGGCGGCTCGTTGTCGGCTCGGCGGGCGCGACCTATTTCCACCCTGTCATCCCCGAAATCATCCGTGAATACGGAATGCGTTATCCCGACATCATCCTGGCTCCGCACGCCAGCAACACGTCGCTTCTGGTCGCGCGGTTGCGCGCCGGCCAGGTCGATGTTGCCTTGATCCGTCCGCCGATCAGCGATGCCGAGGGTCTCGTGATCGTGCCCCTGATCGACGAGGAAACGGTCGTCATCCTGCCGAACGGACATCGACTGAGCAAATTGGCCTCGGTGCCGCTTGCCGCGATGGCGAAAGAAATCTTCATTCTGTACCCCCGCGCGCTGAATCCAGGCAACTACGATTCCGTCATAGCGGCGTGCCGCCTCGCCGGATTCAATCCGACGCTCGGCCAGGAGGCGCCGCAAATCGTCTCCGTCATCCCGCTGGTCGCTGCCGGCTTGGGCGTATCGGTCGTGCCGCGATCGACCGCTCGAATCCTGCCCGACGAAGTTTGCTATCGGCCCATTGAGGGGGATGCGCCGCGCGCAGAGATCAGCCTGGCGCATTGTCGCCGTGGCAGCTCGCGCGCCGTACAGAATTTTGTTGCCGTAGCCCGCCGTGTAATCGGAAGCAGAGGTCAAAGCGAAGGTAAAGACGATTCGAAGAGAGCCGGAAAGGCGGCGACGTCGCGGCGCTGAATCATCTTGGGTGCGCCGTTTACGCGCTGGTCGACTCCTCGATGGCAACATTAATAGCCGCGGCGAAGTTGATGTCGCCTTTTGGCGTTAAACCATGTTCCAAACAACGCCGCTGATGATCACGACAAGAAGAAGGGCCACAACGACCGAGCCCAACATTAAATCCATCGAACCTAGTTTCCTCATGTTGGGGCCGTTTTCATTCAACCGACGCAGCCTTGCTCTTGCTTGTTGGGGGCTCAACCGCAGCGAAAATCAGACGCTAGCGTCCCATGATTTCCCGACCGCCTTCGGTGCGGAAATATTTCAGCACGAACTTGCCCTGCCTGCCGAGTAGCGGGCCGCCGCAACTGACGCACACAATCTGGCGATCATGCGTCGGTGCGGCTTCAATGCGCACCATTTTGTACCGGGCGCCGCAGTTCGGGCACTGGCACCTGGTCGCTTCCTGCACTGGCGGATCATCGCTTCGCGGCCACACTGTCGAAAATCCTTGCCGTCACGATGTCGCGATGCGCACCCATCAGTGGGTCGTCATCGGAGACATAAACGCGAGTACGAGCGACATGGCGACCAAAGCGTTTAGGCCAGCAACCGCGATTCCCAGATAAAAACCGGCCATGGCACGCACTCCTTCATGCTGTAGTCCCCACGCCAATACATCACGCTGAAACCCGGATTCCGTTCCGCAATATGAGTTACAAAGTGAACATTATTTTTTGTTCCAGGCTGAATTTACAAACCACGGCCTGCTCAATTTTTTGGCAAGGACCGGTCAGGCGTTCGGAACCGATGTGTGCATCGACGGCAATCGGGGCCTTCAGCGGGTGAGCACGAGTGGTCCGGCGGAAGGCGGCGGGCTTTGCACCGACGACGGCTGCACGACCGGCGACTGCGCTTTGGGTTGCGGCGGTTTATGCTGTGGGACCGACGCCGCCTGTTGGGACTGCGCCGGCGATGACATCGTCTGCCTGATGTCCTCCTCGACGGCCTGCAACCTCGCCATGTTCTGAGCCATCTGGTCCTGCCTGGCGGCGAGTAGTTCCACGCTACGCCGCACGGCATCGAGACTGGACGCCAGGGGCGCAAGCTGCGGCACGGGGTCAGCAGATGTTGCAGCCACGGCAGGCGCGGCCGTTGAAACCGACAGCAACCAGGCCAGCGCTGGAGCCCGGGCTACCATGATCTGTCTTACCGCATCGTTCACTGCATCGCCGCGGGCCTGCCAGGCCAGCGTGCCGCCTACACCGATGAGAGCCGCAATGAAGAATCGCGTCACGGCGCGGAACAGCCGCCTGCCGACCGATGGACGTTTGCTCACCACCCGATCGATCCCGAAGCTGGCGGAGCGAGGAGAATGGACCGACGGTCTCGCGGGCCTTTGAGGAACGGGCTGATCGGATATGGCGTCCAGATCGTGCGCTTCTGCGAGATTCGGACTTTCCGAGTAACGCATTAGGTACCTCCGCCGACAGTTCTTGCCTGTGGTTTACGGAAGAGGCCCTCACGGTTTGACAGAAGCGAGGCGGGAGCGCAGCAGTCCTGGGGCGATTGTACGTGCAAATGTCGCGCTCAAGCGCAACGATTGGCGCCATCAACACGTCGCGCCGTCCGGCTTTTCCGCGCTTTCGAAACTCGCCCGATGCGAACTATTTCTGGTCCTGCGGCGGGCTACTCGGCTGGGCCGAAGGCGGGCTGCT
>Ga0210394_10008570_pt1 | contig 10491 bp, 3 predicted proteins | sample IncBWC12MmetaG_FD_160121 | JGI IMG/M metagenome (GOLD analysis project Ga0210394, IMG submission 160121) | Forest soil microbial communities from Barre Woods Harvard Forest LTER site, Petersham, Massachusetts, United States - Inc-BW-C-12-M | ecosystem: Environmental > Terrestrial > Soil >...
GACGCCGAAAAGGATGCTGGACATCAGGCGAGTCAACAAAACGGCGGCGACCAGGCCAATGACCACGCCGAGCATAACCATTTGACCGGCCTGTGCGAGCACCATGCGGAGAACGGTGAAGCGATCCGCTCCCAGGGCCATGCGAATGCCAATTTCGTTAGTACGCTGGCCAACGACATAGGAAAGGACTCCGTAAATTCCAATCGAGGAAAGAAGCATAGCGAGTGCGGCGAAAACGCCGAGAAGAACCATGACGAAGCGCTTGGCGGCGAGCGAATCGGAAATAATGTCCGTCATGGTTTGTGTGCCATAGACGACCATGCGGCTGTTCACTTTTTCCAGGGAATGGGTGATGGAATCCATGCTGGCCATGGGCGTGCCATCGGTTCGCGCGACCACGCCAGTGCCATAGCCAAACGCGGAGAGGATGGAATCGGGAAGCTGGTCCATGGCCAGATAGCACTGGGCCTGAATGGTCGCAGTGGAATCGGAATCCAAGCCCCACTGCTTGATGTGGCCGACCACGCCAACGATTTCCGCGGTGGTGTTGACGATTTCGAGATTTACGTGGCGGCCGATGGGATCCTTGTCGCCGAAGTACAGCTTTGCGAATTGTTCGTCGATGACCAGCACGGTTTGGGAGTGTTCATTGTCGGAGGCGGTCAGGAATCTGCCGCGCTTGAGGGGAATTTTCATGACGTTCGGGTAGTCCGGTTGGACGATGTAGAAAAGCGAGACCTTCATCTCGTTCTGGGAGGCAGGCTTGGGTTCACCTTCGAGCCAGAAGGGGAGGTCGGAATCTCCGGACATCGGCGAGGAACCTACGGCAAGGGAAGCGGATTGAACTCCAGGAACGGCACTGATGGCCTGGTGGAGTTGACGAAATACGGCTCGGGATGCGGTGGGGTTAGCCCCTAAAGGCTCCGAAGAGGCGATATTGAAACTCAGGACATTGTGAGGATCGAAGCCCGGATCGACGTCCCAGAGTTTAGCGAGGCTGCGAATCATCAGGCCCGCACCGACGAGCAGCACGACGGCCATGGCCATCTCCATGGCCACAAAGACGCCTTGGGTGCGGTGGCGTGAGGCGCTCCCGCCACGGCCACTCTTCTTGAGGGTGTCCTGAATCTCGGTGCCCGAGGATTTGAAGGCAGGAACTAAACCAAAGCAAATTCCGCAGAGAACGGAAACAGCGAGAGTGAAGAGCAGCACACGCGGATCAAGATGAATTTCTTCGGCGCGAGGAAGGGCTTCGGGAAGGACCTTGATAGCGGCTTTGGTACCCCACGCGGCGATGCAAACGCCGAGCGTTCCGCCAGCAATGGCGAGCAAAACGCTTTCCGTAAGAAGTTGGCGAACAACGCGGCTCTTGCTTGCACCTAATGCAGTACGGATGGCGAACTCCCTGGTACGGCTGGTAGAGCGAGCGAGAAGGAGATTGGCGACGTTAGCGCAGGCAATCAGCAGAACGAAGCCAACTGCGGCAAAGAGCACCAGCAAGTACGGCCGAATGTCCCCGACCACATTTTCCTTGAGTGGGACCATGTTTATGCCGGAGTTCTTGTTCACATCCGGAAAGACTTCGGCGAGGTGATTGGCGACCGAATCCATGTCGGACTTCGCCTGGTCGAACGTTACGCCGGGTTTCAACCGGCCCACGGCGTCCATGCCCATGCCGACGCGGCGGTCGCGGAATAGTGGGTCATTCCACCGGCCGATGGGCACATACAACTCCGAATCGCTATGGAAATTGTTGTTCTCGTAGTGGAAGGTCTTAGGAATCACGCCAACGATTTCGTACAGGGTACCGTTGAGCGTGAGGGCTTTCCCGATGGCGTCGGGAGAGGAAGCAAATTTGCGCTTCCAGAAACCTTCGGTGATAAGCGCAACCGGAGCACCTCCTACCTGATCTTCCTGGTCGAAAAAGAGACGGCCAGCGATGGGCCGGACCCCGAGGAGCGGAAAGAAAGTTGCGGAAACCATTTCCGCATCAACGCGCTCGGGGGTGCCCATCCCGGTAAGGTTGAAATTTTCTCCACGGAAAGCAGCCAGCGCAGAAAAAGTGCGGTTGTCGCGGCACCAGTCCAGAAAATTTGGATACGAAATGGAGGACGTAGCAAATTGCGGGGTTCGCGAGTACAGCGCGAACAGCCTGTCGGGCTGATCATAGGGCATTGGATTGAGGAGCACGGCGTTGACAACAGAGAACAACGCGGTGTTTGCTCCGATACTGAGGGCCAGCGTGAGAACGGCCACCGCAGCGAAGCCAGGATTCTTGCGCAGCATGCGCAGCGCGAAGCGGAGATCCTGGAGCAAAGTTTCCAGAAAAGGAATGCCGCGATGATCGCGCACGGTCTCCTTGGTTTGTTCGATGCCGCCGAGGTTGAGGAGAGCGACGCGGCGGGCTTCGGCGGGAGATAAGCCGAGCTTGAGATTTTCCTCGATGGCCAGCTCGAGGTGGGTATCCATTTCCGAACTGAAATCCTTTTCGAGCTGTGAGCTGCGGAGGAAAAAGAACATGCGGCCCAGCGCGTGGCGGACGGCGTCGATCATGGTTTGCCTCCGGCTTCCGACATGGCCAGCACGCGTTTCATCACGCCAGACAGCCGGTGCCAATACGCGGCGTCTTGTGAAAGCTGCCTCCGGCCACTTTTGGTGATGGAGTAATACTTGGCTTTTCGGTTGTTGTCCGACGTGCCCCACTCGGCGGAAATCCACCCGCGCTGCTGCAGTCGCACCAGCGAGGCGTAAATGGTGCCCTGGTTGAGCAAGACTTCGTTGCCGCTGACCTGTTCAATACGACGAGCGATGCCGTAGCCATGTAGCGAGCCCATGGCGGTAAGTGTTTGCAGGACCATGAGATCCAAGGTGCCTTGCAGCAGGTCGAGTTTGGCGTCAGGCATAAGCGGCTCCTGTGTGATGACCACAGAAGGATACCGCGCTTCTGTGGTAAGGCCACAGGGAAAGGTACGAAGGCGCCTCGGCAAAAGTTCCCGGCCCTCGCTGTTGCGTATAATCCCGTCATGATCACTCGTACCTCAAGACGAGCATAGGGTCGAGTCTCGCTGCCCTTAGCGCTGGCAGCAAAGTTGCGACCAACGTGACCACCAACAGAATGAGGGGCATGGCGGAGAAAATGGCGAAGTCCCAGGCTTGAACTCCGTACAGGAAGCTGGAAAGAATCCGAGCAAGCGCGAGGCCCCCTGCTAGACCGATCATCCCTCCGAGCGCGACCAGAGAGAGCCCTTGGGTTAGCACCATTCGCAGTATCCGGCCAGTTTGCGCACCGAGGGCCATACGAGTTCCGATTTCCGCGCGCCGCTGGGTAACGGAAAAAGCGATCACCCCATATATACCCGCAGTGGAAAGCAAAATACCGGCTAGACCAAAGAGACCCATCAACACCGCTACAAATTGAAGCGCGCCAGCCTGACCGCTAATCTTCTCGGTCATGGACTGAACCAGGCTGACGGGCTGATTGTTGTCCAGTTCAGCGATTGCGGAACGTACCGTCGGGATCAAAGTATGTGGATCGCTGCCGGATGAACGGAGAACGAAGTACGCCGAAGGAGCAGAAACCTGCGCCAACGGTCTATAAAGAATGGAGCGGAAAGTGCGATCGTAAACTTCATGACGAACGTCCGCGACCACTCCTACCACGGTGATCCGGTTCTCGCCCCCCGCGCTGCCTGCCAGCCTTAAGCGACGTCCAACGGCTTGCCGGCCCGGCCAGAATCGTCTGGCCATTGTCTCGCTTACGATCGCGACGCGAGGAGCACCAGCACCATCGCGTCGATCGAACTGACGTCCTGCCCGCAAAGGCAGTCGCAATACGCGAAAGTAATCCTCCGAGATCGACTCTTCCATTGCAGTGGGCGGTTCTGCACCTGCGGCGTCCTGACTATTCTCGGCGACCACGCCCACATCGTTTTCATAGAAGCTATATGGCACACCGGTGGCCGCGGACACCGTCTGAACCTGCGGAATTCCGTGTAAGCGATCAAGGAGCCGCATATAGAAGTCCTGCTGTTGCGAAGCGTCCACATACCGTCTTGGGGACAGTTGGAGGTGAAACGTAAGCAGAGAGGCAGGCTCCATGCCGGTTTGATGATGCGCAAGAGCATAGAAACCCTTGACCATAAGGCATGCGCCATACAGCAACGTCACCGCAAGAACTACTTCAGCGACCACAAAGGTTCCTTGCAGGCGTTGTCCTCCCCCACTCACTCTGGCACTGCCCGTTTCCAAAGTAGCGCGCAGATTCAAACGAGAGCCGCGAAACGATGGAACCATGCCGGACAATAAGCCCGCTACGGTGGCTGCAAGGAGAGTGAAAACAAATGCGCGCAGGTCCACGCGCATGCCCGCAACGTCGCAGATTTGCTTGACCTGAGCAGGCATATTGGCACGCAGGATGGCCACCCCCCAGACGGAAAGAAGAAGTCCTCCCACACCGCCTATGGCCGCCAGAAGAAGGCTCTCGGTCAGGAGTTGCCGGACAATGCGCCCGCGGCGGGCTCCGAGGGAGGCACGAATCGTTAGTTCCCGATTGCGGCCCGTCGCGCGAGCTAGCTGCAGATTTGCCACATTGACACAAGCAATGAGCAGCACGAAGCCGGCGACGAACAAAAACAGGATGCCGAACTGACGACTGTCTTCATCGACCAGGCGATCACGAAGAAGAACAACAGAAATATCCCATTGGCGGTTTGCATCCGGATATTGAGATTGCAATCGACTCCAGGTCGTTTTCATCTCGGCGCGGCATTGATCGAGCGACACGCCAGGCTTAAGTCGGCCGACCGCCGCGAGCGTCGTTTTCGTGCGGTCGGATTTCTGTGCGTCACTTAGAGCCAGGGGGACCCAAAACTGCGGATTGTCCGAGGGAAACTGGAAGCGGTCGGGCATCACTCCGACGACGTCGTAGTTTTCTCCGTCGATTTTCAATGCCTTGCTGGTGAGGCGACGATCGCCCGCAAATTCGCGCTGCCAGAAACCGTAACTGAGGACCGCAACATGTTCATGACCGGGCTGATGCTCATCTGCAAGAAATGTTCGCCCTTCCAGCGGTTTCGCTTCCAGGGCTGTGAAGAAGTCTTCGCCCACGCGGACACCGCTGGCTTCCTCGGCACCAGAGTTACTCAGGACGTTTGCCGGCCATTGCTGATAGCTGCCGAGAAATTCCAGACTCGCAGTCTGCGCGCGCAGCTCAAGAAGATTCGCCGCCGAAAGCGACGCTTCTTCGCCGTTGCCACGGAGCACGTCGACGGACACCAAGCGATCCAGATGGGGAAGGGATACGGGATGGTTCAAAAGCAGATCGGAAAAACTAAAAATCACCGTATTCGCGCTAATTCCAAGGGAAAGCGTAAGCACCGCTGCGGCCGTGAATCCCGGCGACTTGCGTAGAGTTCGAAACGCGTAGCGAAGATCCGTCAGAAACGTTTCCAGCGGAGGGAGTCCGTGGCGATCGCGGATGGATTCTTTGGTTTGCTCCAGGCCCCCGAGTTTGAGAAGGGCGTGGCGGCGGGCTTCTTCGGCAGTCATACCGGCGCGAAGGTTGTCCGCGATGTGCAATTCGAGATGCGCCGCGAGTTCGGCGCCCAGTTCGCGCTCGAGTTGCTCTTTGCGGAATAAGTTGCGTAGGCGGAGGAGAAGAGCTTTCAGAGTTTGCATGGCTAGAGCCTCACTCGTATCGCAGGGCAATCATGGGATCAACTCGGCTGGCGCGGCGTGCTGGGAAATAGCACGCGATCATCACCACGGCGATGAGCAAGAGGGAGACGCTTGCGTAGGTAACGGGATCGGCTGGGCGCACTTCGAACAAGAGGCTTTCGATGAACCTCGCCAACGCAAAGGAAATTCCGGTTCCGAGGGCCAACCCGAAACACATCAATACCGCGGCTTGCCGCAAAATCATTTGCAAGACGTTTCGCGGCGCGGCTCCAAGGGCCATGCGGATGCCGAGTTCGCGGGTACGCTGATTCACGGCGTATGCCGTAACACCGTAGATGCCCAAACAGCTAAGCAGGACCGCAATGAACGCGAACGCACTCAAAAGCCAGGTATTGAAGCGCTGGGAAGCAGTCTGAGCGCTGAGGAGTTCTTCCATTGTTTGAACGTCGTAGAGCGGCAGGTTCTTGTCGAGTCCCGCAACGATGGAGTGCACCGCGGACAGCAGGCCTTGCGGGCTTTTCTTGGCCCAGACCGCCAGAGTCATATCCGGTGAAGTCCATCTACCGATCGACACGAAAGCCTGCGGCCTGACCTGCGAGCCCAACCCATCTTGCTTCGCATCGCCAACGACCCCGACGATCGTCCACCAATCCTCTCTGGCGATTCGCACTCGCTTGCCGATCGGATCTTCCCGCGGGAAAAAACGGCGCACGAATTCCTGATTGACGACCAGAGCGTTCGAAGCGTTCTGCCTGTCTTGGGTGTCGAGTAGCGAACCAGCGACGATCGGGATTCGCAAGGTCTTGAAATAGCCCGAAGAAATCTTGGTCACATCCACCTTGGGAGCCTGCCCAGGTAATTCGGGCGGGCGACCTTCTATTTCCATGCTCTCCGAGGTGTCCAGCCCCTGCAGAGGCAAACTGGTGGCCAAACCGGTCGCTTCGACGCCCGGAATGGCCGCGACCCGCCGGTCGAGCTGCTGGAAGAAGGAAAGCTGCTGCTCGTGGGTCTGATACAGATTGGGAGGCAGCGAAATGTGCACGCTGAGCACATCCGCGCCGTCGAATCCCGGAGACGTTGAGGCGAGGCGCAAGAAGCTTCGTACAAAGAGCCCTGCGCCCATGGAAAGCACCAAAGCCGCAGCGAGTTCCGCAACGACTAGGAAGCCTTGTGACCGTCGGCCCAACCGACCTGCGCCGGGCTGGTCGCCGGTATTCTTGAGAGCGTCCACAAGTTGCGAACGAAGAGAAACGAACGCAGGAGCGAGACCAAACAGGAGCCCCGCCAGACACGAAGTCGCAAGAGTGAAACACAACACGCGCGAATCGAGTTGCGCCAGCGACAGATGTGGGACATCCACGGGAGAAAATTGGCAAAGAATACGAATGAGTCCGGTGGCAAGCAACAAGCCACAACCGCCACCGGCGAGCGCTATGATTAAATTTTCGGTGAGCCGTTGGCGAATGAGGCGGCGGCGACCTGCGCCAAACGCGCCGCGAACGGCGAATTCTTTCTCGCGCGAGACTCCGCGTGCCAGTTGCAAGCTGGCGATGTTTGCGCAAGCAATGAGCAGAACAAATCCCACTGCACCCGCCAAGACAAGCAGAAGAGGGCGCACATTCCCGACGCGGCGTTCGTGAAGCGGCACGACTTCCGGCCTGGCCCCCTGAAACATTCGCGCGAATGGCGCGGGGTACACCGCAAATAGTCTCTGGTTAATTGCATCCAAGTTGACGGCGGCAGTGGCGGGTGTCATGCCATCGCGCAAACGGCCGACAACCCGCACGACACGCATCCCCTTTTGCATGGTCATTTCGTGATTTTCCAGCGCGGACGGAACGATCAGGTCGGCCCGACTGTTATCCAGGAACTCGAATTGCGGCGGAAGCACGCCTGTCACCGTGTAGAGTTGCCCATCCAATTGAATAGAGCGACCGATGACGGCGGGGTCTGCAGAAAATCGCTCGCGCCATAATTTATCGCTGAGAAGAACTACACCTGGAGCGTCGGGACGGTCTTCTTCTTCGCGAAACGAACGGCCCAATTTCGGTGCGACTCCAAGCACGTCGAGAAAATTGTAGGTTGTCCGAGCTCCGTGAAGGCGCTCCGGATCTCCCGCGCCGGTCAGAGTGAGTGTTTCTCCGGGCTCGTAGGCTGCGATGTCGTGAAACGCCTGATTTTGCGAACGCCACGCGTAGTAATCGGATTCGATCACGAGCGAGGAATGTTGACGGGGCATGTAGTCCGAGACCCACATCAGTCGATCTGACGCTGGGTACGGAAGTGGGCGAAGCAAAACGGAGCTAACGAGAGAAAAAATAGCGGTATTAGCGCCGATAGCGATGGCGAGAGTTAGGACGGCAACGGTGGTGAAGCCGGGATTCTTGCGAAGCAGGCGCAGGCTGAAGCGAACGTCCTGCACGATGGTTTCGAGTTGCGGGATGCCCCGGTGATCGCGGATGGATTCCTTGGTTTGCTCCAGGCCCCCGAGTTTGAGAAGGGCGTGGCGGCGGGCTTCTTCGGGGGGCATGCCGGAGCGGAGATCGTCTGCAATGTTTAATTCGAGGTGAGCCGTCAGCTCGGCGCTGAGTTCGCGGTCCAAGTCGTTTTTGTGGAAGAGGTTTCGGAGGCGTGTGTAGACAGTGCGGAGAGTTTTCATTTTCATGGGTCACTCGGAACGGAGCGCGGTTGCCGGTTCTACTTTTGCGGCGCGACGCGCAGGAATCCAACACGCGAATAGAGCTATCAAGACCAGGAACAGCGGGACAGCGACGAAGGTCAATACGTCGTGCGGGCGAACCCCATAGAGGATGGAATTGAATAGTTTTGCGATTAGCAATGCTGCTGGCAAGCCGATGGCCACGGCGATGGAAGCAAGTAGCATGCCTTGCCGCACGATGAGGCGCTGGACGCCGTCGATTTCGGCGCCGAGCGCCATGCGGATGCCGATCTCGCGGGTGCGCAGACTGACGGAGTAGCTGATCACCCCATACAAGCCAATGGCCGCGAGTAGAAGCCCGACGATGCCAAAAACGCCGAAGAGCGTGCCCGCAAGACGCGGCAGAAAGAGCGCGTCGCGCAAATGACTTTCGATGGTCTGTTCATTGAAAACGGCCAGCGTGGGATCCATGCCGCGGATTTCCGAGCGCACCGCGCTGGCGAGTGAAGCGGAGTCGCCCGCGGTGCTGACCAAAATCGCATATCCGGTGAACGAAGGGTCGTTGGTGACGCTCTGCACGAGGGACCGGAAGAGCACCGGTCTCAGCTCTTCGCCGAGGAAACGGGCTTTGATGTTTTTCGTAACGCCGATGATTTCGTAAGTAACGCCGCCACCGGAAACGCTCTGGCCAATGGGATCTTCGTGCGGGAACAGTTTTTCGGCGAACACCCGATTGATTACGGCAACTCTGGGAGAAGTCTCGGTTTCGTTGCTGAAATCGCGCCCCGCGACGAGGGGAATGCCGAGGGTCTGGAAGTATCCCGGAGTAGCCATATAAAGTTCCACACTGGGATCCGGTCCGTGAGGTGCGCGGCCGACGACTTCGAAGGCATCGCTGCGGTGGCCACCGGAGAGCGGCAGGTCATCGGTGCTGGAGGCAGAGACGACGCCGGGTAGAGCGGACACGCGTCGTTGCAGTTCGGCAAGGAATTGCGCGGTACGTACCGGAGTGTAGCCATGAAGCCGCGGATCGATGGACATGCTGAGCATGCCATGCGAACGGAAGCCGATGTCGATTCCGGCGGCGGATTGCAGACTACGGAGAAACAGGCCGGTGGCGCAAAGAAGAATCAGCGATATGGAAATCTGCGAAATAACCAGCAGGTTGCGAAGGGTCCAAAAACGCCCGGGGCGAGCGACCATATCTTCACCCTTCAAGGCATTTGCCGGCAAGCGCCAAGCGGCGGTCCACGCCGGCGCAAGGCCAAAGATCAATCCGGTGAGGAGGCTGAGGAGAAAGGTGAAGAGAAGCACCTTCATGTCCACGCTCACGGTGAGGTCCAACGAAACGGGTGCGGGCAAGCGAAAGGCGGAGAGTCCTTGCGTGGTCCACACGGAGATGAGTACTCCTAGAAGCCCACCGCCCAACGCCAAGAGGACGCTTTCGGTGAGCACCTGCCGGAGCAATTGGGTGCGCGTTGCGCCAAGAGCCACGCGAATGGCCATCTCTCGCTGACGGCCCGCAGCTTGCGCCAATAGGAGATTAGCGACATTGGCGCACGCGATACAAAGAACAAGGAGAACGACCATCATCAGCGTGCCCAGAAACATCAGAATGGCGCTTCGGTCTCTGGGAGGAAGCGATCCAGCCTGTTCGAAACGAAAGCCGAGATCCTTATCTGATTCCGGGTGGGCTTGCGCGAGGCGCCGGGCGAGGACTTGAAGTTCAGCCGCGGCTTGACTGTGAGTGACGCCGGGCTTTAGCCGCGCGGCGACCACGATCCAATGATAATCGCGAGAGTCATAGTGGCTGGTGTTGGGGAGAAGAACATCGAGATTGCCGAGGGGCACCCAGAATTGGCAATCGAGAACAAGATCGAGGCCCCGGAAAAATGGCGGCGCAACGCCCACTACGGTGAACGGGCGTCCAGAGAGCGTGATGGCTTTGCCGACGATATCCGGATCTGAATTGAAACTTCCCTTCCAGACGCGATAACCCAGAACAATTACCGGAAGGTTTTCTTCGTCACTGCGGAACCCGCGACCCAGCGGCATTTGGAGCTGCGCGACATCGAAGAAATTCGTAGTGGTGGCCTGGCCCCAAAGGCGTTGCTGATCTCCTGCGCGGCCAAGGGAAGCGGGCAGGAGTTCGTAGG
>Ga0210394_10008572_pt1 | contig 10490 bp, 11 predicted proteins | sample IncBWC12MmetaG_FD_160121 | JGI IMG/M metagenome (GOLD analysis project Ga0210394, IMG submission 160121) | Forest soil microbial communities from Barre Woods Harvard Forest LTER site, Petersham, Massachusetts, United States - Inc-BW-C-12-M | ecosystem: Environmental > Terrestrial > Soil >...
GCTGCCCGAGAGCGCGCCATCGCGCACGTCGGCGACCGTTATCTGGATCGCGTATTTGTGCATCGGCACGTCATGCCCCAGGACTTCGGCCGCGACGACGATATCCTGCGCGAAATTTTTCGGCACACCGCCGCCGATCATGAATAGTCCCGTGCTTTCGTTCTTCACCTTCAGGCGCGTCAGCTCGTAAAAATCCTTGGCGCTGTCGAGGGAGACCTTGGGCTTGCCGTGACGCGCCGCTTGATGCGCGACGAGTCCGAAGCCGGCAGAGCAGTCGCTGAAGGCGGGGCAGAAAATCGGGACCTCTTCGCGATACGCCTCGAGCACGATACTGGCGCCCGTCTTCGCGCCCGTCTCGGCCAGGTACTTGCCCATCTCACCGACGAATTCGCGCGACGAATACGGCCGCGGGTCGAGGCTGTCGGTGATTTTGTGGATCGTCTCGTCGCAAATCCGCAATTCGTCTTCGTCGATCAGCGTGTCGTAGATACGATCGATATGCAGTTCGCGCAGCTTGTCGTCGTCGAGTCCGTACTTGAAACGATCCTCGGCCATCCAGTGCTTGAAGCCGAGCGCCTCGAAGAAATCCTGGTCGACGATATTCGCGCCGGTGCTGACGATCGCATCGACCATGTGGTTGCGAATCATGTCGGCGAAGACCCGCTTAAGTCCCGCGCTGATGAGCGAGCCGGCCAGGCACAGAATCACCCCACAATCGGGATCGCGCAGCATGCGATCGTAAATCGTCGCCGCGCGATACAGGTCGCGCGCGCTGTACGCCATCTGGCCCATCGCCTCGACGATCGGCACGACGCTGTCGCGCGTGATATCGACGTGCTCGATTGGTTGTTTCAGAAATTCTGATTTGACGCTCATCACTGTTCCTTGCCGCTATGTTCGAATTATTCGCCGATAGTACGCATCGGCCATGTTGTACGCTACTTCACCGGACCGATTCCGCCGAGCCCAGTCCAGTAGAGCATGAAATATAGCGCGCCGAGCGCGATCAAAAACGCGAACGCCATGATATCCGCCGGCGTGACCGGGTACTCGATAAACGTCGTCGGCTCGTGGCTGAAACCGAAGCCGCGCGCTTCCAGAGCCATCGCCATGTTGTTCGCCTTGCGCAGCGCGCCCATGAAAACCGGGATCACGACCGGCACGTAGCGGCGCACGCGCTCGAGCGGCCCGCCCTGGTTGAAGTCGTAGCCGCGCAGCCGCTGCGCATCGACGATCGTCACGGCCGAGTCGATGAACAGTGGGACCAATCGGAATGACAGCGAGATTGCGAAGCTGACGCGATATGGCACGCGCATCCGCTGCAATCCGTAGGTGAATTCCTCGATCTTGGTGGTCGAAAGAAACAGCACCGACGCTGCCAGCAGCTCGGCCAGTTTGATCCCGCGCCCCAGGCCAAACACCAGCGACAATCTACTGACGTGGAATACCGGGATGTTCACCAGCACCGCACCCCGCCGATAGAATACCATCCACGCGATGGTCGTGGTGAAAACCAAAATCGCGAACAGCCATCGCAGACGATAAAAATTCGGCCACGAATCTGTCAGCTGCGCGATCCAGAGCATCACCAGTCCTATCGGCAAAAGCGCGACCGGATTGTCCACCCAGTACACCGACCAGAACATGACGAAGAGCGAAAAGACTTTGACCGTCGGATGCAGCCGATGAACGAAGGTGCCGCGATCGATGTAGAGATAAATCGGCATCAGGCGCGCCCCTTCACCAACGCGACGAATTCGTCGGTCGTCAGCGCCAGCTTCCCGAAGCGGCGGCTCAGCTCGGTTATTTCAGGGGCGCGAAACGACGACGAGCGGAGCAGCTCGTCCTGCATGAAGAACTCGCGCACGCTGCCGTCGAAAATCTTCGCGCCCTTGCGCATCAGCACGACGCGCCGCGCATACTCGGCAACCAGCCACGGCGTATGCGTGATGATCACGATCGCGATTCCACTGCGGTTGAGGTCGCGCACCAGCGCCATCATGCGAAGTTGCTCGCGATGGTCGAGACCGGTGGTCGGTTCGTCGAGAATCAGCATCCGCGGTCGGAGCACGAGCACGCTCGCGACCGCCAGGCGCTGGCGTTCGCCCTTGCTGAGCAGGAACGGGTCGCTCTGACGCTCGTTCTGGAGACCGACCGCTTCGAGCGCCTCGTCGCATCGACGCCGAATCTCGTCGGCGGGCAAACCGAAGTTGCGCGGGCCGAACGCGACTTCGTCTTCAACCGTGGCGGCGAAAATCTGGTGGTCCGGATTCTGGAAAACGTATGCAACTTCGCGCGCCGTCTCCGCCGGGCGCATCTGCGCGCGGTCCTTACCGTCAATCGTCACGCGGCCCGTGGCAGGCTGGAGCAGACCGACGATGTGCTTGGCCAGCGTGGTTTTGCCGGAACCGTTTTGTCCGACGATCGCGAGAAATTCGCCGGCCTCGACTTTGAGCTCGATCGAATCGAGCACGCGTGGGCCGCCCGGGTAACTGAAGCTCAAATTTTCGATTCCGATGAATGCGGGATCGATGATTGCATTGCCCGCCGCCTTCGGATCTTCGGATACGCGCGACCGAGCGATGCTGTCGTAGGGGGTTGCCGCGACGCCCGGATACGCGCGCACGATCGCTTCGTATGCCTGATCGACACTTTTCGGTTGCGCGTCGATCCCCAGCAGCTCAAAAGCGTGGCCGAGTCCGGGAGGACGCACGCCGCATGCGGTTAGCAGCTCAGTGCGCGCAAAAACTTCGGCGGGCGCGCCGTCCGCAGCGATTTCGCCCTCGCGGAGCACCATGATTCGATCGGCGGCGCGCAGCTCCTCGGACTCGTGCTCGATTACGATCAGGCTCAAGCCTTGCGCGCGCAGTTTTTTGATGAGCTCGAACACTTCCGCCCTGCCTTCGGGATCGAGATCGGTGGTCGGCTCGTCGAGCACGATGACCGACGGGCGCAGCGCGAGCACTGACGCGATCGCGAGGCGCTGCTTCTCGCCGCCGGACAGCGACATTGGATCGCGATGCTCAAAGCCGCGCAGCCCGACCGCCTCGAGCGCGGGCATGATTCGGCGGTCCATCTCGGCGCGCTCCATGCCGACTTGTTCCATCGCGAAAGCGACTTCGTGCGCGACGTTGGTCGAGAACAACTGCGACTCGAAATCCTGGAAGACCATGCCGACCTTCGGCGCGACGTCGCAGACGCGAAGATGCTCGAGCGGCTCGCCGGCGATGCGGATCGCGCCGTGAAAATCGCCGTCCTCGAACTCCGGAACGATGCGGTTGAGGCATTTCGCGAGGGTGGATTTACCGGCGCCCGACGCGCCCATCACGCCGATCAACTCGCCGGCGTTCTGCGCGAAGCTCACCGCTCGAAGCGCGGGACGGTCGGCGCCGTGATAGGTGAAGGTGATTCGCTCGACCCACACTGCATGCTGGCCGGGATTCACTGAAAAAATTTGGGCGTCGGTTTTCACATCATGAACAGTCCCGCGAATGCCAACAGCAGAAACGGGCCGACGATTATCAGGACCGGTTTGTCGTACGGTGCGACGACCATCCATGCGGGCAGAAACTTCGGCGCCCAGTATCCGGTTGAAAGCAGGTTTCCAAGAATCCAGGCGCCGCCCTCGCCCGCTATCAACAGCGCGAAACCTGTCGCGCGAATTGGCACCGGCTTCAGTTTCACCTCCGGCATCACGTCGGTGTAAAGCATCCGGCCTTTTTTCACGCGCGGATAGACCGCGGCCAGGATGAACGGCGAGAGCGCGAGCGCCGAGACCATGTTGTTGAAGATGATCACGTTGCCGAGCATCGCGAACGGCCGGATGACCAATACGTTATCGGCCCATCCGACGAGGTCGGCACAGAGCACGCTCGCGGCCAGGCACGCGATGACGTACTTGATGATTACCAGCGGAGAGTTGAGGACGGGGCTCTCGCCGCGCGCGATCAATTCCCAGACCTTGTAAGGAATCCATCCATAGGCCAGGTTCGCGAAGAAACCGGCGATGTCGCCCGGCGATACGCCGCCGAAAAAATCGCCAATCATATTTCCGATTGCGGAACCCCACGCCGCCGCGGGGCCGAACAGGAACGAGCACACGACTGGAATCGCGTTGGCGGGACGCAGTTCGGTGACGCCGGGAATCAGCGGCACGACCTTGAACGGCACCAGCACTGCCGCGTACAGCGCGGCCGAGATCGCGCATAGCACGACCATCCGCGTGTTGCGCCACATCAGGCGAAGCTCGCTCATCGGTTCACAGCTACGTTCATCTCGACGCTGACCAGTATCCCGACCCTTCCGGCGCAATCAAGCGCGGCGCACAATGAGGGAGTATCCAATAAATAATTTTCCGTGAAATCCGCGCTGGCAGCGGATACAATACTGTCGAATATGCCGATCTATGAATATCGATGCGAGAAGTGCCGGCGCACGACCAGTGTTCTGACCACCCGCATCAGCGAAAAGGTCGAGGCGGTCTGTGCGCATTGCGGCGGGAAGAAAATGAGCCGGCTGATGTCGCGATTCGCGATGCCGCGCAGCGAAGAATCGCGAATGGAGTCGCTGGCGGACCCGTCGCGAATGGGCGATATCGACGAGAACGATCCGAAGAGCGTCGCGCGAATGATGAAGCGGATGGGCAAGGAAATGGGCGACGAATTCAGTGGACCGGAGTTCGACGAGGCGGTTGAGGAGATCGAGAGCAGCGGCGATTTGGGGGATGAAGGTTCGGGCGAGGATGACGTTTGATCGGTGGCTATTTGAGAGAGTCGCAGGAACCTAACCCCTTTCCGCGCGGGAAGGGGAACCGGATGGGAACGAGATACTAGTCGGCTTCGAGCATCACTATTGCCGCCGCGGCCATGCCTTCGCCGCGGCCCAGTGCGCCTAATCCTTCCGGACTGGACGCTTTTACGTTGACGCGCGATTGATCTGCGCTGAGTGCGGCGGCGAGGCGAGTCCGCATCGAATCGAGATGCGGCCTCAGCTTCGGCTGCTCGGCGAAGATTGTCAGGTCGGCGTTGCCGAGGCGCCATCCCTGATCGCTGGCTAGTTTCCAGACGGTGCTCAGCAGGGCGATCGAGTCGGCGTTTTTGTACTTCGGATCGTTGTCGGGAAAATGCCGGCCCAAGTCGCCTGCGCCGATCGCGCCGAGGATTGCGTTGGCGAGCGCGTGTGCTACAACGTCGGCGTCGGAATGGCCACGGAGTCCCTTGTCGTGCTTGATCTCGACCCCACCGAGCACGAGCCTGCGGCCCGCTTCGAGCGGGTGAAAGTCGAATCCGTTGCCTACCCGAAAACGCGTCGCCATCGCTACAACCCTCGCGCGCGGAAACCGATCGGCGCATTGTTTGCGCTGCGCCCGACTGCGTTGACAAGCGCTATTTCAGTCGCCAAGCTTTTGCTCATCGCCCCGCCAGGAGGATCGCCCGCGATGCCCGCATTTGCCAAGAACCCGAAATTTATCATCGGCACGATCGTGATCCTGTGGGTGCTGTACGTCCTTTACGCAAACTTTCAGATCGACATGGTCACGTTCTACCTGCTGCCGTTCAACATCCTGAAACTACAACTCAGACTCTCGGCGGTGATAATCGGCGCCGCGATTTTCGGCGCAGTGGCCGCGATCGTGATTCACTGGCTATGGGTGCGGCCTTCGAACAACTCGTCGGCCGCGACCGCGCCCATTCCGCCGTCCGCTCCGAGGAGCAACACGGTAGCCTGAGCGCCAGCCTTCAGAATCGTTTCGGTTGACGGACCGATCAGCAGACCGTCCGCGCGCGAGAGCGAGCTCAGGATTCCCGAGCCCTGCCCGCCGGTCGGAGTCGCGAGCCAGCCGTCCGCATCGCGCTTAAGTTTGACCCGTACGAACTCGGTCAGGTCCTTCGAAGTTTTGATATCGACACTACATCGCGCATTGACGCGCGGCAGCCCAACGTGTTGCCTCCCGCTCATCTTGAGCAGCGCGGGTCGCGCGTAGAGATAGAAGCAGACCAGCGTCGAGACGGGATTTCCCGGCAGGCCGAAGATCGGGCGGTAGCCGACGGTGCCGAACTTCAGCGGACGCCCCGGCTTTTGCGCGACCCCATGAAACAACTGGCGCATCCCGAGTTCGTCGAGCGCGCCCTTGACGTGATCGAACTGCCCCACCGAGACGCCCCCGGTCGAGAGCACGGCGTCGAAGGTCATCGCTTCGGCCAGACGCTCGCGAATCTCACGCGCGTCGTCGCGCGCCACCTTGAGGATGACCGCCTCGGCGCCGGCTTCGCGCACCGCGCCAGCCAGCGCGTAGGCACTGGAGTTTACAACCTGCGCGCCGGTTGGCGGCTGATCGACGTCCACGAGCTCGTCGCCGGTGGCAACAATCGCGACGCGCGGTCGCCGAATAACCTCGACCATCGCGCGATTCACCGATGCGAGCATCCCCAGGTCGGCCGGCGTCAGCGTCTTGCCCGCGGAGATCACCGATTCGCCGAGGCGCAAATCCTCGCCGCGCGGACGGATGAATGCGCCTTTCTCGGCACTGGCGAGAAACTCAACCGAGTCTCCAACGCCGCGCGTGCGTTCGACCGGGATGATGGCGTCTGCGCCTTCCGCGATCGGCGCGCCGGTCATCGTGCGAACCGCTTGGCCTGCGCTCACGCGACGCGTCGGCATCTGGCCGGCACCGACGGTCTCGACGACCGCCAGCTTGACCGGACTCGCCTCGGAAGCCTTGGCGACATCGGCGGCGCGGACCGCATAACCGTCCATCGCGGAGTTGTCGAAGCCGGGGATGTCGCGCGACGAGCTGATGGGTTCGGCGAGCACGCGGCCGAGCGCATCGAGAATCGGAACGCGCTCGACGCCGAGCGGCGCGACGTTTTCGAGGACGATTTGCAGGGCCTGGTCGGCGCTAATCATGCGGAGAAAAGGATACGCGGCTTTCGCTCACGATTGAACCGAGTCAGCCGCGCTTCCTCTCCGAACCTGCCGCGCCGAGCGGTGTCACTCGTCGGTGACTGTCGTGCTACGCGAGGTTGTGACTGACGCTGCAGGTACGACCGTGACCGGAATTCCCGATTCGGAAAATTTTGCCTACGATCAGATGACTCCCGCGCAAACTATGCGCAGAAAAAAGCCTAATCCGCTTGGGATCACTAATTTACTACGACCGACCATTGCCGATCCCGGCAGGGAGCAAAAAGAGACTGAAAAAGTCAGAACCCGACGTGCTCGGCGCTGCCTTGGGTTCCCGAATCCACCGGAACGCGGACGCTGTACGAGCGTTCGTCGGGAGGAACGATATCGCGCAGCAGGGCCGGATTCAGCTCGTGCAGGCGCTCAAGCGTCGTCCCATGATTGAGCGCAACCCGGCTGAGCGGTGTGCCACCAGTGACCGGCAGCATCTGGTAGGCCGGCGGATCGTCGAGCTTGATGGTGTTGATTCCGTAGCTGTTCGCATGATGCGCGATATAAGCAACGGCCATGAAGCGTCCCATCAACCCGCGCGTGCGACGCGGCAGCCGGCTTCCGAACCGCTCCATGTTGTGCCCGCGCAGCGACCAATAGCGATTGATCGCGCTGTCGCCGTTGTTCCAAGCGACGAGCGTCATCGGCCAGTCGTCGCCCGCCTCGTCGTGCAAGGTCGCCAAGTACTCGGCAGCCGCCTTGGTGGACATTACAGGGTCGCGGCGCTCGTCGACGTAGTTGTCGATTCGCAGGCCGAAGCGCTTGGCCGTATCGCTGTTGAACTGCCAAGGACCCCTGCCCTGTTTGGAAAATTCGCTTTCAGCGAAGGCCAGGTACACCAGATCGTCAGGAAGGCCGTAGCTTCGCAGCACCCGAACCATATCCGGCAGGTACGGATGACTGCGGTCGAAGGTGTCCTGGAGATGGTCGGGAGTGATCATGAAATCCGACACGTAGCGACGAACGGCTCGATTAAGCATAATCGGGAACGGCGCAACTGGCTGAGGAAGAGGGAGCACGTACGGTGACACGACTGGCTGAGCGCCGGCTTCCGCAGGAGTCTCGAGCTGGAAGCCGTCATCATGCCCTATCAGGCTGGGAGACGGCAGGGCCGCCATCGACGGGCCGTTGGACGCCTCGAAATCCTGGGCATTCGCGCGAGTAGATGCCAATCCGGCGGAAATCAGGACCGCCATCAGGGCAACAAGCGCTCGATAGATAAACTTAGACTGACGCATTCTCCCCCGAGATGACCTAAACGGTACCGACCGATGCGCCTCGGATCAACCCAAAAACAGTGCATAAGTTATTAAAAAGTCTAATGTAAAAAAATCACATTGTTAAATAATCCATGCTAACACTCAATAATCTTGATGCTGGACGGCCCAATTTTCGCGGCGGCCCGTTTATCCGTATGCGTTCCTTTGTGTTAGCTTGGTAAATCGTACCGAACGTGACGCGACTGACCGGGGACAATATTGAATCTCTGGCACGATATCATCGATAGCCTGACCGACGGGATCATCGTGCTTTCGGCCGCGATGGAGCCCCTGGTGGCCAATCCAGCGGCAGAAACGATGCTTGGCGTTTCCCAAGTGAACGGCGCGACGATCGCCGACCTTGTGCGCCAGAACGACTGGTTGGGTCGGATGGCCGGCGCTTGCCTCGAAAGCGGTCGGGATCTCGGCGATATGGAGACCGTCCTGACCACTGGGCCAAGGGAACTGGCGATCCGCGTCGAGGTGTCGCCGCTCCTCAATGCCGAGGGACGACCCGGCGGCGTCATTGTACTGCTGCATGACCTGTCTCACGAAAAAGGTGCGGCCGAAGCGGCCATTACCGGTGACCTGAGCCTGCGGCTGTCCCCGGCTGGCCTCGCGCACGAGGTCAAGAATCCCCTGACGGGAATCAAAGGAGCGGCGGAGCTGATGGCCGGGATGTTCCCCGACGACGGGCGTGCGCAGCAATACTGCAGCGTGATTCTCGACGGCGTCAACCGGATTGCGTCGCTCGTCGAGCAGGTGCTGATGGTCAGCGGTCCGCAGCGCCTGGCGCGGGAGCCAGTCAATATCCACATGGTGCTGCACCAGGCGATGCGGATGGCGGGACTGTTCCCGCAGCCGCCCGAGGGCGTCGTCGTGCTTCAGGATTTCGACCCGAGCCTGCCCGACGTTATCGGTGACGCAGGCGCGCTGGAGCGAACGTTCCTGAACTTGATTAAGAACGCGGCAGAAGCGATCGGCGAATCGGGCACGATCCGTCTGCATACGAGGATCGAGCGCGAGTTCAGGATGACCGCCGAGGGCCGTCGCCGCCAGTTCCTGCGAGTCGAGGTCAGTGACAGCGGCGTCGGCATCCCGGAAGACCAACTGGCGCAGCTGTTCACCCCCTTCTTCACCACGAAGCCCGCCGGCACCGGCCTCGGCCTCGTGCTATGCCAACGTATCATCGCTCTCCACGGCGGCAGATTGTGGGCCCAGCGCGGAGGTATCGATCGGGTCAAAGGCACAGCCGCATCGAAAGACGGCATGACGTTCAAAGTGACGCTTCCAATAATGCCGTCAGAAAAGCACGCGCAATAAGCGCCGTACTTCCCCCCAACCGCGCATTCCATCCTCCCCTCTCTAGAAGGGAGAGGGGCTAGGGGTGAGGTTTCGTGTCCCCTCTTGACAATAGTTAGATGATTAGCTAAATATCAATTCATGAGCGGCGTCTTCAAAGCACTTTCGGATCCCACTCGTCGCCGAGTCCTGCAACTGCTGCGCAAACGCCCCATGACGGCTGGAGAACTCTCGGATCACTTTGCGGTCTCCAAACCGACCATGTCGGCTCATTTCGCGGCCTTGCGCGAGGCAAACCTCGTGCATGCCGAGAAGTCCGGCAAGTCGATCACTTACCATCTGAGACTATCGGTGCTCGAGGACGCGCTGATGGGCTTCGCGCAGACGTTTGGACTGGGCGCGGACGCTGACGACGCACAAGCAGAAACGAAACCCGAAACGAAACCAACGGATACGAAGGAGGAAATCCCATCATGACTACTCGAATTACGTCCAGTCTCGCACTGGCCGGACTCTTGATCGCGGTCTCGATCGGACTTGCGTATCTTCGGAGGCTTGGCGTCGTTGGCGCCGAAGCGCCGGCGCGAGGGGCGATGGTACTTACCGGTATTCTGCTGGCGGTCTATGGAAACGTGATTCCCAAATCTCTTTCGCGATTGTCCGCCAAGGGCGAGTCCCTTCAGCGTGTCACCGGCTGGGCGACCGTTCTCTCGGGGATTGGCTATGCAGCAATCTGGGCATTTGCCCCGATCGAGATTGCCGCGGTCGCATCGATGGTTGCCGTCGCGATCGGCTTCGTTTTCGTGGTCGCTTACTGCGCATGGCTCCGCTCGAGCCCAGCGTAAGCTTCGATGCAGTCTCTATCCGCGTCCGCTATCCAGACCGCACCGAGCATCGCGACCCGCCAAAACAATCCGGTCCCCCTTCCCACTATGGGAAGGGGTTAGGTTCCGCGCCTCGCTCAAAAGTCGACCG
>Ga0210394_10008574_pt1 | contig 10489 bp, 17 predicted proteins | sample IncBWC12MmetaG_FD_160121 | JGI IMG/M metagenome (GOLD analysis project Ga0210394, IMG submission 160121) | Forest soil microbial communities from Barre Woods Harvard Forest LTER site, Petersham, Massachusetts, United States - Inc-BW-C-12-M | ecosystem: Environmental > Terrestrial > Soil >...
AGTCCTGGGGACTGGCAATCCTTCCTTGCTGGTGGACTGCTCGAGCGGCATGCTGCAATACCTGACGAATCCGCTTTGTTGGACGGATTCCTTTTCGGATTGGCAAAATGCGTTCTACGGATCGGGGATTACGGTAACGCCTCCGGTGGCGCCTACCGCTCCACCCGCGGCGCTTAGCGATCCGAATTCAGTTCTGGGGGACACCAGCGGAAGCATTTCGCAGAATCTTTCAAATCAGGCGATCTCGCAAACGCAGGGGAATAACGCGGCGGCGAACCCGCAAGATTTGGACGCCTGCCAGCAATACAGCTTGACGTGGCCGGACCCGTTTTCTATGATGACCTGCCCGACAATGCTTCTCGGGACGGTGGCGGCTGTGGTTGCGATTCTTCTTTTGGTGAAACGATGAGCGGACTATCTCAACTCGTGCCCTATACCGAATGTCAGTACCCCCAGGTAGTACAGGGGAACGCTTCACAGATCGAAGCGGCGATGGCGGCGGCGCCCGTGAACTCGTCTGGGAATCAAGGGCTCTCCGATTACATCGAGAATTTCAACTGGCCGATACCGCAATACCTCACGCCGGGGAACAATCGGGGGCTCGGGTGTGCCGATTGCGGCGGCACGTGCGGCGGGCTTGGCGATGTCTCAATGACGTGCCCTGGCGGATTCTTTTCTTGCGGGCCGGGCCAATGGGGAATCGGGGAATGGGCCTCTGCTGCTGCTGGCATCTATTTGATTACCGCGGCGATGCCGAAGATTAAGACGCACGCAGCGAAGGGGAAGCGGGCGGCGGCGAAGGGTGTTTCGTACCTGGGGACGTTGACGCTTATTGCGGCGGCTGGATTCGGTGTCTACCTCTGGGCACAAGCGAACGCGGGAACTCAATGAAGCGGAAGCGAAACATCATACCGCCAGTCCCCTTGCCTACTGCCATCTCGCAGACCTCGGAAGGCATTCAGGTAGCGAAGTTCCTCCGCACCGGGAAGTTTAACAAGGGGCGGAAGCGAAGGGGCAATCCATCTTCGGAAGCGGCGACAGCATTCGAGCAGTTTCAGGGGCGGGCCTCAGAAGAGCAGGTAGTGATTGAGAGGCAGATTCATTACCACCGTCACCTGGCGGCCGCAGGAACGCTCGAAAAACTTGTGGTGGTATCGCGGCAAGGGTATCGCGTTACGCTCTCGGATTTCAAGGGGGCGATGCTGGCCTTCAACGAAAAAGGGACGCAGCTCTTTATTGAGGGCGGGGACCAACAGGTGAAACTCCGGGACTTCGGGATCTCGACCCCGCACGAAATGGAAACCTTGGGAGACGTCACCGACGTGGAGTACTTCACGACGAAAGAACATTTGGGGTCGGACGGGGGAACTGCAATCTATCATCATAAGTTCCACAAACCGTACCCCGAACTGGTGTATGACGTTCCGAATCGGCAGCTATCATTTTCAGGCGGGCGCTACGTGATCCTGCCGGAAGGGATCGATAAATGACAGAACTCCAAAAAATTGCGGCCAAACTCCGAAGAAAGGACCTGACTTCCGAAGAGCGAGATGCGCTGGAGAGGCGCAGGAATGAATTGCTGGTCATGCAAAGCTATCGCCGCGAGGCGGATTACGATGCGCGCCAGGCCGGACGACGCCGAAATCCTCCCAAGCGCCCCAAAAAGGGGAAACTCTCGAAGCGTGTCCCGGCGGCAATGTCCAAGTGGATTCGAAAGCAGAATCCGGCAATGAATCGGGCGACAGCGGTGCGTGTGAAGAAATTGAAGGGCGGAGGCGTGACTATCACGCCGGTAAGATAACGAATGGCTCTCGGGTCCACATTGGCGACTGAGCAGCGGAGGGCGGAACGTGTGAGATCACCCCGCTCGTGCGGCACGTATCGGCGTGCGGTGCTCAGTCCCCGCCTTGCGGAAATGCGTCCTTTCATCGCCGCGGGGATGTCGTTCAAGGAGATCGCGGGCCGGATGGGATTGACGCTCGGCAGCGCCAAGATTTACGCCAGTGAGTTGTATCGCCTGACAGGGATGACCCGGCATGAAATCATCGCGGCGGCAAGGTCCGAAGTTTCACAAAGCGCCGAAGGTGATCCACGAATGGGAGCTTTTGAGTAAATGAAGTTTTCGATCATACATCCGACTGCACGGGTAACGCCGAATTTCGAGCACCCCTGGTGGTATGCAAGCGGCGCCGCGTTTCGGGGTGCGGATTCGCCTGCAGACGTCGAATACATTCTGGTAATTCACAAGTCGCGCGCCAAAGAAGCGTACGCCAGCATGGCCCGTGTCCTGGACGGGTCCCCCGCTGCGATCGGATGGGGCCGCTTCTCTGTCGTGGTGAACTACGGGCGTGACTGCCTGGTAGATCAGTGCAACGCAGGGCAACTCGCAGCGCAAGGTGAAATCATCGTCGGCAATCAAGACGACATGCGGTACCCGGAACACTGGGACACCGAAATCTTGAAGCTGATTCCCGACACCTCCAAACTGGTGTGCGTTCAGGCGCGAACGGATGGCGGCCGGAAAGACTTGCTGACGATTCCGACAATCGCAACGCGAGCGCTGGTGGAAGCAATTGGAATGCTCCCGTTCAAATACGAGAGCATGTTTTCCGATGACGAATGGAGCGCGAAAGCTTGGCAGCTCGGGAGCGTCACAAAGTCCACGCTCTATTTCCAGCATCTTCACCCGGTGAACAAAACGGCGAACTCGGACGCGGTGTACGCGCTTGAGAATCGCGCTGAAGCTTACAACGTCGGGTGGAAGACCTTCCAGGAGCGGAAGGCGGCGGGCTTCCCCAGGGTGCCGTACCCCGGTGAAGAGACCAACAAAAGCTTCTTCGAAACGCTCAAGGAGAGGATGGCGGCGATTCTCTCACCTCCCCATCGAGAAATCGGCGAGCCGAAGGTAATCGCCATCTGCACACCGGGCGCAGAGTTTCCGTTTGCGTGGGTGGAGGCGTTTCTCAATTTGGGCTCCCGTCTCGGGGAAGAACGTTTCATTTGCAAGCGGTACATGGGATTCTCCTCGAACGTTTACCACACCCGACAGCAATTGGTGGAGCGCGTGATTCAGGATGCGCGCGTGTCGGGTATCGTGCCTCAGTTGGTGCTCTGGCTCGATTCGGACAACGTTCTCTTGCCTGACCAACTCTCGGGCCTCCTTCGCTTCATGGAGCGTTACCCGGAAGTCGATGCGGTATTCGGCTGGTGTTGGATTCGCAAGCCCCAGGGATGGACAACTTCCGCCGGCTGGTTTTGGCCCGATGACGGAGTACACTTGCTGGCGATGAATGCCGATGCGATGTTCGAAGGTGCGACCGAAAAAGAGAAGTGGGCTCCAAAGCGGATCGAGCATTCGGGTTTTCCTTGTGCGCTGATTCGGTACGCGGCAATGGAAAAACTCGGGCCGGGAGCTTTCCGCCCGCTCACGAAGGCAGACCTACCGGGGTATTTCGGCGCGGAGATGCCGAAGGTGGAAGTTTCGGACGATTGGTTTTCCGGCGAAGATTCCGTCTGGTGCCTCCGCGCTAAAAAAGCGGGGATGACGCTGGTAGTTGATCCCGGATGCAAAGTTGGGCACTTGAAACTTGGGATGCAGGAACCCGACATCAAGGGGTTGGTGAATATGGGATTCCAGCCGGAGCACGCGGAGAAACATCGCGCGGATATCAATGGTGCCCCGGTGGAAGCTCCTCCGGAATACGAAAGGGTCATTTCATGACCTGAGAATTTGAAGGTTCCCCGGTCGGGCCTCATGAACTCTGCCGGGTGATGCAGTAAGCCGCAAAAAGCAATCTTTTCGAAAAGGGGTTGTTAGAAGGTCTTCGGATCTTCTGACAGCCCCTTTTGCTTTTTGCGGGCGAGTTTTTCCGGAGTGATCCGGACTGAATCCGGATTGATTCGGACTTATCTGGACTGATCCGGACTCGATCCGGACTCGATTCGGACTGATCTGGATTCGGACTTTTTTGAAAGACGGCCTGCGGGCCAAAGGAGAGAAAGAGAGCATGACGAATAAATTGAAGTTCATCGGCGCGGCGCTTCTGGCGCTTGCCACTTTGCCCGCTGCCGTTTTGCTGTTCCACATTCACATTTCGCTTCCGGCGCTTTTGATGATCGGCTCGGGATCGATTGGCGCTTTCACCGTCACCTACGAGAGCTTCCAATTCAACGGGCAATTCGGCGGCGGGTACACCGGAGGCACGACCCCTCCGACTCAGGCGCAATCGTTCACGGTCGGCACGGTGATCGCGCAATTGAATTTCACCGACACCGATACCACGTTCACGCTGACGCACAACTTCAACTTGTCGGCCGCGGCCGTCGCTGCACTGCGGCCCTGCATCGACTGGTGGACCGTGGGCAGCGTGCAGGCTGTCGGCGTGGCGGTGGCTCCGATCCTTACTTTCGTCGGGGCCGCGAATACCGTCACGGTGACCAAACAGCAGGCAACGGGATCGGGGCAGACCGTGGCGATCGCGATGTACAAGCCGGGGGCGGGATACGGCTTCTAAGGGGTGATCTATGGCCCTCACCACGAGAGAAACGATCATCGCAAATCCTGGACGGAAGGCAGGTAAACGCATGGCGAAACCGAAACGACGCCGGAAGCTTTCGGCGGCACAGATCAAAGCGGGATTCGGCGGGAAACGGCGCAAGTCGAACGCCTCGCGGCGCCGTCCGAAGGCGAAGCACGCCCACCGCACCCGCACCAAGCGAACGAACGCCCCGCGCAAGCGACGGGCATCGCATCGCACCAATTCCGCGCCTCGCAAGCGGCGAAATAAGCCCGCGGTGAAGCGCAGACGTAATCTCGGGGGCATCTTTGCCCTGACGGGAAATCCAGCACGAGGAGGAAATGTGGCAAAAACGAAACGAAAAAGGAATCGGAAATCCAGCGTCAAACGCTCCAACGCTGGAACCCGTAGACGGAGACGGAGCAATCCCACCCGGCGGCATCATCACCGCAGGCACAACCCCGGCCAGTTCGGCGGGCCGATGGAATGGGTGACGGGAGGTATCGGCGCGGTAGTCGGCGGCGTCGGTGCTCCGGCCCTCACCCAAATGGTGCTCGGCGCATCGAATACCGGCCCGATGGGGTATTTCGGCAACGCAGTCGCGGTGGCGCTCTTGGCTACTGCCTCGGCGTTCGCGGCACCCAAACAGAAGTTCCTCGCCATGGGCATTGTCTTCGGCGGGGTGGGCTCCATCATTCGGCGCGTCATCGGCGACTACTCGCTCTTGGGCTCCTACAGCTCGGCAGTGGCGCAGAACACGGCGGGAGTGAGCGGACTCGGGGATTACATCATGAATTGGAATTACCCGATTCCCCAATATCTCCAGCCTGGGAACACTCGCGCATTGACTCCCTACGGCGGGGCTCCGGCCTCGATTCCCGTGGTGAACAACGCGGCGAATCCCGGCATGGGTGCCAGCCTGTACGGTTCGCGCCTGTATTAGTTCTCAACTTCCGGGGCCGCTTCGGAGCTGAGGCGGCCTCACGATTCGCAATCTGAAACGCGGGGCCGAATGCGCGAGAGCACGGTAACCCCAGGAGAAAACAAGTGGCAAACACGACAACGATGTACTCCGGCAAGCAGACCGGATCGGGCGCAACGATTCCGTTGCTGAACAATGGCAACGTGAACCTCAACGCGCTCATGAATATGATGGTGTCGCGGGACATCTGGCACTATTGGGACACGCTGAAGATCGCGGCCAATACCACGTATTCGCCGTCCTACTCACTTTTCAACACCATTGCCGGGCAAATTGACCCCTACGCCATCACGGCGAACCAGGTCAAAACGTTCGTGGAAACGAACATGCCTTCGCCTGCCTCGAATGGCTTCAGCTCCCCTCGCGATCTCATCATGGATCAGCTCGGGGCGTACTTCCTTCCGGGCGGCTGCGGCCTCACCAACAGCGGCCCTGGCACCTTCGCCAGCATCGCCGACATGATTTCGTTCTGCCAGTATTCGTACTTCCAGTTCCGAATCATCGACAAGGTATTCATCGAGGGATTCTTCGAACTGATTCCTTCTGGTGTGGGCTTCACCGGCGTTTCGTCGACCACCCCCAGTGTGTTCACGTTGGGCCTGGTGAATCCGCACGCGGTCAACCAGCTCGGGGCCAACTTCGCGAAGTACCTCGCTCCCCAGTTGCAGTGGAGCTTCACCATCTACTTCCCGGCGCAATCCGGCCCTGCTGGTGTGGCCCTGGCCTCGCTCACGCAGAATGCCGGCGGAAACGGACTCTGGCTCAAGATGTTCTTGAAGGGTCTGACCGACCGCGCAGTACAATAGGAGCAATCCTTTCTTTCCGGCGGTCCTAACGACCCCGCCGGGGAGTTCTCTTACCACGGGGCGGGCCGATTCCCTGCCCCGTGGTCTACAATCGCGAGTATGAGGCGTTATTTGCTTTCCACACTCGCGGTTGTGGCCTACCCCTGGCTTTCTGTTGCCCTTGTCTTTGGTGGCGTCCTGTACGCCATCTTCAGGAGATCTTGAAAAATGCGGAAATTCCGACTGTATGCCATCGCCGTTGTCCTCTTCGCGGTCGGGTGCGTCGTTTTGGCTGTGGCGCGATTTGATTGCTTCCTGAAACGTTTAGCTCACAACGAATGGCGTGCGTGGCCTGGAGAATTTGACAAATGCTGACAAATCCAATTCCCGTTCCGCCTAATTCAACGTCTCCCCTTCCATCCGATTGGGCGATGCGGCAACTCCCAAGCTTCTGGAATCTCTACTCGGCGGGCCTGACAGTCCCACCCCAGATTGCATGCGCGCCGAATCAAGCTGCGTTTGCCGATCTCGCTCCGGCTGGCACCATGTTCCCCGTTGTGGTGGCCAATCCTGACCAACCCGCACTGTCCACGGCGACTCTTTCACCTGCTCCCGCTCCCCCGCTCTCCGCTCAGGTGTACCAGGTGCAGCAGTCCATGCTCCAAGGATTGACCACGAACAACGAAGAGCTTGGGGCGGCAGTCAATCGGGTGGGGCAAGCGGGCTCGCCAGCAGACGACTACTCGAACGCTGCGCATGTCTACCCGATGTCCACCACGGAGAACATGATCCTTGAGCGCTTGCCCGCTCACCTGCGAACGAAGCGATGCGGGCCGCCGCGATCCGGGGGCGATTCCCCAGGTGTCCCGTGGGGCGGTTCGCCGGTCTCCTACCCCGGTGGCGGATGCTCCCCCGGCGGCCTCTCCGCTCTCGCAAAGCTCTTTCTTTTCGCGGGGGCCGGGGTAATTGCCCTTGCCGTGCTGCATGAGCATAGGTAGGGGGTCAATGCGGACAAATGACACTTCTCGCCTTGCTACAGGCGGTAACATCTCCAGACCTCACCACATGGCCCGCGTTGGGCTTTGGCGGGGTCCTGGCGGGTGTCATGTTCAAGTTTTACAGGGACGATCGGAAGTCATCGGAGGACAGGTACGAAAGGCTGGCGAAAGAAGCGCAAGAGCGGTACGCCGCGTTGGCGAAAGAATCGAACGAACGGGCGGCCATGATCGCGGCGGACTTCCGCCAGATCGTGGAAGACAACACCAAAGCGTTGACAGAGCTTTCCGTTGCGATTCACACCGACAATTCGGTAAGCGTCCGTCAACTGCTCGATGCCCTGAAGTCCGAACGTCTCCGGCCTCAAAAATCGGGACTCAAGCAGGGATCTTCGCTCGGACAGTCTTAATGTGGTGTACACTGGGAGGCGAAATGCCCGGTGCTATCTTTCGCACAGAATTCAACTTGCAGAGCGTTCAGGAGTGCTTCGACGTTGCATTTGCCAAATCGACCGACAGGGGTGTCGCGGTAATTGCGCTCCGGAATGCCCTGGGGCTCGCCCAATTCATCAAGCTGCCGTCCACTGTCAATCCAGGGGAAGGGGCATAGATGGACCTCAAGCTTCTCACGCAAGCCGACTACGTGCTGAATCGCTGTGGGCGTCCGATGGCACCCCAGGGGCTCTCAGCGGTGTATTTATACAAAGCGTACATGCTTCAGCAGTATTTCGGCATCACGCCTGCCACTCCCACGATCACCCTGCAAAAAGAGATCACCGGGGAAACGAGCTGGTGCCTGCGTGCGATCCAGATGTACACCACGCCATCGACGGCGATTTCCTTTCAGGTGCTCCTTCCAAACGGGAAGTTTCTCATCAATGAGCAGCAGGACGTTCTTCAGGTGGCGGGGTATGGCAGCTATCGATACCTGTTCGCGAAAGAACTCGAATGCCCTCCCGGCTCGCGCATTCAGGTAACGCTGGCCGATACCAACACGGCAGCGGCCCAACCCTTCGCGATCTTGTTTGAGGGTGCCGATAAATTCTTCCTGCAAGGTGGCAAGCAAGCTCTCTGCACGGTGCAGGATGCCGCGGCAGGGATGCCGCGGTACCAGCGGAACTTCAATGAAAATATCATGGCACCCTGTTGGATGCAGGGTATCGGGCCAGCTTCCCCGACAGGGGTGTCGGATGTGGAGTGGTACTACGGTGCCTCCGGCGGGTCCACGATCAACGGAGTATTTGTTCCCGGCTACATTCCAATCAACGTTGCCGCACCCTTGAATACGACGATCTTGATTCCGATCGACGCGGGGTCGGACTTCCGCTGCCGGCGACTGCTGTTCAACGTGCTCGCCGACAGCACGGTGACGGCCGGGAACATTCTGGGGCGTGTGCGCACAGGCTCCGGGTACTCGTTCACTGATGACTTCTTCGACTTGGCAACGTACATCGGAAGTGCCCCAATGCCGAAAGACTGGGACATCAAAGCGGCGGACACCGTGTATGTCGATATCCAATTCGTGAACGACACGGGAGGATCACCAGGAACAGGGAATATTTACCTCCAGCCTTTCCTGGAAGGTACAAAGAGGTGGGCGGCATGACTCCAACTCCACAACTGCCTGATGCTTTTCACGGACGATACCAAATCTGGTGGGACCAATGTGGGCATGAATTGGGTGTCGATGAGAAGACGGCCAAGCTCATTTACTCATGCGGCTATGTCGATGGGGCTCTTCAGACAACGAAAGAAGTAAAGAGGGCTCTGGTCGCGTGAGCTACCGTCCCCAATTCGCTTTCACGGGCCGCCGGGGCTTCCGAGACGAGCAGTTTCACTATTCGTTCGACTCCACGAACGTCCCTGTCTTGGGAACTGCAATCCTCGCAGGGCAGCGGGTGGAAAACATCACGTTGCAACTCCAGAATGATTGTGAGTTCATCCTGCGAGCATTGAAAGTGCAAGCGGCAGCGGATACCGTGTCGGGGCTCTACTGCACGATACAGGACCCCTTTTCGAATTACCTCTCGGCAGTCCCCTTGCCGCTCGGGAACTACATCACCGGGGGCGGGGCAGTCAGCGTGGGCAGATTTGCTGTTCCCTTTGAGGCGGAAGTGTTCGCGCCTATCGGTGGATTCTTCCGATTGGATCTCTGGAACATTTCGACAGGGAGCATTACGCCTCCCGCGTTCACATTGCTCGGGGTGAACAGGCGGAATCTCTTTGAGCGGAGGGCGGCTTGAGCGTCAAAGTTCTTCGAATACTTTGCGCGGATTGCTTTGAGCCCATCATCGGGAGCCTGTTCGCGTGCCCGGTATCCTCTCACGTCCACTGGCTCTGCAAGAACTGCTATCACCGCGAGCACCATAGATGCATTCCTGGCGAGAATATGCGGAGGGCGGCTTGAAGGTGAAAGTATTCACGAATGATCGGGGGAAGGCGCGGGGCGTCCCAATGTATTCCTGCCTGCTCGATGTCAACGTCCGCGACCTCGACGCCGCGCTACGCAAGGTCCCTCCCGCGTTCGATGCTCCTAACTTCGCGCCGGCGGTAGCTGTTGCGTGGCTTCCCGATGATGAAGGCAAGCGCTGGCTCGCGAAGCATGTAGGGGAGGGCCTGTGATGGATCGAGAGTCATTCGAAAAGCGGCTCGGCGAATTGATCGAAGAGTCATTGGCAGGACTGTCGCCGGAAGAAAAGCTGACGCGGCTCGAACGTGCTGAGGCGCGAATCCGAATGGAGCGCGCTGATGCCTGCATCGCGCTCCATAGTAATGTGGTTCGCATGGCGGGAAATCAATGAGTCATCCCCAATTTCAACAGCGCTGGCAGATTTACAAAGTCGATTCCACCATCGACGGGCGATTGGCATCCATCGCGCCTGGCGGACTGGTGGCGGGGATCGAATTCCAGACGGACCCCGATGCACCCTTCCTGATGCGGGGACGGTGCTATCGCGTGCAGTACGATTCGCTGGCGTCCCGAACGCAAGTGGGTGTGCAGAATGTGGCCATGCGAGTCTCGGGGAAAGATCAGGACTTCCGCTCGAATCAGCTTGTCCCCCAGAATCTTGTGATGGCGTACGGCGGACAGTCAGCGGCGTGGAAGTCGGTCTACCCGCAGGTCTGGTATCCGGCCCGCTCCACGATGACGATTGATGTGCTGAACAACAGCACCACGGCCACGCTCACGCAGTTGGAGCTTTACTTCCT
>Ga0210394_10008575_pt1 | contig 10487 bp, 10 predicted proteins | sample IncBWC12MmetaG_FD_160121 | JGI IMG/M metagenome (GOLD analysis project Ga0210394, IMG submission 160121) | Forest soil microbial communities from Barre Woods Harvard Forest LTER site, Petersham, Massachusetts, United States - Inc-BW-C-12-M | ecosystem: Environmental > Terrestrial > Soil >...
GAGTAACGTTGGGCGTGCCAAAATTCTGCGGATTGAACGGCAGATAAGCCTGCGCGCGTTGCAGCAGGTAAACCAGGAGGAAGCCAAAAATGCTGAAAGCCAGCACGGAAGCTGTGTATTGTGTCCAGCGCTGTTCCACATCTTCCTGAACGCCAGCCACCTTATAAGTCAAAGCTTCCAGCCAGCGCAGCACCGGATGCAGAAACGTGCGGCGGCCCTCGAAAACATTGGCCATGAAGGCGCCCAGAGGCTTGACGCACACCAGGATCAACCCGAAGAAGAGGGCGATTTGCAAAATTCCGATACTAGTCATAATTTCCTCACTACAACTTCATTCCCTAGAACTTCTCGGGACGAAGCAGCGCATAGAGCAGATAAATGAAGAGACCGAGTGATGTGATGCCCGCGATGATGTAATCCATGATTCCTCCTAGAGTTTGTCGCAGGCCTTAGTGAAAGCCCAGCAAATAAACAAGAACCCACAACCGATTGCGACGTAAAACAGGTCGAGCATATGAGTTACTCCCTTTCTGTGACGACAACCTGGTGGCCCAAGTGACGAAGTTTCACGGCCAGCCGTTTTTCCGGCGTCGGCCACAAACGCTTGCGGCCTCCGAGCACCACCAAAGAATGAGGTTTCAAAACAGACTCTAGGGTCTCTAGTGCGTTACGGCACAAATAGATGGAAACGCGCGTTTCTACTCGGCAGTTGTTCGCAATCACACGCAGCCGCCGTTCGTTGAAGTCCACTGGGACAGGCGGACCGGTGAGCGGGAGCGGATAAGGAACAATCTGGGGCACAACCAGCGTAATGCACGCGCCCAGGCTGCTGGCCAGATTGCCGGCTGCTTTCAGTGCGGTCAGGGTGGCGTCTATCGAGGTAAACACCACCGAAATATTGAGTTTGGAGTCGGCCTCTTCGCTAAACGGCCGTGCCGGGACTCCAGTCACCGGCGCGATCACCCTCTCCAGTGCAAGCGCCATGGATTTCCGCCTTCCTACATTTGAGGGTAGGTCCTGGAGGCTGAAGAAGTCCTTAGTAAGGAATTAAGAAATAGTGAAGAGCCGCCGGGCTCAGCTTACCGGCGACGCGGTTGCGAGCACCGCCTGCACCGCCTGCTCGCGAGTATCTTGTGCGGCGTGAGTGAGATAGTCGAGCGCCGCGGCAACGCCTCCACGTGAATGGGGAACACCCGCCAGCGTAAGCCCCATTTCGACTCCGGAGAGCGTTCCGGAGAGCATCAGATCATTGAAGTCCCCGAGATGCCCGATGCGGAAGGCCTTGCCGGCCAGTTTTCCCAGTCCGCTGCCCAGCGACATGTTGAAGTTTTCGAGCACCACTTTGCGAAACTCATCGGCGTTGGACGTGGGCGGCACAAAAACCGCCGTTACGGAACTGCTGTAACGTTCCGGGTCCGCGCACACAACCTCTAATCCCCAGGCGCGCACCGCTCGACGCGTGGCTTCTCCGTGCCGCGTATGCCGCTCGAACACATTCTCCAGCCCTTCTTCGTGCAGCATTGCCAATGACTCCCGCAGACCATAGAGCAGATTCGTGGCGGGCGTATAGGGGAAGAAGCCGCTCTTGTTTTGGCTGAGCATGGCCTGCCAATCCCAATACGATTTCGGCATCCGTGCGGACTTGGATGCGGCCAGCGCTTTCTCACTCACCGCGTTGAAACCGAGGCCCGGGGGCAACATGAGACCTTTTTGCGAACCTGCAATGGCCACGTCCACGCCCCATTCATCGTGACGGTAATCCATGGAGGCGAGCGAGGAAATGGTGTCGACCATCAGAAGCGCGGGATGCCTGGCGCGATCCATCGCTTTGCGCATGAAGGGCACCGAGTTGGTCACCGCGCTGGAGGTTTCGTTATGCACCACCATTACGGCCTTGATCTGGTGGTTACGATCTTCGCGAAGAATCGATTCCACCTCGTTCTGATCGGCGCCGTGACGCCAGTCGCTCGCGACAAACTGGACTTCAAGACCGAGATTGACCGCCATCTCTTTCCATAACGTCGCGAATTGGCCGGTCTCGAACATCAGAACCTTGTCGCCGGGCGAAAGCGTATTAACGATGGCCGCCTCCCACGCGCCGGTTCCGGACGAGGGGAAAATCATCACCTTGCCGCTGGTCTGAAAGATTGGCTTGAGATCTTCCAGAAGGTCGAGCGCAAGCCGGCTGAATTCCGGCCCGCGGTGATCGATGGTCGGCCGTGCGATGGCTCGCAGAATACGGTCCGGGACGTTGCTGGGTCCGGGAACCTGAAGGAAGTGACGCCCGCTGGTGTTTGGCATGTTAACTTCTAGTTTCTAACAAAAAGGGCCGTCGTGGCACGCCGGCGCGGTTAAAGCGTCGAACCGCCCAGTGGCACGTGTGCTAATTTGTCCTGCTTTTCCTGGTCCGCGAGGCAATATGCGGCCCAGGGAACGGCTTCCAAGCGGGCCGCTTCAATGGGGCGGCCGCACGCGCTGCACTTCCCATAGGTTCCGTCTTCGATACGCTTCAAAGCGTCCTGGACTTGAATCAGTGTTTGGGACGCCAGGCTTTCCTCTTCGAGAGATTCCGAAGTAATTTGGGAAGAGGTGGCGTCATCGATAGAATCTCTGACCTCCCCTTCGCCCGAGCCGCGGGCTTCCCCTTCGAGACGAGCGATGTCAGCTCGGAGTTCGCGTTCTTTGGCTTGCAGTTTTTGTTTAAAGTGTCCTATGTTCATGGCAATTGGTCCGACGGCCACTTCCAGTTCCGAATCTCGGGCTTGTCCTGTCCCTCGGAGTAGGCGTAGTTGATACTTTCGATGATCTGCCCCTTCAGCCAATCCTTGACTTGCGCGCCTTGCGCCTGCAGTTTGGGCACGCGATCGATCACGTCGATCGCCAGGTTGAAGCGATCCACCTGGTTGCGAATCGCGAGCTCCAAGGGGGTGTTGATATTGCCCTTCTCCTTGTACCCGCGCACGTGAATGTTCGCGTGGTTGGTGCGGCGATACGTAAACTTGTGGATCAGCCAGGGATATCCGTGGAAGTTGAAGATTACCGGCTTGTCTTTCGTAAAAAGGGAATCGAAGTCGCGATCGGATAACCCGTGTGGATGTTCGGTGTCCGGCTGCAGGCGATACAAATCGACAACATTGACGAAGCGGATCTTGAGATCGGGGAAGTTTTGCCGCAGAATGGCAACCGCTGCCAAAGCCTCCTGGGTCAGGATGTCTCCCGCGCTCGCCATCACGACATCCGGCTCCGCCCCCGCGTCGGTGCTGGCCCACTCCCAGATTCCGATGCCTTTGGTGCAGTGGATGATAGCGGCGTCCATGTTGAGGTAGACCAGGTGCGGCTGTTTGTCGGAGACGATCACGTTCACGTACTCCTTGCTCTGGAGGCAATGGTCCGCCACGCTGAGCAGGCAATTCGCATCCGGAGGAAGATAGATGCGGGTGATGGCAGCGCTCTTGTTGCTGACCACATCCAGAAAGCCGGGATCTTCATGGGTAAAACCGTTGTGATCCTGGCGCCAGACGAGTGATGTGATCAGGATGTTGAGCGCGGAGATGGGAACCCGCCAGTCGATTTCGTCCTTGGACTTTTCCAGCCATTTCGCGTGCTGGTTATACATGGAGTCGATGACGTGGGCGAATGCTTCATAGGTATTGAACAGCCCGTGCCGCCCCGTAAGGATATAGCCTTCCAACCAGCCTTCCAGCGTGTGTTCGCTGAGCATCTCCATCACACGGCCGTCGGGCGCGATGTCGGTGCCATCGGCATCTTCCGGTTTGAACCCGGCGAGCCAGGTCTTCAGACTCGCTTGATAGATATCCTGCAGCCGGTTGGACGCATTCTCGTCGGGGCTGAACACGCGAAAACTGGTCATGTTGCGCCGCATGACGTCACGCAGATACTTACCGAGCGTTTCGGTGGGTGAGACCTGCTTGGTTCCGGGGCTATCGATTGGAACTGCATAGTCGCGGAAGTTGGGAAGATCGAGGGACTTGCGCAGCCTCCCGCCGTTGGCGTGCAAGTTCGCGCTCATGCGGCGATCTCCGGTGGGCGGCAGGTCGCGCAGCTCGGCGACTAAACGGCCTTGCTGATCGAAGAGTTCTTCCGGACGATAGCTGCGCATCCACTGCTCGACGATCCGCAGGTGCTCGGGATTCGACTTCACGTCCAGCACCGGCACCTGATGCGCACGCCAGAAATTCTCCACCTTGTGCCCGTCCACCTCTTTCGGTCCGGTCCATCCTTTGGGCGATCGGAGAATGATCATCGGCCAGCGCGGGCGGTCCGGTTTGCCTGTGCTGCGCGCCTCTTCCTGAATCGCTCGGATCTCGCGGACGCAAGCCTCGACGGCCGCGGCCATCTCGGGATGCATCCGTTGAGGGTCGTCACCCTCGACAACGTGCGGCGTCCATCCATACCCCTTGAAGAGAGCCTCCAGCTCTTCCGGTTCGATGCGAGCCAGCAGCGTGGGATTGGCGATCTTATAGCCGTTCAAATGCAGGATCGGCAACACCGCTCCGTCGCGGATCGGGTTCAGAAACTTATTGGAATGCCACGAGGTAGCTAGCGGTCCAGTCTCCGCTTCGCCGTCTCCCACCATGACGCTTACGATCAAATCGGGATTGTCGAACGCCGCTCCAAACGCGTGCGAAATGCTGTAGCCCAGTTCCCCGCCCTCATGAATGGAACCGGGAACCTCGGGGGTGCAGTGGCTTCCGAGCTGGCCAGGGAAGGAAAAAGCGCGGAAGAGCTTGAGCATGCCGGCCTCGTCCTGGCTCTTGTCGGAATAAATCTCCGAGTAGGTCCCTTCCAGGTAGGCATTCGACATCACTGCCGGGGCGCCATGACCTGGACCGGAGATGTAGATCATGTCGAGATCGTATTTCTTGATGACACGATTCAGATGAACCCAGGTGAATGTCTGGCCAGGGTCGGAACCCCAGTGTCCAAGCAGTCGATTCTTGAAGTGTTCCGGGCGAAGTGGCTGCCTGAGGAGCGGGTTGTCGCGCAGGTAGATCATGCCCGCGCAAAGGTAATTACAGGCGCGCCAATACGCGTCGATCTTACGAAGCTCCTCCGAGCTGAGAGACGGATTGGAAACGGCTACCGGCCGTCCAATGCTCTGTGTGGATGCCATGAGGGAGCGATTTCTCGACCTATCGTAACATCCGGGCGTTCAATGTTAGCGACTCGCCAGCTCCGGCACTTTCGGCCTAGCCACTACAACGATCGACAGAGCGGTCGCTTCATTCGAATCAAAGCGAACCAGCACCCGATCGCCTACCTGAACGTCGGTAGGATCGATTTCGAGCCTAGGTACTGTTTTTGAGTCCGCCGTTGATTTGGCGAAATCTGTCCATTTTGAAAACGGCACGGTCTGGATCTGCCCGTTATGCATCTTTACTTCGAACGTTTGGGCGAAGACGTCGCATCCAACCACTTCCGCGCTAACTGGAGGCTCCGCCCTCAGGAGACTTGCTGTGAAAAGGATGAGTGCGATCGAAAAGCGCATGTTGCCCTCGGCGGAAGTAGAGCAATTCTGAACCCATCCTGCCGGGGTAACTATTTGATCACCTGTAATTCTGGCCTAAGTCAATCTCTTTATAGGTTTGCGGTCCCCAGTGGCGCATCGCTCGATGGGACGGCCGACGGTTCGCGCTCATTTGCCGGGCATCTGCTGTTCGCCGCCGGTCACAGGTAGTAAATTAGGCCCGCTCACAGTCTAGCGTTCGACAGGCGCGGCAGTGGTATGATGGTGCGCTTCGGGGAGGATCATGTTCAAAGAATTTCGCGACTTCATCATGCGCGGCAACGTGTTGGACCTGGCCGTAGCCGTGATTATTGGCGCTGCATTCGGCAAGATTGTGACGTCACTAGTCGGCGATGTTTTGATGCCGCCGCTCGCACTGCTCCTCAAGAATGTCGATTTCAGCAACCTGTACTTGGATGTTTCCGGCGGCCATTACGCCACCTTGGCTCAGGCCAAAGCGGCCGGCGACGCAACCATCAACTACGGCTTATTCATCAACAACATAATCGATTTTCTGATTGTCGCGTTCGTGATCTTTTTCCTGATCCGGGCGGCCAACAAACTGAAGCGCTCCCCGGCGCCAGCCACTCCAACTACGAAGGAATGCCCATTTTGCCATACGTCCATCCCGCTGGCGGCTTCGCGGTGTCCGAATTGCACGTCGAATTTGATCGCTTAGACCGTGATCTCGCAGCCTTCGTACGCGCAGCATACCTGGAGCTGCGAACCCAGGCTTAACGCCAGTTCCTGAGCCTTTCTTTCCACGTCAGCGATGAAGTCGTCATCGTGCGATGGATCGTGGTGCGTGAGGAACAGCCGGCGCACGCCCGCCAGCGCGGCCAACCCGACCACATATACATATGTGCTGTGGCCCCAATGGCGCTTGGAAGGATATTCCTGCGGCGTGTACTGGGCTTCGTGGATTACTACGTCGGCGTCCTGCATGTACTCGGCGTGACGGCGGTCGCCAGGTTCGAGAATCGACTCGAACTTTCCGGGTTGCGCACCTTCGCGCCAGATGTCTTCGAAGAACGACTCGTGATCGCACAGGTAACAGATTGACCGGCCGTCCGCTTCGATACGATAGCCGAGCGTCGGCGAAGGATGATTCATCTGCTGCGCGCGGACCCGCAGGCCAGCGATTTCGTAGGTCCCTTCGCACAGGTCTTTATAGCTGATCCGCGCGGCCAACTGGTCCAGTTCCACCGGAAAATAGTGGTGTTCCATCTGACCGGCCAGCACATCCCGCAGCGACAAGTGCGCGCCTTCGGGGCCGTAGACCTGGAAGTGATTATCGGGCTGAAAAAGCGGCGCGAAGAACGGGAAGCCCTGAATATGGTCCCAATGGGTGTGGGAGAGAAGAATGGTGGCCGATACCGGAGCGGGGGCACGGGCGAGCAGGCGGTTGCCCAGCGCTCGCGCGCCAGTGCCGCAGTCCAGCACTAGAACTCCGCCGGAGGGCGTGGTTAGCTCCACGCAGGATGTATTGCCGCCGAAATGGTTGGTGCCAGGGCCCGGAGACGCGATAGATCCTCGAGTTCCCCAAAAGCGCGCTAGCATTCTGGCATTGTCCGATCTTATAAAGATGGTACACCGTCGGTTTGCGTTTCCAGGAACTCGCGAACAATGCCGCCGATGGCCATGAACTTCTCCAGGTCCGCCGGCTTGCGGAAGTAAAACGACGCGCCCAGTTCACGCACCCGGGCGCGATCCTGAGGCGAATCGGAAGAAGTGATTACAATCGCCGGAACTTTGGAGCAGCGGCTGCTCTGTCGAAGCTGGGCGAGGATCTCGTCGCCCGACCGCCTGGGCAGGTTCAAGTCGATCAGAAAAAGGTTTGGGCAGCTTTGGGACGGGTCCCGGTCGACGCTGGCGATCATGTTCAGCATGTCTTCGCCATTGTCGGCAGAGGTCAGACGATAGGAGAAGTCGTAGCGCTTGAGTGCTTCTTCGATCAAATATAGGTCCGCGGGGTTGTCTTCGGCAATCCAGATTTGATAAGGGTTTTCCACTATTCAGGCTTGCTCCTGATATCGGCGTAGGAAGCCGATTTCATTATCGCGCACCAAAGACGGCCAGAACCCGTTAGTCCGTAATCGCTTCGATGGTTTCGGGTGCATTGCCCTCCAGGCGGTTATTCACAAAAATGTAGGACGGTTCGTGCCGCTGGCGGGCACGGGCGATTAAGAGACGGAGCGCGTCGCGGGTTTCGGGGTTGGGGTCCTCGACGCGAGCATAAGGGGTAAATTTCGCGACGGCTTCCTCATAAGCCCGGCCTCGACGGAGCAGGGCCCGAGCCACGGTGAAGTCGGCAGTATAGGCATCCCGGAGATTGGTTTGCACGCCAATTTCGGGCATGCGCGTCCAGGCGCTGAACACGTGAGCAACCCGGCGGCTGCGCAGGCAGGCGAAGTATTCGGGCGCGAGAAAATCCGGATTGCGGATTTCAACGGCGTATCGAAAGCCATGGGGCAGCGCTGCCAGAAAAGGGTCCAGTTCCTGGAGGAACGCGCCGACATCGGAGTAGCACTGTTTGGCGAAGCTGCCGAACTCGAAAATGAGACTCGCGACGCGGGGCCGGTAGGGAGCGAGAAGATCCAGAAACGCGCTTTGAAAGAGCGCCGCGTCCAGAAACGAGGAATTGTCGTCGCCCGCGCGGGGGCCATAGCGGGGATGGCGCGGGAACTGCTTCACGGTGACCTCTTCGGGCGCTTTGAAGGCGAATTGTAGCGTGGGAGGCGCGGAGCCGAACAGCTTACTCCAGTAAGTTTCGGATGGAAATTGATAGAAGGAGAAATCGCCGCAGACGATGGGAAAGGTTTCGGCGTATTCATTCAAGCATTCGTCGTTGAAACGCTTTTGTGAAAAACGGCCGCGCGTCATATAGCGCTGGCGCGAATAAATTTGATCGAGCCAGCCTTCATATTTCCAGGAACTGGTTCCGATGAAGACATTGTCAGCGGCGAGCGCGGACAGCCGGGTGCGCAAGCGCTGGCGGTCGAAGGCGGATGGTTCTTCAAAGAGAGAGGCTGTTTGCACTAATAGGCGTTGGCCACCCGGTAGCCGTATGGATCGGCGCCGGCTTCGATGACGCCGTCGGGGGTGACGCGAATCATGACGGGCGCTGCGCCGCTGGCCCATCGGGAGCGGGTGCCCACCTTGTGCCCGCGCGCGGCTAATTCGGCGCCGACGTTGGGCGGGATGCGTTCGTCGAGCAGCAGGTCGCCGCGATTCCAGGCGTGATTATCGAAGCTGGACACTAGATGGCGGGTTTGGAAGCGGGGCGCTTCGACGGCGGCCTGGGCGTTATCGCCGAAGTCGATGACGTTAAAGAACAGTTGGATCAAGCTTTGTTCCTGGTTGTCGCCGCCGGGCGTGGACAGCGCGAGGAACGGCTTGCCGGCTTCTGTGATGATGGTTGGGCTCAAAGTGACGCGGGGACGCTTGCCGCCTTCCAGCTCATTGGGCGATCCGGGAACCAGGATGAACTGCTGGGCGCGCTCAGTGAGCGGAATGCCGGTGTCGCCGGCGATCACCGATGGCAGCCAGGCGCCGGACGGTGTGGCGCTGAACACGATGCCGTCCTTATCGACGGCGTCGATGCAGGTGGTGTCGCTGGCCATGAGGGCGTCGTCGATCTTGGTGCGCGCGATGTCCATTTCGGTGGGATGCTTGCCTTGCTTTCCGTTGATGGTGCCGGGGACGAAGTCCAGGGACGCAGTGTGCCCGATCAGCTTGCGGCGTTCGGCTGCGTAGGCTTTCGAAAGCAGCGTGTCGGCGGGAATTTTGTTGAACTTCGGATCGCCGTAGTAGGTGTCTCGATCGGCGTAAGCCAGCTTCAAAGCTTCAGTAAGCGTGTGAATGTACTCTGACGAGTTGAAACCCATGGACCTGAGGTCGTAGCCTTCCAAAATATTCAGAGTTTCGAGCATGGCCGGCCCCTGGCTCCAGAAACCGGGCTTATACACCTTGTAGCTGTGATAGTCGCTCGAAACCGGCTCTTCAGGCTGCAGCTTGAACGCAGCCATATCCTCATAGCGCAGCAGGCCGCCGTTGGCTTGCATGAAGGAATCTATTTTGTGCGCGATTTCGCCGCGGTAGAAGTAATCGGCGACGGCATCGATGGCGGCGGCGCGGGAAGCTCCGGCGGCGAGCGCCTTCTTTTCAGCGGCGGCCATGCCTCGCAAGGTGCGCGCGAGATTGGGCTGGTGGAAGATCTCGCCCGGCATGGGGACCCGGCCATCGGGGAGGAACGTTTTCTTGGAATCCGGCCACAGGTCGAAGAAGCGGCGCGAACGCGCAATGGAACCGGAGCGCATCTCGTCAATGGCCATGCCGTCGGCCAGTTCGATGGCGGGCTCAATGACTTCGGAGAACGATTTGGTCCCGAAATCGCGCAGCGCGACCAAGCCAGACTCCACCATGCTGGGCACCAGCGCCGGAAGAATGCCAGCCACTGGAATGATGCCCTTCAATCCGCCCGGATCGAGCGTGAGAATTTCACCAGGCCTGGGGCGGTGCTCCATAAAAAATTTAGCCGTGGCGAGTTTTGGCATGGGACCGACGCCCGCTATGGCGTAGACCTTGCCGGCTTTGGTGCGGATCAAAATGGGCGCTTCGCCACCCATGCCGAAGTGAGAGAACTCCGAGACCGAGGCGGCGTACATCGCGGCCACACCGGCGTCCACTGCGTTTCCGCCATGAAAAAAGGTGCGCATGCCGGCTTCCTCGGCGTAATCGCTGCCGGAGGCCAGAGCTCCTTTGGTGCCGCGAGCGGCGTGCATGGTGGGAAGTTCAAAATCTTTGCGTTGCGCGAAGGAGGAAGAGGCGCAAAGCAGGGCGAAGAGCGCGGGAGCCAGCTTGTGCTTCATATGACTAATTAATTATAGCGTTGGGGCGGTGGTTGGGGATTGGCTATTGGGTATTGGCTATTGGCTATTGGCTATTGGAGGGGGTGGGG
>Ga0210394_10008576_pt1 | contig 10485 bp, 7 predicted proteins | sample IncBWC12MmetaG_FD_160121 | JGI IMG/M metagenome (GOLD analysis project Ga0210394, IMG submission 160121) | Forest soil microbial communities from Barre Woods Harvard Forest LTER site, Petersham, Massachusetts, United States - Inc-BW-C-12-M | ecosystem: Environmental > Terrestrial > Soil >...
ATTAGCGGCTCTTGTGTCTGGCGCGCATTGGTCAAGAGCCGTTCGAACAGCCGAGTGCTCGTTGCTGTGCCATTCTGACGTTTGGGAGCCCCTCTCTCGACTACAAATGCGCCCACCTGTTTAAGTTTTCCGCGTCCATCTCGGATCGGGAAGTGAGTGGCCGTCCAATGGACGACCTCTGGCCTCGTGGGAATATTGCTTAGGAGTTCAAAGCGGGTAAGCACCTTTCCCGAATCGAATACGGCCTCGAGCGCGGGCTCAATTTTGGACGCGGCATCGCCTACGATCCTGCGAAGACGTTCGCCTTGATGAGCTTCTGCTGGAACTCGGTGAAGCTTTGCAAGAGCTTCGTTTGCAAACCGATATCGAAACCGATCGTCGAAAACAGCGAAACCAATATTTGAATCCAGGAGGCCGTCCAGCACCTGACGCGAGAAATGGGCCAGACCTACATCCATCAAGTTCATGTTCTCTTGCCTTGCGCCAGGATCGCGTGAAGCGATATAGACTGTTTGGGCGTAATTCGTATGTACGATAACCGCGGTTTCTGAGTACGATATAGTACACACCGCTTCACGGTTGAAGCACCCCCTTATTCGCCCCAGGTGGTCAGACGTTTAACTTAATTCAACTAATAAGACAAGTAGGTGTTTCGCCTACAATTCAACTAGTCCGGTCTTGATTGCGTAGCGAACAAGGGCAGGCAGTGAATCAACTCCCAATTTCTTAAAAATTCTTGCCTTGTGAATCCTGACGGTGTTTGGGGTGAGGTTCAAGAGTGAAGCTATTTCTTTGGGCGATTTTCCTTCGGCCAAAAGCTGGAGGACCGTTCTTTGTCGCGGAGGTAACACGTTCGGAGGGACCTCACCTTTCGATTTCTGCAGCTCGCGAGCGGGCTCGACCGCCGTGATCTCTGCCAATATTTCCTGGAATCCTTTGGTCAAGCGATTAAACGCCTTCAGGTTTTGGTCGCTGTTAATGTGACGAGTATGATCATAGCCAGCAGAGCGTAAACACTGATTTACTCCTGACTGCGCCAATCGAAGCATAGATGTGAGGCGTTGATGCGTTTTCATCCGACAGTCTCGTAATAGCTGCTCCACTCTTTTTTCGTGTGTAAGCTCGACCACGACCACGCATACATTCGAGATCCGTCCCCTTTCGTCGAAGATCGGGAGGTAATCTTCAAGCCAGTAGCCAATATCCGCTCTTTTGGGCAACTTGCCTGAAAGCTCGAACCCCGTAATGGCCTTCCCGGTAAGCAGTACACGCTCTATACGCTCGCCTACAACGCTAGCTAAATTGCCGATGATCGGATCGAGCGGTTTGCCAAGATGAGCCTCGGCCGGAACGCAATTGAAGGCAGCTAGCGAGTGGTTGATTGCACAGTACCGAATTTGCCGATCAAAAACCGCCACTCCTATGGTGGACGCACCAAGCCCAGAAAGCGTCGGTTCCGGTCGATAAAGTGGATCGCTTACAAGTCCGACCCTCGACAGAGAGCGGTTTTCCTCGTCTCCGGCACGCATCCCCTACCCCCCAAGTTAAGCGATAGACCATCGCCGAATCGCGAAGTGTTATCAGGCCTGAATTCAAAAAACGGCGAGGTAGGAATCGCCGCCGGAGACGTACGGAATATACATTAACTAACGAGAAATGTGGTCAAATCTTCTTCCTCCATTCATTCGCGCCGATTTAACCCGCCATTCATCTGTCGTTCATATACGACAGGCATTGTTCAGGCCCGGTGCGAAAACGCCTTACTGTTGGAGGGGGATGTGATTCGTGTATCTTCTTTAGCTTTATTTCTAGGGGTGGTACTTGGCTGCCTTTGGCCAGCGGCGCTCATGGCGCAGCAGCAAAAGGGCACGATCTTTGGAACGGTTACCGATTCAAGTAAGTCCGTATTGCCCGGTGCGCTAATTGAGGTTCAGGGATCGGATAAGAGGGTCGTTTCCGACGCACAAGGCCAATTCAGAATCACCGATTTGGCTCCCGCCGAATATACACTCACAGTTAGTTATCTTGGCTTCGCGCCGTTTACCACAACGGTGAAGGTTGAAGGTGGGCAAGAGGCAAATGTTAGTGCCGAACTGCAAGTTGCTTCGAAGAACGATCAGATGATCGTGACGGCGGAGCGTCTGCACGGTGAGGTCGAGGCGATCAACACAGAGCGCACGGCCGATGATATCGTGCAGATTTTGCCAGCAAACGTAATTACCAGCCTGCCGAACACGAACATTGCCGACGCAGTCGGGCGGCTGCCCAGCGTGACTCTCGAACGTGATGAGGGCGAAGGTAAATATGTGCAGATTCGCGGCACCGAGCCTCGTCTGAGCAATGTGACCGTTAACGGCGTGCACTTGCCGTCCCCTGAAGCAACTGTCCGCAATATCAAGCTGGACACGCTTCCCTCAAACATTGTCGAAGACATTCAAGTCAGCAAGACTTTGACTCCCAATCAGGATGGCGATGCGATCGGCGGCTCGGTGAATTTGGTCACCAAGACTCCGATCGACAAGCCGACCTATACGCTTGGGGTGGACGGAGGCTACACACCGATCCAAAACGGCCGTGCTCTTTGGGGCGTCGACGGAACGGTAGGTAAGCGATTTGGCGTCAACAAGCAACTGGGCCTGTTGTTCGGTGGCACCTACGATCGTAACAACCGCGGCATCGATGACATGGAGCCGGGTCAGGCCATCGGAAACGTCAATGGCAAAAGTTTCGCAATGATTAACACCGAGGACTGGCGCACGTATCAATATTTTCGCACACGCTACGGCTTCAACGCCGACGTAGATTACACCGTCAAACCCGGATGGAATCTCTACCTCAAGGGATTCTATGGCGATTTTCTAGACTACGGCAGCGTGTATGTGTACACGCCCAACGCTGGAGGTCTGGTTTCAAATAGCGGCGCTCAGACCGTGTTCGACAACACGGGTAGCATGAATTATCGAGAATACATCCGGCGCCCCGATCAGGGAGCCTTCAGTATGTTAGCCGGCTCTAACCAAGCCATCTCCTCATGGGTCTTTAATTACCAGTTTGCGGTTTCGCGGGCCCACAACTATGGCGGGCAGGATTTTCCGACGACCAATTTCAACGGGCCCTCCAATGTCACGTTCGCTCTCGATGAGACCGATCCTCTTCGACCGAAGCTTTCGCCCTTGGGTGGCATAAACGTTTACGATCCCACAACCTACTCCATAGCCAATACGGAATATCCCAGCTACGCGACTTGGGAGATGGATTATCAAGGGAATGCGTCGCTCGCGAGGACCTATAGCCTTGGATCGCACGCCAGCACCTTTGAGATGGGCATCGAAGGTCGAGATGCTCACAAGGTGCAGAGCGAGAACGATCAATTTTTTAATTCTATTAACACCTATACGCTGGACCAAGTGCTCGGGCGAGCTTCGAATCCTAACTACTACAGCGGGTTCTTTCCCATCGGGTCCTTCACGGACTACACGAAAATTCAGAACCTGGTGGCCAGCCAGCTGCAAACCGGATTTGCTCCCGACCTTAATAAAGACCACATCAGGTCCGATCCGGCTAACTGGGATACACGCGAGCGCGTGTGGGCCGGTTACGTGATGGACTCGATTAAATTTGGGAAGCTGCGCTTCGTAGGCGGGCTGCGGATCGAAGCCACAGCCACCAACTTCAACGCCAAAGAGGTGACGCTAAACGCCGGTGCCTACATCAGCACGACCCCGGTTACCGGGAACGGCGGCTATATTAATTACCTGCCGAGCATCCAGGCACAATACTTAATCTCACCAAACACTACCCTGCGCCTGTCGTACGGGAGAGGTATCGCGAGGCCGAACTTTCAGGACATCGTGCCCTCGGTACAAGTTGATCCGAACGCCAGTCCTAAAAGCGTCGCGATAGGAAATCCCGCGCTGGTAGCTACCAAAGCGAACAATTACGACATTCTCATCGAGCACTACTTCCAGCGCGTGGGAATTCTGCAAGGCGGCTTTTTCTACAAGTCGCTCATGGACCCCATCTATTCGACGGCTATCTTCCTCCCTGCAACTGACCCCAACTTCCCTGGCTTTCTGCAGCAGCAATCAATCAATGGCCCAAGCGCTCACATCGCCGGCTTCGAGGCCTCATGGCAGCAGAGACTTTCCGTCCTTCCCGGAGTGCTGAGCGGCATCGGCATTTCCGCAAATTACAGCTACTCCACATCGCGAGCCAGCTTTCCGGCTGGTTTTTCGGGAGGACGAATCGATCACCCGGCATTGCAGAGACAGGCTCCTAACACCTGGAACGTGGGCCTCACTTACGACAAGGCCCGTTTCTCAGGTCGTTTTGCGGTGAGTCACAACGCCGCCAATATCTACGCCTACCAGTACGTTCATGATCCGACTAACCCCGCTGCGGACAATGACCCCATCGTCGGCATCAAAGGTCCCTTGGGCGATCAATACCTCTATGCGCATACGCAGGTTGACATCCAGGGCAGCTACCGCATGTACCGACAACTCGAATTCGTGGCCTCTGGTCTCAACCTGACCAACGAGGTCTTCGGGTTCTATACAGGCAGTCCCATCTATCCAAACCAGCGCGAGTTTTACCATCCGACGGTCACCATTGGGTTACGCTGGGTACCTGCTTTAGAAAAATAACGTTTCAAAGCAGTTCAATTCGCCGACCTCGTCTGGGCGCCCTACGTGGCGCCCAGACGCGCATAGGGAGAGGTCGGTTCGACTCTGTGATCTTCGCAATTTTTCCTCAAGCGGTTCGCAGCGATTTAACGTGTCATTCATCTGGCGTTCATCCACGAAAGGCAATGTTCCAGCCGCACGGGGCTGTGCAAACGACTTACAGTCGGAGGGGCGAAGTGATTCGTGTATCTCACCTGGCGTCATTGCTAGCAATCGCAGTTAGCTGCCTTTGGCCCGCAGTCCTTGCGGCGCAGCAGCAAAAGGGAACGATCTCCGGAACGGTGACGGACAGTTCCGGGCAAGTGCTTAAAGGCGCTCAAATCTCCCTGGCTCCGATTATCCTAAACGCCGTCTCGGACTCTCAGGGCCAATTTTCCTTAAATGATCTTGATCCTGGCAGTTATACGATCACGATTACGTACGTCGGTTTTGCCAATTTTGAAAAGAAAGTGGATCTGACTTCCGGGCAGAGAGCTACGGTGGATGCGCAACTGCAAATTGCGTCGAAAAATGACACCGTACTTGTAACGTCAGAGCGAGCTGCCGCAGAAGTCGAGGCTGTGAACGTCGGCTTGAGCTCGGAAAATCTCGTCGAGGTGCTGCCGGCCGGAGTGATCCGGAGCTTGCCAAACGCGAATATGGCCGACGCCTTGGGCCGGTTGCCGAGCGTCACGCTGGAGCGCGATGAAGGCGAAGGCAAATACGTACAGATTCGCGGAACCCAGCCGGAGCTTGCGAACACGACAGTAGACGGCGTGAATCTTCCATCGCAGGAGCCGGGTGTCCGACAGATCAAGTTTGACGGCATTCCGGCGGATATCGTGGAGGAAGTTCAAGTAAACAAGACACTGCAAGCAAATATGGACGGCGACGGCATCGGCGGGTCCGTGAACCTCGTCACCAAGACCGCAACCAATCTTCCTTCGCTGTCAATCGGCAGCATGGGTGGTTACACGCCGATCATCCATGGGCGGGGAGAAACCGAAGAGGAAGCTACGGTTGGCAAGCGCTTCGGCGCAAGCAAGCGGTTAGGGTTTTTGGTGGGCGGCCATTACGATTGGAATGGGCGGGGAATTGACGATATCGAGCCCGTCCCGGATATCGCCACGCTCGCCAACGGCTCGCAGGTGAACTGGAGGGACGGCATGGACATCCGCGAATACCAGTATTTTCGTTCGCGCTGGGGATTGGCGGGTAGCGTCGATTACCGCGTGGGGACAGACTCGGATGTTTATGTTCGCGGGCTCTATTCGGATTTCAAGAACTACGGCAACCGGTGGGCCTATACACTGACCGACAATACACCCGGCATTCAGTTGCTTAACCCCGGCAACGTCGGTTGTCCGACCAACGCCGGCGGAACGACAACGGCGCCCTGCGCAGCCCCACCCACTTTCGACGCCGAACTCCGAAATCCGGATATGAATGTGGGCAGCATCGCGGTGGGAGGCACGCACGACCTGACCTCCACAATGTTCTTGTGGAATGTTTCCGTTGGCCGGTCTACCTACGGCAACTCGCCTTTTTCGGACGCCCACTTCTTTTCCCAGCTGCCTGCGAGCCAATGCCAATACGATCCGACCAACACTGCCAACCAATATCTGCCGCGGTGGACGTCGGCCTGCTTCACGGAGGGTTACAACCCGTCAAATCTCTATTTGAACAATCTCACAAGGGATTTGGGGCCTTCGGCGCAACTCAACCTTCAAGCCGGCGCAGGGATGGCCCGCCGTTATCATTTGGGATCGCATAACTCGACGTTCGAATTTGGCGGCAAATTCCGCAACGACCACAAGTACGACGAGGCCTACGTGCTGAAGCTCACCCCGAACGCAGCAATGTTTTCGAATGGGCTTGGGCCGCTTCTTTCTCAATTTCCCAATCGCCTGAGCAATAGCAACTACTACAACGGCGGCAACTATAATCTGGGTTACAACCCGGCGTTCAACGACGTGTGGAACTACGCCAATGCAAACCCGAACCTTTTCACCACAGCCAGTACGCAAGGCGCCGACGGGCAAGACTTCGATCTCGTGGAGAAAGTCGGCGCCGGATACCTGATGAACACAGTGGATCTGTCGAGCCGCGTCACTTTAGTGACTGGCGTTCGCTTCGAAGCCACAAGCGATAACGTCCGCGATTTCGCTATCGATAAGCTCGACCCGGGCTGCAGTTCCTCTGCCCCTTGCATCAGCCCAGCAGTAAATAAGGGGTCGTATCTGGACGTTCTGCCGAGCGCATCCCTCCGCTATTCGATTACACCCAGCACGCTTGTGCGGTTGATCTATGGGCGCGGTATTTCGCGGCCCGACTACGATCAGCTCGCGCAGGCGGAGACTTGGACGGTCGCGGGGAATGGCGCCCTTAGACAGAACGTCACTTTGGGTAATCCCGGTCTCAAGGCCGAGGTGGGCGACGACGTTGATCTCTTGTTCGAGCATTACATGAATCCGTTCGGCGAGATTTCCGCCGGATATTTTTACAAATACTTGACCAGCCCCTTGGTTTTATCAAACTCGGTTGTAACGAACTACCTTCCTCCTGGAGTTCCGTCGCAGTACACCGGCGCTTGGCTGGTCACTACGCCGGTCAACGCCGGTCACGCCTGGATCCAGGGATTCGAACTGAATTACATTCAACATCTCAATTTCCTACCAAGGGCATGGGCCGGGTTGGGGATATCAGCGAATTATGGATATGCCGATTCCCGCGCCTACGGATTGGTGGGACGTTCAGACCATCCCAAACTTGAGCGCACAGCGCCAAACACATTCAACATCAGTCCGACGTACGACCGAGGTCGGGTTTCGCTTCGCGTGGGTCTGTCTTACAATGGTCCGAACATCCAATTTTATCAATTTACCGACGGACTGCCAGGCGGAGTAAACGGGCCTCTGAGCGACATCTACTTTTATGCGCATTTCCAGGTGGATGTGCAGGGCAGCATCGCATTAACTCACGGGCTCACCTTTATTGCCTCTGGACTGGATCTCAACAACAGCGTATTCGGGTTCTATCAAGGCAGCCCGCAGTACATGATTCAACGCGAGTATTATCAGCCCACAGTCGCCATTGGTTTCCGCTGGTCTCCTCGGGAGAAATAACTGAGGCTGGCGCTTAACCCTTGGGAGTTCGGGTGGCCTCAAATGTAGCTGGAGGACCCGTGCGTGCACACGCCAAACTCACCTGCATAGATTGCACCATGTTCCGGCTTGCGGCTCCGACCGCCGGAAAGTGGGAAGCGAAAGACAACTTCGAGGTTCACGCCACCTAAGCTGCTGGTGTCGCAGAACACCCCACGAGAACTGCCGTCGATCACCTTTCAGCCTCCCAGTCAGGCTGCGCCAGGGCGTAGCTTCAAGAAAACCCTGAGTTCTGTCCCGTAGAAGTAGTAATTCGCAGAAGTCTCGACTAACGGGAGAAACTGCGGCATCGCATGAGCAGGTGACCGCTCACGAGCAACGGCGATCGCGAAGGCTCACGCGCGTCCTGAGGGCACTTTTAAGACACGAGCCCAAAAACAGCGTGCTCCATCGATGCACATTCGTGAGAAGGTGCAATCACAGAGACGCGCCAGCCGAGGCTTTCCGCTCACCGCTCGCGCCTTTCGGACTAGCACCAGGGCCAACAACTTAACGAGGGCTATCATGGGGAAGGCAAAGATTCTCCTGGCGTTCGTGGCGTTGCTGCCGATTTGCGCAATCGCGCAAACCCCCAGTTCGGCGATCATGCCAAAAACCAATGGAGATATAGCCGAATTAAGCAGGAAAGCAGTCTCGGGAGACACTCGGGCTCAGCTTCAGCTCGGAATCGCGTTCGAATTCGGGCAAGGCGTAAACAAAAATATCGAAGAGGCAATGCATTGGTACCGAATAGCCGCCGACCGAGGTGATCCGGAAGCCCAGACCAACCTCGGATACTTGTACGAAATCGGCAGCACTGGCCCCGAAAACCCTGCTGAAGCCGCTAAGTGGTATCTACGAGCTGCCGTGTCTGGCTTCGCTCGGGCGCAATTCAATTTGGGAACGCTTTACCTTCGCGGCGCAGTCGTAGGGCGAAGCGATGAAGACGCCGCGCACTGGATCGGCGAGGCCGCCGACGTGGGATGTCCCACGGCGGTGGCGGCCCTTGGCTACCTGTACACATATGGCAAGGGAGTCCCGCTGGATGAGCAGAAGGCACGCGAACTCATCCAAAAATCGGAGAAGAAAAAAAATGACCCCCGCCTGTGTGTAGCGTTTCGCCAAGCTAACGATGGTCCGTTAGTACGCCGATAAAGTGCTCACGGCCCTACTTCTCAGCGTGATTTTGGCTCAGTCGTAATAGGCGGGTGCTTTTTTGAGTTTGGCATTCGCTGTGAGATCGTGCTGGATCCACAATTGGGCGCCGGTCTTCTTCAGGAAAGCTTCAATCGAAGCGCGGCTGGCGCCGGTTTGTTCGCGGTTGAAGTCCGTTTTGGGCACCCGGTGTTGCGCGCGTTCCTCAGGGTAGTGATAGAGGTCGCCAGAAAGCACGATCGGTCCCGTCTTAGGCAATTTCAAAAAGAGAACCTGGTGGCCGGGCGTGTGTCCCGGAGCGGACTTAAGGATCACCGTCCCGTCACCGAAAACGTCGTACTCATCGTCCTTGAGGATCACGGTCTTGCTCTTCTGGAGCGCGCCGAAGGTTTCCGGGGTGAGGCAGCGCGCAAACGCGGGCGGTTGAGCAAACATGGCGTCCCGTTCTTGCTGCCGCACGAGCCACGTGGCGCCGGCGAAATCGTTGGCGTTGGCAGTGTGATCCCAATGGCAATGCGAAAGCGCCAGGTAAGTAATGTCGGTCGGCATGTATCCGACTTCAGCCAATTGCGCTTTCAAGGGCCTGGTCACGGTCGCCACGGACGGGTTTACGCTGGCAGGAGCGGGCTTGGTCACACTCTTCCCCGGAGTAAGGGCGCCATCCGGTATTACACCCGTATCCCATATGAGGGTTCCCTTCGGGTGCGCGATCAGGAAGCAGGGCACGGCCATTTCGGCCGCGGCGAGTTGGCTGGGCGTGAACCCGTACACCGTCGTATCTGCAATCTTTAGTTTGCCGCAGTCAAAGATGTAGAGTCTGAGCGATGCCGGCGCGGGGGCATGATGCGTAGTTTGCGCGGCACCTTTCGCCTGGGCTGACTGCCTTACTGCGCTGCTCGCTACCAGCAGCGCGACGGCAAGAATCAAGGCAGACGCAATGCGCTTGCGAAGAAACGTCTTGTGCGGTGACATTGGATTTCTGCCTCTTGGTTCAGCTTGTGACCAGCAACCTAGTCCGCCGGTCAACCCTGAACAATCTGCACGTTGAGCCCTTCCGGATCCTTGACGTGAAAACCCGCGTCCACGTTCTCTTCGGGGCTCGCCCCGTGCAACTTCAATTCGCGCGTGACCGATTCCTTATCGAAGTGCTCCACGCCAATCGCGAAGTGGTCGACGAGGCCCGTAGGACTCTTGTGGTGAAGAGAAACCAGCGTCTTGGTGATCCCGAGGCGCACGATTTCGTTGTTTTTGTCCTCGCTCACCACAGCAAAACCGAAAAGCTTCTGGTAGAAATCAATGGAACGCTGCAAGTTGTTGACCTGAATGCTGACGTGATCGATTTTTACGCCTTTGAAACCGGAGTCTTGAAGTCCGGCGACAGCCGTTCCGCTCGCAGTCGTTAGAATCGCCAGGCCCTGGATTAATTCTCGACGCGTGAGTGTTCCTTTCTCGAAGCGTGTCACAAGATTGGAAATCATCGTTTCCATGCGGCCTCCTTTCGCCTCTCACGTTGTCTGCTTTTT
>Ga0210394_10008578_pt1 | contig 10483 bp, 9 predicted proteins | sample IncBWC12MmetaG_FD_160121 | JGI IMG/M metagenome (GOLD analysis project Ga0210394, IMG submission 160121) | Forest soil microbial communities from Barre Woods Harvard Forest LTER site, Petersham, Massachusetts, United States - Inc-BW-C-12-M | ecosystem: Environmental > Terrestrial > Soil >...
TTACCGTCATCTTTCGGTTCGCGGACGCGTTGTGGACAGCACGGAACAGGGCGCCGATGCGCACATAGACAAAATGGCCAAGAAGTATCTTGGCCAGGATAAGTATCCTTATCGCAGCCCGGGCGAAGTACGGGTTATCTATAAGATTGATCCCAAAGGCGCACACGCAATGGGCTAGCCCGCGTTCAGCGATTGTCCTGTTTAACGAGCCTTCACATCAACGACCATGCAATAGCCCACCTCATTTCGGAAGTTTCATTTCCTATGTTTTAGGGAGCCAACCATGAAGAGGTTGCTACAGAGCCTTGGAATAATCGTTGTTTGTTTGATCCTGATTCTGATCGTGCTGCGAATCACGGGGTTTGGACCTCATGCTAGGACGCCGGGACTCTGGCTCAAAGGCAATGTCGTCGCCACGCCAGTGACGGACTGGTCGTTCACAGACAAAATTCCAGTCGTCCAGCTGCAGACCGAAGCATGGTACATGCTGCCGCATTCGGTAAACATTAACTGCCTCAATTACAATAGCCAGCTTTATCTGGTCTCCGTTTATCCCGCAGGTACCGCGCATACCTGGAATGACAACGTAATCCGCGATCCGCACGTGCGCCTAAAAATCGGAGACGACATTTATGATCGCACGGTCTCGCTCGTAACGGATCCGGCCGAGCAGGAAGGCGTCCTTCAAGCCAGGCACAACAAATACCCGCAGCTAAAAGTTCCGCCGAATTCGACAATTCATGTTTTTCACGTTGTCGGATGATTAGGACTCTCGATGAAGGTAGTGGTCACCGGCGCGAATAGCGCCGTCGGTCGGGCCATCCTGAGATGCGGACCGAAAGTGGCGCTCACGCCGACGACTTTTGTGGCCGCGGTGCGTTCGGACCGTGCGGCCGAACAGATCCGGTCGCAGCTAAACAATTCCAACGATTTAGTTCGTATTTCCTATAACGACCCGGCGAGCTTGGACGCAGCATTTCAAGGCGCCGCCGCAGTCATTCACCTTCCCGGGATTCTCGTTGAACGCGCGGATTCGACTTACGAGCAGGCAAATGTTGAGTCCACCCGGAGCGTCGTTGAATCCGCGAAGCGTGCCGGAGTGCAAAAGTTGGTTTTGGTGAGTGCGACGGGAGCGGATAAAACCTCGTCCAATCGCTACTACCGCACTAAAGGGGAGGCGGAGGCATTTGTGGTCGCATCGGGACTAGCCTATAGTGTGCTGCGCGCTCCGCTTCTACTTGGTCCTGGGACGGCGGGCGCGGCTGCACTCAAGCGCAATGCGAGTCTTCGGAAGGCGAGATTGATCGGTGGCGGCCGGAATCTTCAGCAGCCTCTCTACGTCGAAGACTTGGCGCGCGCCGCAGTGATGGCGGCGACGCAAGCATCCGTTGCAAAGAATCTCACATTAGAGCTCGTCGGCCCTGTTTCGCTGCCGGAGCGGGAATTGGTCGAACGAGCAGCTCGGTCGTTGGGACACGAAGTCCGCATCGGCTCGATTCCGAAAAGTTTGCTATCTTTGGCGCTGGCCATCCGTCAACGAGTGGGCGTTCGGGGATTTTCGCCGGATGTCCTGGAGGTTATCACGGCCGATACGCGGATTGATCCCCAGCTTGCCGCAAACAAAATTGGAATTCAGCTCACCGGAATCGATGAGATGATTCAAGCGAGCTTGAGCGAAGGATGACGAGATGAACGAGAGCATTCCAGCGGCAAGCATTCCTTCCGCTGCGGCCGCCAGAAAGGCCAAGCCGTGGCAACGACTTTTGCCCTTTCTGATCACGTTGGGCTGCTTCGCCTATCTTTACAATCGGCTCAGCCATGCCGCCACAGCTGAAGGCAGCGGACTAGTCCCCTATCTTTTAAAGAGTTTTGAAAACGTGAGCTGGGGGCGCTGGCTCGCCCTGATGATTCCGTACTGCTTTCTGTATCTCTTCATCGACAGCGCGGTTGTTTGGAGCGTGATCAATTGGTTCAACACCAAAATCCGCTTCGCGGATATTTTGCCCATTCGCGCCAGCGCCTACATTCTTTCGCTGGTGAACGAGCAAGTCAGCAAGGGCGCGATCGCGCTGTATTTGAATCGCCGCGATGGCGTGCCCGGATGGGAAGTTGGCTCCAGCATGCTGTTCCTGATGTTTTGCGAATACTACAGCCTGATGCTGTGGGCGACTATCGGGGTCACGTTGCAGTGGAATACTATCCAGCCGGTCTTTCACGTAATACCGTGGATTGCCATAGGCTCGGCGGTTTTCTTCGTGTTTTTCCATCTGTTCTTCAGCGGCAGAATCGGCTCAGAGATGAAGTTGCGCGAGCGCCCGATTCTGCGGGCGTTCCGGATCGCCAAGGTTTGGCACTATGCGGCCATCATTGCGATGCGGGCGCCGCTAGTGATCGCTGGTGTGGTGGTCTATACGCTGGCGTTGAGGCTTTTTGGCGGCTCCGTAAGCTTCGGAGAAATGCTCGGATATTTGCCGGTGATCTTTTTCGGAGCTGCGATGCCCGGACCGATGCACTCCGTCGCGATTCTTTTCTGGGTGCTGCTGTTTCCCGACCGGCCTGGGCAGATGACGGCCTTTGGATTCGTCATGCACAACTTCTTTATCATTTTTAATGCCGGAGTCGGCCTACTATTTCTCCGGCGAGCGACTCGGGAGGTGTTCGGCGGTGCCTAATCTGCTGAACATCCAGCGCTGGCCCATGGATACCAGCGTGCTCAAAACCAATGCCCACACCAAAATCGTAAGCAGCGGCTGCAGGACGCGCGCGCCCAAGCGAATCAGAATGTCCACGATGGGCGGGGCGAAGTAGAGCATTCCGTTGTAACGGCCCAATTTGCTCCCGCGAAATCTGAGCTGCCGGTGAAACCAGTAAGAGTCGATGGCGTACTGAGTAAATGCCGCGGCGATGCAGACGGGCAATATCCACGGAAATGCCCCACGATATGCGCCCGCGAATATGCCGCTCACAACGAAGAAAAAATCGCTCGTGTGATCAAAGGCGCCGCTCAGGGCGCTGACGGTACCTCTGCGGCGGGCGATGGGGCCGTCGAGAAAATCCGTCGCAAGAGCCACTACCCATGCAATCAGCGCGAAAAGCGCCGAACGCTCGTCTGCTCTGGACATGAAAAAGGCAAATGGGATTACGAGAAGCAGGCGAATAGCCGTCAGGGCATTAGCCATCAACGCTCAAGCAAAAATGGTGGCGAGATCATGAAGTTGTTTTGCGGCCCATATTGTACGCGGCTTATAAGAATCGTTGGAGTTGTTTCCTGCTCGTCCAACCGGTACCGTAACCGCAATCGTCCAAGCTCATCCTTACGGGCTACATTGACACTAAAAGTGCGCAAGCATATGCTTTTTGAGTGAATTAGGTTTTAGCGGGAATCTCTACCAAAGGCGTCCCAAAATGCCGGTTCTGGCCGCTCCTTACCATGTGGATGCCGCGCTTCAAGTAGGACTGGAGAGCTGCGGTGTCACTCGCGATGATGCGCTCTCGTTAATCAACGAGGCGTCGCTGCAGGCATTGCTCACTGCGGCTGCCGCCGTACGGGACCGCTTCAAAGGCCGTTCGGTCAGCTATTCCCGTAAGGTGTTCATCCCGCTGACCCACCTTTGCCGCGATTATTGCGGCTATTGTACATTCCGCGCCGACCCGCGGCCGGGCGTTCAGCCTTATATGACGCCGGAGGAAGTGCTTGCCGTGGCCGAAGCGGGCCGCCGGGCCGGGTGCAAAGAAGCTTTGTTCAGCCTGGGCGATCAACCTGAACGAGTGTTCCAGGAAGCAAAGGATTTTCTGAAAACGCTCGGCTTCGATAGCACGCTTGAATACCTCGCGGCCATGTGCGAGTTGGTGCTGCAGAAAACCGGCTTGCTTCCTCATTCCAATCCGGGCTTGATGGGTTTGGAGGATCTTCGCCGTCTCCGTGAGACGAACGTCAGTGTGGGGCTTATGCTCGAGAGCGCGAGTCCCCGGCTTTTGCGTTTTGGAGGGCCGCACTGGAAAGCGCCTGACAAGGTTCCGTCGCTTCGCTTGCGGACGATTGAGAACGCAGGGGAATTGTCCATGGCTTTCACCACGGGTATTTTGATCGGTATCGGAGAGACTTCGGAAGAACGCGTCGACGCGCTGCTGGCGATCCGCGCCGCCCATGAGAGGCACGGTCACATTCAGGAAGTGATCATCCAGCCGTTTCGCGCTAAGCCGGATATTCGTATGGCTCAGGCCCCGGAACCTTCGAACGAAGATTTGCAGCGCACAATTGCCGTCACCCGCCTGATCCTAGGCGGCGAGATGAATATTCAGTCGCCGCCCAATCTACTCTCGGAGGATTATCCCGATCTGTTGAAGGCAGGTATCAACGACTGGGGCGGCATATCTCCGGTGACTAAAGATTTCATCAATCCTGAAGCTGCCTGGCCGCAGATATCATCGCTCGCAGCGAGAACGGCGAGCGCTGGTTTTGTGTTGCGCGAACGTCTGGCGATCTACCCGGAGTTTTCCGCGCGCAAGGAATTCGTGAACGACCGCCTCGAACCGCACGTTCGGAAGCTTCGGGGGGACGACGGCTATGCTCGGGACGGTGCCCAATGCTAAGACCAATGAATCCTGAATGGCGAGAAATTCCCTGGGATCGCGCGCTTGCGGCGGCGAGCCCGACCGTCGCCAATGCCCTGGAGAAATCACTCGCCGGCGGCGACCTGGGTTTCGAAGAGGGGATGACGCTAGCGACCGTCGAGGGAAACGATCTTTTGGCACTGGCGAAAGTCGCGGACGAGCTTCGACGACGCACGGTGGGCGATCGCATAACCTACGTGGTGAACAGGAATCTGAATTTCACGAACATCTGTATCGTGGGCTGCAGTTTTTGCGGATTCAGCCGCGGGCCGGACTCTCCCGATGCATATTTTCATTCCACAGATGCGTTGCTGGCCAAATCGCTAGAAGCGGTTGAGCGGGGCGCGACCGAGGTGTGCATCCAAGGCGGACTTCCCAAAGATCTCGACGGCTACAACTACGTGGAACTTCTCAGGGCCATCAAGGGGCGACTGCCTGAACTTCACGTGCATGCCTATTCGCCCATGGAAATAACCTACGGAATCGAAAAGACGCGCATGCCGCTGCCTGAGTATCTGCTGATGTTGAAGCAAGCCGGCTTGAACAGCATTCCTGGAACGGCCGCGGAAATTCTGGACGATAGCGTGCGCAGATCCTTAAGTCCGAATAAATTGAAAGTACGGCAATGGATTGAAGTGATTCGAACTGCGCACAGTCTCGGCATTCCGTCGACCTCTACCATGATGTATGGCCACACGGAGAGGCCAGAACATTGGGTAAGGCATCTGCTTTTGCTGCGTGAAATTCAGAAGGAAACCCGCGGATTCACGGAATTTGTTCCCTTGGGATTCATCCATTCTCAAACCAAGCTCTTCCAGATTGGCGGCGCGCGCGCAGGACACTCGCCGGACGAGGATCTAATCGTTCATGCGCTTGCCCGCGTGCTTCTGCACGGCTACATCCCCAACATCCAAGTCTCCTGGGTCAAGCTCGGATACGAGCAATCTTTGGCTTGCCTGGAAGCCGGGGCCAATGATTTCGGGGGCACGTTAATGGAAGAGAGCATTTCGAAGGCGGCAGGAGCGAATTTCGGTGAGTATGTTTCCCCCGGGGAGTTTCGAGCCCTCATTCGGACCATAGGGCGTATTCCTGCCGAGCGTTCTACGACTTATAAAATCCGCAAAACCTTCGAGCTTCCGGATGCCGAAGAAATCATGCCATCCTCTCGAATGCCAATGCTAGGCGCCACGACGGGCCACGCGCCAGTCAGCACGACCGGCTACTGATTTTCAGCGTAAATCGCTTCTGGGCTGTGTCAGGCCTCAGTCTGGGACATGTTCGTCATTCGAGACGACGTGGAAAATATTGATGTAGGAACCAGGCTTGATGATCTGCTGCGGATATTTCTTTCTCTTGTTCTGGATTACACCTGCTCTCTCGTCAGGATCAGTGAGGTACACCAACGTCCGATCGTATAAGTTATCTCCAATCTTTATTCGGACGTGAGGATCGCGCGCAACGTTTTCATTCCAGCGCCGCCCATGCGGATACGGCGGCAAGCCCGGCGCATAAACAGATGTCAGATAAAGCTGACCGTTATAAGAGACCAGATACGTCCCAATCGAGTGCGGAAACCCAAATAAGTCTCTCGTCTGCAGTTTGGCATTTTGATACTGGTCGGTGAAAGACCAATCCGTGACGGGAGTGGTCACGAGATTCCCTCTAAGCCATAAACCGGGCACTCTGCACGCCAAAGAGGCACCGGGGTCCGGACATGCGCCGGGTTCGAAGCCCGTGAAACGCAGGATCACCAGCAACAGGACCACACAAACCACTATCCCGCTAGCAATCTTCAGTAGAGTTTTCATGTTTTACTCCGGTATGCAGGCTGAAAACGTTACAGCCGAAGTTGAGGCGCCCACTTGATTGATTGGGACGGTCCAATACTACCACCGGATTCAGCTTATCGGATTCTTGGAGAGGTTTGGGGAAAGCGGCCGCCTGACATATTCAAGGTTTGCAAGCGGGAAAACAGTAGGCGTAAGATGCCTCACAGACTGGTGACCTGAAACAACTTCATACTCGAACGATGGCGAAACGCTACGGTTGCCTCAATGCTTTAGTTGTCTGCGGAATCCTATTGGCGGCGTGTTCTGCCATTGCTCAGAGTGGGGAAACGTTCAAGGCTCGACTCTCGACGGTCCCTGTGGACGCGACGATGCTGCCCACGGTCACCGGTTCAGGCTCGTTAAAAGCTGTTTTGGCAGGCACTAAGCTTACGATCTCGGGGGCCTTCGAGGGATTGCGCTCGCCTGCCATTCACGCGAGCATTCATATCGGACCACAAAGAGGCATTCGGGGACCAGCAGTTCACGATCTCAACGTCACTACAGAGAAAGCGGGTGCCGTCAGCGGGTCAGTCGATCTGACGGCTTCGGAAGTCGAGGATCTCAAGAACGGTCGCCTATACGTGCAGATTGATTCTGAGCGGGCGCCCGAAGGGAACTTGTGGGGATGGGTATTGCACTGAGGTGCTGACATGACTACGACGAGAGCACGCCTTTTTGTCACAGCGTTTGCGACGATAGCACTTGGCGCTATGAGCGCCCGCGCACAGCAAGCGGCACGACCGGATTCCTTTACCGTCGAGCAGGCCACCGCCGGCCGGGCCAACTACATGGCCATGTGCGCCCCGTGTCACATGCCCGATCTCAAGGGCAGCAACGAGGCGCTTCCACTGTCTGGACTGGGGTTCACAAGCGTGTGGCGTAGCCGCACTACGCGGGATTTGTTCGAGCGGATTTCCACCAGCATGCCGCCGGGCAAGGCAGGCTTGATCCCGGAGCAGGACGTCCTTAGCCTTGTTGCCTTCATCCTTCAGTCTAACGGCGCGCGTCCCGGTACGAAACCGTTGACGGCAACCGCCGCGATACCAATCGGCGAACTCGCCAGCGGTGAAGCACCTGCGGCGGCGCAGCAGGAAGCATCCGATGAAACACCGGCGCCGACAGCTCGCGCAGCCAGAGCGGCGGGTCCTCCTGCAGGTATCACGGTCAGCGGTGAAGTGAAGGACTACGTTCCCGTCACCGACGAAATGCTCCATCGCCCCGATCCCAATGACTGGCTGATGATCCGGGGGAACTACCAGGCGTGGAACCACACATCCTTGACGCAAGTCACACGCGATAACGTGCGGGACCTCCGCCTTGTCTGGGTGTGGTCGATGCATGACGGCACTGCGGCCAATGAGCCGTCGCCTTTGGTGCATAGCGGAATTATCTATCTGCCGAATATAGACAACATTGTTCAGGCGCTCGATGCCCGAACCGGCGATTTGGTTTGGGAAACTCGCGTCAGGCCCGGTGGGTCGCAGGGCGGCGGCACCGGCGCCATGCGGAATCTCGCCATTTATCAGGACAAGGTCTTTGTCGCCAGCACTGATGCGCATTTGATCGCGCTGAATGCGCGGACTGGCGACACGGTTTGGGATGCGGTCATCGCCGATACCACGAAAGGCTACGGGAACTCGAGTGGCCCGGTTGTGATCAATGGCAAGATTTTGCAGGGGCTCGGTGGCTGCGACCGCTATAAGGCCAAAGATAGCGAGCAAGGCTGCTTTATCACGGCGTTTGATCCTGCGAACGGAAAAGTGCTCTGGCGCTTCAACACCGAAGCACGGTCCGGCGAGCAGGGCGGCGATACTTGGGGCAATGTTCCGAACATGCTTCGAGCCGGCGCCGAAACCTGGATCACCGGAAGCTACGATCCGGAATTGGACCTCACGTACTGGGGCGTCGCGCAGGCCAAGCCGTGGGTTCAGGCGAGCCGAGGAACCGGGGCCGCGGCAGCGCTTTACTCGAGCGCGACTCTGGCGTTGCGTCCCAAGGATGGAACTGTAGCCTGGTATTTCCAACACGTTCCCGGCGAGTCGCTGGACCTTGACGAAGTTTACGAGCGTGTATTGGTTGATATCGGCGATCGAAAAGTCGCGTTCACGATTGGCAAGGCTGGCATTCTTTGGAAGCTCGATCGGAAAACCGGCGAGTTCCTCGACGCGAAGGAAACGGTCTTCCAGAACGTCTTTACCTGGCTTGATCGAAAAAAGGGACTGCTTGCCTATCGGCCGGACATTATTGCCTCCAAGACCGGCCAGTGGATCCCTTCCTGTCCTAGCACGGAGGGTGGCCACAACTGGCAGGCCATGACCTACGACCCGGGAAGCAAAGTGCTGATTATTCCCTTAAGCCAGAGCTGCATGGAAATGTCTGGACGCAAGGTCGAGTTTGTCGAAGGCTCCGGCGGCACGTCAGGCGACCGGCGATTTTATGAGATGCCCGGATCTGACGGCAATGTTGGCAAAGTCGCCGCATTCGACGTGAAAACGATGAAAGAAGTCTGGACGCATAATCAAAGGCCCGCTTTCTTGACCTCGGTATTGTCAACCAGCAGCGGACTGGCGTTTGTTGGTGATCTGGACCGGTACTTTCGAGCCTTGGACGTGAACACCGGGGAAGTGCTCTGGCAGGCTCGGCTCGGCACGTCGGTACAAGGCTTTCCCGTATCGTTCAGCGTGGGCGGGAAACAATACATCGCCGTCACCACAGGCCTTGGCGGCGGCAGTCCGCGCAACGTTCCCCGCATGATAGAACCGGATGTGCACCATCCTCAAAGTGGCAATGCGCTCTATGTCTTCGCCCTGCCGGATAAAAACACAGGCAAAACGTCTACAATCTCGCGCAATTTGGCTAATCACTAGGAAATCAGAAATTGACATCTCCGGCGCCGGAAAATAGACTCCGCGCCATCGATCTTCCGATTTGATCTGACGAAAGAGGTACCGCGATGCGGATTTGGAAGGGAACTGCGGGAACATCCGTAATAGTTGGCATTTTTGCCCTGATTACGGGCTTAGGACTGCCAGCGAATGCGCAAACGGAGGCGTCATCGACGAAAGCCTCCTCAAAAGATGTGCCCGTACCGATCTACAAAGTCGATCCCTTCTGGCCGAAGCCGCTGCCGCACAAGTGGATCCTTGAAGGCATTCCGGTCATGGTCACCGACAAAGACGATCATATTTGGGTGGTGAGCCGCCCGCGAGACGCCAATCCAGACGAAATAGGGGCAGCGTCGACGCCTCCTCGTACCGATTGCTGCGTTCCAGCGCCGGCGGTTTTGGAGTTTGACACCGACGGCAACCTATTGAAAGCCTGGGGCGGACCGGGTTACGTTCCGGGCTGGCCAGCTGAGGGAATTGCGAGACCTGGCGCCGGCGCTGAGCATGCCATTGTGGTGGACAGGCAGGGCAACGTGTGGATGGGAGGAAACGCTCGATACGACGGTATTCAGAAATTTACCAACGATGGGAAGTTCTTGTGGGACTTTGGGCATCGGCATCCCAAAGAACCGGAGGGACAAAACACCGGCCCGGTGCCCGAAAATAATCAGGACACCGATCACATTGTGATGCCTGTGGAACTATTCGATCTAGACGAGGACGCTCACGAGATGTACGTCGTCGACCAAAAACGCGTGGTGGTCTACGACATGGACACCGGCGCGTTCAAACGCGGCTGGGGCGGCCACGGCATGCCTCTGAGCGAAATCAGCAATGATCGGGTGCCACCCTACGATTGGAAATCGGGGGCGACGCCTCCGGACCTGAAGACTTTCGTGCCCGCGCTTCACTGCGTGCACATCGCGCCCGATGGGCTTGTGTATGTGTGCGAACGGGGCAGCGACCGGATTCAGGTGTTCACGAAGCAAGGGAAATTTGTGAGCAGCTTTTTCGTGCATCCGACCACGCCCTCGCGCGCAATGGAATGCGGCGGCCCCGGCTCGACGGTCTACGGGATGTGCGGAACAACTTACAATCTGACCTTTTCACATGATCCTGATGGGAAGTATGTGCTGATTGCCGATGGCACCAACG
>Ga0210394_10008579_pt1 | contig 10482 bp, 8 predicted proteins | sample IncBWC12MmetaG_FD_160121 | JGI IMG/M metagenome (GOLD analysis project Ga0210394, IMG submission 160121) | Forest soil microbial communities from Barre Woods Harvard Forest LTER site, Petersham, Massachusetts, United States - Inc-BW-C-12-M | ecosystem: Environmental > Terrestrial > Soil >...
CGGGTAGTTCCTTGCAAATGCCGGGAAGGCGTCTATGGTCGTGCACTGCTGAGCCCGGTTGATGGATAAATCGAACGTCTTCGGCAGCAGCTTGGTTTCCACCAGGGGGTGCTGCTGTTTGAGCAGCAGCATCTGCGCAAGAACGCTCCCGCTGATATTGTCCACGCCCGCGCGCTCGCACAGCACAGGGTGAAATCCCTTGCCACGCCAGGCGGATGCCTTGAAGGCATCTTCGAACAGGCGCGACGGCGGCGCAGCCCGCAGCCGGGTGCCCTCGTAAACCCTGTCTGCGCTGGCCCCCCTGGCAATGCCTTCCCAAGCGGTCAGCTTGAGCTGGCACGGTGCGTCGTAGCAACCGTGACAGACCACGCAGCGTGACTGCAGGATTCGCTCAACATCGCGATATCGCACGTCGTGGGCACCAGGCGGCCGCGGCGTGTCGTGGCGTGCGGGTTCGGATTCGACATGCGGGGTCTCCGATTGCTGTGCGGGAAGCGAACTGCCAGCGCTGAGCAAGATCACGAACACCGTCAGGATGCGGTGATGGGGCGGCTTCTTCATGAGGTATCGTTGGTGCTGAAATTTCGAGTTCACTCGTCGCCGTGGGCCGGCGCCAGCCTGGAAGACGCTACGCGCAGTTTTTCTCCCGGGCAACCGCCCGCCCTACAATCTCCCCACAACAGAGCGCGATATCGAGCCGGATTCGGGTGGAATCGAACGACCCATGACGCTGGACCCCTCGGTCACACCGGGACCCTGGCAGCAAGCGGTCATCGAGCGGATCGTGCCGAGGACACCCCGCGTCATCAGCGTTTTCCTGCGAACCCCGCTGGAGTCGCACGTGGCGGGTCAGCACGTCGACGTCCGCCTCACGGCATCCGACGGCTATCAGCCGCAACGCAGCTACTCGATCGCTTCGGCTCCCGGGACCGAGGGCATCGAGCTGGCGGTCGAGCGATTGGAGGACGGCGAAGTCTCGTCGTTCTTTCATGAGGTCGCGCAGCCCGGAGACACGATCGAGCTTCGCGGTCCGATCGGCGGCCACTTCGTTTGGCGCGCCGATGACGGTGGCCCGATTCTGCTGATCGCCGGCGGCTCCGGCGTCGTGCCGCTGATGGCGATCGTACGTGACTGGTCGGTTGCGGAACCGAAGACCCCCGTGCTGCTCGTCTACTCGGCCCGCATCTGGGAGGAGTTGATCTTCCGCGACGAGTTGCTGAACATCCAGGCGCGCGAGTCGGGCTTCGCTCTCATCGTGACGACCACGCGCGGCCCGCGGCACCGCCCCGAAGACTTCGACCGGCGCCTGGACCGATCGCTGCTGCGCGAGATATTGGCGCGCTGGGGGCATTCACCACGCAACGTCTACGTGTGCGGCTCCAATGACTTCGTCGAAGCCGTCACAAGCGGTCTGGTTCTGGAGGCCGTGCCCCCGGCAACCATCCGCACGGAGCGCTTCAGCGGTACGGGTGCCCGCTAATGTGGGTGCCGATGATGCAGGTCCGGGGTGTGCGGGTGAGTATGGACCAGAGTCGTATGGAGGTGCGGGTGGACGTGCGGTTCGCGTCCATCCCAGTCAAAATCGTGCGAATGCTGATGGTGTTCGTCGTGCGAATGGGCGTGCGTATGCTGCTGCGGCTCGTGCACATGTCGATGTCCGTGACGTTCGGTGACGTGCAGCCAGACGCCCGCGGCCATCAGAAGCCCGGCGGCGATCAGCTGGAAGGTGATGGAGTCACCCTGCATCAGTACCGCAAGGGCGGCACCAAAAAACGGAGCTACCGAGAAATAGGCTCCGGCGCGAGCCGTTCCGAGATCGCGCAGTGCACGCACGAACAAAGCCAGGCTGACACCGTAGCCGAGGAATCCGACCAACAGGGCGATGCCCAGCACGCCAATCGGTGGCAGTTTCTGGCCAAGCAGCAAGCCCAGGCCGAGATTGACGCCGCCGGCAACGAGTCCCTTTAAACCGGCCATCAACACGGCATCGCCCGCGGATACCCTGCGTGTCAGGTTGTTGTCGATGGCCCAGCACAGGCACGCGAGGCCTATCAAAGCCATGCCCGGCGAAGCACCGCCGTGGCCGCCTGGAGTCCACGCCAGCACCAGGCCCCCGGCCACAATGCAAAACATCCCTGACATCACGCGCCGGTCGAAATTTTCGTGGAACAGAAACCAAGCCAGCAGCGCAGTGAAAGCGGCTTCCAGATTCAGCAGAAGCGACGCTGTCGATGCCGCAGTGGTCACCAATCCGTAGGTCAGCGCCACCGGGGCCACCACCCCACCCAGGAAGATGGCACCCGCAAGCCATTTCCAGTCGCCCTGTCGCGGCAGGCTCAGTGAAGACTCCCGTGACGTCCACCCACGACGGGCCGCCAGAAGCAGCGACAGTCCCAGACCCGACCCGGTGTAGAGCAGACCGGCCAGCAACAGCGGAGACACAGTGCCTACGAGAACTTTGGCCAGCGGCGTGCTGACGCCAAACAGCGCCGCCGAGCCAAGGGCGACCATCACTCCTCTTTGCACCGTGTCTCCCTGCGCCGTGCGCGGCGCCGTGACCACGACACCTGGCTGTCGGGTTAGTTCCGAACTGCCACGTATTCTCCTGCAAACTGCAAATGAATCGAATCGGCGTCGATTTGCGCTTGACATCCAAAACTCGCGCGGTAGAAAATCGGCGCACTGCAACAGCGGAGCATTCCATGGACCCTTGCCCTAGTACCTGTTCGCCCCTGGCGAACTGATCAGCGAGTACTTCGGCAGCGTCCATCTCTGTCCCGTCTCGCTGGTCACAGCGGGACGGTGCGATTCAAGCAGTTGTGCAGGGTGTCGGTCACGACACCATCTGACGCACCTCCCGGCAAGTCGCGCAACTCGCGTCGCACGTGCGGCAGCGGCCTGACCTGAACACGGTGGTGCCACCGTTTTCAGGCCAAGCATCGCTTCGGCAACTCGTCGCGCCTGCGCACCCCCAATGCGCCGCCCACGCCCGTGGGCGTCACAGGCTGAACGAGGTGTGATCATGACGATGAAGCTTTTCCAGTCCGCCGCAGCGACGCTGCGACGCGCCGAGTCTTTCGCCAGGATCGTAGTGGGCGGGCGCCGCGCCGCTTTTCAAACCCAGACCCTTGAGCACGCCGCCGCCGACGACGCAGCGGCCGTGCTCGACACGGCGCACATCGGCGACATCCGGGGCGCCCTCGGCACGATCCGGCACGGCGACACACGGCCGCGCGAAGGCTTTGGTCAACGCTGGCGAACGCTGCTGGCGATCCTCGGCCCTGGCCTGATCGTGATGGTCGGCGACAACGATGCCGGCGCCTTTGGCACTTACACGCAGGCCGCACAGAACTACGGCACTTCACTGCTCTGGACCCTGCTGCTCCTGGTTCCGGTGCTTTACGTCAATCAAGAGATGGTGCTGCGCCTGGGTGCCGTCACGGGCGTGGGACATGCACGATTGATCTTCGAGCGCTTCGGCAAGTTCTGGGGCGCGTTCAGCGTCATCGACCTGTTCCTGCTCAACGCGCTGACCATCGTCACCGAGTTCATCGGCATCAGCCTGGGCCTGGATTACCTCGGAGTCTCGAAGTTCTGGGGCGTGAGCCTTTCGGCGCTGATCATCATCGGCGCCGCCAGCACCGGGGACTTTCGCCGCTTCGAGCGTTTCTCTCTCGTCCTGGTGTTCGGCAGCCTGTTGCTGGTGCCGGTGTTCCTGATGGTCCACCCGCCGCTGGGCCAGGTCGCCCGTGACCTTCTGGTTCCACAGCTGCCGCGCGACGCCAAGCTGAACGAGGTCATGTTGCTGATCATCGCGATCGTCGGCACGACGATCGCACCCTGGCAACTGTTCTTCCAGCAAAGCTACGTGATCGACAAGCGCATCACGCCGCGCTTCATCCGGTACGAGCGGCTCGATTTATGGCTGGGCATCGCGATGGTGATCGTCGGCGCCGTGGCGATCATGGCGTTCACCTCGGCGACCTTTGCCGGCCGCCCGGAGTTCGGCAATTTCAGCGATGCGGCGGCCGTGGCCACCGGCATCGAGAAGTACTTCGGTCGTCTGCCGGGTATGTTGTTCGCCGTTGCGCTGATCGATGCGTCGATCATCGGGGCCTCGGCCGTGTCGCTGTCCACCGCCTATGCGATCGGCGACGTGCTGACCGCGCGCCACTCGCTGCATCGCAAGCCGGGCGATGCCAAGGCGTTCTACGCCGTCTACGCCGGACTGATCGTTATCGGAGCGGCACTCGTGCTGACTCCGGGCACACCTTTGGGCCTGCTGACCAACCTGGTACAGACTCTGGCGGGCGTGCTGCTGCCCAGTGCGACGGTGTTCCTGCTGCTGCTGTCCAACGACCGCGCGGTCCTCGGCCCCTGGGTGAATTCTCGTCGCCTGAACGCCTTCACCGCGGCCGTGATTGCGGCGCTGGTGATGCTGTCGGTGATCCTGACCGCGTCCGTGCTGTTCCCCAGCATCACGCAGGCTCAGATCCTGGGCGTGCTGATTGGCGGCTGCGTCCTGGCGGCTGCCGTGGCTGCGGGCGTGAAGGCCTGGGAGCGCGACAGCCGCGTGCCGCCTCCCGAGCAGGTGCGGCACGACGACCCGTCGCGCACCCGATGGCGCATGCCGCCGCTCGATTCGCTGCCGCCGGCACGCCTGACCGTGCTGAACCGGATCTGGCTGATCGTACTGCGCGGATATCTCGCGGTCGCGGCCGGACTCCTGATCGCCAAGCTGATCCAGCTCGCGGTCGCGCCGGCGCACGGCGCCTGACTCACAACCCGATCGGATGGAGAATGCCGGGGCGGGCTGCGCCCCGGCAGGGACGAGATCATGGCCAAAAAATTCCGGATCCTGCTGTCCGTGGCGAACTGCGGCTTCTGCCTCTGGCTCGACTACGCGGCGGCCGCCAACGCGGCCGATGCCGACACCTCTGCGGAGGCGGCGGGAGGCCCGGCCGCCACCATCCCCGCACCCGCTCAAGAGGCGCCACCCGAGTCGTGGAGCGTGCATGGGCAGGCCACCTATGTAACCCAGTTCCACCCGGCGTACGCCTCGCCATACGAGGGGCCGAACAGTTTGAGTGGAGCTAACAACGCCAGAGAGACGGTCGATCTGACCCTTTTCGCCGGCTTCAAGCTCTGGTCCGGCGCGCAGGGCTGGTTGAATCCGGAGATCGATCAGGGCTTCGGCTTGAACAACACCCTGGGCGTTGCCGGTTTCCCCAGCGGGGAAGCGTACAAGTTCGGCGATTCACACCCGTATTTCCGGTTTCCACGTTGGTTCGTCCGGCAGAGGATCGGGCAAGGGGACGACTCGCAAACGGTGGCGCCTGGCGCCAATCAGCTTGGCGGAGCGCAGAGCGCGGAAGGCATCACGCTGACGCTGGGCAAGTTTTCGGTGGTCGACATCTTCGACACCAATCGTTATGCCCATGATCCGCGCGCTGACTTTCTGAACTGGTCGATCATCGAGGCGGGAGCATTCGACTATGCCGCCGACGCGTGGGGCTTTACGTACGGCTCTGCGGTTGAATGGACGCGTTCGTGGTGGACCCTGCGAGGGGGCGTGTTTGATCTGTCTCGGATTCCGAACGGCCAGCAGCTCGAGCGCGGCTTCGGCCAGTTCGCGCTGGTCGGAGAATTCGAGGAGCGGCACGAGCTGGGCGGGCACCCGGGCAAGTTGAAGGTGCTGGGGTTTGTCAATCGCGGCCGGATGGGAAGCTACGATGACGCGGTGAGCCTGGCTCGGCTGTCGGGCACGACCCCGGATGTCGGGCTGGTTCGACGCTACGCCTCGCGACCTGGAATGGCGTTGAACTTCGAGCAGGAATTGAGGCACGATCTGGGTGTATTTGCCCGCGCCAGCGCGAACGATGGCAGCAAAGAAGCGTTCGAGTTCACCGACGTCAACCGCTCTGTGTCCGCCGGTATGTCGCTGCGTGGCGAGCGCTGGAACCGCGCCGACGATACGTTCGGATTGGCTGCAGCCCTGAACGGAATCTCGACGGCCGCGCGCCGCTACTTCGACGCGGGTGGCTTGGGCGTTCTGGTTGGAGATGGGCAGCTGCCGAATTACGGCGCGGAAAAAATCGCGGAAACGTACTACTGCGCACACTTGGGCGAGCACGCGGCGGTGATGGCGGATTACCAGTTCGTTGTCAACCCGGCTTACAACCGTGATCGCGGGCCGGTGAGCCTATTTGGGCTGCGCCTGCACGCCGAGTTCTGAAGTCAAAGTGGGATCAGACGGCCGAATCGAGCCAGGTCTCGAACAGTCGCTTGACGTCGATGGAGTGACTGCAGTGGCGCAGCTTTTCACGGAAGCGCCGGTCGGAAAGCATCCCCGTTGCCTCGGCCAGGATTCTGAGATGTTCGTCGGCCGCTTTCTTCGGGACCAGCAGGACAAGTACGTCGGCCACGGGCTGGCCGTCCGGGGAATCGAATGGAATCGGCGATTTCGGGCGGACATACGCGACGAGTATTCGGTCGAGGTCCTTGATGCGGGCGTGGGGAATGGCGACGCCTTGACCCAGGCCGGTTGATCCGATTTGTTCCCGGTGCTTCAGGCTGGGCGCCACGGAATCATGCGGCATCGCGTGCGTCCGCTCCATATGCCGGCCGATTTCTTCGAGGAGCTGGCTTTTGCTTGAAACGTCGATGTCGACCAGTATGTCTTCGAGCAAAAGGAGGTCAGCGAGGCTTTGCTCTGGCGGTGGAGGATCGACGCGGTCCACGAGCAACTCCGTGCCGTACTTCGACACCCTGATGCTAGAGAAAATTACGTTGCGTTGTTCGAAAAATGTGATGGGTAAGCGAAAAAAAACCCAAAAGACTCAGAACCGCGTGGCCCGCACCGCGCTGCACAAACCAGGTGCAGCGCGCCCCTTGACGACCCGATCGAACCAGGCGGTGATTCGGACGCGCGCATCGAGTAGCCAAGAGCGTATTCGCTGATCAGCTCCCTTGCCGGCGCCCGCTATGCACCGGCATCCAGCGCAATCGACCTCAGCTCTCCGGTCATCGTCCGATCCCCGAGCGTCAGATAGACCTCACCGCCGCTGAACGACAAAGCGAATTTCATCCGTCGCTGCAGCCGGGATGTCCATTCGGCCAGCAGGCCACGGTCGACCTCGATCAGCGTCAGCGACTCGGACCGGTGGATGCGTTCGCCGGACAGGGCCCTGCGCAACTGGTCGGCGGGCTTGTGCGTGTACACGGCCACGCGCGGCGCCGCTTTGCTGGCCCGATGCACGCGGGCGGCGTCCGGCACACCGATGTCGATCCAGGCGACCAGCGCTCCGGTTGCGTCACGGACATGGATGGCCGGTTCGTCCGGCGTCGAAAGCCCTGCGGAAAAGCCGATACCTGGCGCATGCTCGCGGCAGTAGGCCAACACGCGGGTGGCCAGGAAGTCCGGCGCTTCCGATGGGTGGCAGGCGACCCGCAGGTTCAGACTCTCGTAGACGTGGCGGTCGGCATCGGCCAGGTCGATTTCGAAGGTGTAAATCGTTGCGTTCAGCGCCATGGCCGCATGATGCCCCAGCGCGGCCGCGTGGCCCACAGGTCGGTACTGGGATAATCAAGGCGCTTCAAAGCCGAGCTCTCGATGACGGCCAGGTATGACCCGATATGACGTGATCGTCGCCGGCCTCGGCGCGATGGGCTCCGCGACGGTGGCGCACGTTGCGGCGCGCGGTCGACGTGTGCTGGGGCTGGAGCGCTGGACGCCCGGCCATGCGTGGGGCTCCTCCCATGGCGACAGCCGGATCATTCGTGAGATGTACTCCGAGCACCCGATGTACGTCCCCCTGGTCCAGCGGGCTTACGCCCTCTGGCGCGAGCTGGAGCAGCGCAGCGGGCGCACGTTGTTGCACGTGACCGGCGGCCTGATGGTCGGTCCGGAGGATGGGCGACTGGTCGCCGGTACGCTGCACAGCGCGCGCGAACACGGTCTGCCGCACGAGGTGCTCGACCAGCGCGACGTCTCGGCGCGCTTCCCCGCCTTCACGCTGCCGCCCGGATGCGTGGGGGTTTTCGACCCGCACGCGGGGCGCCTCGACCCCGAGGGCGGCAATGCCGCCCATCTCGAGCTGGCCAGGAGCCACGGCGCCGAGCTGCGGTTCGAGGAGCCGGTCCTGTCGTGGCAAGCCCAGGGCGATGGCGTGCGGGTGACGACACCCAGGGCCGCCTATGTTGGCGACCGGCTTTGCTTGAGCGTGGGCGCCTACGTGAGCACGCTCGTACCGCTGCTGGGCCGCATCGTGTCGATCGAGCGTCAGGTGCTCTTCTGGCTCGACCCCGATCCGCAGGACGCGCGCTGGGATGCGCCGGCCTGTCCGATCTGGGCCTTCGAGTACGCCGCGGGCCGACTCTGCTACGGCTTCCCGCGCCTGCCGCGCGGCGTCAAGGCAAGTCTGATGCACGGTGGAGAACTGGCAGCAGACGGCGCGTCGGTCCGGGACGACGTTCGCGCCGACGAAGTGGAGGCCTTGCGTCAGGCTGCCGCTGCGCTGGTTCCGGCCTTTCGCACGGCCGCGGTGCGCGAGGCTGCGGTGTGCCGCTTCACCAACACCCCCGATTTCGACTTCCTGGTGGACGCACACCCGCAGCATCCTCAGGTCCTGCTGTCGAGCGCGTGTTCGGGCCACGGCTACAAATTCGCCACCGCGATCGGTGAAGCGCAGGCCGACCTGCTGCTGGGCGTGCCCCCCCGGTTTGACCTGACGCCTTTCCGGTTGCAACGTTTCTCGCGATGATTATTCAGGTTCGCCGCTGCGAGCGAGCCACGGTCACGAACCGGTAGACTTGTTCGGTCGATCGCGCGGACGGCGAAGGGAAGCAAAAATGGGGAGCGAATCAGAGCAACCGCGTGACCAAGGAGAGGGGACCGACAAGGATCTGGACCTGAAGGCCGTGCGTGAGGTCGAAACCGCCGTGTCGCGGCTGGTGCAGCGGTTCGCGCAGCGCGACCCGAAAGTCTCCGCGGCGCTGCAGCACGAGGTTCATATGCTGCGTGATCTGCTGGAGGGCAAGACGCAATCAGCTGGCGGCCTGCGCGGCAGCTTGCATCGGCTGCGCGAGCTCTACAACTCGATCCTGATCAGCGGACTGTACGAAGAGGCCAAGGACGCCAGCCTGCTGATCCTGCTGAACCGGCTGCTGGGCGTTTGAGGCGGCTGGCTGCGGCGTGCGCGGCAGCAGCGCCGCCGATTCATTTCCCGGCAGCCGCTTGGCGCTGCTCGACCAGCTTGTGCACCACCGCGGACAGCCTTTGGTTCATGGCCTCGTCCGGGCTTGCGGCGGTCGCATGCCACCGGGCCAGCAACTCCTCAGCCTGTGGCCGTTGCGGTGCCTGGCCACCGCGGAAGCGGTTCTGCAGCCGCTCCAGCTGGCGGCGGCGGCGCGCCGCAGCGAAGTGCTCCGGTGTCGGCAGGTCCAGCGCGATCTCCAGGTCGATCAGCAGCAATTCGCGCTCATTGCGGCCCGCCGCGAGCGCCTCGGGATCGGCGTCATCGACCGGCTGCGCCTGCTGCGCCAGAGCCTCCAGACGGGCGCGATACGCATCCCTTTGCAGCGTCTCGACGCGGCGCTGCAAGCGTTGCTGCAATTCGCGCGCGCGCGGCTCGAGGCTGTCGGCCGAGACGCCGGCAGCGGCCTTCGCGCCGTCCCACTCGGCGCGAAACTGCGCCAGCGCGCGCTTGATCTGGCCCGCGTCGGTGGCCTGCAACATCGACGCCAGCGCGTCCAGCAGCGCCACGCGCGTCTGTGCCTGTTTTTCCCGCTGCGCGACCTGTTCGGCGCGCTCGGCATCGCGTCGGGCGAACACCGCATCGCAGGCGCCGCGGAAGCGCCGCCACAGCTTCTGCTCCTCGCCGCGCGCCAACCGCAGCGTGCTTGCCTCGTTGCGCCAGCGCTCCTGCAATGACTTGGCGTCGGTCATCGCGCCGCGCAGGTCCGGCATTTCGCGCAGCGCCTCGGCGGCGGCAATCAACTGCTCACGGCGCTGAATTTCGCCACTGCGCGCTTCGGCGAGGCGCTGGTCGATCTGGCCGAGCAACGCGTCGAGGCGCTTTCGCAGTACGCGCTCATCCCGAAAGCCCGAAAGTGGCGTGGCGCGCCACTGGCTCAGCATCTGCTCGCGTCTTGCCTTGATCGCCGCGGTGTCGGGGTGTTCCCAGTCGATGGCGGATACGAAAGCCTCCCATTCGGCGCAAAGCGCCTCCTTGTCGGAGCGCGCCTGCGCGCGCCGGGCGGCCTCTTCGGCGCGCTGCATGGCCACGGGCTGGTACGCCTTGGTCAGCGCCGCGTCGAAGCGTTCCCATTCGCCATGGGCCGGGCCGGCCTGGTCGTTCAGCCGCTTCCACTCCTGCCGCAGCGCGGGCACCGCGCTGGCCAGATAATCCACGTCGCGGCTTGCCGTGAGAAGCTCTTCGGCGGCTGCGATCAGATCTTCGCGCTTCTGCTCCGCGCCCCACT
>Ga0210394_10008581_pt1 | contig 10482 bp, 7 predicted proteins | sample IncBWC12MmetaG_FD_160121 | JGI IMG/M metagenome (GOLD analysis project Ga0210394, IMG submission 160121) | Forest soil microbial communities from Barre Woods Harvard Forest LTER site, Petersham, Massachusetts, United States - Inc-BW-C-12-M | ecosystem: Environmental > Terrestrial > Soil >...
GTCTAGTTTAATCAGGAAGTTTTTAGCAGGAAAGTAAGGCACCATATGAATATCCAAGAAGATCCGGTCCTTTTGTTTTGGATCTTGCTCGAAACGAAGAATCTTAAATTTTTCTATCAGCTTCCCCGGGCCGGTTATGCTGTCCAGGAATTTAACGATCTGCTTTTGCAGGTCCATGCGGGTGTTGACATTGAAGTTCTCAAAAGCCCGCCGATTCAGAAAATCGATCAGGACCTTGCAGACATAGTCAAACACACGGACCACCGAGTAGGTTTGGAGGCCGAGATTGTCGCCGTTGAACAGGGTCTTGGCTGAGAACGGCATGACTTTACCGTATTCGTTGACCATGGGTACCAGCCCGATTTTTTCCAGTTGCGCAATTTCGCTTTTCTTCAGGGCAAAACGCACGCCGTCGATTTCATTGAGGGCCCCATATTTTCTGCCGGCGGCAACCTGGGACATCAGCGTACTGTAGACTTTTCCGGCCAGGGCCGTAGAGGGTGGAACGAATAAGTCCTCTTCCTCGCCTACTTCCTGCTGTTTGCCCCGGCCAACAAGCCAGTTGCAGGCCATCATGACATTCGACAGGTAAGCGTCCCCTCCGGTCAGATCAGCCGATTCAAACAACTCGATTACATCATCCGGGCCGTCCAGATGTTCAAAATCCGTAACCAGCATAACCTTGTTCTTGTAGGCAATGCGGGCCCATTTATCGACCACTTTTTTGGATCCCAGATAACCCGGAATGGCCAAAATGGAATAGTTGTCGCGCAAATCCAGCCGATCGTAATTCTTGGTGAGTTCGTCCGAGACCGCGTCGATAAATGTGGTATTGTCGAGGTCGTTCAGCTGCTCCATGGAGGCATTCAAGATGTAAACCCCCTTGGCTTTGTCCTGGTCGGTATTCTTATAGAAATTATTGACTGAACGATAGGAACGCTCAAGGTCGCGGGTTACTTGCAAAGCCTGTTTAAGATTCTTGTTCAACAGCATATTGACCGATTCTGCCTTTTTCTGAGCTTCTTCCACCAGGGAACCCACGGATTCCGAAGAAGACAACAATTCCATAACCAGCAGAAGCCTTTTTTTAAGGGCCTTTCGCTCGTCTTTTTTTGCATCTTCCGTCAAAAAGATCTTTTTGCGCGCCTTCTTATCCGGATTGAGGTTCTGCGCCCCGTCAATGGTCGTTTCCAGGATGCCGAATCCGCCGTATTTGGCGAGGGCGGCGACGGTCTGTTCAACGGAAACCTCTTTGGTCTGCTCCCGTTGGGCGGTCTGTTTGAGTTCTTTTTCTTCGTTAGCCATATGGTATTCCCGTTTCTTTTTTGAGCATTATGTTCTATGGGTTCTGATCCAGTTCATCCATCAGGCCCTGGATACAAGCCAAATAGGCTGCTTTCGCTTCCTTGTTTTCCAGCAGAGTCTTAAGTATTTTGTTGGATTTGAGCTGGCGTCCGAATTTCTGGAGGTCATCGGCCTGGTGGCTTAATTCGTTCAGGTAGGCGCTTTGATTCACAATGCCCTGTTTTCCAAAGTCCGCCAATGAACCAAAATGAAGCTCTTCGGAAACGGAGGAACCGTCCTCGGTACCGAATTCCACTGCTTTGGCGGGTTTGAAAAAAGCAAATACGTCATTGATGCTCTTCAGATCCGGAACGATCTGCGGTGAGAGCGGCGGGTTATCCGTAAGCCTTTCAATCAGCATCGTTCGATTTTGGGGAATATCGGAGATGCCTTCTGAAACTTCAAGTTTTCTTTCCTGCCCACCAATATCATAATTATACATGTTGGGTGATTTTCGATTATAAATAAAAGACTTCTAGTAGATTATGCTAAGCGGACCGGCCAATCTTTGCTCATCTGCCTTTCTCTTCCGGAACTGCAGCAAGGTCGGCAGTTCAACAATTCCCACACTGGCCTTTTGAACAGGGTTTTACCGGTCTAATGGTAAATACCTAGCGAAAAATTACAACTTTGTTTCTTAATGCCCAACTTTAATTGCTCTGATACCCACAAAGTTGTACCCGTATTTGGAGCATCAGGGTCGGTTCAGTTCCCATTTCAGGCCTTCGGTTCCGTCCAGGCTCAATTCGATGACGGTCCCCTTATTTACTTCTCCGGAAATGATCTTTCGTGAAATGGGTCTCCGGAGCTGATTCCGGATCACCCCCTTGATCTGCCGGGCGCCATACTTCGGGGTAAACCCAGACAAGGTGAGATGCCTTTTTGCTTCCGGAGAGATGGACAGGGAGACGCCCTGTTTGCTCAAGGGATCGGTCAGGCTTCTGAGGTGGATATCAAAAATCCGGACGGCATTTTCTTCGGAAATCGGGGCAAACGGTACAATTTCCGTCAGCCGGGCCAGAAATTCCGGACGGAAGTACTTGGACATGATCTCCATCATTTCAGTAGGCCCCGGGATCTCACCCTTTTGGAACCGTTCGGTAATGAATTCGCTGCCGATATTGGAGGTAAACAATATGATGGCATTGGAAAAGTCCCCTTCCTTGCCCAAACGGTCATGCAGTTTGCCCTCATCGAGGATTTGCAGGAAGATATCGAAGACCGAAGGATGGGCCTTTTCAATTTCATCAAACAGGACCACCGAATAGGGCTTTTCTCGGATTTTGTTGACCAAGACCCCTCCTTCCTCGTAACCCACATACCCCGGAGGCGCCCCATATAGGAGGGCGGCGGAATGCTCCTCTTTGAATTCCGACATATCGAAGCGGATCAGGTAAGACTCGTCGTTAAACAGGAAATCAGCCAGGGATTTCGCCAATTCAGTTTTTCCGGTTCCTGTCGGGCCCAATAAGAAAAAAGAAGCAATGGGCTGACCCGCTTTCAAAAGCCCAGAGCGAGACTCCAGGATCGCTTCGGAAACGGCCTTGATGGCATGGTCCTGTCCCACCACCCGCTTTCTCAGCACTTCATCCACCGCTAGTAACTTCTCCCTTTCTTTGCTTTGAATCTTGCCCATGGGGATCCCCGTCTTATAAGAAATGATGGCGGCAATATCACTTTTGGACACCGATTCTTTTTTGACTGAAGCCCAGCCCCTCAATTTGCCCAGAGAGTTTTTCAGGTGATCGCTGAGCGCAGAAGGGATATCCAGATCCTGGTCTTCCTGCTGGGATTCTTCTTCCAGCCGACCCAGGAGAATGGGGCTGATCTTATCCTTGAGTTCGCGGTGACACCACTTGAGGTCGGTCAGCAGTTGTGGGTTGGTCTCCGGATGATCGGCATTGACTTTGTTTAGTTTCTCTTCTATGGCATCCAGTTCGCGGATGGACATATCGCCCATCATTTTGATTGCTGCCATGGTGCGATCCATCAGGTCCACCGCCGAATCCGGGAGGTGGCGATCCTTGGCGTAGCGCTTGGCCATGCTAACGGCTTCCTTCAGCGCATCTTCCTCTACCTTCAGTTCGTGGTGTTTTTCGTAAAGCGTTACAATGTGTTTGAGCATATTGACGGCCGTATCAACGTCCGGTTCTTCGACGCGGACGACTTCGAATCGCCGGCTGAAGGCTTCGTCCGACTCGATGTATTTGCGGTATTCTTCATTGGTGGTAGCCCCGAGCAGGGTAAGCTCTCCTCTGGCCAATTCCGGCTTCAGTAGGTTCACTACACCCGTTCCAATGGAACCCTTGCTGTCCAGCAAAAGATGTATTTCGTCGATGAATAGGATGGCCTTTTCAAATTGTTTGATTTCCTTGATGATGCTTTTAATGCGCTCCTCGACCTCTCCTTTATAAGAAGCTCCCGCAACCAGGGCGCCGGTATCCAGCTCGAACAGCCGGGCATTTTTCAACATCATGGGCACTTTTCCCTGAATGATCAACTGGGCGAAGCCGTCGATCAGCGCAGTCTTGCCAACCCCGGGCTCGCCCACAATGATGACGTTGGGTTTGGTCCTTCGTCCAAGCACTTCCAGGACCATCCGGAGCTCGCGGTCCCGACCGATGATGGGATCCAGGCGGCCTTCTTCTGCCATTGCCGTTTTGTCGACACAGTATTTATAGAGCGCATTGGCTTTGGCGCTGGCCGCCTGGCCTTCCCGGCCGCCGGAGGCTTGGGATTCGGGCTTGACAGCCTGCTCGATCGCATTCTCGTTGACGGCCGCGTCCATGATCTCTTTCTGGGTGCTGGGAAAGGTCTTGAGCTGATCCGCGGTGAATCCCAGGCCGGGTTTAAGCAAGGCGGCAAACAAACTGACGGGATCTGTAAAATCGTGATTGAGCTGAAGGGCGATCAGGTCGGCCAATTCCAGGACGCCGCCCGCCTTAGCGTCTGCCGGAGGGTTTTCCGCGCCTTTGCTGGAGCGAGGATAGCCTTCGATCCGGATTTCGGCCCATTCCCGCATGAAGTGGATATCTTTTTGGATGGAGACCAGCCAGGAGGCCAGGCCCACTTCGTTGTGCAGCACCGCCTGGAGCAGGTGACCCGGGCCAAAGGTTTCGTGTTTGTATTCGCGGGCCAGTGCCTGGGCTATGGATATGCACTTTTTGGCTTCTTCTGAATAAGGCATAAAATCGGTTTTGAATCGAAATGGCCGGGCTATCCAATATTGGAAAGCTTGCGCAGTTCCTGGTCAATCTGATTGATCATCTTGTTAATCCGATCGGCGTCCGGGTAAGCAGGCTTGGCTTTTTCTAGAATTTGCCGGGAGCAGGAAAGCACCGTGCGCTTCTCGATCGGGCTTTTCGTAGCCTCAGCTTTGTTGTAGAGGTCCTGGCCGGCTTCAAAAAGTACCACCGCTTTTTTGCCCTCGTCCATTACCGGCGCCGGGGCCTGGCTGACTGTCGACGGCTTCGCCTTTAGGCAATTAGCCAGGTCGACCTGGCACTTGTCCAATGCCTGCTGCATCTGGGCCTCTTTGGCGCTGCTGCCGCCACCGCCACCGCCTCCGCCGCCGGTCGGCACGGGTACGACGGCTGGCGCCGGTTTATTGTTGGCCGCCATGGCCTTGTATACGTCCAGCTGAGTTTTGGTCTGTTCCAGTTCAGCCTTGGTCTGGATCAATTCATTGGCAGCTCCCCCTTTGTCCTGTAGCGTCTTTTGCAGATAAGCAATCGTATTGCGGTATGCGATAACGGAATTAAATGTCGTCGTGTAGTTAAATGCATCCAGCTTCGCCAGATTTGAAGTCATTTTGGCCGAGTCATTGCGGATTTCCTGAACTCCGTCGAGGATGCCCTGTTTGTATTCCTCCATGTTGGTGATCAGCGAACCCTTTTCAATATCGTTATTGCTGCTCTGGTAACTCAGGTCTGCCTGCGCGATGTTTTTGAGGTTGGCGGTCATGCCGCCCACCCGTTCCAGGAGCTGGCTTTGCTCACCTTGGGTGTTTTTATACCCGGCGATCTGGTTCTTGAACAGGCTCGCAGGCGTATTGAAGAGGAAATAGGCGACTATAACAACGAATAAGAGAGAAATCGAGTACAGGCCGACAAATCTGCCGATTGCTGAACTTCTCGCGGGTTGGTTGATGGGTTCCATGCTAGTCTGGTTTTATTTGGGCCAATTTTCGGATTACTGCGGTCTCATCTTGACCTGTCCTTAAGACAAGGGACTCCAGCGGCTGCTGGGTTTTTCTGCCGGAGGCGGTGCCGAGGGTTTGGTTTCTTTCACTTGCTGCTCGATGACAAATATGTTCTGTCCTTTGCGCTTTCCGATGAAGTCCAGCTGAGAGAGTTTTTGAAAGATCTGGACAAACACCTGGTAAGCTTGAAGTATCTCCTGCAGCACTGATTGGAGGTCGTAGTGATTGTAGGATAACTGCAGCACCCGAAAGGTCTGGGTCTCGATGGTTCCCGCCTGCACGTCCGTCCATTCAGCAAAATACGCGAGCATTTCTTCCCGCTCTTTTTCTGGATAACACTGCAGAACCATGTACACGTACTGAATGTGCTTGAGGAGCATGGAGCATAGGAAGATCGGCGGTGCCGAAGGCAGGATCCATTGAAAGTTCAGCTTATCCAAAACAAGCTGATCCAGAACCTTTTCACTGAGCGACTGAATGCTGCTGGCCAGCGAATTGGGTTGCTGGCTCTGCGTCTTGGAATTGATTTTTTGAACCACCCGGATCGCGCACTGTTCCCAGGTTTCCATCAGCTGACGGAAGCGGTTATGCCATTCTTTGACAATCGGGAGGCTATTAACCGTCGTGCAGGAAGGGATAAATTCCTTTTGGAAAATCAGTTCGCCGTTCTGAAAGCTGATCTTGCCGATAACCAGGCATTCCGATAATTTAGTACTGTTCAGCTGTTCGGCAGGTATCACGGACAATGCGATGGTAGGGCGGGTGTATGGATGCCGGGGAGGCAGCTCTTCGATTTGCGGTTCCCCGGCAGGAACCCGGTGGTATGGATCAATGCTCAATACAATATACAGATTCTGCGCCTGGGTCGTCTGCAGCGCATACCGCGATGCGATCTCCTTAAAGTGGGTGTTCAGCAGGCATTGGTCAGCCGGGAGGACCTGGATGCGCGTGCCATTTGGAGTCACTGCCTTGCAACTGTTCAATTCAATCTTGATCTGCTGGCTGAAATCGCAAAACACATTTAGATCCAGAGACTTGTCCGCGGGCAGCAGGCCAAAACTGAATTCGGCGAGTTGACGGGCGCCCGTGTCGCGAAGTTGTTCCTGCAGGTATTCCTCCGTCTCCTCAAAATGCTTTCGGGAGATTTTCATCCCATCAATCCAGTGAACCGGCAGCCTCGAGAGATCTCCGAGCATATGGTCAGGGTTTATAAGACCGTTGTATAGTTCAGCCTGCCCAGGTGGAAAGTTTCATCATCCAGGGCAAAGGATAAGGAAGTCTTGGAAAAATCCAGTTCGAACATCACTTCATTTCCCAAGGGAATGAACAAATTACAAAGAAATTCGAGAATTATGATCTTTTTGCCGCCCGGCATATATTCCCCAAGGTCCTCCGGTCGTCCCACTTCAATGCTGATGGTTATGGCGGAATGCAGCTCCTGCACCTCCCCGCCCAGGATGCCGTCCAGACCCAGGCGCATCTGGCCCAAACGGGGTTCATCCCGCATGGTCTGAATGGGTGCCGCCGAACTGCGGATGGACAAGCGGTCCCCGCTAATGGTTTCCAGCATCCAGGCCGTAACGTCCAGGTTACCTACGAGCTTGCTGATGACCGGCATCAGCACCCCCAATTTGCTCTTCTGCATATTGTCCAAAAAATCCGGGAAATCCCAGAGCTGATTGAACAGGTCACCCGATAAATCGCTGTTGGTTTCGAAAAGAAATTTCCGCTCCTCCCCTTCTAGTTTCAGTTGCTGGCGGTAGAATTCATTTTCTATCGGCTGAAAGAAAGACCGGGCTTCCTTCTCCAGTACATTCTGCCTTTTGATTTCAAATATGACCTGGTCGGCGTTATCATCTTTTCTTCCTTCTTGAGGTTGGTGGAACAAGTCTTCGGGTATGCGGTCATAGATGCCTTCCCGGTTAACCAGGACGCGAAGCTTTTTGCGGCCGGAAGGGCCGACTTCGATCTGATCTGTCCGTTCAATGTCGTGGTGATAATTCCGAGCGAACAGGCTATTGTTGACAATGATCACGTCCTCCACGCTGAGGCCTTCGGTGATTAGATCGATCAGGACGACTTCCAGGCGGATATCGAGCTGCATCTGGTGCAGCCGCTCAATGAATTGCTCAAGCTTGGCCATATTCGGCGGATTCTGCCAGTTTGACTTGATAAGGAATGGTATTGGCCGATCGCTTTTCCAGCAGCAGCTGCAGTTCTCGGAGGCGCTGCTCCCATTCCTCCCGGCTGAGGCCGTCCGTAGTTGGCGTCACCCAGATTTCCATGCAAAGAATAAATCCCTCCCCTGGACGGCTGCTCCGGAGATATCCTTTCCGGTATTCAACCCGGGATGCGCTGCGGCCCAGCTCCGATTGAACTACGGTCCGCAGATCGGCCTCGGTCACTATGCGATTATGAGTCAGCAGGGATTGTTTGTACTGGTCTATTTTTTCGGCGTCATTGAACTTATCCCTGCCCCCCATCGTGGTGGTGATAAAGAATAGCGAATTGGTCTTGACGTGGCTGTTCCGGTAAGAAACCAGCTTCGAGCCCATGGGGATCCGGTTGGCCATTTCTCCATTGCAACTCCAAAATTCGATCATGACATTGGCTCCTTCCCGTTGCGGCCGGATCATTAGGTAGGGATAGGGTGACTGGCTTTTGTTTTGGAGCTTGACCTTGTCTTCCAGCCGGGCAAGGATTTGGTTCAGCTCCCGGATATTCTGGATCAGAAAATCCTCGCCCAACGAGGAAAAATAAGAGCTTTCCTCTTTGATAAGTTCCGTGAGGTTCACCAGCGTCTCGTAGGCATTGCGTTCGTCGAATCGATTGGCTCCATAGCGCAACGTATAAGATTCCGGCTGGAGCGTGCCTGCGTTGGAAAACGGCACTAGCTTAACCGGGTTGCCCTGGCTGTTGGCAATCTCCTTAATCGAGAGAAAGACCCCATCGGTTTCCAACGATACGATGTTCAGGGTCTGCATCAACTTGTAAGCGAATTTGTTCAGCTTGCGATTGAGTACCGGTATGGCATTGATGCTGCAATACAGATTGTCCAGCGCTTCTTCCGGAATTACGGGAGGAAACTGGACCTCGATCCAAAGCAAGGGCTCTTTGAGCTCCTTTAGTTCTTTTTTGTCGAAAAGGGTTTCAAATGCTTTGGGATAGAGGAGGCGATTTATTTTCAGTTGATCGGTAGTCTCCTGCACCGTCAGGGTGATGAAATGACGGTTGAACAGATCAAAAACTTCCTGCTCGATCTTTTGTGAAACGTCAAATTCCTGCTCCACGCGCGACTGGGGGCCGGATTGGCTTTCCTGCAAGATCAGGCCTGGTCGGTGAGCCAGCGGAATACCCTCCGCGGACCATTGGGCATAGGGCAGGTACTGGTACCAGGTTTTGCTGTCGGGTTGGTTGATCCAATTGAAGAAAAAGGAAATTCCGCCCAGGTTTCGAACGTCTTCATTTAGATTGATTCCCAGCCATACCGTGTGCTGGTACGTCAGGTTCTTCCGGTTGGATGAAACGATTCCGGTTCGTTGCATGCCATCCTCCATCTGCACCACTTCGCGGCTGGAACCTATGTATTGGATATTTCCGTCCACTATTTTGCTGGGATGGGACGGGGAGAAAAATAAATCCAGCGCCGGAACATCCCGTTTGCGGTCGTTGCCCGCCGAGCGGTAAATGAATTGGGCGTCCGGGTATAGAACCGATTCGGGTTCGGCGGATCGGACCTGGACGATTCCGTAAGCCGGTTTGACGGAGGCCATTCCCGGATAAAGAAGCTGGGCCAGCCTTTCCAGCATGCGGTTCTGCGTTTTTCCGATTTCACCGGCGATCCGTTCGAATTCTACGGCGCAGGCCTCTACCAGCAGGCTGACCAGCGGATCGAAATCATCCATCTCCGACTCGGCAAAACCCCAGATTTCCGCGGCCCTTTTGAGCATACGGTTGCGCGTTCTTTCACGGGAAAAATACTTTTGGCCCAATTCCTCGATGGCCATATTCGTGGGTTTTTGAATCCTGGTGGGTGACGACTCGAAAGTCCCCTTCCAGAATTTTTAAAAGTAAACGATTTTGCCCAATTACCGTATGGCCACTTTTGGGAATAGGCGTTCCGAAATAATTGCTCTATCTTGGCCAATAGAACGGGCGCCGGCTCTGGAGAAACAAGCCTGCGGCTCTTTCCAGTAAACTCTAATCAAGCAGCCCCATGGGCAATCCCGCAGCAAGAATCGGCGATATGCACGTCTGCCCCATGATGACACCGGGCACACCCCCCATTCCGCATGTGGGCGGTCCCATCACCGGACCCGGCGCCCCGACGGTATTGATCGGCGGCACACCTGCCTCGGTGGTCGGCGACATGTGCGTCTGTGTTGGGCCTCCGGACACGATCGCCATGGGTTCCACCACGGTCTTGATCGGAGGCAAGCCGGCGGCCCGCATGGGCGATACCACGGGCCACGGTGGATCCATTGTCCTCGGATGTCCGACCGTGCTGATCGGCGGCTAAGTTTTTTCCCGCAGGTAGAATGAAAAGGAGCGGGATTCCCCGGATTGCAGGGTGATCCCTTTCGGCAGATCCTGAGCAGGCATGCCGGCTAGCTTTACTGACCGGAGTTGCAGCTCCCCGTAATGCACGGTAATGCGCAACCGCCTTTTTCCCGCTTGGTCCCTGTCAATCTCCGCGCTGCCCCAGCTGTGGCCGTTGGACCAGAAATAGGTTCCTGCCCGATCGTTCATCGAGAAAGAGCCGGTAACGGCAGAATAATGAAATCCGCTGTACGCGGGGATCAGCCCCCAGCTGGCCATCGCCCGGGCATAATGATTGCCGCATTCTTCTTCGTTGAATGGATTCCGGTGGGAGCCGTCGTAGCGATTTCTTACCTGGGTGACCGTGGCCAGGGCCTCAGTCAGCAGGTCATTATAAA
>Ga0210394_10008582_pt1 | contig 10481 bp, 4 predicted proteins | sample IncBWC12MmetaG_FD_160121 | JGI IMG/M metagenome (GOLD analysis project Ga0210394, IMG submission 160121) | Forest soil microbial communities from Barre Woods Harvard Forest LTER site, Petersham, Massachusetts, United States - Inc-BW-C-12-M | ecosystem: Environmental > Terrestrial > Soil >...
CGAACACAAGGGCCGCGCTCTCGAAACTGAGGCCGTCGTGTTTCTGTTTGTTGATCCGGTTCTTTTCGGCGTCCCATTCAAACCGCATCGCTATACACAATGTATAACAGTCAATGTGGAAAGATCAAACGGGTCACGCGGTCGAACCGCCGGACCGCTTCCCTCCAGAATTGGCTGTCCGCTCAGAATGACAATCCTACCAATCGAAATCGCGAAACCTGCGTTCTCATATAATCAACAAGTTACGAGCGGAGAGGTAGTTGGAAACCATGGTTTCCGGGGAGCGATTCTTTGAACTCGCGACCGCCGACGCGGTTTGTTGACAGCATCGCACGCCGCCAGAAGCACCTCGTATCCCCAACGTTCGACATGTTTTGTAGTCATCGCGAGTCTCCGCAAAGCACGTGCGTATTTCGAGTCGACCGGGCGGGTAGCCCGCTAGAGCCAGGCTCGGCCCTAAATTCTCCGCTTTCTCCGGTTAACAGGTTGCGTTTGTTGACAGGGTCCGTCCATGGCGGCTAGTCGGATTCTACGAAGGCGGCTTCGGGGGATGGGAGCTTGTCGCGATCGCTCGCAATCCACACGTAGAGCGACGGAAGCAAATAGACGCTCATTACCAACGCACCCATCAGGCCGCCGACAATCACGATGGCGAACGGGCGCTGCGAATCGGAGCCAATACCGTGCGACGTCGCCGCTGGCAGCAGCCCCAGCGATGCCACCAGCATGGTCATCAGGATGGGCCGCAACCGCTCGATCGCGCCCTTTTGGGCCGCAGCCAGCGGGGTGAACCCGCGCGCGCGCAACTGGTTGATGTACTCGACCATGATCACGCCGGTCTGGACCGACACTCCGAACAGTGCCAGGAATCCGACGCCTGAGGATACGCTGAAATTCACTCCCGACAGATACAGGGCGGTCACCCCGCCAACTGGCGCCATCGCAACGTTGGCAAGCACGAGCAACGACCATTTCATCGATGAAAACATCAGGTAGAGGATGAAAAAGATCAATAAGAGCGTCAGGGGAATAATGATCGAGAGGCGACGCTGGGCCCGCTGGGCGCTCTCATATTCGCCGGCCCATGTCAGGCTGTAGCCGACCGGCAGTTTTACGTCGCGCTCAACCGTCTTGATCGCTTGCTCGACAGCTCCACCTAAATCGCGCCCCCGCACTCTGTACTTGATGGCCACGTATCGCGAACTATCCTCGCGATAAATTTGAGAGGCGCCGTCTGAGACTTCCACTTTGCAAAGCTGCGCGAGTGATACGCGCTCGCCCGATGGGGCAACCATGCGGATGTTCTCAATGGCCTCTCTTGTATCCCGATAATGGGACTGATAACGGAGCACCAGATCGTAGCGCTGATCGCCCTTAAGAACCTGGCTCACCGCGTTGCCGCCCACGGCGGTCTGAATGGCGTCCTGCACGTCGGCGACGCTAATCTGATGGCGCGCGGCTTTTTTCCGGTCGACAACCAGATTCAAGTTCGGCTGTCCGAGCACCCGGAACATTCCGACATCCTGCACGCCTGGTATCGTGCGCATCACTTGGACGATCTTATCTCCACGCTCCTCCAGAGTCTTCAAATCATCGCCGTAGATCTTGATGGCGAGCTCGCCCTTCACGCCACTTACGGCCTCCTCCATGTTGTCCGCGATGGGCTGCGAGAAATTCCAAATCACGCCGGGAATCTTATCAAGCTCGCGGCTCATCGCGGTGATCAGAGCTTCTTTGTCCTGATGAAACACCGAGCGCCATTGCTCCCTCGGCTTCAGGTCCACGAAGTACTCGGTATTGGAGAAGCCCGTTGTATCGGTTCCATCATCGGGCCGGCCTACCTGGCTGGTGGCGACCTTCACTTCAGGAAACGAGGCCAGGATAACGCGGACTTGGTTGGCCAGACGCATCCCCTCACCCGGTCCAGTACTCGGCGCAAGGGTTCCGCGGACCCACACCGCGCCTTCGTCCAGGTGCGGAAGAAACTCGCTACCAACGTGGCTTGTGAGCCAGAGAGTACCGCCCAAGCAGAGCAGTCCTGCTGCGACGGTCACGTAACGCCAGCGAATCGCCAGGTCGAGGGTATACGTATAAACGCGGGTGATCAGCTCCATCAGAGGGTTGTGCCACTCCCTGGTGCCCTTCGGATAAAGGAAGCTGGCCAATACGGGCGCCAACAACATCGAAAAGATAAGCCCCCCGGCCAGTGCGAACGCCACGGTCCACGCCATGGGCTTAAACAAGCGTCCTTCGACGCGCTGCAGCGTGAAGATGGGAATGTAGGCCGTGATGATGATGCCGATCGAATAAAAGACCGGACGCTGAACTTCATGCGCGGCCTCGGAAATCTGCTGTCGCGGAGGCTTTCCCGCTCCTTCGCGGTTCCCGAGATGGCGGATGATATTCTCCACCATTACGATTGCTCCTTCTACCACCATGCCGAAATCAAGCGCGCCGAGAGACAGCAGGTTCGCGGGAATGCCCTTCAGCTTGAGACAAGTTGCGGCAAACAGCAAGGCAAAAGGAATGGTGAGGGAGACGATGAAGGCTCCGCGCACATTGCCTAGAAAGACGAACAACACGATGGCCACCAGGATGATTCCCTCGGTCAGGTTGTGCATGACGGTGTGCGTAGTCAAGTGCACTAGATCGCTACGATCGAGGAACGGCACGATCGTAATGCCTGGCGGCAGGAGGCCGGGGTGCCCATTGGTTCCATTGAGCTGCTTCACTTTTTCATGAATCGCTTCCAGTGTGGAGTCTCCTTCGGCGCCTTTCTTCAGCAGAACGATTCCTTCGATGACGTCGTCGTTATCGAGAATATGGCCGTCTAACTTGTGAATTGCCTTGCCATTCCTACCCAAACGAATTTTCGGACCCTGTGCCACCGTTGCGATATCCTTGACGCTGATTGGTGTGCCGTTCTTCGTCGTAACGACCGTATCCTCTATGTCGCTGACGGTTTTCACCAAGCCGACTGCGCGAACGTTGACCTGCTGCAATCCTGACTCGATAAAACTGCCGCCGGCGTTGACGTTGTTGCTGGTGAGTGACTGTTCCACCTGCGCGAGAGTCAATCCATATTCGATCAGTTTGTTGGGATCGAGGAGTACTTGATACTCCCTGGTGATGCCGCCGAGGCTCGATACGTCGACCACATTCGGGACGGACTTGAACTTCTTTTCGATGGTCCAGTCCTCTAGAGACTTCAGATCCATTACGTCGTACTGCGGATTGGTGCTGTGCAGGGTATAGAAATAAATCTGGCCAACCGGGCTCCAGTCCGTTCCCATCTGCGGCTGCACGCCGGTAGGTAAGGTGACTTGGGAGAGGCGTTCCAGCACCTTGGCGCGATTCCAATCGTTCTCCGATTCGTCGTCGAAAACCATGGTGACGCTTGACAGCCCGAACAGCGAAGTGGACCGTAGCGAGGCCAGGTGTGGGATCCCGTTCATGGCGATTTCGAGCGGTACGGTAACCTGCTGCTCGACTTCCTCTGCCGCGCGCCCGGGCCACTGCGTAATGACTTGCACGTAGTTGTTGGCGACGTCCGGATACGCTTCGACCGGCAGGCTTCTGAAAGAGATAATGCCCCAAATGAACAGGAGCACCGCCATTGCGAGGATGAGGACACGGTTATTGAGGGCAAAGTCAACGAGCGCGTTAATCATCGATTATCCCGAACTCGCCGATACATGGACTTGGCGCTCAGACGCTCCGAGGCAGTCTGAAGTCTCTTCACTTTAATCGATGGTAACGCAGTTTAAGGCCTTCAGCGGCCTTGTCGGTTTCGACGAAGCCGGCTTCGTGCGAATTGAGTATCCGGCGTGCGGGATGTCCTCTCGCCGACCGCCGTAGTTGACCCCTATGCCGCACTGCGTTGGGAGGGAACAATGGCGCGCATTAGCCAGAAGATAAATCGAAAGATCCTTGGCTTGGACATAGGATTACTGGCGTCACGAGCACTTCGGGGCTACTGTCGAGACCACCCCTTTGTAACGGGATTAGCTGGCTTGTGCGCATCCGAGTCTTTTCGCCAGATCGGTAAAGTGATGATAATAACAATAAACCTGTCCGTGAGCATAGTTGCTATGGCGCTGGGAGTCTTTGTAGCGACCTCACCCGTGCGAGCGGCTAGAATCTGGGCATCGGAACGCCTTGAAAGGTTGGCTCCTCGGGACCGGGCTTCGCTATTGCGCTGGTTCCGCGCGCTCGGGATCATCCTTTGTTTGGGCGGCGCACTGTTCGCGCTCGATAGCATTGGAATTTGGCATTAGCGAACGTGAATAAGCGATGAGAGGTCGATTCGTCGGATAAAGGCTCCTTTTATATGGCCGACAAAACTCGAGTTCAGGAGCGGCGGAGCTTCCGGCGGTATTGCGAATGTGAACTGGTTCCAGTTCCATTGAGTTTCACATCGAAAAACCCAGCGCCAGGCGAAACCGCCTGCTCCATCTCACCTCCCTACTGGTGATCTAAGTGAAATTTTAAAGAAAAATGACCATCCGTTGAGCTCTCCGGTGGCGCGGTCTTCGCGTTGTAGACAGAAGCCAATCCGGCCATGACCGGGGCGCTTCCAAAAGGAGAAATCACAATGTATCGCAATTCACTGTTGTTTGCAGCGCTTGCTTTGTCTTTTTCGCCGGTGTTCGGCCAAGATTCACCCGGCGGTATTCAGAATCTGAGCAGCCTGCCTTTATCGTTTGAGCCGAACGCCGGCCAGGCGGATACGGACGTTCGATTCCTGGCCCGCGCTCCGGGTATGATCGTCTATTTCACCGATGACGGGATCGCCATGTCGCTCCACCGGCGCGACCGAAACGCTGGCCGGAATGCGCCGACGGCGCACGCCATGGTCAAGATGAAGCTCGCCGGCGCGAGGCCGCCCCTTGAAGTTCGCGGGCTCGACGCCCAACCTGGCGTCAGCCATTACTTCATCGGCGACGACCCGAAGGGCTGGCGGACCAATGTTCCACACTATGGGCGCGTTTCGCTGACGAGCGTCTATGACGGAATCGACCTGGTGTCCTACGGCAATCAGCGGACGCTCGAATACGATTTCGTGGTCGCGCCCGGCGCGGATCCGAATCAGGTCCAGCTTGCCTTCGAAGGCGCGGATTCGATCGAGGTGAACGGCGACGGCGACCTGCTGCTGCATACCTCGATTGGGGATGTGATTCAAAAGCGGCCCCGGGTTTATCAGAATTCGGCCGGCGGACAAGTGAATGTCGCCGCCCGTTACTCGATCACGCGCGGCCGCCGGGTCAGGTTCGAACTGGCAAGTTATGACCGGCGAAAACCGCTGGTGATCGATCCGGTGGTAAGTTACGCCACCTTACTCTCCGGCAGCGGCGTCGATCAGGCGAACGGAGTTGCTGTCGATAAATTCGGCGCCGCCTACATCACCGGGACGACGGACTCGACGGCGAGCACGTCGCCGATGAACCAGTTTCCGCACACGGGCTCGAGTCAGCCAAACTACAGTGACGATGCCTTCGTGTCGAAAATTTCGACCGACGGCAGCACGCTGATTTATACGACCTTCATTGGAGGCGCGGCGAACGATCAAGCGTTTGCCATCGCGGTGGATCAAACCGGCGCTGCCTACATCACCGGCGATACGAACACCAACAACAATACCCACACTCTCGGCAACCCGGCCAACTTCCCAATCCTCTCGGCGCTTCAGGGCACGTTCGGCGGCGGCAATTGGGACGCTTTTGTCGCGAAGCTCTCGCCGTCCGGGACTCTGGTCTACTCGACATACCTGGGAGGATCAGCGGATGAATGCGGCTTGGGAATCGCAGTCGATTCGGCCGGATCGGCTTACGTAACGGGTGAAACCTCGTCAACTAACTTTAACCTGTCGCCAGCATCGTTGAATGGACAATTTAACTTGGGCAAGACCACGATGGGAGTCGTGACCGACGCGTTCGTTACGAAGATCGGGCCCAGCGGCCAATTAGTCTACTGGACCTACCTTGGTGGGTCGGGTAGCGACAAGGGGCAGGGAATTGCGGTGGATGCGACGGGTGCGGCGTACGTGACGGGAACCACGTTTTCCGGCGATTTTCCAACGCAGTCTCCCACGCAAACGACTCTCGCCGGCGGCTCTGTCAGCGATGCCTTCGTGACCAAGCTCGATCCGTCGGGCAAGACCATGGTTTACTCCACTTGCCTGGGCGGAGCGGGCTCCGATCAGGGATTGGGAATTGCGATCGACGGCTCCGGAGCAGCCTATGTGACCGGGTCCACTCTGTCGGCCTCGCCATCGCCGTTCCCGACTACGACGGGAGCATTTCAAACCAGTTTGGCCGGAAACCAAGACGCTTTCATCACCAAATTCACGCCCTCCGGCACGATCGCGTATTCGAGTTATCTGGGCGGCTCCGCCGCGGACGTCGGCAACGGAATCGCCGTCGATACCACCGGAGCCGCGTATGTGGCGGGCTCCACTGCCTCTACGGATATCGGCGGCGTTGCACTCAGCAATGCGGGCGGAGTGGATGCTTTTGTGGCAAATATCAATCCCGCGGGAACAGCCTTGGTTCATCTGGTTTCTCGCGGCGGGTCGAAGACGGACCAAGCCAACGCGATCGCGGTTGACGTGTTGGGCGCGGCGTTCGTCGTCGGCTTCACGGAATCGACTTTCCCCACGACGACGGGCGCATACCAAACGAACGTCAACGCCAAGGGATCTCCGGGGGATGACGACGCCTTTGTCTTCAAACTGTCGGGCAGCTTGACGCCTGTCGGCGCGAAGCTCTATTCGCCGGGTCCGTCGCCGTCCATCAACCTTCCCTTTAAATCGATACCGCAGTTGACCTTCGCATGGAACCCGGTCAACGGCGCCGCATCCTACTGGCTCGACGTTGGGGTTTCCTGCGGAGGAACAGATTTCTTTGCGGGTGGCTTTCAGTCGGGGGCCAGCGAGACGATGGTGGTCGCGCTAGGGAGCGTTTGCGCGCGCTTGATTACGAACTTCGACACCTTACCGGTAGTTTATGACTACCGCTTCGATGTGATGGAGAATCCATACATCAAGTAGGCATGATGTCGAATGACAATCGCACTGTTGGTGTAGAATCCCCTTTAGCAGTCGCTGGAGGGGATTCTTGTGTCTGGCGCGGACTTGACCAAACTATTGATCGACTGGGGCGACGGCGATCGTTCCGCTCTCGATCGTCTGATGCCCCTGGTTTACGATCAGCTTCGCCACATGGCGGCACGCTACATGAGCCAGGAGAATCCGGGGCACACTCTGCAAAGCACGGCGCTGGTTCACGAGGCGTACTTCAAACTGATCGATCAGAACCGCGTCGAATGGCGCAACCGGGCACAATTCTTCGGCGTGGCGGCGCAAACGATCCGCAGGATTCTGGTGGATCATGCCCGTGTCGCCAAGGCGCAGAAGCGGGGCGGGGTGGCGCGCAAGTTGTCGCTCGACGAAGCCGCCGAAACGCCCGAACTTCGCGAGATGGACGTGATCGCGCTCGACGATGCGCTGATTGCGCTCGCGGCCGCCGATCCGCAGCAGAGCCGCGTGATCGAACTCCGTTTCTTCGGGGGGCTCACGGTGGAAGAGACCGCCGCGGCTCTCTCCATTTCACCGGCGACTGTCAAAAGAGACTGGGTCACGGCGAAGGCATGGCTGTATCGCGAGTTAAACCCTCTTGACCCATGAACGCTGAACGCTGGCAGCAGATCAAACAAGTTCTTTTCGAAGCGACCGAACTCCCGGCGGCAGAGCGCTCCTCTTATCTAGACACCGCCTGTCCGAATGGTGATCTGCGCCGGGAAGTCGAGAGCCTTTTAGGCGCGAACGACCGCGCCGGAATGTTTCTTGAAACACCGTTTGTTGCCATGGAGCCACCGACGCTCGCCGGCACCGTCGTCGGACACTATCGCATTGAGGACGAGATTGGACGGGGCGGTATGGCGGTGGTGTATCGCGCGGTGCGCGAGGACGACTTCCAGCAGCGGGTCGCGGTCAAGATCGTCAAGCGGGGAATGGACACCGATGAGCTGCTGGAGCGGTTTCGCCATGAACGTCAAATCCTGGCCTGGTTGAATCACAACAACGTCGCGCGCCTGCTCGATGGCGGCGCCACAGCCGACAATCGCCCCTATCTGGTGATGGAGCTGGTGGAGGGCCTGCCGATCACCGAATACTGCCGGGAAAAAAGTCTGGGCGTTGAAGGAACGCTCCGGCTCTTTTTGAAGGTCTGCAGCGCCGTCGCTTACGCGCATCGCAGCCTGGTAATCCATCGGGACCTGAAACCGGCAAATATTCTGATCACCGCCGACGGCGAGCCGAAGCTACTCGATTTCGGGATCGCGAAAATGTTTTTACCTGAATCGCCGGCCATCATTGCGGCCCGGACCTCCGCGCAGCTTCGCCTGTTGACGCCCGAATATGCGAGCCCGGAGCAGGTTCGCGGCGAACGCATCACCGCGGCCACGGACATCTACGCCCTGGGCGCGGTTCTCTATGAATTGCTCACCGGCGAGAAAGCGCATCGCCTGGCGGACGGAGGGGCGGCGGAACTCGAACGGGCAGTCTGCCAGTCTGATCCGCCAAAACCCAGTGAAGCTGCGCCCGGGCTCGGCCGCTTGCGCGGCGACCTGGACAACATCGTGCTGAAAGCGCTCGAGAAGCAGCCGGACCGGCGCTATCTGCACGTGGAACAACTGAGCGAAGATATCGAGCGGCACCTCGATGGGCGGCCGGTGATCGCGCGTCCCGATACGATCATGTATCGCATGACGAAGTTCTGCCGCCGGCACAAATTCTTCGCGGCGTCCGCGGCGGCGATTCTGGTAACGCTGACTGGCGGCGTAATCGCGGTGTCCTGGCAAGCCCGAATCGCGCGGAGGGAACGCGCCGTCGCCGAGCGGCGCTTCGAGGAAACGCGCAAACTCGCCTGGACGTTATTGTTCGAAATCGACCCTGACATCGCGAACCTGGCCGGCGCCACGAAAGTACGGGAAAAGCTGCTGACGCGGGGAATTGCGTTTCTCGATGCGCTATCCCGTGACGCGAAGGGCGACCCCGCCCTGCTGCGCGAACTGGCGGAGGCCTATCAGCACATCTCCGAAGTTCGAGGAATGGACGGCGTTTCAAATCTCGGTAAACAGGACGTGGCAACCGAGAATCTGCGTAAGGCCGTGGCCCTCCGGGAGCAGGTTCTTGGGACGCAACCTAAATCCATTGAGCTGCGCCTTGAGCTCAGTGTCACACTCCGGCGGTTGGCTGCGCTCATTGGCGACAACGCAGAGAGTGACCGGCTGATCCGGCGAAGTTTAGAGATTGCTGAAGCCGCCGTTCGAGATGCTCCGGGAAACCCGAAGGCGCGTGCCGCGCTGGCCAGCGCCCATTATCAAATGGGCGAGAGCTTAAGAGGATCGGACCGGCCACAGGCGATTTCGCAATTCCGTAAAGCGCTGGAGCTGTATCAGGAACCAGCCAACATCAGCCTGATGCACAAGAAAATCGCTGCCATGATGCTGCTTGAAAAGGACGCGGAACACTCTCTCGATGAGCTGACCGCCGCGATTTCGATTGACGAGGAAGAAGTGCGACGCAATCCTCATGCGCGGCGCAAGCTGGATTTATCGTTCGGATACAGCGATCTCGGCAATACTCTTCTGTCACTGAATCGATATCCGGAAGCGCTTGAAAAGCTCCGCATGTCGGAATCGATCCGGCTGGAGCAGGCGGCTGCCGATTCGAACGATCTGCGGGCCAGGGGCTCGCTGGTCTCGATTACCTGGAGAATCGGGCGGGCGCTGGCGTTATTGGGGGACCAGAGAGGTGCGCTTGCGACCATGCAAAACGCGATCAAACTGAGTGACACGCTCATTCGCGATTTCCCGGGCAACGCGAACGCGCGCAGCCACGCGGTCGATGCGTATGTAGGATTCGCCAGTGTTCAGAGGATTCTCGGCGATTGCCGAGATGCCTTGCGATGGTGGAACCTGGCGCGTGCTCGCGCGGCAGAATGGAAAATGCTTGCGAATAAAAGCCAGTTTCAGTGTCCGGGATCCCCATGAGCGGGGCGGCGCCAATACGGAGATTGTTTCGCCCAGGTCCGAGAGGCGCCAATCCGGGTTCGCTGCGTCCACGCTGTGGGCGCAGGGGCCTCCGTTCCAAACTGACGATCCCGTTCCAGTCGACCTGCATCACTACGAGTTCTATATATTCGGGACGCTACCTGGAAGTCGTATTCAGATCCATCCAACTGTAGTTGGAAATCTGGGAATCTTTGATAATCATCGATTAACCTGACGCGCATTAGCCTACGGCCTACACAGTGAATGTGACGGCAACCCAGCCAGGGCCGCTAGTGGTCTACGTCGCAAATCCTGAACGGTAACGCTCTAACGCGCAAAAGGGGGACTGGCTCGAATTTCGCCGGTTTTGCGAAACTTCGTGCCTGTACCCCTTTTGCCCCGTCCCGAATCATACTGTTCGAAATGAG
>Ga0210394_10008583_pt1 | contig 10480 bp, 8 predicted proteins | sample IncBWC12MmetaG_FD_160121 | JGI IMG/M metagenome (GOLD analysis project Ga0210394, IMG submission 160121) | Forest soil microbial communities from Barre Woods Harvard Forest LTER site, Petersham, Massachusetts, United States - Inc-BW-C-12-M | ecosystem: Environmental > Terrestrial > Soil >...
ACGGAGCATGTGATCGTCCAAGACGATGAGGCGGTGGTCGAACTCCATTCTCTTGCGACGGCCAAGAACGGCATGCGGTTCGACAATCGCTACTGCTGGGTAGTCTATTTCCAAAATGGAGTGATCGTACGCGTTCGCGCCTACCTCGACTCAGTCATGGTAGCGCGATTGTTCGAGGAGAACCCGATAGCTGGATCGGCTGGAACGGTTTAGCTTGGCGTGATCAAGACCCCGATCAAGTCACCTTCAACCTGAAACGAAAGACACAGGAGAAATTGCGGTTCAAGTGCAAACTGGACAAATGAAGTACTAGCCCGGAACTTCTCCGGTAATCCGACTCTAATCAGTTAGCTCGGCCGTTTCAGATGGGCAGTTCCGGTCTCTCTCTTGCAACTGAATTTGATCACATTCGAGCCCTTCAGATCTTGCAAGACTGTGCCGGTCGGCTTATCGTCGAATATCCCATTCGGATTTTCGGGGGTCTGCGTGATGTCCTGGATGCGAAAGTCATTTGCGCAGTCAAACCAAATTACGTCGGTAGATCCCGTCAGAGTGTAATTTACGTAAGCCTGCCAAGGTTTAAGCGGTACTCGTTGATCACCGCTTCGCCAAGCTTTTACGTCGATGTGACCTTTGCTTCGATAATCCACGATGATTGAGACTTGATATTCCGTCAAACTGGGCGGGATAGGAACTGCATAAGGATCTGGCTTGACTGGGAATGCGTGACACGATGGATCAGGCTTTAGGGTCGGGTCTGAAATCGCGATATCAGCTGAATAATAACCGGTCGGACTGTCATATAGCTTTCCGGTGGCAGTGAGAGTGCATCCGCGCAGCGTTTCCGCTCTTCTCCAGTCCTCGCCTTTCGAATATACGATCTCGACTTCCTTCTGGCCGCATGCTGGACGGTCGAGCTTAACCCCTAGCCACTGACGAAGTTCATCGTGAACGAGTAGCGTGCCGTGCAGAACGGAAGGTCTCGATGCCTCTGCAAGACCGTGTTCTTGATCCTGTGGCGGACAGGTTTGAGCTTTCACGGTGACAGTTGCCAACAGCGCCGCCACCAAGACCATGAGAGTGCGCATTTGCCTTGAGAATACCGCACTCCTCGTCATTGCGAAAACATCTGATTAGTCGGATAACCGGACCGAATTATTGTGGAGTGAATCGCAGCGAATGAATTCGTCCGAACAACTAAACGTCCCTGACCGCGCTCTATTTGTTTTCCGCCGGGGCTCGGCGTTTCAGTTCTTCCGACCAGTTGAGTATGACGTTTAGTTCTTTGGGGCTGGTTGCTGTGTCCTCTTGCTTGAGCATCATGAGATGCTCACCGTCCGCTGCGATGTCGTAGTTTCCCAGCGCGACGTAGCCTTCCCCTGGGAACCACATCCGTGGCGTGCCGGCCTTGAATGCTGGTTGTGTCTCCACGCCAACAGCCATCACTTTGTCTCCACTGCGATAGAAAATCTCACGACCGTTCCACGTCCAGCGCGGATACTGCCCGCCTCCCGAGGAGACCATCCACTTTCCACCGAGTACAGGAAATGGCTGCACGTAAATCTCCCACTGCCCCGATTCGTCCGACGAATAGGTGACCCAGCGGCCATCCGGCGAAAACTTTGCGGTGGCGATGTTGAACGAAGACTGCAGGAAAGGTTGAATCTTTTCGCTACCGTCCAAAGAAAGCGCTTCGATTGCCAGCCTTCCCGCGCTGGAGGCGCTGAACAAAAGCGTCTTGCCATCGGGTGATACCGCTAGCGGCGCGGCTCCTTGGTCGTCGAACTTCTTGCCGTAAAGCGTTTCTTCCGCGCCGCTGCCATCAGCCAGTTTCGAACGGAAAGACGGAGAATCCGTGCGGTTACTATAAACGATTCTTCGACCGTCGGCAGACCAAAGAGGACTTGAACTAGCGCCCGGACCAAAAGTCAGCCGGGTCAGAGTGTTTCGTGCAAACTCGTAAACCCAGATGTCCGGGGAGCCGTTCTCGTTTACCTGTAGGGCCAACAATTTCCCGTCAGGAGAAAGGCGTGGCGAGCTGTAGAACTTTGGCGGTGCCGCGACGGTCCTGGTCATCCCGTTGCGGTCGATCCAAACTAGCGTGCGCAAGGGAGGTCTGGCGTTTCCGGGAACGTAAGCAAGTAGTCCGGACTCGGTCACGTCATACTCCGCGCCTCCGCTTGTCAGCGCCGTGGTGACCACACCTTCTCGAACCGGCATCGGGGACCCCGCGACTTGCATCCGCTTCAAATCAAACGGCACCGCCATGAGCGCTCCCGCGTGGGCATAGACGATGTGACCCGAAGACACATAGCGTGCGTACGAGCCGCCCTTGATTACTGTGTGCCACTTGCCGGTTTCCAGAGACAGGGCGGCGATCCAGGCGTCATCAAAGGAAAAGGCACTGCCTACCTGTATCGTAAACAACAAGAACTTTCCTCCGGGCAGCACCTGCGGCCAGCGATGACTTATTTCCTGATCCTTTGGTTTTGGCGTCGTCAAAATCTTCGGGGTGCCGCCCGCCGCGGAAATTCGCATGAGCCCGGACCCGAAGTTCGGCGCGTAGGTGATCGTGTCGTCGCTTGCCCAATTTGCGCCGTGCGGAACCGGCGCATCGCACAGGGGAGTCACCGGCCCGCCGTGGAGTGAAACCTTACGCATCTTGCCCTGCGCAAAGAATCCCACCCACTCCCCATCCCACGAGAAAAACGGCTGTATTGCGTTCTCCGTGCCGGGAATGGGTGTGGCGGTCTGCTGCTCGAGAGCGCGCAGATAGAGTTGTTGCGGTTTGCCCGCAACGGATGCGACATAGACAATTTGCGAGCCGTCAGGTGCGAGCGCGAAGGGAGACCCGGGATTGGCATCAAAAACGCCGGCCAGAGGTTCGGCGAGTGGAAGGGACAATTGCATCACCGGATGCGGCTCGGGCTGGATGCCACGCCAATACAGCGCTCCGCATGCGATGGCCAGAACAATTGCTATTGCCGCAACGACCCAGGGTAACGCGCGACGCCACAAAGGGGCTTCCTTTGTCGCGGCGAGCGGCGCCGCGATCTCTTCGGGAGTTCCTAAAATGGCTCCATCGATCGCGATGCGCGCTTCGCCAATATCACGGAGCCGTTGGTTCTGGTCTTTGGTCAGGCAGCGCCTCAATAGCCGGATGATGGAAGTCGGTACGTTCCCGGGAAGGATGCTCCAATCGGGTTCTCCGCGAATCACCGCCGCCAGCGTGTCAGAAGTTGTTTCTTCCAGGAACGCCGGCTTGCCCGCCAGCACCTCGTACAGCACGACGCCAAACGCCCATATGTCTCCACGGCGATTCACTTTCTTTCCGCGGGCTTGCTCCGGACTCATGTACGCCGCTGTGCCTAGCAGCATACCTGCCTGTGTTGCTGCTTGGCTTAGCGTAGGCGAAGTAGATATAGAAATATCGGCGCCGCTGAAGTCGCCCTCCAGAGCCTTCGCAAGTCCGAAGTCCAGCACTTTCGCTTCGCCGTTCGGAGTGATCTTCACATTGGAGGGTTTCAGGTCGCGATGAATGATGCTTCGCTCGTGCGCATATTCGAGCGCTTGAGCAATTTGCTTTGCGATGAGCAATGTTTCATCGAGTGGAAGCGGCCCCTGCTTGATTCGCTCTGCCAGCGTTGGACCATCGACCAACTCCATCACCAGCGCGCGCACACCATTCGCTTCTTCCAGGCCATAAATCGCCGCGATATTGGGATGATTCAGCGATGCGAGAACCTTGGCCTCTCGGTCGAAGCGAGCCATGCGCTGGGCATCGCACGAAAATTTGTCCGGTAGGATCTTAATTGCGACTCGGCGGCTCAGCCGAGTATCTTGCGCAAGGTACACCTCACCCATGCCGCCCACGCCGAGCGGGGAGTTGATCTCATAGGGCCCGATTTTTGTCCCTGCGGCCAGCGGCATAGATTGGCAGGATTATAACCTTCGTCAGCGTTCACACGGTATCTTCTGCTTCAAGAGCCCGTATGACCCTGCTCGGCAGAAGTGATTCAGCCGAAACCTTCCCATTGGGGCCAGTTGAAAGCTCCATTGCGATTGCGCCCGAATTAAGAACGGATGACGCCGAAGAGGCAGGTTATGCCGGGCCAAAAGCAGCGATCTTTGAGGTCTGGCTCGCTAAGTCGCGATTAAGTCGGAGAAGTGAAAATGATACTTTATTTGTCCGGTTTGTGCGTTCGCAGTCGAGGCCGTGCGAAACCTTGCCTCTTGTGCTTTGTTGCTAGTTTCGGTAAATGAAAGGTATGCAAATCACTAACCGTCTGAAATCCATGTTTGCTCTGTTAACAGTTTCACTATTCGTTCCCTCCTTGGTTCGCCCGCAGGCCAACACGCCTTCCTCCGTAGCTCCACGGGTGGCCGCTCCCAGAAACTCGGATACGACCGATGGCTTGCAGCAACTTCTTCGAGATGTCCTCGCGGCTGCTAAGATCGGGGACAAAGAAAAGGTGGCAGCCTTTGTGAAAGACATGGAGATTCCTAATTGTGATGTATGGCTCCACAAAATGTATGAATCGGACAAAGCAGATAGCTGGATGGGCCTGTGTGAACCGAAGGTCTTTGCTTCAAAAGAACAATGGATGCAAGAGCTGTTTATGCGCCTTGCAAAGGAGGACGGGCAGGTTCTCGTCCGAAAAGTGAACGACGATCCCGAACCAGGGCGTGGCATGGAATGGGGCTGGCTGCGCTCAATCCGACAACCACTAGATATTTATTTCGCAAGCTGGCAGATGTCCAACCCCCCGAAAGATTACGAGCGGGACCCCCTTGGTTATTTCATGTTTATCGACGACGGTTTTCGGTGGGACAGTGGAATCGTAACGCTCAAGCCTTCCGAGATCAAACACACGGATGCCAAGCTAGTTAAAGCAAAAGTCATCAAGACCGTCGCCCCTATCTATCCAGCGGAGGCGGCCTCAAACGGTATCAGTGGAACAGTGCGGGTCTATTTTGTCGTCGGTGGAGACGGGCTCGTTTACAACGCCCACGCAATCTCTGGCGAGGGCCTTTCGAAGGACTCATCGCTCAGAAAGGCTGCCGAAGAAGCCGTTCTCCAATGGCGCTATCAACCAGCTACAATTGACGGCGAGCCCACCGAAGCAGTTGGCGTAACAGCCGATATTGTTTTTTCTCTGAAGAATTGACGCACTAACTCCCGGTTAGCCCTGACTGCGTCTTCGACGCGTCGCTAGTGCCAGAAACTTGTCCAGACCGATTCATTGATTCCAGAGAACTTATCAGACATCTCTAATCATCGCTTGGTCTCGATCGCCGAAGGGAAGGTCACTTTTCGTTGGCGCGACTCCGCTCACAACAACGAACAGAAGTTGCTGACTCTTTCTCTCGATGAATTCCTGCGCCGATTTTTGTTGCACCTGCTTCCGAAAGGCTTCGTGCGTATCCGGAACTTCGGCTTCCTCGCTAACCGCAGGCGCGCCACGCTCCTGCCACTTTGCTTTCATCTGCTCGGCGCGGCACCCCAGACAGAACCAGACCTAGCAGACAGCAAAAACTCAACGGATCTTTGGCTCTGCCCTAAATGCGGTGCACCGATGAGAGTCCTCGAAAGACTCACCGCTGCCGAAATCCAACTTCGTTCTCCTCCCGCCCTAGTCACGGTTGCCGCATGAAACGCCTCTCTACAACACGAAACTGTTGGGTGCCTCAGCACGCTCCGTCTCTCTCTGCCTTGCCGTTCTACAAACCGCGCCTTTTTACGTTCTCCCGTCTTCTCTTCACCACAGTTTTGCGCTTTCCTCACTCGTTCATCTCTCGCGGTCGTCTGTCCTGCTCTGCCGCACTGCCTCGGCACATCTCAACACCGTACCTTCCCTCCATTGAATTTGCATAGGGCCCGCGTCCGCCGCAATCACGGGCGGCTTTGTTCAAACGGATTAATCAAACGCGCGCGGAACATCCTGCCCAGTTTTACGTTTCGGTGAAACGCGCGTCTGATTAATCACTAGCGTTTACCAGGACTTGACAAGCCGAAACGGCAAACCGCAGGCACAAGCGCGATTGATATACACTCATTTTCATCGGGCCGTTGACCTAAGCGCTCTGAGCCTATGCAAATACACTCTAGTCTACAATCTTCATCCCGGTGCATCTGGCTCCTTGTCCTATTGCTGACGGCAGGTACGACCCGCACGACTGCTCAGGTGCCAGCGCATTCTCGATTCGATCGTCTCGTTGCGTCCGCCGAAAGCGGAGACGCCGCCGCTCAAGCGGAGCTGGGCATTCTCTACTACAACGGCAGGACCGACAGCCATCGGCCTGATTACGCGGAGGCGCTGAAATGGTTTCAGCGCGCAGCGGATCAGGGCAACGCGAAGGCGCAGGATCGCATTGGACTGATGTACTACTACGGCCAAGGGGTGCCGCAGGACTATGCGCAGGCGGCCCATTGGTACCAGCTGGCCGCTCAAGGCGGAGATCACCATGCGCGCCGACAGCTCAGCGATATGTACCAGCGGGGAGTTGGCGTGCCGCGCGACGTGAGTGAATCAAGGAAGTGGTCAAGACTGGCGAATGGGGATCACCCGAACCACGAACCCGGCGGTATTTGGACGTTGTTCGGCGTCGCAATTCTGGCGGTGATCGCCTTCTCGCTTGGGTTAATTGCGTTGCACAGAAATGTGCTCACGGGATGGCAGCATCGGATTGTTGCGGTTCTCGTGCACGTGGCTGGCGCTGCGCTGCTGCTCAATACACTGACGACTTACGGCTTCGGGCTTGTGTTTCCTCACTGCTCCCATACTTTCCTCGCGACAGACTGCACTCAAATCAGCGATCCATACACCCGGACGATCGTCAACGGGATCGGTGACTGGGCGGCGGTCAATCTTATCTACCGGTTCATGGCGGGCATAGGTTTCGCTCTGGACGCACTTGCCGTCTGGTACGTCGTGTATCTTTGCCGGCTACTTTTCAAGCGCCGCCGCGCACGGATCCCTCGTGCGGTCCCTTCCCGCAACTTCTGATCGGCGGGCAACTCGGGAAACAAGGTCTGACAAGTCGCGTTACCGGACGTTTGAAGTAGCACTTCACTTCTCCGATTAGGGTTTCGATTACGCATCACAGTTTACGAGCAACGGCTTCTGGCACTGACGGGTTATATTGAGCTGTGGGGATTGTGATGAAGTCCTTGATCTTTGCTCTCTGTGTAGTGTTTGCGTTTGGCGGCGTAAGCGCGCAGCAGACTACTTGGCAGCCATCGCCGGGTCATACGCAAGTGCCGATATGGCCGGGAGCTGTGCCTGATCAGCAGCCCGTCGCGGGACCGGAGGTCGCTAAGACGACGGGGAAGGAGTTCCTGGTTGCCGGCAGGCCGGCCGTGGGAGTCAGCCACGTGTCGCAGCCTACTATGACGGTCTATTCGTCAACGGGGAAAAATACGGGGGCTGCGGTCATCGTCTTCCCCGGCGGTGGCTATGAGGACCTGGCCATTGATCTGGAAGGCACGGAGGTCTGTGATTGGCTGACCGCCAAAGGGATCACGTGTGTGCTGTTGAAGTACCGCGTGCCGGGTGACGAAAGGTATCCGAAATCGGCACCATATCCGAAATCGGGGCCGTATCCGGAATCACCGATGGCATTGGAAGATGCGCAGAGGACGGTGGGGCTGGTGCGTTTTCACGCGGCGGAGTGGCATATCGATCCACACAAGATTGGCGTGCTTGGGTTTTCGTCCGGCGGGCATCTGTCGGCTGCGGTCAGCACGCATTTTGCCAAGCGTTTGTACCCCGCTGTCGATGCCGCCGACAAAGAGAGCTGCCGCCCGGATTTTGCGGTGGCCATTTATCCGGGGCATCTGTCGCTTTCCGCGGCGGAATGGGATGCCAACCAGGGCGCCAAGAAGTTTGTGGTGCGTCATCCGGCGAACGCCGATAAAGAACTTTCATTGAATCCCGATATTCCTGTCACCAGCCAGACGCCGCCTACGTTTTTGCTGCAGGCGGAGGATGACCATGTGGACAACGTAGACGACTCGCTGGCGTACTACATCGCGCTGAAGAAGGCCGGGGTTCCCGTGGAGATGCATTTGTATACCCAGGGCGGACATGCGTTTGGGTTGCGGCGGACGGAGCTTCCGATAACGGGATGGCCCGAGTTGGTGGAGACTTGGCTGGGGATGATCGGAATGATTCCGAAATAATTCATATTGAAATTGCGCCGGCACTCGATGCCTGTACTTGCCGGATAAGCCGGATAACCGCAAGTTCCGAGCTAGTACCTGACTTGATTGCATAACAAACGTCGGCTCCTTAGACCCGAGTAAACTGTGGTTTGTCGAGAACCATTGGCTCGGGAGAAAGGAGCCGAACATGATCATTATAGGCGTGGATTATCACCCGAGCGATCAGTACATCGCGTTTGTTGACACAGAAACGGGAGAGTATGGGGAACGGCAATTGAACCACAGTGCAGGAGAAGCCGAGAAGTTTTATCGGGAACTGGCGACGCGAGGAGCGAGCGCACAAGTGGGGATGGAGGCCACGGGCTACTCCCGCTGGTTCGAGCGGTTGCTGGCAGAGCTGGGTATCGAGCTGTGGATCGGCGATGCGGCCGAGATCAAGACCAAACGCGTGCGCAAACAGAAGACCGACCGGGAGGACGCCCGACTGCTGCTGCGACTGCTGCGGGAAAATAATTTCCCTCGGATCTGGGTACCCAGTCCGGAGAATCGTGACCTGCGACAACTGCTGTGGCACCGGCATCGGTTGGTGCAGATGCGCACGCGGATCATGAATCAGCTGCAGGCCCTGGCGATGAATGAAGGCCAACGCAGGAAGAAGAAGTTGTGGAACGCGCAAGGACGAGCACAGCTGGAAAAGCTTGCGCTCGGTACCTGGGCCTCCCGGCGCCGCAAGGATCTGCTCGAGTTGCTGGACCGCATGAACCCAACGATCGCACCCGGTTTGCGTTCTTACGCGTTAATGGGAACCTAGGACTCCTGCCAATGTCGCCGAGGTACTATTCAAATGACTGAACAGGTTTTTGCACAAAAAGGGTGTGGTCGCTTATTTTTGTTCACATCTGTCCATAGTTGTATATTCTCCTTGCTCCCCTTCGCATCCGCCGGTACTCACATTGGCGGCTCGATCGTGGCCCTCACGCCGTAACTGCAAGTCGCATCCTCTGTCCAGCGGATCGGCTGCGAGCCAGACACCGCGGTAACCGTCAGCATGTGCGTTTTTCGAGGCAGGTTGTCGTTGGCCCCCACCCAAATATCGATGGTCCTGTCCATGTCCCCGGCATGGGTTTTGTATTCGTAGTGAAACGCCGGCACTCCATCGACGCTCTCGCTCCCGGCCAGCTTCAAATCCGCGCCCGTGTACCCAAACATCAATACATCCGGAATCAGCGCGCCCGGTGACCTCTGAAGCTGCGCCTGGCTCGGCTCGATTTTTTGCCAGGGTTCATTTCCTTTCATCCCGTACACATCTTCGCCGATGATGATCACTTCGTAGCGCCCCGGATTCGTTCGCAACTGATTCGTGACGATGTGAAAGCGATTCGGCGCGGTCACTTCCGTCACACGATCGTCAGCGTAACCCGGCCCGCTGTTGTTCACGGTTTGCCGGCGGCAGCTATGCGCGGTGTCGTGCAGAAGAAGATTGGCAGCTTTTTTCACCACTTCCGCCGGATTGTCCGTAGCCGCAACCGGTGCCAGCGGAGCAGGCTTAAAATCATCATCCGTCACCACTTTTTTCGCCTGAGGCGACTCCGCCTTCTGCGCTCGCGCCTCGCGCGCCACGTCTCCCAACGGCTTGTCCTGAGCAAATGACAGAGTCCCAGAAAGAAAAGCCCCGGAAACAAGAATCGCCGCCGCGATCAAAGCCGCGCGCATCCGCTCCTCCGCAGCGCCCACTATACTAATTCCGGCGCGAGGTTGGCTCGCTTCTGTTCTTGAGGTTGTCATCCCGAGCGAGGCCGAATCTGTTTATGGCCGCGGGAAATCGAAACGAAGAGCTTAACCGGCGAGCCATGCCAAGGCATGGTAGGTCTTCTCGCCCTCCACACAGTCAAAAATCGCGCTCCCAGCACCCGACGCCAAAGACTCCGCATTCGGTACTTATCTTGAAGTATGATCGCGCGTACTGATTCTCCGGAAAATCGCTGACTACGATTTGGGGAGCATGATGGAACACAATTTGGACCACACCGTACGGCTTCTCGCTCGCACGCCCGCTGGTCTCGATGCGCTTCTGCGCGACCTGCCACAAACGTGGACGTCCGGAAACGAAGGTGAAAACACCTGGAGCGCGTTCGACGTCGTCGGCCATCTGATTCATGGCGAACGCACCGACTGGATGCCACGCGCGAAGATGATTCTGCAATTTGGCGAGACTCGGGCGTTCGAGCCCTTCGATCGTTGGGGACAAGCACGAGAGAGCGAAGGCAAATCGTTAGGACAATTGTTGGATGAATTCGCGCGGTTGCGTCGTGAAAA
>Ga0210394_10008584_pt1 | contig 10478 bp, 9 predicted proteins | sample IncBWC12MmetaG_FD_160121 | JGI IMG/M metagenome (GOLD analysis project Ga0210394, IMG submission 160121) | Forest soil microbial communities from Barre Woods Harvard Forest LTER site, Petersham, Massachusetts, United States - Inc-BW-C-12-M | ecosystem: Environmental > Terrestrial > Soil >...
TCACTGGTCGAATTCGCGATCTCGTCCATCGTGCTGCTCCTGCTGATGATGGGTTTGCTGGACCTCTCGCGCGCCTTCTACTACGCGGTGAACCTCCAGGGCGCCGCGCGCGAAGGCGCCCGCCACGGAGCCTGGTTCGACACCAAGTCTCGAGTCAACATCTACCTCGATAACAGCGACATCATGTCGGCGGTCAGCGTAAGCCTGCAGGGATCCGGCATCAACTGCACCGGCGTGAACGGAATCAACTGCTTCGTGCCGACCGGGTGCCTGACCGGAACCGACGGGAACACGGTCAACAACAAGCCATACAGCACAACGTACTACCCGGCGACGGCGCAGACGGTGAACGTCTACATCTGCTACAGCGCACCCAATAACGGTGGGCAGACCGGATCGATGCCCACGCCCCCTGTCGACAACTCATGGCGGCTGGGCGACGTCAATGTTTCGATCCTCATGAGATTCGGTTTGATCACCCCGTTCATCCAGAGCTTGTTCGGCAGCGGCCTCGACCTTGCGTACAACGAGCATTTCACCATCCAGGGAAAGCCATGAAAAAAAAGCTCGCGCGTTGGTTCCGCAGCCAGAGGTCCCAGGGCATGACCGAATTCGCGCTCATCGCTCCGATCATCCTGCTGCTCACCTTCGGGATCATCGACTTCGGCCGCGGGCTTTACTTCTACATCACCCTCCAGCAGGCGGCCAACGAGGGCGCCCGGGTGGCGGTGCACGCCTCCAACTACACCGACGCGTTCGGTGTCACCTGCACGAATCCCGGCACCGCGATGCAAACCGGGCACTGCTGGCCGGACGATTCCGACGTCGCGGCGGCGATCCAGGCGCACGCCGTCACGGAGGTGCTCGCGAACCCGTGCCCCAACGGTCCGATCCCCAACGGCGGCAACCCCGTCGGCTCGGCCCAGCTGCCTCCGTCCAACAGCGGATGGATTTTCATCACCGACCCCAGCCCGGCGGGCGATGGAGGCGGGCTCAACCTGCCCGGCCAGCCGGCCGTGGTCGCGAACGGCCCCAAGGGCGGCCTCGGCTCTTTCGTAACCGGACCCGGATGCGATTACATCAAAGAGGCGACCGGCAACGAGCCGATCAAGGTGACGTTGTGGTTCAACTTTCAGCCTCTCACCCCGATCATCCAGCAAGTTGTCGGCAACAGAATCGTCATCACGGCATATGCCGTCTACCGTGCCGAGTACTCGAACTAAGTCGCCGCAGCGCAAGCTGCAGGACGGCCAGGCCATTGTCCTGATCGCCTTGCTGATTCTCGTCCTGTTCGGCATGCTCGGGCTCGCCATCGACTCCGGCCGCTCCTACGTCGACCGGCGCGACCAGCAGGCCGCGGTCGACGCCGCCGCGCTAGCGGCGGGTGACTGGTACGACAACTACCCGGACTACCCGGACGTCTCGGCAACCACCATTCCGCAGGCGACGCTGGTGTACCAGAACGACCTGCACCTGTACGGTGCCCCATCACAAACCACGACTCACAACCCGAGCTACGGGCTCAACAACCAATTGACAAAAGACACCTGGACCGACACGTGGGCCTCTGGCTACACGCTGACGATCACCGCGGTCAACACCCTGTTCAACGGATACCAGTTCGAGTTCGACAGCACGCACCAGTTTCCGCTGGCCTTCATGCAGATCTTCGGCGGCCCGCCGAACGTCACCATCGTCGCCTCTGCGGGATCCATCGTGGGTAACCAGCGCCAGACGCCAGCGCTGCTCACGCTTGACTCCACGCCCGGCGACTGCGGGGTCGGCCTGGGCGGGAACGGCTCGCTCACGGTGCTCGGCGACGTTTACTCGAACAGTGGGGTTTGCGTCAGCTCGGCCCTCCACCTGGCGGGGAACTGCTACGGGGCGGCCGGTGCCCAATGCAGCTCAGCTTCGTACTACTGCTACAACGCGAGCCCGGGCTTCGTGCCTTACCCTCCACCGTGCAATCCTGGCGACGTCCAGGGCAGTCCTGTGGTCCCCGCCCCCACGCTGCCGGATCCAGGCTACATTTCGCCCTCCTGGCCGTACTACAACGCGACCAGCGGCGTCCAGCTGAACCGTGGTTCGTATACGGAGATGACGCCTGGGACCTACAACAGCTTCGCCCTTAACGGCGGAGACGGCTGCTACTTCCTGGATGCCGGGATCTACACGTGGAACGGCGGCTACTCGTCCCACGGCGGCCTGGTCTCGAACGAGCTGAAGTCGCCCAACGAAGAGTCGTGGTCCGCGCCGGGCACCACCGCAGGATCCATCGCTACGTTCTGGTCGCCGGGCGGTTGCGATGGAACGTTCACCGCGGCGCCTGTCAGCGTGCCGGGTGGGTACGGCATGAAGCACGGCGCGGGCGGCGGCGTCTGGGGCGTCGAGCTGACCTCGGTCCGCTACGACACCTTCAAGGACCCGGTCATCACCAGTTCGTCGGCACAGATGTGCTTTGGCTCGCCAGGGTGCCGGCGTGAGAGCGCACCCTCCGCCTGCACTTCGGTATCCACGACAGACGACACCTCGGGCCCGCAGGGCATCAACGTGACGATCACCCAGAACGCGCCCGGAGCTCAGTACTACAACGTGTACCTCGACCGCAACGGCTGCGACGGCAACCCCAACAACTTCGCATACGCGGGGACCTACCTGGCGCCCGGGTGGATCGACGCGGGCGGCCCGCCGGCGACCGCGACCGGAGTCCCTGGTTGGACCGGGGTCATCGCGAAGGGAACCGGTGGATACTGCGGGGCCCCCGTGGGGACGACCGTCACGATCTGCAACGTCAGCTACAACGACCCCAACTTCATCACGACGCATCTGTGCTTCGCCCAGGTGCGCGGACCGGGATGCGAGACTCCCGACGATGAGACCAAGCCACAGTGCTTCCAGAGCTGCCCGCCGAGCGCGAGCACGCCGCAGGAGAACGCGCCCATGGCTCTGCAGTACCCGCCGCTGTACACAGGTGGAGACGTCGCCAACGAGAACTACTGCGTGATCTCACCCAACCCGGGCGACCCGAATGCGCCCTGCACCACGGCCAAGGTGACGCCCGGCGCCGTGCAGTTCTACTTTCCGAACAACCAGTGCATGGACCAGAACGGCGGAGGCTACACCCACGTCTTCAGCGGCGAGCAGTACAACTGGATCGTCATCTATTCACCCCCAAGCTCGTCGTGCTCCACACAAAAGTTGAACGGCAACGCGTTCACCCAGTACATCGGGACGATCTACACGCCGGCGAGCAGCTGGGACATCCTCGGCACGGACAAGGCGCCACTGGCCGGCCAGGTGATCTGCTACACCGCCAACGTCACCGGCAACGGGTCGGCGGGTATTGACTTCAACCCCAACTACGCGCCCGCGCCGCCCGCCGCCCGTCTGATCAACTAGAGGCGCGGCCCCAGTCCTCTTCCGGCCGCGCCAGCTCGGGCCGCCCAAGCTCGGGAATCGGCCGCGCCTGGTAACCGAGCGATCGCAGCGCCTCGTCGATCCACAGCAGCGCCATCTCCTCGGTGTTGGGCCAGGTTTCGGGTGACGAGGCGGGCAGCCCGGTGTCGATGACGACCCGAGCCGCGACGCGCAGCAGACGCCTCGCCAGAGGCGCCGCCTCCGGAACGCTCAAAGCGAGGTCCTCGAGGGCGCGCGAGAGCATGAAGCAGGCCGAGTTGAACGTCTGAGCGTCAATTGGTTCGGCTCCGGCCAGGCGCTCGGCGAGGCCTGCTCGCAGATCGGTGGGGTCCATGCTCCCGGTTATCATTTCAAATGGCTGGGAGATGGATCTAACCGAACCTGTCTTGCTGACGCCCGAGGGGCTGGAGAAGCTCAAGCGCGACCTTGAGGTCGCGCTGAAGCGTCGCGCCGAAGCGGGCGAGCGCCTGAAGGAGGCGTTTCAACCGGGCGACATCGAGGACAACCCGGAGTATGAGCAGGCGAAGGAAGAGGTCGGGCTCCTGGACAGCCGGATCTACGAACTGCAGGAGATGATCGGGCGGGCTCAGATCATCAAGGACACGCATTCGAGCATCGCTCAGCCCGGCTCCACGATCGAGGTCGTGGACAACGAGGGCGACGTGGAGACCTACCACCTGGTCGGCGCGGTCGAAAGCGACCCGTCCGCTGGACGCATCTCGGTCGAGTCGCCCGTGGGCAGGGCGCTCGTGGGCAAGAAGAAGGGCGACAAGATCACAGTCAGCGTGCCCTCCGGCTCACTGACCCTGACGATCAAGGCGGTCAAGTAGCACCACGTCCCTGACAGCGCCGGCTGCTTCGTCGCACGAGCTCGATCCCGAAGCGATTGCCGACCGCACCACGGTTGGCGTTTTCTTCCGCCAGGCGGCGCGCTACGGGGACAAGCCACTGATTCACTACCGGCAGGGTGACGCGTGGCTAGTCGAGACTTGGGCGGACCTGCGGCGTCACGTGCTGGCGGTCGCGTCAGCTTTGGTCGCCGCCGGCGTCAAGCCCCGCGACTCCGTGCTCCTCATCTCGGAGAACCGGGTGGAGTGGGTGTACTGCGACTTTGCGATCCAGACCATCGGGGCGGTGACGGTCCCCATCTACCCGAACAGCCCGACAGAGATGGCACAAACGATCGCCGCAGACTCGGGCGCGACGTACGCGATCGCGTCCGGCGCTCCGCTGGGGGCAAAGCTCGAGGTTGCCGGAGCCCTTCGCCACGTCGCCACGATGGACGGCGAGGTCGCAGGCTGGGTTCGCGACGCGACCCTGAACCTCCCTGAGATCGCCGCCCGCCTGAGCCACGTGACGCCCGAAGACATATGCACCATCGTCTACACGTCAGGCACGACCGGTACGCCGAAAGGTGTCGAACTCGCGCACCGCAACCTTGTCGACACCGCTCGGGCCGCCGTCCAGGTGCACCCGATCACCGACCAGGATTCATCCCTATCGTGGCTGCCTCTCGCCCACGTCTTCGGACGGATTAACGAAATGTTCGATGGGATGGTGTACGGCGGCGAAACCTGGATCTCGGCGGGCCCCGACCACCTCGTTGAAGAGCTCCAGTACGTGAAGCCGACTGTGATGTGCAGCGCGCCGCGGGTCTACGAAAAGATGTACGCCGCAGTCATCGCACGGGTGCAAAAGTTGAGCCCCGCCACGCGCGCCATTTTCAGGTGGGCGGTGAGCATCGGTACGCGATTCTCGCAAACGGAAAACCCTGGCCCAGTCCTCAAAGTCCAGCGCCGTCTCGCCGATCGCCTGGTGCTCGCAGGATTGCGACGACAGCTGACCGGCGGCCGCATGCGCTTTTTCATCAGCGGCGGGGCGGCCCTGGCGCAAAACATCGAGGAGTTCTTCTGGGCGGTCGGCGTGCCGATCCTCAACGGATGGGGGCTCACCGAGACATCGTCCGGAGCGTGCTCCAACACACTTCACCAGCACCGTTTTCTGACCGTTGGCAAGCCTCTTCCCGGCGTCGAGCTGAAGATCGCCGACGACGGTGAGATCCTGGTGAAAGGCATCGGCGACATGATTGGCTACCACAACAACCCCGAGGCGACGGCGGAGGTCGTGAAGGACGGCTGGTTCTACACCGGCGATATCGGAGAGATCGACGCAGACGGCTTTCTCAAGATCACCGACCGGAAGAAGTCGCTCTTCAAGACATCCGGTGGAAAGTACATCGCACCTGTGCAGCTGGAGCACGAATTGCTGAGCGATCCGATCATCGAGCGCGCCGTCGCGATTGGCGATGGGCGCCCCTATGTGACGGCGCTCATCGTGCCCAACTGGCCGTCCGCCCGCAGCCAGGGCCTGGACGAAGCACAGCTCACCGCGCGCATCCAGCAGACGGTCGACAAGGTCAACGCTCGCCTCGGCCACTGGGAGACGATCAAATACTTCACGCTCCTTCCGCGGGACTTCACGGAGAAGGACGGCGAGCTGAGTCTGAAGCTGGACGTCAGGCGCAAGGTCATCCAGGAGCACTACCGGGACCAGATCGAATCGATGTACACGGGCAAGACCAAGCCCGCGTAATCTCTCGAACATGGCCGGTCCCACCGACATGTCCGAGCTCCACCTGGCACTCGATCGACTGCGTCCCCAGCTCTGCCACTGCGGGTTCAAGGGCGAGTGCCTGGGCTGCAAAGGTATCGAGATGGTGCGCGCGCAGGCCGAGGCCGTGGTCGCGGCGGCGAGCCAGCCGATCCTGATCCAGGTCGCCCAGGAATCCTCGATGAACGACATGACGACCCGCTTCCAGGCCATGTCCGAGCGGCTCATGGCAGACCCGGACATCCGCCGCTCCGCCGAGCAGATGCAGGAGCGCCTGATGGCCGACCCCGAAACGCGCCAGCTCCTCGAGGAGTTGATGCGCCGCCTGGGCTCCCCACCCGAGGAATCGACCTAAGACCCGTCGCGCCGGCGATGCACGATCGATGCATCCTCCGCACCAAGCGCATCTTCTTCTTCGACGTCGATGAGGCGCGGCTGGAAAAGCCGCTGCGCAATGAGAGTCGGGACGATCGCGGAGAGAATCACGACAGTCAAGAGCTCGGAATACTGGGAGCGATTGACGAGGCCGTGGTTCAACCCGTACAGCGCTGAGATGGAGCCAAACGTCAGCCCGGTTGCCATCAACAGTGTGAGGTAGTTGCGGTCGCGCCGCCTGACCCCGAAGGCCGCGGCCATCGGCCACACGCCGGCGAGCTTGGAGACCATCTTCGTCACGAACAGGAGGCCGATCACCCCGGCGCCCCCAACCAGCGCGGGCACCGAGATCAAGAGACCGGCGCGCAGAAAGAAGAACGGCGTGAGGAACGCGAACGCGACCGACCGCATGCGGTCCATCAACAGTCGATCAGCCTGGAAGGCGCCGGCGGTGGCAAGCCCGATGACGTAGGCAGGCAGCACAGCTTCACTGCCGGCTGCGCTGGCAAGTCCGCCGAGCCCCAGCAGCACCAGAAACAGAAACTTGATCTCGGGCTCGCTCACGCGGTGGCCCAAGAATCTCGTCACAAGCCTCAGGGTTGGCGAGACTGCGACGATTGCAATTGCGGTCGCCGCAGCGAAGATGACCAGCAGAACGCTGAATCCCGCGAACAACGCTCCAAGTGCCAGCACCGTCCCCAGGTCGGTGACGAAGCAGGCGGCAAGGATGAGCTTGCCGAGGTCCTCTCGGTTGAGGCCTGTCTCAACCATCACCGCATAGACAACCGCCACCGATGTCGTACTGAGTGCAACTCCGGCGATCTCAGCCGCGTGAAGGTTCCAATCGAGCGCGAAATAGGCGACCGCCATCGCTGCCAGGAACGGCAGCATGAACGAGACGAACCCGATCCCCAGGCTCGCCTTCCAGTGGCGCCTCAACGACACTGGATCGATTTCGGCCCCGGCGAGGAAGGTGAGCGTGATCGATCCGACGCCCGCGAGAAAGGTCGTGAACGCAGTCTCTTGGACCAGTCCAGATATGCCCGGCAGATTGCCTGCGAGCGCGCCGACCAAGATCTCTGCGAGAGCCACCGCGATGCCCGCGCGAATGCTGATGAGCGATGCGATCAGCGCCAGCCCTATCCATACAGCCGCAATCGCGTAGATGTTCATCAGGCTTCGTCTCCTCTGCCAACTGGATGTGAATTCGTTGGTAGAGGCCATCAGCCGGCGCCACTGCGCCCTAGCAGTTCAAGGAGCGAGCCTCATCGCGCCGTAAGGTGTTGGATCGTAGCGAAACCCGAGGGGCTACGTGGTCGTGGTCGCGGGGCTTGCCGGCGCCGCCGGCTTGACCGGGCGCATGGGCTTGCGCCTGAACGGGATCGGGCCCGTTTGCAGCCGCTGGAGAATCGACTGCTCCTAGGCCGAGGTCAGCTTGCAGGAACGCCTCATGGCCGCCCCGAAACGCGCCAGCTCCTCGAGGAGCTGATGCGCCGCCCCGGCATTCCACCGGAGGAAAGTCCCGACAACTAGGCCGGCCGGATGTACTCTCCCCGGGTGGACGTGGTCGGGACGACTGTCATCGGGATAGTTTTCCCGCTCGTCTCCCTGGCTGTGATCGTTGTCGTGATCGTCGTGGTGGTCAGGGTTGTGCAGTCGATCCATCGCATCGCGGCAGCGCTGGAGCGCATCGCGACCGCTCTCGAGAAACGACCGCCCGCTTAGGACTCGCTCTAGATGGTCGTGGTCGCCGGGCTCGCCGGTGCGGCCGGTTTGGGCCTGCGCAGCGGCGTGCTCCAGAACGGGATCGGGCCCGTCTGCAGCCGCTGGAGAATCGTCTGCTCCTGGGCCGAGGTCAGCTTTTTGTTCGTGACCGCGGTGTCGAGCAGTGGAGTCAGCTTTGCGATCAGCCGGGTGCGGAACTGTGCTTCGGTGACCGACGGGTTTTGAGCCGCCGCGATTTGCGAGAGCGACATCCCGCCGGCGAGATCGGTCTTCAGCTGCGCGTCGGTGATGCCGAGCGCGGACGCGGCGGCGGCGATGAGCTGCTGCGTGTAAGCCCCGATGGTGGCGCCTGCGCTTGGCGCCGCGGCCGGCTTGCCGAGGTTCCCCGCAAGGGTGCACGGCGGCTGGCTCGCCAACCTCTTCTGGATGGCATCCGCCTGCGCCTGCGTGAGATCTTTGTTCTTGACCTCGTCGGCAAGCGTTTCACCGATTGCTTTCTGGACCGCCGCGTTTACCTGGCTCTGGCTCTTGCCGAGGTCGCTCGACAGATGCGTGAGAAAGTCGTTGCAAACGGCTGACGCGCCTGCCTTCTGGCTGACTGCGGCGGTGTCGGTCGAGGCGGGCGGTGCGGAGGAAGGGCGGAAGCCGACGTTCAAACCAGCGGCGGAGGCGGTGACGAGGACCGCGGCGCCCGCTACGAGGACGGCGCCGACGGCGAAACCGAGAACTCTCAGGTGGCGGAGCTTGGCAAGGCTGGTCATCACCTCTTGAGTATCACAACCGCACCTGAACGGGTTCATCACGCTGAACGTCAAGGTTTTGTAAGGTGCGCGTCGCTCTATATTCGCGACATGGAATCACCACCCAGCTCGGGCTGGTCCGGGAAGCACGCAGTCGAGCTGTACGTGCGCACCTACACCACGATGCTGCAGAGCTCGGGCGAGATCAAGGTCGAATCGCTCGTGCAGGCGCACCTGGGCATGGGCTCGGTGCTGCATCCGCTCGCGGCCGAGCCCCAGACGGACATGGGTGCACTGCTCTACGCGGTGCGCCGCCTGCCGGATGCGATCAGCCGCTGCCGCCACGTCGTCATGGGCCAGAGCTCCCAGGGTTTCCGGGCGGTCTTCCACGCCGACATCCTGAGCTGGCAACGGGTCAAAGCACCCGCCCGGCGCCGCCGCTGGTACTACGACGGCAAGGACATGCTCGCGGTGCTCATCGCTTCCGCCTCGGACATCGACGACCTCATTCCTACGCTGGTCGCCTATCAGATCGAGTGGAACAAGCTGCACCGCGCCCTGCAGGACGTACAGCTTTCCGACGAACAGGCGCGGGAGGCGGCCGGAGCGACGGAGGATGACTGGCGGAGGCTGCACGACGCATGGGGCGACTCGTTCGACTCCAACCTAGCTTCCATCAAGCGCGACGAATGCAGGATCGTGCTTCGCCAAATCGGTGGAAGCCATATCGGCTACGCGCGAAACGCGAGCCGCTGGTGGCTTCCGATTGCCGGCGCGATGGGAGAAATGGGAGGGCACGACGCGCCGATCTATTTCGTCTCGTCCAACTCGCACAGCCTCGTGAATGTGCTGACGGGAGTCGCGCGCGAGTTCGAGAGCGACATCGTGGACTGGATCGGCAGCCATCATCCCGAGCTGGACGAGGAGCGGCGCAAGCTGGAGGCCGGCCACATCCGCGCGTCGCGCCAGAACTGGATGTACTACGGCGCGCGCCAGGTCTTCGACCAGCATCCCGACCGCGAGCGGATGCGCCGAAGGCGGGCCGAGATGGAGGCCGCCAACGGCGTCCGGCACATCCCTGCCAAGGGGACCGGGGTCGACTCGGCAGCCCAGGTCTTCATGCTCTCGAAGCTCGACCCCGGCGCGATCGATCCGCGAGTCGGCACCGTCGACGAGACGAAGCTGCGCGAATCCGACGCCTGCATCGTCAACGTCGACTATCCGCTCGGCCAAGCCGCCTATCACATCCTCCGGCAGGTCGCCGAGCAGGCATCGTGGATGAGGGGTCTGTACGTGCTGGGCAAGGCCGCGACGCTGAACGCGGATGTGGGCGACGTCATGATCCCCAACGTCGTCCACAACGAACACTCAGGCAACACCTACTGGCTGGCGAACTGCTTCACCGCTGCCGACGTGCAGCCGAATCTCGTCTATGGCTCGGCCCTCGACAACCAGCGCGCGGTGACCGTGCGAGGAACGTTCTTGCAGAATCGCGACTATCTCGATTTCTACTACCAGGGCAGGTACACGGTGGTCGAGATGGAGGCGGGACCGTACCTCGACGCGTGCTACGAGATCGTTCAGCCCGACCGCTATCCGCTGGACGAGAGC
>Ga0210394_10008588_pt1 | contig 10475 bp, 6 predicted proteins | sample IncBWC12MmetaG_FD_160121 | JGI IMG/M metagenome (GOLD analysis project Ga0210394, IMG submission 160121) | Forest soil microbial communities from Barre Woods Harvard Forest LTER site, Petersham, Massachusetts, United States - Inc-BW-C-12-M | ecosystem: Environmental > Terrestrial > Soil >...
CAGTGATCTCGCCCTTCACGCGTAAAGTTGACCCCAGTCGCCCCGTTTCGCGTTCACCGGTCGAATCTAACGAACGTGGCGTCTTGGTAGTCAGCAAGGTTTTCGCCTCCGGTGCGACGGCCTGGGGCGTATCCGATTTCTTTGTACCCCACATGGGACCTCCAGATCACGCCCCACGCGGACTTCCGAACTGGGGCGGCCCACCACAAAAATCTCTCGCGAGACTTAGGGTTACTCGGAAGGGTACGCTTGTGCAGCGGGCACATCAAGCCACGGAATGTTTAAGCTGTGCTACAACCTCTATACGACTTCTGCATTCAACAGTCGCGGTCGCCTTTCGTCTCGATGACGCATTCCATCACGATCTTGCCGACAGCATTTCGGACCGCAATCGAAATGCTTTCCTTGTGTGCGTCCATGCCGATATATTTAGCGCTGGTCATAAGGGCGCTCCTCCTCTGGAGCGGTTGAGCAATTTACTCCACAAGGAGCGCCCTTTTATATTGCGTCGGGTAACTAAGTAACTTAGGTGCTGGGCGTAGCAAGTGCTCCCGGTAGGATAAGGACGACTTGGCTGTTAAAAGGCGTGGATCAGTTCAACACTTACACCACCGATTTTGTCCGTGTCCATATAGTGGTACTGTCCGGAATGGGGCTTTCCGATATCCCCCCATGCTCCGGCCTGCCACACCGGAAAGCCGATTTTTTCATATGCGGCAGTAGCTTTAGATAGATCGTCTACAGGCATGCCAATGTGCTGGATACCTTCGCCATGGCGGTTCAGGAAATCTTCATAAATATTGGCTGGAGTGGATGGTGGCTGAATCCACTCATAACTGAGGGAGCCGATCCGTTGAAAGCCCACTTCAAACGCCAGCGAAAGCGGCAGGCCGCGATAGCGCGAATCGTCGCGTGGCGTAGCATGCTGTAGCTCAAAACCTGGGAAGCCTAGCTTCTGCCAGAAGGCGGTAACCGCAGCCGCATTGCGAACAACAGGAGCGATGTGGGAGACAGTTTTCTGCTCCAGAGGCTTGGGCGCTCCGCCGAGCCAATAGACAAGGCCAAGAACGTATTTGCCCTGTGGCTCCGTGTCGAAGTAGGTATAGGTTACGGGCGTGCGGTCGATTTCAAACGTGACCTGCTGCAGCACACTTACTCCCAGGCCGGCCATGCGCTGAATCTCCTTGTCCATCGCCTCCCTGGTGGGAACCTCATGGACAAGAGAAAAAATGCCGTCCTTATGCTTTTCCAGAAAATCATTGTAGGAGTTCGATTGGCCTTCGGCTGGCTGAAGGAAATTGACGGTCAGATTGCCGAGGCGTCCGGTAACCTGCGAGGTATAGATGGCCTCGGGTTTGCCATGATCCGTCCCCACGGCCTTGACGTTCGGGTACCTCTGGATATCGGTCATTCCCAGTGCAATCCACATGGGCAAAATCGCATCGATGTTCTGCGAGAGCCACGTGACCCGGTTGATGCTTTGATAGTATTCCGGCAACTGGGCGGCGTGACAGGTTCCCACCAGAAAGCACATTACAGCAAGACAGCGCAGAAGCTTCATCTGCCTCTCCGTTTCTCAGAAATTCCCATGCAAGGCGGTCAATGAAAATCTTGCGCGGCAGTTCTTCGACACTCAGGAGTTCATCGAAGCCACTGAAAGAAGAAAGTTGCCACTGCAAAACCAACTGGAATCGCATGGGTAGAGACTAGCAAAGTTCTCTTGTTGGGTCGAACCCGACTCAAGTCCGGATAAGTCGGCTTGCCGGGCAATTGGAGGCAAGAATGCCGACTTGTCAGGTTAATTAAGGCCTGGAGGGAGTGATAGGTTTCCGGACTGGAAAGGAGAGAGCAGTAGGTTGTGATGTTCGTGGAGCCAGCGTGTCCAGAGTCGGAATAGAGAACGATACAGTCATGGTGCGTTCTGGGGGGCATGTCCCCTCCTGCATGGCTTTTGCAAGAATTTCGATCGCCGTTCCCGCAAGCGGTGGCAAATAAATCGTCGCGGCTAGCCATCCTTGGCGCACCCACGTTTGGCCTGTCTCTAGCTGGCCATCACAACCGGTGAATGGCAGGCTGAGCCATCGGGTGCGCTCTTCCTCGTTGGTAACCTTCTCAAAAGCCCTGCGAGCGCCCATAGCCATGGCATCATCTTGTGCACCAACAAGGTCGATTGCTTTGTTTTGTGACGTGGAGAGCTTCAGCCATGAAACTACGGCTCGTTCAGCGCTCTCCTCCGTCCACCGTCCCTTTAGCATAACGACCTGTATATTCAGAGGCTTCGTCTCCAGCATCCCTGCTGTACGTTTCTGCGCCGAGGAACTTTGCGACGGCCCTTCAAGGTACAGGATCGAACCACCTTTCGGAAGCAAGGCGGCAAATTGTTTTCCCTGGATTCGCCCGATCTCATCATGATCGGAGCTAACCGCAAAGGTAGGCGCGGTGGCCCTCCTGTGTAGGTCCGGCATGTACTCAGGATCTCGATTCAATACCACCCAGCCGATCCCAGCCGCGTTGGCAGCCCGGGCCACCTGAGGCAGTGCGGTGCCGCTCACTGGTTCCAACACAATTGCGTCGGGCCTGGACTCGGGACGATTCTGGATCGCCCTTAGAATCTGTGTACTTTGATTCACGGCATTGTTGTCGGCGAAAGTGATTTCCGCATCGACGCCAAATTTGTGCGCGGCCACTTCTGCGGCTGAGGCCTGTGCCATTTGGAAGTCGTTATCCTTCGTATGGAGAGAAACCAGGAACTTGAGTTTTTTCATCACGCGCCAAAAATAACTTCGGCTGTCTAAACGATACGCGCCGCCCAAGCAGAAGTCCTTAGCTTTTTTCGGGGAAGTATTAAGGTCGTCGGACGGGTGCTTTTGTCACAAATGCACTTTTCGATTTGCCCGTTAATCGAGATTTAGCGGTGAGAACCAACGCGATCTCAGTGAGACCACTTCTGATAGCAACCTCGTCGTGTCGAGCGCAGCAGATGTGCGAGTGAGGTAGCGGCTTCGTCGGGCCCTAATCTCCCGAAGGGACAATAAAGTGACGAATTATTGATAATCCGATTACACGTCGCTCTCAGATTGCGCTTACTTTATCGGTCCGAATCTGATTCTAGAAGGAGGCACCATGCTCAGCAGGTCTGCACGAGTTCCCTTTCGCATTCTGTTGGTGGTCAGCGTCACGCTCTTGTCGCTCGCAACTGTGTCCGGAAACGAAAGGCAATTCCTGCCTCGCTTGATCATATCGTCCACAATACCCGCAAACGGTGACTTGAACCCCTACGGTGTGGCGGTTGTTCCGAAGGGATTCCCTGCAGGGGGAACAGTGGCTCCCGGAGATATCTTGGTATCGAACTTCAATAACTCCTCCAATATGCAAGGGACCGGCACCACGATCATCAAATTCACACCTAACGGCATTGTCACACCATCCGTTCCAGCAGGTACGACTCCAGGCAATGCGACCACCTTCTTCACAAGTACCCCAATCGGCCTGACTACGGCTCTCGGCGTGCTGAAGGGAGGCTTCATATTGGTAGGTAACCTGCCTGCGTCGATGGGCACGATCACAACTGGCGCCTCGCTGCAAGTGATCGACCGCAACGGAAATCTGGTGGGCAGTCCGCTGACCGACAGCACGTTCCTCGACAGTCCTTGGGATCTGACCATCGACGACGACGGTGACCATGCTCAAGTATTTGTTTCGAACGTCGTCAGCGGCACGGTCTCCCGCCTTGACGTAACCGTAAGCTCGGGAGGAGTGACCGTCGTGCATAAGACCATGATTGCCATGGGATATAAGAGTGAGCTCAACGCCGCGGCACTGATCGTGGGGCCCACAGGGCTTGCTTATGACGAGGACGCGGATGTTCTCTATGTCGCGTCAACGGATGACAACGCTATCTTCGCCATTCCGCATGCTGGCCATAGAACCGGCCCGGTGAACAAAGGGAACCACATATTTTCCGATCCTCACCTGCGCGGGCCCCTTGCGCTGGTATTCGCGCCAAACGGACATTTGCTCACCGCCAACGGTGACGCGATCAATGGCGATACAGCCCATCCCAGTGAGATTGTGGAGTTCACCAAGGACGGCGAGTTTGTCGGCGAATTCAACGTGGACGCGGGCCAGGGAGGAGCGTTTGGCCTTGCCACCTCGCGCTTCTTCTCTAACTTCGCCACGGTTGACGATAATACCAACTCCATCGAGGCCTTTTCGCTTGAGGAAGAGTCGGACCAGAACATCGCGCATTGAGCGCGAGCCGCTGTTCTCGCCATGGACTAAACGAAGTTTAGGAAAAGAAGCCCTGAGTTCATGCTGGCCTCATTTACAACATGCGGCCCGCACTACGCATGGAACTTGAAAAACGCGAATTGTGGACGAGCGGTCGCGCACTCGGAAGTTATGCCCAAAGTGGACAACCGCATCGCAAGTCGGCTTACAAATAACTTCGATACCGGGACGCGTTACCGCTGCCGGTTCAAAGGGTCGGCGCAACACCTCCAATCGTTTCATCCGACAGCACCTCTCCTAGAGAACCGGCTACAGTCAAGTTAAGTGCTGGAGCCGCCCTCAGATCTATCCCGCGTTACTTCCAATCACCGATCAGCTCAAACGCGGCCCAGTGAAAAGGGTGAGCATTTGTTGTCCGAGGACCGTGGCTGGACTTGTTCCGCGGATATGCCGATTGGATTAGGTCGATTTGAGCTAGCCGCAGTGACACATCTTTCGTTTTCCCTGCTTTTAGATAGGCATAGAAGTGCTTCATCAACTCAGCAGTGGATTCGTCGGAGACGCTCCAAAGGGAGGCCACCACCGAACGAGCGCCGGCATATTGGAAAGCACGTGCCAACCCTACCAGGCCTTCCCCACCCATCTCTTTTCCCAACGCCGTTTCGCAAGCCGAGAGGGTGACCAGGTCCGCGTCGAGGCGAACCTGCTCGAAAATCTCCCAAGCCTGCAGCAACCCGTTGTCCTGCCCCGAACCGGGATTCTCTGGAATCGTAAATGCGAGCGCAGAGTTGAGCGGGATTCGCTCATCCAGCAATCCATGAACAGCAAAATGCAGGTAGCGCACGTCCTTGCCAACAGCCTTGGCGCGCTCTTCCGTCGCTTGTTCACCGAGATACACTTTGCTTTCCGAGGGAAAGAGCCCCGCAATACTCTCGACCTCGATGCGACTGGAAGGCAGAGGAGTGAGATTGAATCCGCGTGTGACCACAGAACGAACCTCCGCATCGGCGATCTGCTCGGGTTTTCTGTCACCAATGGGATACTTCGGGTCACCAAAAGCAGTCACTTGAATCTCGCCGGGGGAAGCACTTTGCCGCCGCGATTTCTTCAACTCGGCGTAGACAGTGGCCGAAATCACGGTATGAACGGGCTTCCATTCAATCAAATAGCGCCTTGCGTCCCCTTTTTTCCCTTCGGTTTCTTTTCTCACTAGAGCGGCGAACGGCAGAGTGTGGAGTGGCCCATCCGGGGAAACCAGGATGCGTTCGTTCGTCGCGAGGATCGCTTCGGCAGGCTTCATCAGAATGTCGTACAGCTCGCCGCCCTGCTTTCGCAGCTTTGGTTCATCCCCTTCGCGGTGGCGTTCGATGAGATTGCGGAATGCCTCGATTTTCTCGCGCAAAGCATCCCCTCCTACGGGAAGCGAGAAAACGGATAAGCCGCTAGTCTTTCCGGCAGCTGCTGATTCGGCTGCTGCGCTTCGGAGAACAAACAGCGTTGATTTCTTCTCACCAATCGAATAGGAGAGCAGCACAGTGCCCTGATCGAGGGCTTCGCGCGCCGCAGCGACGTTTAGTGGCTGTGGATAGGTCAGAGAAGCAAATCGCGGAGAATTCTTTCGCGTACTCTCAGCGATTTCCTCCTGTTTGATTCGCACTTCGCGCAAGTGCCCTAGCAAGCGCTCGATCTGTTCCGCATCCTTAGCTGTGCTTAGATTTCCAATGGCGGATTGCGTTGCATCGTAATCCGCGTCGGTAGATTTGCGCGCCTTCAGAAGTTCGGCTGGCACCTCCGCAGACAGGGCGAGATCGCGTTCCGCTAGCATGGCCAGGAGCGACCGCGCACGAGAGCGCTCGAGAACGTGAAAGGCATCCTCAGACCTGTTCACGTCAACCAACGCATCAATGCAATCGCGATAAAACTCGGAATGTTTGGCGGCAAATCCCGAGCGCTGTTCCTCGGTGCCTCCCAGCTTGGCTTTTTGTCCCTCAATTGAATCGACGGCCTGGCAAAGGTACTTCGCGGCATCGACGGCCTTTCCCTCGCCACGCAGGGACAAACCGAGGTAGTGCAATGTTTCCGCCTCGTCGATGCTGTTCTGCTCCAGCTTCGACTGAATGGCCAAGGCGTCGAGAAAATACTTTTGTGCAGCGCTGGAGTCCTGGAGTTCGTCGAGCCTTCTGCCCAGAAACGAAATGGTGTGAGCCAACTCCAGGCTTCCTGGGGACGTTTTAGCTTCGATGGCCAGCGCGCGCTGATGAAATTCTTTTGAATCCTCTACTTTGCCTCGTTTGTCAGCGGTCACGCCGAGATTATTCAGATTTCGTGCGGCATCAAGGCTCTCAGGGGCCAGCTTCTGATAGAGTTCGAGCGCCCGGCGCTGAAGCTCTTCGGCCGCCTCCAATTTCCCGTTCTCCAGTGCGGTATTACCTAGATTGTCGAGCACCCCAGCTAGATCGAGACTCCCCGGTGCTAACTTTTCGGTGATAGCCAAGGCGCGCCGCTGATAGGCTTCTGCTGTCTCATTGTCCCCACGGTCAGAGGCGACATTCCCAAGGTCTTGAAGAATGTCTCCGACTCGTTTGCTGTCCGGGCCTAATATCTTCTCGTCAATGGCCAGCGCGTGGCGGTAATACTCCTCGGCCTTGACGAGGTCGCCGCGACTCCAGCCGATGTTTCCAAGGCCGGTAAGTACGTTGGCAACCTGCGTCCCCTCGGGTTCGAGCTTCTGACTGAGCGCCTCCGCTTGCATGTACAACTGCTCGGCGTCACCCAAATCCCCCTTGTCCATCAGAACACTACCCAAGTTGATCAGGCTGCTCGCAAAAGCTTGGCTTTCGGGAGCTTTTTTCTGCCGGATCGCCAACGCTTGGCGGTCGTACGCCTCGGCTCGCCCGAGGTCTCCGTGCCTCCACGCAACTTCACCAGCGTTGGCCAGCATCTGTGCTGTCAGCAAGGTCTCCTCGAGTTTCTGAACTATGGTCACAACACGCTGGGCGTACTCGTCCGCTTTGACGAGATCGTTGCGACCGAAAGCCACACGGCTCATTCCATTGAGGATTACCGCTTCTCGGAAACTCTGTGGATCCACCTTTTCGATGATTGGCAGAGCGAGCTGGTAATTCTCTCCAGCCGCAGCGAGATTTCCGTTTGCGAACTGAAAATTGCCCAAGGTGCCGTAGGCTTCAGCCGTGGGAATACTGTCAGGCGCCAGCTTCAGGCAAATTGCAAGAGTCCGACGCGTCATTTCCTCGCCTTCCGGCATTCTCTTCTGATTGCGCGCAACGGTGGCTAGCGCGTTGAGCGTTTCCGCGACCTCCAGGCTTTCCTGCCCGCGCTTCTCGCGGAGTCCGAGAGCTCGGCGATAGACTTCGTCCGCGCGATCCCATAGTTTGCGATCCTGGAATGTTTGTCCCCAAGCCATTAGGATCTGGCCGGTGATGGCCGGCGCCGAACCCTGCTCTGCTTGCTGGGTCGCTGCCTCAAAGGCCGCGTCCGACGGTCCCCAGCTTTCTGATTTGGCGTTGAGTTCGCCAACTCGCCACAGAAACCACGTTGCTGTGATTGCCTTCCTGGCGCGCGTTGCCGCCGCAGCCCCTTCTTGCCAACGTATTGAAGCCTCGTACACTTTTTTCCGCTCGGCCAGATCTTTGCCTTCGCTGTAGATGTGGAGAAGATCGGACGCAAAATTCGGACGAGCTTCGATAGTCCAGTTTCCCGCTTCGATCAGCCACGTCATTGCCTTGGAGCCGCGCTTACCGACGAGTGTGACCACACCTCGCGGCGCCTGCTCGACCCGAATTTCATTTAGATCGAAAGGGGAGTCGATCTTGCCGCCGGCTGTGGAAACCTTCGGACTATCGGGCGAGACGCGGGACCAAGAGAGGAGCAGGTCACCGGAAAGCAGCCCGGCTCTTGCCGGGGCAGAGTTCGGAGGAATGGTTTCGACAACCACACCTGCAGAATCGCCTGCAGCCCCCTGCGCCGTCGTGCACAGGCACAGAACCAAGAGGGACGTCCAAAATCGCATTCGAGCAATGGGGACTCTAGGAGAAGTTTTCATGACAAGACTTCTATTGATCCGAACTATCGAATGTCGTTGTTCCCGGCTAGCTGAGCGTTAACTTCCGAAAGCGCCTTCTTGATTGCTGCATCGCTGGGAGCCTTGGCCAGAGCAGCCAGAAAGCCCTCGCGGGCCTCCGCCCAAAGCCCCAATCGCCGGTCCACATCGGCAAGAGTCGCCAACGACGATGCATCCCCCTGCTGTTGCAGAACTGCCTGCAGCGCGGCCCTTCTTTGGAGATCCTCCTGGGACAAAGTGTCGAACTCGCTTTCGCCGTGCACGGACGGGCCTACGCGTTCGACGGTGCGAACCTTCCAGTAGTAAGAAGATCCCGGACGCAGAATACTTGGAGGCACCAAAACCGTCGTGAGCTCGGTTTGCAAGTCAAGAATCGTTTTGCCCGAGTCGTCCTCGAGTTCGACTCGGTAGCGCGATGCACCCTTAATGGGCGAAAAACGAAGTGAGGTTTGATCCGGGATGCTCGCACTCATGGCATTTGGATACAGATTTTGAACACGTTCGCCGGAGCCTTGACGAACCCGAATTGCGCCGGATCGCGCCCCGAGGTGCTGTCCCTCAGCTAGAGCGGCGAGCCGCGGAATGGGAGGTACCCCTTCCAGGCGGTGAATGCTATTTCCCATGGGCTTTGGGCCGCCAGGAGTCACAGTGACCCTCGACTTCTCGCCGATTTCATATCGGCCGCCGTCGGCAAAGATCAGGGTTACCGAAGAGCCAGCGCCGGTTGTAAGTACGGCGCCGACGGGCAGCCAGTCAAATCTTGAGACAGGCCCTTTTCTGTTGGTTGGCGCAATGAGAGTTGCGCTCCCGGAAACTGAGGTGACAACCGAGACTGCTTCCGTTGTGGGCTCCTGCGGCGTCACAGTCACTGCCGAGGTTGCCAAAAACGTGGCGAGAATAAATGTCCTTGCACTAACCATCGCCGTTACGCCTCCTCGACGTAGGAGGGGAGGGAGAGTTTCGTTAAACGTAACACGAGGCCCGTGGCCAAAGCCAGAACTCCGAGCAGCAGTGGCCCAGCGATTGGCGCAATCACGTGCATTTGCCGAAACAGAAGAAAGGCAGCGCCGACGTAAAGCAAAGAAAAAACAATCCCGAGCATCAACGGTCGGTATAGCCGGGAAAGACAAAGAATTGCCGCTAGAAATGCAGCATAACCGATTGTCAATAGACCGGCGACCAGAACCCACGGCGCAGACCGAACACGAAAATTTGTGAGTATCGTGTTGACGATAAGCGATTGCAAGGCCAGGCCCGAAACCGCCTCGGAGGCATTCCCACGCGAGGGGATTCGATGATAGTCGTCTCCCGAGCCAACAAGATCGCCGCCTACAAGAACCAGTTGCCCTTTGAACAGCGATGGATCACGCTCCAATTCGAACGGAACGTCTTTCCAGGAAATCTTCGGGAGCTCCTTCGGATCGACCGAGTAGTCAATCCAAAAAGGCGTCTTCATTTCCGCGCCGTCTGCCTTTCGATTGCTTACGGAGTCAAGGTTGCGCGCCACACTGATTGCCCATGATTTTCGTAGAGCGCCTTCTCTATCAACAAAGAAAAGACTCGCTCGACGGGTTACGCCGTCGGGATCTTCGCGAAGATTGGCAAATCCAAACAGCTCCGAGTACCGCTGTGGGCCCAGCGCGGCGGCTGTGAGACTGCTGACGCATTCTCGCCCGACCGTCTGCGAAACGGCGGAGAGAGCCGCGAGTGTCAGGTTGTCCCCGCGGGTCAGCATTAGCTTGGAAAACTTCTCCGAGTGTGACCAGCGTTCGGGAAGAAGGAAATCAATCGCCACTCCGCGAGCGCCCGCGTTGAACACTCGATCAATGACCCCAGCAAACTGATCAGCCTTTTCAGCTAACGGCGTCGGATCAACAGCCAGCGATGCTTCGTCCACAACCAGAGTGACAAGCCGACCGTCCGGAGGATGCGTGGGGGAGAGAGCGAATCGCGCGTCGATCGTACGCCGCTCCAGATCTTCGACCCAGGCAAAACGCGACAGCGGCCAGGACAACAGCGCAAGAACCGTTCCGGCGATGACAGCAAGAGTCGAACGCCGGGGAATCTCTCGAACGCGCCATTTTCTCCGCTCGGAAAGTTGCCAGGCCGAACGCAGGCTCGCGACTAAATCTTTCGCTTTCTTTGCTCGCCGTTCAGGAACCTT
>Ga0210394_10008589_pt1 | contig 10474 bp, 13 predicted proteins | sample IncBWC12MmetaG_FD_160121 | JGI IMG/M metagenome (GOLD analysis project Ga0210394, IMG submission 160121) | Forest soil microbial communities from Barre Woods Harvard Forest LTER site, Petersham, Massachusetts, United States - Inc-BW-C-12-M | ecosystem: Environmental > Terrestrial > Soil >...
GCGAGAGCATTGACATATTGATTTCGTTATTTTGAGCATCAACGAAAACAACGTCTCGCCAAGTGGCGAAAGCCGCACGTTGAGGAATGGTATAATGAAATACTCCCCGTAGTACGGGTTGATCGTAATTAGTGACCCAGAATTCTTCCTGGGCAGCTAACACCAATGGAACAATCGTAGTACGCATCTCTTGATCGAGAAACGCAATAATGTCCGCTGGCGGCAGAGCATTCTGAGCATTTGGGGCAAGACAACCCCTATATACGCTGGCAACAAGAGCTTGCGAGGTATTATCTACTGTATAATCCGGTGCGGCTGTCATAGAAAACCCCTATTTTACAGCCCTAGCTTCATCGGTCGTTTATCTGCATCATCATCCATCATTTCAACAGGTTGATCTTTAGTTTGTTCACCATTCATAGGAGCCAATTTAACACTAACTCCATGGGCTCTAATTTCAACACCATCAATTGGATCTTTAGCCGGTTCATCCGACTCTGAAAAGACGGAATCTGCTTCAATATGGTCTAAATCGCCAGTTAGCTTTTTAAAAGCCATATCGCTTACTTCATTATCCGACATTTTTTTAGTCACAAGAATCTCCTATAGACCGGAATGGATGGTGGTAGAACCAGTAGAATCTGTGTAAACGATAGATAGATTCTTATTTCCTAGAGCTGCACCTGCAAGCCAAGTCGATACAGTGCGGAGCCAATCAGGAGCAGACATATCTCCTGCCGTACCTGTTCCTGCGGGGGAAAGTTCAGAATGAATCGTGGCATTTGAATCATCCGTAGTAACAACGATTTGCCAAGTTTGAGCCATTGTATTTCTCCTTTAATTCCGCCCCGAATAAGAGGGTGTGAGCTTTTTGGGCCTGCACACCCTCCTATCGGAACGGGGTAATAATTACTGATTAACGATTGTCGTCATCAACACAGCTTTCGCTGGGCTATTCAAGAATGCGGCCTGTAGGGTGTAGCAGCGCAGTTCATACGCCGTGAAACCCGGAAGCTGCAGGAAGAATTCGCCGGGCATACCAGGGAGCGTGAACGTTAAGTCCGTGGCTCCGGTACGCTGGCAACGCTTCAACGGCAGAATGAACGCGTAGGATTCTTTCATGAAGATATGTCCAACGATTTCAATTTTGCCATTCGGTCCATAGAAACAGAGACTTTCAGTCCCATTCTCTAGTTCCGATTTCTTGTAGCTAGAATCATAACGCCGTGCGCCAGCCTGTGAAGTAATCAGGTTGGAATAGGTGCGAGGATTCACAAACACCGTAACATCTTCCATCAAACCACGAGCAGTAGCAAGCGCGACAGCCGATTGTACTTTACCGAAGTTGAGGGCCGTGGAAAGAGCTGAATACACATTGCTCTGCCAGAGGGCATACGTCGCCGCATTGATGTTAAAGATCGTGCCAACATTGCTAAGAATGTTGTAATAACCCTGCATCTCTTGACCAAAGGCCAGATACGGGAACAATTGAAGCGGAGTACCAGTCAGGGCTAGAATCGCAGCGATATCCGTTGCATTTCCAGTCACCGTGATGTTACGAAGAGAAACATTAACAGCCGTCACAACGACAGGGGCCAAGGTATTAATCAAGACGCCCGCATTGTAAACATCGATGTTAATATTTTCCATTCCAGACCAAATACCGGCAGACCATTCGCCGATAGTGATGGTAAGAATGACAGACGTGGCGCTAACGGTGGTAACAACGGCGGTTTCGCCAAGAGTACCATGCGCGGAACTTCCCCACATCAATTCGATTTCAATGAACTTCGACATGGATTGCGTCAACGCATCCACAATCAATTCAGTGGCTTCAACGAAGGCGCGAACGCCGCCGCTGGCTGCTTTCGCAGCAACATCATAAGTGATACGATCAGCCAAGGTCATTCCTGCACCTGCGATCTGAGCATCGCCCATCGTAGAGGCAACGGGCGTAACAAGCGCAACCGCACCAACTCCGAAAGTCATACCCGTAGGCAGGGACAAAAGAACCGGCTGATGAAGCAAACGGCCTTCACGTTTATCATTTTCCACAAATTTAATGCGCTTTTGCAGCACACTAGATTCGGGAACGAGGTTGATAATCTTATCCTCGTATACATCCTTAAACAAACCCGTTAGGGTTGTCTGTGTTTCAAATGCAGAACTCATAGTTGAATCTCCTTAATTTGCATTAAGGGTTATTTGGGATTGGCGGTAACAAGGCAAGATGGAGGGTTAGTCGTCTTACAAAGTTACTAGCGGTCTTATTTTCCCTTTTTCAATCCATCCAAATATTCGCGGAATTCGTCAGGCGTCATCGTCTTTCTTTCGTCGCGTTTTGGGGAGGATTTAAAATCTTTCTTCTCTTTCTTTTCTGAATCTTTAACAGCTTTCAAATAGTATTTACGGACCTTCTCAGCATTCTCTTTACCAAGTTGTTCCACTAACTTATCTTCATCCAAGGCGTCATAATAAGCTTTCTGATATTCACCCAATTCTTGGCGGACACGTTTCATAGCTTCTTTGGGTGTAACTACTTTGCCATTCACATAACCGAGCTGCATAACCTGAGCAACTCGTTTTGCAAGTTGGGGAGCAATCTTGGAATCTAATGGAACACCGGCCTCAGTCATTGCTTCATTGATTTGAGCTTTAATAGTTTGGAGAGCCTGATTAACGCGGGCATCGTTTTCTGCTTGCAACTTATCGGCTTCATTTTTAGCCAATAATTCGTCATGGGCTAAGGCTTTACGCTTCCATTCAGCGGCTTCCCGCTGTTCTGGAGACATATTTCCCGGTACAATGACATTTTCATAATACCAACGGCCTAATGTCTCTTTAATTTCATCTGAAACTTGGGTAGAACCTAGAATTTTCTTTAAAACATCTGCAGGTTTACCAAAACGTTCATTATAAATGACTTTACCCGGGTCATTGGATAGCACTTCAAGGAATTGGGCTGTTTCATGTTGCAATCTTCCCAATTCTGAGATCTTAGGTTCAAAAGCTAATCCCTTTTGTACATAGGCTTTAGCTTCTTCTGGCGTTAGATAACGTTCTTTACCATCAACGACATATTTCTCTTTACCAGCATTGGGATCAACAATTTCAACACCGCCAGCTTCTTGATTTTTAAGAATAACTTTTTCTTCCGCAGGAGCAGAACCTACAAGTTTACCAGCGGCTTTATCCGTTACACCTTTAACAACATTTGCAGCCGTATTAGCAGCATTGATTGCAGCTTGTCCAATGTCAGTCGAGGCCATTTGTATCTCCTTAGGCTATATAGAGCCTTTACAACTTTATAGTGCAATCTCTTGAAGCATTAATGAACAATCACTAGCATTAACTGGTAATTGTATATCTCCACTACTTACTTTATATTGAAGGAAATAAGTTCTCGCAGCGGTAGTTCCCCCATGAGTTGATGTGGCGCGGGCAGCAACAGGAGAAATAATAGATCCGGAAGTACAATAAGATTGAGAAAAGCCGCCTGTAGAAGGAGCTAAATCAACACCATCCTCTGTAATAGTAAAAAAAGCATTCGCATTACTTCCATCCTGTTCTAAAGATCCAATAGCAGTAATTATAATTGTGCTAGTAGAACTTAAAGGCGTTATACTTGCCGTAAGTGAGGTATTCGCATAAGTTGCAGAAGTTAAAAGTCCGGAATTAGTAGCAGTATGAAAATAAACTGTTTGTAATAGTTTACCGCTTCCTCCAGTTCCATTAGCCGCTGCCGTAATCTGCCCTTCCGCATTCACAGTCAGATTGGTATTCGTATATGAACCCGGTGTTACGGTGGTATTTCTCAGTTGGTTTGAATCGATTAAAGTTGGCATAAGTATTGCTCCTGTGTTGAAAATTTCGGCATTAGTCGAAAAATTATCGACTTGATAATCATATCCTACAGCAATCAACGGATTGTGATTATTTAAACTAGGGCCATTTAGAAAATTGTGCCATTGTGTAGGGAAATTTAAAGCATTTACAAAAGACCAAGTATTAAGACCCGAATCCCATAATTCGCTCGATGAAAAACTAGTCATCGAAGAATCCATCCCATTATAACCGCCAGCTACTAATACAGATCCATCTGGCAAAGCCCATTTGGAATGGCCATTTCGGGGAGTATTCAAACTCCCTTTTTGCACTAAAGTGTCTGTATCGACATTGTAAGTGAAAGCGGCAGCAGTAGCATTTTGGGCATAGAAATTAAGCCGTCCGCCTTCTATGAATATTTCTCCATTAGGAAGAGTAACAGCCCAATTACCTCCGTCATCCGATAATCCCGCACCGGCGGGTAAAACAGAAACTTTTGTACTCCAGGTTCCTAGTCCCTGATTATACGCTTCTATAGAAGCAGTCGAAGTTTGAAGATTGCCATCAATTCCGCCAGCTATAGCTACGGGAATACCAGAACCGGATGTTTCATAAGCAAAATAACATCTTGCCTGATTAAGACTATTTCCCATAGTCCATAATCCAGTACCGGGAGTATATATTTCTGATGTGGCAAGAGTGCCTGTAAATCCATTGGGCGTACCGCCGGAGATTAAAACTGTTCCATTAGTTAATAGCCAAATACCAAATCCGAAACGGGCGGTATTTAATGATCCTGTAGCCGTCCAAAGACCCGTACCGGGATCATACAATTCACAAACCGCTGTAGGAGTAATACCATCATCTGTAGATCCGGCAATAGCTAACACTTTACCATTAGGTAGCACTACACCGCCTATAATAGACCTTGCTACTGTTAAATTTCCTTGTATAGTCCAAGTAGTACTAACCGGATCATATATTTGAGATTTATTAGTAGTGGCATTGGACATTCCAACCCGGATGACACCTCCGAATTGTAATACTTTACCGTTTTGTAAAGTTACAAGAGAGCCAGTACCAGCGCCGTATACCGCAGATCCTGTTGTTGACCAAGTATTGGGCATTAGAACCTGTAGTTAGCTAAAAGAGTATCTAGAGTAACAGGAGCTGTGGTCATAGTAATAGTTGCTCCAGTTATGGAATAATCCACACTAGCATTAGGATTTTGTAATATTCCATTACGAAATAAACTTACACTTCCCACAATAGGAGTATGAGCTAAAGTAAAGGTGACATTGGAACTATCAATAGCCCCTGAAGGAATTTCATTAGAAACAAAATGAATATTTAATGTAGCAACTTGTGAGCCACTTCCAGGTCCCGCTGTAACATCTCCTGTTAATTGGGTTATTCCGCCAGCAGCAGTAGGTACGGGATACCATGTACCATTGGCAGCGAATTCAAGACCTTGTGTTACTTCATTAAATCTGAGTGTATATGCGGAGGAATCTGTATTAGACATTTAAAAGCTCCTTAAGGGGCTGCGTAATAAACTACATTAACTCGCCAAATTATTCCCGTCGTGGCGGGGCATACAATAGTAGTGGCTGTATTCACTACCGAGGATTTTAAATTACGTGAAAATTCTTCTATACGAACATCTGTTGTACCTATAGTTCCTAATGGTTGTCCAAATGAAAAAGCCAGAGAACCCGGAAGATTAGTCGTTGTTACAACCAATGGAGTAGCTGAAGCTGCATTGGCAACAGTAAAATACTTGGTAATATATATTTCTGAAATATAATGAAAAGCTCCGGCAACAGCTGGTAATGTAGCTGTAACTCCTACACCTGTAGCCGCTGTAGTAGATACACACAAATCCGAAGCATGTAATAATACTCGCTGATATCCCTGTAAAGTAACAGAACTAAGTACGGCCATTCCTTCTGTCCAAGAGGGATCTGCCGCATTGGCTTCTGCAGGAAGAGCTATTTCATAATCTGCATTAAAAGATACAGTTGTAGTATTATTTCCGTTTATTCCTTGAGCTAATACATTTGAAATAATAGGGGATTGCGGAAAGGCTGTAGCTGTTAAATTCACAACCCCAGAACCGGTTCCCGAAATAACTGTACTTAATCGAATACGAAAGTTTGTAGCACCTCCGATATCTGCTTGAAAGAGCGTATTAGTCTGTCCACTCAATCCGAAAGTAGGACTATAATTGGCAACTAATCCCAGATTTTGTACGGGAAAAGAAATCCAGGTAGTACCGCCGTCTAAACTCTCTTCAAAGGTTAATACACCCCCAGAGATAGTGCCGGTAGGTTGCCATGAAAATAAAACTGAAGAATAACCTATAGTAGCAATAGATAAAGTTGTATTTCCAGCCGTGGCTGAAGTCCACGTAGCCGTAACTTTCGGGATCTGTCCTCCCGCTACCGGGAGTCCTCCATCATCCGATGTATTATCTAAATCGGCCATTGATTAGTGGCTAAAGAAAGTTAAATAAGTATCTTGTGCTGCCGTATCTCTATTTTTAATTGTGACTTTTGCTGAAGAACCTGCAGCAATTGTAAAAGGATGTGGAAGATTAAATTCCATATTTTGATTGGATGCACTGGTAAAACCATCCCAATAAGTAACTTCACTGGCGGTAACGCCGATTGCAACAGTCATCTTTAATTCGCCAGATCCTGAACAATCAATTTTATCAAGAATAACTGGACCTGCTAAAGAATGAGTTACAGTAGCTCCACTAGCGACAGCGGCATCCGTAAAGAAAGTAAGAAGAGGTGTTACACCGCCGAATTGAACATTGATTGCCGATTGATCAGAAGCAATAACAACTGGCAGAGATGCGGCCATTGTTTTTTGACCTTCTGAAATTGCTGATCCTCCTACCTGTGTCAAATTTACATTTTGTAATCCTGCGGCAGCGGGAGTAGTTAGAACACGTAAATTTCCTGAAACATCTAATGATAATGGATTTGTCGTAGAGGTTGAATAAGTAGGAGCTGATGTGGTAGTAGCCCCTTGTGCTAAAACTCCATTTTCTCCCGATGTAGTAGAACCCTGGGCATAATCTTCCGCAGGATTAATCGTTGTACCGGCAGCATTAGCTACTTCGGTTGTAAATTCGCTTGCAATAGTGCGTACTGGTAATTGTGCGTCAAAATCTGCCATAAAATCTCCTAGGACATCCTATTATGTGTACGTTCTCTATGACAATTAGAACAAACGATATCACATTTCAATATTTCTTTTTTTACTACTTTAATTGCTTTTTTCATAGCTTGTGAAATAGTAAAAGATTTCAGTTCTGGTTTTCTATGATCAAAATCCATAACCCAAGGGTTGTATTGTTTTCTGCAATCCACACAAGGAGCACATTTTATACGGTTTAAAAATTCGCGTCTTTCTTTCCATTTCTTTGCGTCACTATTTTTAACAATTAATCGTCGTTTTATAATATCAATCTTATTAGAAATTTTTGCTCTTTCAATCACAACGGTTTTATTTTTTAAGTAATAACGTTTTTGAGGTACAGTCACTTAAACTCCTAAAAGTGCTTTAATTTCTGCAATCCGTTGAGTGGATGAATCTACATTTTCTTGTAATTTGATTTTTTCTACATCCATTTCCATAAGTCTTAATTCAAATCTTTGCAAATTCAATTGAAGTGTGCCCATTTCAATTTGCAGTCTTTTATCATTTAACTTCTTGTTGGGATCATTATCTGACATTATTGTCCTAAAAGCTGTGCCCGGAATTGTTGTAAAGCAGGACCATATTCTAAAATTGTTACTGTGATAACATCTCCAGATATAGTATGAAGAGGTTCTGAATAAATTAAATTTAAAGTGCGATCTGCTGCAGAAGTTCTTCCGCCGCTTATGATGGTGCCATTTTGACGCACTAAGAATTCTCCATCATATTGTCCCCAAGCTATAATCTGATTTATATACAATCCGCTTGTGACGTTGTAAGTCAAAATGGTTGTTTCAATTCCAAAGGGAACCGAATCGTTTGTAGCAAATAAACTAAATCCTGTTGGACTAGGACTTGAACTATTAGTGATATTGACATTTAAAGAACCACTAGTGGAAGTGAGTGGGTTTCCTGCACTATCAAATATGTCAACAGCCCCAATTGTGATAGTGGCTGAAGAGAGATCAATAATCAGCCGTCCCTCAGAATCGCAAACAACGGGGATTACTGTCTTATTAGGATCTCCCAGGATAACGGCTTCAATTAAATGGCCTTCTCCTGAAAAATGTGCGCCATTCTCTGGCATGACTTAGTGATTCGCTTCGCCATTGATAATATTGATAATATCGGCAAATTGTGGAGCCGTAACAACATGCGTTGAAGCATCAGTCATTACAATAGTCAAAGTTGAAAAAGTCATCGAAATGATATTATCAGTTTGAATATAAAGTTGGGAAGCAGTGATAGGATACATCATTAGTGCGCTCCTTGGGGCATTGCGGGCCCTTGATTTGGTACAGGTGCGCCGGGGGCTGTAGGCCCTCCGGGTTGTCTATTCTGTTGTACTGCAGCAGCGGGAGGCCCCGCTGGACCCGCTCCGGGCGTTGGTCCGGGTGCGCCCTGAGGCGGTCCTTGAGGCATCGGTTTTTGTGGCGGAAGCTGTAATTGTGAAGGCGTACCCGGCGGCAATGTTGGATCTCCAATGATTCCAGCTAACACAGGATTAATAGTCGTCAACATATTTATGTGAGCCATGATGTGATTAAGCGTAGCAACCACATACGGAAGGTCTGGCTGAAGACGAGCTTCAATAGTGTCGATGTTAGCGGTATGCTCCAGGATGTGCATAACGTGGTTATCAGTAATGTAAGGTGTGACGGGGGTGCCTTTAAGTAATGCTTCATTTTCTGCCTTAACAATGATAAGTTGCGTTTCTTGCCTGTGATAGAGTTGCGGTAGGTCGCCATCTGTATAAACCCCAATATATTGCTGTGGATCTTTAATCAATCCCGATTTCATTAAGACATCCGCCAATTGCATCTTACCAGCAGGGGTTTTAAGCATTGGATTAATCGTTTCTACAACAACTCCTGAAATACCTTGAAGAGTATCTTTACCCCAAGTTTTGGCTACACTAACATTGTTTGCGCCGGTAATTTGAGTGACGCGGTCGCTTTTCATATTCTTTTGAAGAATACGAATAGTGCCGGTAGCTATCTTCTCACATAGTCCTTCATAAGCTCTTTGCATGGGGCTCTGAAAGATGATACTATTGGTAGTAATAAGGGCCGCATACTGACCACTTGTGATAGCTTGATCCGGAACACCCCGGTCCAATGCAGACACCCCAGCAAGAATCTCCATATTTTGTATTAACTTATCTATAAGTTGATAAGTTTCGGGAGCCGAATGTAGTAGGTTTAATGGCTCAGGTTTGGCATTGGGTCCCATCTTCGGGTCCCATTCAATGAACGTCATTCCAGTAGCTAAACTTTGATAATGTAGATTACTCCCTTTGGGAGCCATGACGCATTGAGTGGCGAAATTGATATTGTTAGTTGTAACTGCCGAAACCAATTCATTAAGTTCTTGTTGCAAGGGAATGAGATCAAAGGCAGGTGTATAACCAAATGGACTCCCAGCCATTGTAGAAGGAATATTATCATATATGGGAATAAATCCATTTCCTTTTTCATCTACATATCCGGCATCTTCTAATGACCCATCTTCGAATATGGTCGTACAATCGGAGAACATAAGGAAACGACCACCCGGCACCGCCGGAGTATCCGCATGAAAGGCATAAAAAACGGGAATAGTTTCATTATCGTGGTGAATAAGAGTGACGAGTTTTGTACCATAGGTACTCTCCGAATCGCTTAAATCTTTAACTGCATCGGCTTGATCCGGATACATGGCGGCGAGATCATATTTATTCATCCATCTTCGCCATATCTTCCATTGCACTTGCTCTCGGTCTTGAAGGCACGTATTAATGATAAGATCTAAAGGTGTAATATTATGATATTCAATATCGCCTTCAGACATTCCCGGCATATAATCCGGGCCTTTAAAAGAATTCCAAAGAGCAATAACAGAACTTTCACCAAATACTTCTGTATCTTCTACGGATTGATCCAGTTTACGACCTAACTTATATTCATCTGAAGTAGAAATATAATTCATCAATCCATCTACCGTTTCTCTCATTTGAGCCGAACGGGCATCTGAATTAATTACTTGAGCTTTATATGCAATCTCAGATTGCGTGACTTTGCTTTTAATGTGGAGAAGGATGTTTCTTTCGTGATTCCAAAAGCTTCTAGTAAGCTCGCCCATTTCACCGGACTTGTACATCGAAGCGCGATAGATCCATCCTGCGTAGAAATTAGTGAAGGAATTTCTATACAAAGCCAACCTTCCCGTTCTACGCATTTCATTGTAATATTCCTCAATACGGTCCCAAAGATCTGCCACACATTCTTGTGTTTCTTTTGTCCAGTAATATTGCGTACTGGATGTGGGCATAGGCCCTTTGGTTGTATCAGTCTTATCCATTCCGGCCATTAGAACCTCTTACCAACTAACGACTAGATTTGTTCCTGTAACTTTTGCAACATAATTTGCCTGATTTAAAAGAGCGGCAACATATTGA
>Ga0210394_10008591_pt1 | contig 10473 bp, 10 predicted proteins | sample IncBWC12MmetaG_FD_160121 | JGI IMG/M metagenome (GOLD analysis project Ga0210394, IMG submission 160121) | Forest soil microbial communities from Barre Woods Harvard Forest LTER site, Petersham, Massachusetts, United States - Inc-BW-C-12-M | ecosystem: Environmental > Terrestrial > Soil >...
AGCGGTACCTTGGGCATGGCAGGCGGCCAGGCGATCGATCTCGCCGCCGTCGGTCGGGCTTTGAATCTCGAGGAGCTCGAAGCCATGCATCGACTCAAGACCGGCGCCCTGATCCGCGCGAGCGTCTTGATGTCCGCGGCATGCTCGCCCGCCATAAGCAGCGCCGATTGGGATGCGTTGGATGGATATTCGCAGGACATAGGTCTCGCATTTCAAATTCAAGACGACATTCTGGACGTCGAGGGCAAAACCGAAGAAATCGGCAAGACCAGCGGCGCGGACGCGGCCCGCGCCAAACCAACCTATCCCAGTGTTCTGGGTCTCGAAGCGGCCAAGGCGCGCGCTCGAGAACTTAAAGCCCGGGCTTGTGAAAGACTGGCGCCCTTGGGCGAAGGGGCTCGTGTCCTGGAGTGGCTGGCCTCTTATGTGATTCAACGTCGAGTTTGAGGGTTAAGCGGCCGATTTTGCGCAATCAGCCGTGAAACAGCCCCATTTGCACCCCGGTTCCGCCTGTCGGTAGGGGCGATCCAAGCCCTTCAGCCAATTCCGGTCGATTGGTCTGATATTCTTGAGATACGCGGTTTCGGCACCATGTCGGGGCTTGATCGCTTTAGTAGGAAATGCATATGAATGTCGCTGCCTCCTCGAAGAAACCGCAGGCCGAGCCCGTGGCGGATGTGCAAGGCCACGCCGACACGCGCCAAATACCCATCAACCGAGTGGGCATCAAGGACATCTATCACCCCGTCAAGGTGAAGGATCGGTCGCGCGGCGAGCAGCACACCGTCGCGAACTTCAATATGTACGTGAATTTGCCGCATAACTTCAAAGGCACGCACATGTCGCGCTTCGTGGAGATTTTGCACCGCCACGAACGCGAAATCTCGGTCGAGTCATTCGGCACAATGCTTGCGGAAATGACCGAGCATTTGGCCGCCACCTCCGGCCACATAGAAATGACGTTTCCCTACTTCGTCATGAAGAAGGCGCCGGTTTCGGGTGTCGAGAGCCTGATGAACTATCAGGCGACGATTTTCGGCGAGCACCGCAACGGCAAGACTGATGTCTGGCTCAAAGTAGTGGTGCCCACGACCAGCTTGTGTCCCTGTTCGAAGGAAATCTCGGATTATGGCGCGCACAATCAGCGCTCGCACATTACTTTGACGGCGCGGCTCGCAGAGCACATGTGGCTGGAAGAGCTGATTGATCTAGCCGAGCGCGAGGCCTCATGCGAGGTCTACGGGATATTGAAGCGACCCGACGAGAAATTCGTAACCGAGCGCGCCTACGACAATCCGAAATTCGTCGAGGACACGGTGCGCGACGTGGCGATGGCGCTCAACAAGGACCGGCGCGTTCGGGCTTATATCGTGGAGTCGGAGAATTTCGAGTCGATTCACAATCATTCGGCCTATGCGATGATTGAGCACGACAAGGAAATCGCCGCTTAAGAAGTTCCTCGCTCGGCGCTTTGCAGGCGTCCGATCATGCTGCGCAGGAACACTTGATTGAAGCGCAGCTGGCACTCCGCCGATACCTGCTCGAGGAGAGTTGAACTCACCTTCATGACCGTTACGGAGCTGGCGGCGATGATCGTTGCCGTGCGTTTGGCGCCGCGCACATAACTGGTCTCGCCAAAGCAATCGCCGCTATCCAAATAGCCCAATGCCTTGCCGAGTCGTTGTACGCTGACCCGTCCCTGCACGATAATATAGAAGCGGTCGTCCATTTCGCCTTCCTTGACGATTTCTTCCGCGTCGGCGTAATCCTGCCAGCTGCTGGCGCGCAAAACTTCCCAGATCTCGCCATGCGAAAATTCGTGGAAGAATTTCAACTTGCGCAGCAGACTGAATTGCTCCTGCTGATCGATGCGGTTGTACTGCGCGCGCAATTTTTGATGCACGCGCGTCAATTCGGCGGCGAAGTCGAGACCGGTCTTGTAGCGCTTCTCCGGGTCCTTTTGCAGAGCCATGGCTGTTACGTTTTCGAGTTCCTCGGGAATCTCGGGGCGCAGCGTGTGGATCGGCGGCGGCGTGGCGAATACGATCTGATGCAGAAGTTTCTGCAGATTGCCGGCTCTGAACGGCCGCGTGCCCGTCAAGAGTTCGTACATCACCGCGCCCAGCGAGTACAGATCCGAACGATTGGTCAATTCTATCGACTGAACCTGCTCGGGCGACATGTACGAGGGGCTGCCGGCGATTCCTTCGATCCGTGAAATCTCGGAATCAGCGACGAGCGCGATGCCGAAGTCGATGATGCGTACGTCGCTGTCGAGCGTCAGCATGATATTGCTGGGCTTGATGTCGCGGTGAATGACGCCGCGGCTGTGTGCGTAGTGCAGGGCGCGCGCCGCTTTGTACACCAGCTCGACGACGTCGTCGATGCGCAGCAGATTGTCGGGGCGGCAGTAAGCGGCGAGGGTGCGTGCACCATGCACGTGTTCGGTCACGATGTAGCAATGGCCGTTTTCTTCGCCGGCGTCGTAAATCGGCAGAATGTTCGGGTGCTGCAGCATGCCGACCATGTGTGCTTCGGACAGGAACATCTTGCGCGCGATTCGTTTGCGATTTTCATCGCTGCTGGCGTCGACGTTGTATACCTTGATGGCCACATCGCGCCCGTAGTACGGATCATGCGACAGATAAACGACGCCCGTGCTGCCGCGTCCGACCTCGTTGATGATCACGTATTTGCCGATCTTCTCGGGCAAAGAATCCCGGCCGGTCTGGGCCTTTACCTGAATGGTGGAGCGAGTAGTGGTCAAGGGTAACCAGCGCTGCGGGCGTCATTCGACTTCAATGACGGCAAAGGATACTGGGGTCACCACGGCTAAACTGTGATTTGGGTCGAGGCTTAGGCGAAGTGGTCGTATCCAGCGGCGCTCGGCAAGTAATGTTCGCCGTTCAATGACCACGTCACGCCCGCGCCTGCACGCAGTTCACCGATTGCGGTCAACGTTAAGTTCAATCGATTTGCCGCCGCCTGCAGGTCGGCGTAGCGATGCGGCGGCACGGCCAACAACAATTCGTAATCATCGCCCGCGGCCAGAGCCCAATCGCGCGCTTGTACCGGAGTTGCGGCCGCTCGCATCGCGGTGGAGAGCGGCAGCCGCTCGACGAACACATCCGCATGTAAACCGCTGGCCTGCGCAAGTTTCGGCAAGTCCCCGACCAGTCCGTCGGATAAATCCATCGCCGCTGTCGCGATGCCCCGGGCCGACACGCCGAACTGCACCCGCGGACTCGGATAGTCAAAGCGCAGAATGAGTTCATCGACGTCGCTGCGTCGTAAGCCGGCCGGCGGCGCGGCGGCGAACTTGAGGCCGGCGCCCGCGTCGCCCAATGTCCCGCTTACCGCCAACAAATCTCCCGCCCGGGCACCGCTGCGTCGCAGCGCGGTGCCGTGCGGCACATGCCCCAGTATTTGTACGCTCACGGTGAGCGGGCCGCGAGTCGTATCGCCGCCGACCAGCGCCACTCCATGAGAGTCCGCAAGGCGCAACAGCCCGGCGGAAAACCTCTGCAGCCATTCAGGATCCGCAGCGGGCAGCGTCAGCGCCAGCGTCGCCCAGGCGGGGGTGGCACCCATGGCCGCGAGGTCGCTCAAATTAACCGCAAGAGCGCGATGGCCCACCGAGCGCGCATCGGTAGCGGCTGGGAAATGCCGCCCCGCCACCAAGGTATCGACGGCGACCACCAAATCCGTTCCCGGCGGCAGTTCGAGCAGCGCCGCGTCATCGCCGATTCCGAGAATGACGCCCGATTGGCCGCGAGGCGGCGCGGGTCGCGAAAAAAACCGCTCGATCAATTCGAATTCGCCGAGATTGGATGGCTGCAAACTACCTCCATTGCTACGCCGGACGGCCGTACTCCTGCGTGCGCAATTCCTGCGCGGCTCGATCCAACACCGCGTTCACGAACTTGTAGCCATCGGTCGCGCCGAATTGTTTAGTCAGCTGCACCGCTTCGGCTATTGCCACGCGATACGGCAGATCCGCATGGGACTCCAATTCGTGCACCCCCAGCCACAGGACGGCGTGTTCAATCGGATCGAGTTCGTGCGGCGGAATTTCGCAGAGGCGCGACAGGCGCAAGTCCAGCGCCTCGCGATTCGCCGCCACGCCTTCGAGCAATCCTCGAAAGTACTCCAGATCCGCGCGGCTCGCCTCCGGATCGGCGGCGAATTGCCGGTGCACGTCCGGCCACGGATGCGGATTGATCTGCATCTGATAGAGCGCCTGCAAGGCGAGGCGGCGCGCCAGGCTTCGGGCTCGGTGGGCCGCGGCCCCTTCGCTCACTTAACTGTCCAAGCGGCGCAAGAGATTCGCCATTTCGATCGCGACCAGCGCGGCATCCGCTCCCTTGTTGCCGGCCTTGCCCCCTGCCCGGTCGACCGCTTGTTCCACGGTGTCGGTGGTCAGCACGCCAAACGCGATCGGCACGCCGGATTCGAGCGCAATTCGGGCGATGCCGCCGGCGCATTCGCCGGCGACATAATCGAAATGCGGGGTTTGACCGCGGATCACCGCACCCAGAGCGATGAGAGCTTCGTAGCGGCGAGACAGCGCCAGCTTGCGGGCCACGAGGGGAATGTCGAATGCCCCGGGGACGCGCACGATGTCGACCTGTTTATCATTGACGCCGTGGCGCTTGAGTGCATCGAGCGCGCCGCGCACCAGGGACTCCACCACAAAATCATTGAAGCGCGCCGCAATGAGCGCAAAGCGCAAATCGCGCGCCAGCAGTTCTCCCTCGATTACCTTGGGCTGATCATTGGGCACAAGTCGTTCCTCGCTGTAACGATTCCTAGTATAAGCCCACGGGCTTCATTCATCGCCGTCCACATAACTGGTTACCTCGAGGTCGAAGGCGGCAAGTCCTTGCAACTGCTTGGGCGCGCTCAACACCCGCATGCGCTTCAAGCCCAGATCCTTCAGGATCTGCGCGCCGGTCCCGTAGGTTCTAACCACGGTCGCGCCGGCGCTGTGCAGCGCCGGTTTGGCGTCCAGGTGCCTTACGCTGGCCATGAAATCCCGCGGCGATTCTTCCGGCCGCATGATCACGACCACCCCCGAAGCTTCCTTGGCAACCCGCAGCATCGCCGCATGCAGCGGCCAACCGAGATTCTCGTTGCTGACGCCCACCACGTCCCGCAATGTATCCATGATGTGTACCCGCACCAGCGGCGGCACGGCGGAATTCAAATTGCCTTTCACCAAGGCAATGTGGACGGTTTTGTTGACGTGATCTTCGTAGCAGCACAGCCGCAAGTTGCCGTACTCGGTATCCACGGGTTCGTCGTAGATGCGCTCGACCGAGCGCTCATTTTTCAGGCGATAGCGAATCAGATCCGCGATCGTGCCGATTTTTAGCCCGTGATTCTTCGCAAACAGCTCGAGATCCGGCCGGCGCGCCATGGTGCCGTCATCGTTCAAGATTTCGACGATCATCGCGGCGGCGGAAAACCCGGCCAGACGCGCGAGATCGCAACCAGCTTCCGTGTGCCCGGCGCGCGTCAAGACGCCCCCGGGCTGCGCCATCAGCGGAAATATATGGCCGGGCTGGCGCAGGTCTTCCGGCCGGGCATTCGGCGCCACCGCGGTTTTCACCGTGTGCGCCCGGTCGTGTGCGGAGATGCCTGTGGTGACTCCTTCCGCGGCCTCGATCGACAGCGTGAAGTTAGTGCGATGCGTGGTGTCGGTATCGCTCACCATGAGAGGCAGGCGCAATTGGCGGCAGCGTTCGCGTGTCAGCGTCAAGCAGATGAGGCCGCGGCCGTAGCGGGCCATGAAATTCACATCCTCGGGCCGGACGCAGTCGGCGGCCATGATCAGATCGCCCTCATTTTCCCGATCCTCGTCGTCCATGATCACGGCCATTTTTCCGCGGCGCAGGTCCTCGAGAATTTCATCGATCGTATTGAACGCAGCCATGTGTCGCCTCAAGTTTCTGTTTTGATCATGAGTCTTTCAAGGTAACGGGCGATCAAGTCGATTTCGATGTTGACCCCATCGCCTACCCGAAGCTCACCCAGCGTGGTCACCGCAAAGGTGTGCGGAATGATATTGACGTCGAAGCGCCGGCCGTCGACATGGTTCACGGTCAGGCTTACGCCGTCGACGCAGATTGAGCCCTTGGCCGCCACGAAGCGCGCGAGTGCTTCCGGCAGTTCGAACTTAAGGCGCCAGGAACGTGCGTCTTGATCGGCTTGACACAGTTTGCCGACCGCATCGACGTGGCCGCTGACCAAGTGGCCGCCAAGGGCATCCCCGGCGCGCAAACTGGGCTCCAAATTGACCCTTGACCCGACTCTTAAGCTGCCCAGAGTGGTGACAGCCTGCGTCTCGCGGGAAACATCGGCAAAAAAACCGCCGTGTTCTTTGCGGGTTACCGTCAGGCAAACACCCTGCACACACACGCTGTCGCCGATCGCAATTCGCGCGAGATCGAGCCCTTGAGCGTCGACTCCCAACTCCAGGTCGCCGCTCCTCTGCAAGATGGAAGTTACCCGGCCGGTCGCCAATATGATTCCGGTAAACATGTTTACGTAGCCTTGATTCCTAGTATGAGGCGCACGTCATCTCCGATGCGCTTTACGTCGCGCAATTCCCACGCGGGCAGCGAGCCCGCCAGCTCCGCGCCGCTGAGGTGCAGCAGCGGCGCGGCATCATCTCCGAGCAGCTTGGGCGCAACATACAATACAAGCTCATCGACCAGTTGTGCGGCGATGAACGCCCCGGCGAGCGTTGCGCCGCACTCGAGCAGCAATTCGTTCACCTCCAGAGCCGCCAAGCACTGCATGACCGCGTGCAGATCCAAGCCACCGGGGGCGCGCGGTACGCGCTCGACGGGCAAATCCGCGCGCGGTTTGGGCGGCGCGTCCGCGGCGGCAAACACCAAGGCGCCGCCGCCGCTGAAAATCTTTGCGCTGGGCGCGCACCTCAGCAGGCTATCGAGCACCACCCGCAGCGGCTGACGTACCCATGGACCATACGTCAAGCGCACGTTCAAGCGCGGATCGTCGGCGCGCACCGTACCCGACCCGGTAAGCACCGCGGAACTGCGCGCGCGCCAATTTTGTACGTCTGCGCGCGATGCCTCGCCGCTGATCCACAGCTGCGCGCCGGATGCAGGGGCTGTCCGCCCATCGAGGCTCATTGCCAGCTTGAGCCGAACGAACGGACGGCCGCGCTCGAAACGCGAAAAGAAGCCGACATTGAGGCTGCGCGCCTCATCGGCAAGCACACCTACAGCCACCGCGATGCCCGCGGACTTCAAGCGCTCGATTCCGCTGCCGGCGACCTTCGGGTTGGGATCGCGCGAGCAGCACACGACTCGGGCCACTGCGGCGGCTATCAAGGCGTCCGCGCAGGGCGGGGTCCTGCCGACGTGACTGCAGGGCTCGAGAGTGACGTAAACGCAAGCGCCTCGCGCCTGCGGCCCGGCGGCGCGCAGCGCCAGGATTTCCGCATGCGGCTCGCCCGCACGCTGATGCCACCCCTCCCCCAAAACGCGCTCGGCATTTGCAACCACGCATCCCACGCGCGGATTCGGGTCTGTGGTGTTCAAACCGCGCGCAGCGAGCTCCAGCGCCCGCCGCATATGCACCCGGTCTTGCGCTGAAAATTCCTCGCTCATTTGTCTTTGTCGCCGGCAGCATCGCCCGGAAGCAGCGGCAATTGATCCTGACTGGGCTCGCGCCGCCGGCGATGGCGGCGCAGCTGCTCGATCTCCGTCCGGAATGCATCCAGATCTTGAAAGCTGCGGTACACGGAAGCGAAGCGCACATAACCCACCTCATCCAGGTGGCGCAGCTCCTCCATGACCAATTCACCGATGCTGCGCGAGGCGATTTCGCGTTCGCCCAGGCTGCGCAGCTTGTGGCAAATCCTTGCGGCCGCGGCTTCGATGGCCTCGCGTCCAACCGGACGCTTCTCGAGCGCTTTTTGCATTCCATTGAGCAATTTTTTCTCATCGAAGGGTTCGCGGCTGCGATCCCCCTTGATCACGGTAGGCAGCAGCAGTTCTGCCGCTTCAAATGTCGTGAATCGCTCCGCGCACGAGAGACATTCGCGACGCCGGCGAATCTGCCGTCCCTCGCCGGCGAGACGGGAGTCGATGACCTTGGTCTCCGTGTGAGCGCAAAATGGACAATGCATGAGGCCTGCTTACGGCGCTCTCGGTGCAGCCCGATCGCTCAAGGATAGACCGGAAATCGCCTGCATAAGGACATCACCTCGGCTCGCGCGCGATCAATCACCGCTTCATCGCCAAGGGCGTCGAGCACATCGGCGATCCAGTTGGATATTTGCCGGGCCTCAGGCTCCTTGCAGCCGCGAGTCGTCACGGCGGGCGTGCCGATCCGCAGCCCGCTGCTGATCGACGGCGGCCGCGGATCGTTGGGAACCGCGTTCTTGTTGACCGTCATGTGGGCTCGGCCCAACGCGGCGTCGGCGTCCTTGCCCGTGATGTTCTTGTCGATCAGATCGAGCAGAAATAGGTGATTGTCGGTGCCGCCGGAAACGATTTTATAGCCGCGCTCCTGCAGAACTTGGGTCATCGCGCGAGCGTTGGCGACCACTTGTGAGGAATAGATCTTGAATGCAGGCTGGAGCGCCTCGAGGAACGCCACGGCCTTGGCGGCAATCACATGCATCAGCGGGCCGCCCTGAATGCCCGGGAACACCATCGAATTGAGTTTCTTGTGCAGATCAGCATGCGGGCGCGCGAGAATCAAACCGCCGCGAGGTCCGCGCAGGGTTTTATGCGTGGTCGTGCTCACGACGTCGGCGAATGGCACGGGATTGGGGTACACGCCGGCAGCCACCAGGCCGGCGACATGCGCCATGTCGACGAACAAAAGCGCGCCGACCGAATCGGCAATGGCGCGAAATCGTGCCCAGTCGAGAATGCGCGAATACGCGGAAAATCCCGCCACGATCATTTTCGGGCGATGTTCCCGGGCCAGGCGCTCCACTTGATCGTAATCGATGATGCCGCTGGCGGGCTCGATGCCGTACTGCACGGCTTTAAAGAGCTTGCCGGAGAAGTTGACTTTCGCGCCATGCGTCAAGTGACCGCCATGATCGAGGCTCATCCCCAAAATCGTGTCGCCGGGATTGAGCAGGGCGAAATACACGGCGGCATTCGCCTGCGAGCCCGAATGCGGCTGCACGTTCGCATAGGCCGCACCGAATAATTGCTTCGCCCGATCGATGGCCAGCGTTTCGGCGATATCGACGAACTCGCAGCCGCCGTAATAGCGCTTGCCGGGATATCCTTCGGCGTACTTGTTGGTGAGCACCGACCCCTGCGCTTCGAGCACGCGCGGGCTCGCATAGTTCTCGGAGGCGATGAGTTCGAGATGATCCTCTTGACGGGCGCGTTCGCCCGCAATAGCTTGCGCCAGTTCAGGATCGAAGCCGGCAATGGCCATTTGGGCGCTAAACATGAAGTGATCTCCAAAGATAGCCGGTAATTATAGCTCATTCGACTAGTCTTCCCTAGCGACACAGCCACACCGTGACAAGCACGCGGCGGACGCGGATAATTTCATCGGTTGCGCGCCCGGTCACGCGATCATTCAATACAGGCAATAGATGGCTCAGTTCATTTACACCATGAACCGGGTTGGCAAGGTCGTGCCGCCCAAGCGCATTATTCTGCGCGATATCAGCTTGAGTTTTTTTCCCGGCGCCAAGATCGGCGTGCTGGGACTGAACGGTTCGGGTAAATCGACGTTGCTGAAAATCATGTCCGGACTCGACAAGGATATCGAGGGCGAGGCGCGCGCGCAGACCGGCATCAAGGTCGGTTACCTGCCGCAGGAACCCGTGCTCGACGATGCCAAGACCGTGCGCCAGGTGGTCGGTGAAGGCGTCGGCGACGTGCAAAGCCTCATCGATCGATTCAACGCGGTCAGCGACAAGTTCGCCGAACCCTTGTCCGACGACGACATGAGCAAGCTGATGGAAGAGCAGGCCACGCTGCAGGACAAAATCGATGCCGTGGGCGGCTGGGAATTGGAGCGCAAACTCGAGATCGCCGCGGACTCATTGCGGCTGCCGCGTTGGGAGGCGGTGGTCGGCAAGCTTTCCGGCGGCGAGAAGCGGCGCGTCGCATTGTGCCGGTTGCTCCTGGCGAAGCCGGACATGCTGCTCCTGGATGAGCCGACCAATCATCTCGACGCCGAGTCCGTGGCGTGGCTCGAACATTTTCTGGAGGAGTATCCGAGCACAGTGATTGCGGTCACGCACGACAGATACTTTCTCGACAACGTCGCGGAGTGGATCCTGGAGCTGGATCGCGGCCACGGCATTCCGTGGCAGGGCAATTATTCTTCCTGGCTCGAACAGAAGGGACAGAGACTGGCTCAGGAGGAGCGCCAACAGGATGCGCTGGCAAAGACGCTGAAGCGCGAACTCGAGTGGGTGCGCGCCAATCCGAAAGCACGCCAGGCAAAATCCAAAGC
>Ga0210394_10008594_pt1 | contig 10471 bp, 9 predicted proteins | sample IncBWC12MmetaG_FD_160121 | JGI IMG/M metagenome (GOLD analysis project Ga0210394, IMG submission 160121) | Forest soil microbial communities from Barre Woods Harvard Forest LTER site, Petersham, Massachusetts, United States - Inc-BW-C-12-M | ecosystem: Environmental > Terrestrial > Soil >...
TACGAGCTGAAGCTGGATGAAGTGGCTGCGCTCGATCGCATGGCCGAAAAATCGGCGCAGAACCTGCTCGACGAGATTAAGGGCAGCAAGGAAAACGGCCTGTCGCGCTTGATCTACGCGCTGGGCATGCGTTTTGTGGGTGAGCGCACCGCGCAGCTTCTTGCCGAGCACTTCGCATCGCTCCCGAAACTGGCCGAGGCCACCGTGGAAGAGCTGGAGGAAGTGGGCGAAGTCGGCCCCAAGGTGGCGCAAAGCATCGCCGAGTTTTTCTCCGAGCCCGCCAACCGCAAACTGATTCAGCGCCTGAAGGACGAAGGCCTGAAGATGACCGAGAAGCGCGCAGCGCTCGAAGACAGGCGCTTGGCAGGGAAGACCTTCGTCTTCACCGGCGCGCTGGAGCGGCGCTCGCGCGAGGAAGGCGGCGCGGAAGTGGCTCGCCATGGCGGCAAGGTCGGCAGCTCCGTCAGCAAGCAGACCGACTACGTGGTGGTCGGCGCCGATCCTGGTTCGAAATACGACAAGGCGCGAGCCTTGGGCGTCACCATTCTGAACGAAAGCCAGTTCGACGACTTGCTGGCCGGGCGCCTGAAAGTCGAGGCGGAACAAGCTCCGGCGCAGGCGGCTGCGGCGGGTGCCAAGGCCAAAGGGCGCTCCAAACGGGCCGCCGGCCGATCCTAAACGAGCCGGGGAGCCTCAGTGTAGCTGCGAACACATCGTGTAAAGATTACGCTGGGAAACCCGGGTAAGCAGGAATCCTGCCAGACCGGAAGTTCTTCGTATTTATCTCTGCAATTGGGACTTAACAGTAAGAGCCCCTCCACCTCCCAAAATGGACGGTCACGTGCGCTATACATATCGAGTTTTGGGGGATTACGGAGAAGACCTGATTGGGGTACAGGCACCCAAGACTGATAATTGGCAGGGGGAGACAAGCAAAATGAGTAAGGCAATTCTGTCCGCAACACTCACGCTCGCCGCAGGTACTTTGTTCCTGGCTGGTTGCGCGACGAAGAATTACGTCAAGCAGCAAATCCAGCCGATCGATCAAAAGGTTGATCAGGTCGACAAGAGCTCGCAGTCGCGCGACGCTTCACAGGTTTCCGATATCAACAAGACCAATCAGACGGTCGGTGAGGACGAGAAGCAGCTGTCCGCCACCACCGAGGTCGCCCGGACTGCGGATACCGAGTCCAAGGGCGCAATGGCCAAGTCCAACCAGAACACCAAGGACCTGAACGACCTGCGCAACGTGGTCGCCAACATCGACGACTACAAGCCGGCCGGCCAGACCGTGGTGCACTTCGCAGTCAACAAGGACGCCTTGACCAAGGACGAGAAGGCCAAGCTGGATGAAGTGGCGTCGCAGCTGGGCAGCCAGGCGCGCTATTTCATCACCGTGGAGGGATTCACGGACCAGACCGGTCCCGCGTCACTCAACGACCAGTTGAGCCGCAACCGGGCCAATTCCGTGATTGCCTACCTGGTAGGCAGCCATGACGTTCCGGTGTACCGCATCCACATGGTCGGCCTGGGCGATCAGAAGCTGATCGACGAGGGCAAGGGCCGCGATGCGCGCGCGCAGAGCCGGCGCGTCGAGATCACCGTGTACACCGCCAAGCCCCTGACCAGTGCCGCAGCCGGGGGGAATTAGTCAATCGGGCTGGCGAGTAGTCGGCCAGCCCCTGTCGCGTCGCATGCCGCTGTAGTTCTCTGCGAGAGCGCCACCTGAAGCGGGGTGGCGCTCTCCCGTCTGAGTGGCGCGTTTCAGTTTCACTCCCGTTAGTTCCGTCTTTCAGGGCGCCATTGTCCTGGAACCTTTCCTTGTGCAATCAGGGTATAATTGCTTTGGCGGGCAGGCCGGGTGATCGCTGGGCCGGCCTTCGCAAGAAGGCGGGCCGGGAGGAAAGTCCGGACACCGTAGTCTTCCGCGCTGCAAGCTTGGGACGCAAGTCTTTGGCGAACAGCGCTTCGGACTAAAGGGCAACGCGCCTGGTAACGCCAGGGAGCTGGGTCTTTGCCGCGCAAGCAGGCGAGGCTCCGGCTACGGACAGTGCCACAGAAAATAAACCGCCGGTGCAAAGCGCCTCGGTGGCCGTCTCGAGGCAAACCTCGAGAGGGCCTGAAAGCAATCCGCGCAAGCGGGTTGCGGAAGGTGACAGCGCTTGGTAAGGGTGAAACGGTGGGGTAAGAGCCCACCGCCCCGGTGGCAACATCGGGGGCACGGCAAACCCCGCGTGGTGCAAGGCCAAATAGGAGGGGAGAGCTGCCCAGCTCGTTAGAACCCTCGGGTAGGCTGCTGGAGTCCGGGCGCGAGCCCGGACCTAGAGGAATGATCGCCGCAGCGCGCAGGCGGCAACGCTCGCGCGCGGTACAGAATCCGGCTTACAGGCCTGTCCGCCATTAAAGTATTTCGGCGATCCTTGATGATGGCTTCGCCCGAATGTCAGGTCCGGGGCTTTGTTTTCGCGGTTAGTGCTGCGCTATGAGCTTTCCGTGGAGCCGGTGGTAGTTGGCTGTTGTATTGTCGGAGCCGGTTTGTACTCAGGGGCTGGCCTCACTGGCCCGCGCGGCTGCGTAATTTCCTTTTTCTTCGGCTTCTTCTTTTCTCGACCCCGTTTGTCTCGATTGCCCATGACTAGCTCCTCCAACGATGAAGTGTGACGGCAAATTCCTGTAACGACGATGGGGCTCTTCTTTTCACGGAAGATTTTCGCACGTGGGGCACGTTCCTGGCGACAAAACGCTGACGGCCGATATGGGGCTTGCTTGGTCCGACTCGCCCTGCAGAGCGCTCTAAAACCTTAGCGAAATCCAAGGGACATTCCGGGTGACGCGACCTTGTTCGTCCGTTGCCTTCAAATTAGCCGTCTGCATCAGCTTGTTGACATCCACCACTACAAACAGACTTGATTGTTCGACGATTCCGACGCGTTCGCCTATCCTCGGAACCTTGCCACTATATTCTGAAGTCATATACTCCTCCTAATCATTCACCTACCGCCGTATTCCCATGGGAACCGGGTCGTAGCTTCCACTAATCAACTGCCACAAGGGTTTCTTCATTTCGTCGAGGGCGAAAGGTCCGAGGCAATGCTCGGCCCCCTAGTCGTCTGCATCCCGGCGTTTCCAAAGGCTGCGATTGGCTTTGGGCACGTGGGCATCTTGATAGGTGGCCAGCTCTGTGTCGGTCACGCAAAAACTGTTCGTGAGAGGATGGTTGGCATGGGCATCCAGCTCCCGGCGAAGTCTCAGGGAACAGATTTGCGGTGCATCTTGATACCGCACGCGGTGGGAGACGAACGCCTCATTGGCAATTGTCAGTGTGTAATGGAGAGGCTCCGTAGCCGTCTCACGCACGCTGAAAGTATACTCACGAAGCGAAGATGTTACTTGAAAACCGACATACTGTACGATGATTGAACTGCTCATTGGGCACCTATTGGTTTCTGCTAGACCTGAGCTTTTGCCGGAAGATTTCCGCTACGATCTTTTCTTCCGTTTCTTTTCCTGCTTGGTTCTGTTTTTCGCCCAGCGTTCGGTCGCCATCTTTCCAGAAGCACCCTTCAATTGCTTCTCAGTGCCAGCAGCCTGAAGATACTTATGCAGGGGGCCAACGGAGCGTTCGGATCGGGACTGGCGCAGCACTTTTCGCGGCGTCGCGGGAGACAGCGGGAGTCTAAAATGGAGCGGATCCCTGAGGTTTTGCAGTTCGCGATAATAATAAAGTGCGGTGGGCCGTTTCCCGTTGAAACGCAGCTTTTCTAAAAACCCGACTTCTTCTTCGGTGGCATCACCGCTCAGAAAGCGGTCTCGGAGGAACCGTTTGAAGCCCGGCTCTTCGATCGTTCGCTCTTCGATTTCCCTTTCAACGAACTCCAATTTCTTCGCGCTTCCCTGGACCAGTCTTCTGTTCAGCGCCACTTCCATCGCAAAGGTTGCCAGGTTGATATTCCACGATTCGATCAACGGATCGAGAAACGTATCGCAGTGTTGAGCGGAAACACTGAAGATATCCGTGTCCAGGAACTCGAGAATGGTGACCCGCATCTGTTCGTAGCTCCGGCCAACTAGCCGAGCCACCAAATTAAGCCAACTCTCGTTTTCCAGCTCCTCTTTGGCGACCCCCTTGACCGTGTCCAAGAGTTTTTGCGTGACCAGGCGCTCAAGCTCGCCGAAGGGCTGTTTTTCAAAAATTGTGCGGACTTCTTTCTCCTTTTCGGGCGCACACTTGCGGAGAATAAGCTCACGAACGTCCTTCAATAGGGGCGGAGGCGGATCCACCAAGGTCCTCTTAAGTTCTTCCTTGCGCTCGAGGTCAGCCAGTTCCGCGAGCTTCCCGGCGGGGAAGTTCAGGCATTTCGCCATTTTTTCATAAATGTCGGACCGCTCCGAGGCGGGAGGCATTTTTTTGCGAGTCAAGAGCTGGGAGATGTAGGACTCTGTGACCGCGGCAGCCGCCGCCAATTCCCGCTGCTCCATGCCCAATTCTGCCAGCCGCTGCTTGATGACTTGGGAAACGTCCACGCCCGCCTCCGATGGATTAACTGTGATGGGTTACCCAAAATCATTGTCGCATTTACGCATTGACAAGTAAAGTTAATTCATCTAATGTGGTTAAGTACTAGACGGAAATAGCGACCACGGTGTACTGCGTGCGGTTATCTCTGTCGTGCCAAGAAAAGGGAGTGCCCCGCGTGTGATTGGTTGCCCTGACTTTGCTCTCCGCTTTCGCAAACGGGAGAAAGCGCTAGGCCTGAAGGCGAGCAACGGGACAACGAAGACCCCGGGGTATTACGAAAGATGGTTGAAATGAGAGAAATGATCCAAGCGGGCACGGTCCTCTTTAAGGAAGGCACACTCTTGCCGGAGGGACTTACGTTTGATCGTGAGCCATATTCGCCGGGTTGGCGATCGCTCGAGGGGCTCAACGGATATGCGATGGATCGAAAAACCCCCGCAGGGGAGTGGACATTTTTCTACTTGGCCGGAGAAGGCAGGGCCACGGCGTTCGGTCATGCAGGACAGAAAACCGCCGGCCGGGCCGTCAAAAAAATCCTTGCAGGCCTGAAGGTCGAGAAGTGCAATTCCCTCGAGGTCACATCCGTTGTTTGCAAGGCATTCCTGGGAATGCCGTACACGACGGTTTCGTTCCACTTGCGTAATTTGCAGGAAGGCATGTTCCTTTCCGGGAGCCAAGGTTCACGGCCCTGGAAGGACGCGGCATTTGTTGCCGCTTGAACCCGAGCGCCTGGCTCGCCGAAATCGTAAAGGAGATTCGAAAATGAGAACCTTGAGCCGTGGAGTACTTGCAGCAATTGCGATCCTGATATCGGCCTCGGTGATTCACGCCCAGGATCTCTCCAAGTACCGGAATTTCTCGTTCGGGTCAAGCTTGGCCGGCGTTTCCAAGCAGGTGGATCGGCAGCCGGCTGAGGCGCAGGTAATCCACCGGAAGCCGGCACTGATTCAAGAGTTGGCGTGGTACCCGCCGACACCTTTTGATTCTTCACACGCCGCCGAGCCTGTCGAGAAGGTCGTCTTCTCTTTCTACAATGGCGCACTCTACAGGATGCTGGTGACTTACGACAGTTCTTCGACGAAAGGGCTGACCGACGAAGACGTGATCCGAATCGTGTCGGCTAAGTACGGAGTCGCCACGAGGCCTCTTGCCAGCGTCGATTTCCCGGCGAATCCATCGTATGACGCGACTCAAAAGGTGATTGCGCGGTGGGAGGACTCCGAATATTCACTGAACCTCATTCGGCCCTCACGGTCGGATGCCTTCGCGATTGTGATGTTTGATAAGCGCCTGGACACTCAAGCCGCAGCGTCCATCGCCGAATCCGTCAAATTGGAACAGCAAGAAGCTCCACAAAAGGAAGTCGAACGCGCGAAGAAAGAGGCTGATGACCTGGAAGCCGAGCGACAGAAAAACATCAAAACCCTTCGCCCGTGAGATCAGTGGGGCGCAACGACAAGTTTCTTCCACGAATATTCTGATGAAGTTTAGGGGGAGGATCCAAAGATGACAGTTCAAATTGCACCACTGCACGACCGGGTTCTGGTCCGGCGGCTCGAAGAGAAAGAGACGGCCAAAGGCGGCATCATCATTCCTGACACCGCCAAAGAGAAGCCTCAGGAAGGTGAAGTGATCGCCGTTGGGGCGGGAAAGATCGAAAAAGGGGAACGCATACCGCTGGACGTGAAGGCGGGTGACCGGATCTTGTTCGGCAAATACACCGGCAACGACATCACCCTGGACGGAGAGGAGTATCTGATCCTCCGCGAGGAAGATATCCTGGGGAAACTCAGCGGGATCGCAAAGGCAGCATCCGGCAGGAAGTAATTCTCCCGGGTCTAAATGGCGGACGAAGCAGCGGTTTTCATTCACCCAGGAGGGTGAACTCGAATGGCAAAACAAATTGTGACAGGTGAAGATTCGCGTCAAGCAATTCTGCGCGGTGTGAATATTCTGGCGGATGCAGTGAAGATTACGCTGGGCCCCAGGGGCCGCAACGCGGTGATCGAGAAGAAGTTCGGAGCGCCTATCATTACCAAAGACGGCGTGACCGTGGCCAAAGAAATCGAGCTGCAAGATCCGCTCGAAAACATGGGCGCTCAAATGGTACGCGAAGTGGCGTCCCAGACGTCGGACGTCGCCGGCGACGGCACCACCACAGCGACGGTGCTGGCCCAGGCGATTTTCCGCGAAGGCGTGCGGACGGTTGCAGCGGGTGCAAGCCCCATGTCGCTGAAGCGCGGCATCGAGAAAGCCGTCGAAATCTGCGTCGCAGAGATCAAGAAGATCTCCAGTGACGTGAAAGGCGACATGATTGCGCAAGTGGGCACGATCAGCGCCAACACAGACAAGCTCGTGGGAAGCCTCATCGCAGACGCCATGAAGAAAGTGGGCAAAGACGGCGTCATCACCGTTGAGGAATCACGGACCATGGAGACCACGCTAGAAATCGTCGAAGGAATGCAATTCGACAGAGGCTATCTCTCCCCTTACTTTGTTACCGACCCCGAACGGCAGGAATGTGTGCTCACAGATGCCCACATTCTAATCTTCGAGAAAAAGATCAACTCGATGAAGAACTTGATTACTCTCCTCGAGCATGTCGTAAAGCTGACACAGCCATTGCTGATCATCGCCGAGGATGTCGAGGGCGAGGCGCTGGCAACCCTGGTGGTCAACAAACTGCGGGGCACCCTGCAGTGCGCGGCCGTGAAGGCGCCCGGCTTCGGCGACCGCCGTAGAGCCATGCTCGAAGACATCGCGATCCTGACCGGCGGCAAGGCCATCTCCGAAGATTTGGGCATTAACTTGGAGAACGTGAAAATCGAGGACCTGGGCCACGCGAAAAAGATAATCATCGACAAGGACAACACCACGATTATCGAAGGCGCGGGAAAGAACACCGAAATCGAGAGCCGCATCAAGCAGCTCCGCGCGCAGATCGAAGAATCCACGTCGGACTACGACGGCGAGAAACTTCAGGAGCGTTTGGCAAAGCTGGTGGGCGGCGTCGCGGTGATCAAGGTGGGCGCTGCAACCGAAACCGAGCTGAAGGAGAAGAAAGCTCGCGTCGAGGACGCCATGCACGCAACGCGCGCCGCCGTTGAGGAAGGCATCGTCCCCGGCGGGGGCGTGGCATTGCTTCGGTGCATTCCGGCACTTGATCGTTTAAAGCTCGAGGAGGATGAGGCGATCGGAGTGAACATCGTGAAGCGCGCCCTTGAGGAACCGACCCGCCAGATCGCTGTCAACGCGGGCCATGAAGGGGCTGTAGTCGTCGCCCGCGTCCGGGAGTCGAAGGACGCGAATTTCGGCTTCAACGCGGCGACCGAAGAGTTCGGGGACTTGCTCAAGGCGGGCGTGATTGATCCCGCGAAGGTCACCCGCCTGGCTCTGCAAAACGCCGCTTCCATAGCGGCACTCATGCTGACCACCGAAGCCTTGATCGCAAGCTTCAAGGACGAGGAAAAAATGGCCGCGGTGGGCGCGGGCGGAGGCATGGGCGGAATGTACTGAAGCAAATGTGCCTTGGCCCAATCCATGCGGGCCAAGGCACATCTCAGATGCACCGCAGAGAAGGCGGGGGACTGCTTGGGAAAAATCAAAATACGAAATTACACGTGTGGACTCGCTGTGACGATTGTGGCACTCGGTCTCTACTCCTACTATGTGCGGGAGCTCTTGGCGTCGCTGCTCGCGTTTAGCACCCTTTTTCTAGCGGTGGGATTGATCGTCCCGGGCGCGCTTCTAGCCTGGTATGCGAGCAAGCAGGTCGTTCTTTGGAGCAGGCTTGCACCGCGAAACGCGATCGCCTTGACTTTGGCGGGAGGGTCTGCCTCGCTCGCCGCCGGTGTGAACAAACAGGCGTAAAGGGGAAGCAGTTCGCAGGGGCTCTGGCGCCAATCGAAGGTTATGAACTGGAAAGCGGATTGTGGAGCGTCTCCTCGTTCGTGTTTTACCGAAGAACGCGCTACACAACGAATCGCAAAAGGCTTCGAACAAGTAGTTTTAGTTGCCGCGCTGCGTTTTCTCCTGATCCCGGCGAACTCGACTCTGAAAAAACGCAGCGCGGCGAGTTCGTCCAACGCCGCACCTCCCGGGCCATCCGCGAATCCATCGGGATCGGTTCTGGAGTTAGCCGGTTGCCCCTCAATCCTTTTTGGATAACAATTGATCGAGATCGCGGCGAACATCCGCGTCGCGACTCCCGATTTCCAGGATGACGATGAATCAAGCTTCCACCATTCTTCTTCCCAATCTGGAAGAGCCGATCCGCGCCGAACTTTTCAGCCTGGAACGGCTCGAGCAGCACGGCGAGAGCCTCGCAGCCGCACAGGCCATTACGAGCGAAGCGAGGCGCGGCCGCCCGCTAATCCCGCGCGTCACAGACAACGGCAGAGTATTGCTGGAGTCCTATCGCTTGATCGCCCGCGCGATTCGGGACGAGCATGCGATTACTCCCGCGGCCGAATGGCTGGTCGATAACTTCCACATCGTCGACGAGCAGCTTCGGGAGATCAAGGATGATTTGCCGGCAGGCTACTATCGCATGCTGCCCAAGCTTGCTTCGGGCCACTTGGAGGGTTATCCGCGCGTATTCGGAGTAGCGTGGGCATTTGTGGCGCACACGGATAGTCGATTCGACCCGGAAGCGCTGCGCCGCTTCGTCGCGGCCTACCAGCGAGTACAACCGCTTACCATTGGTGAACTCTGGGCCGTCGCCATCACGCTGCGTGTCGTCCTGGTCGAGAATCTGCGCAGGATCGCGGATCGGATTGTAAGCAGCCGTGCAGCCCGCCAGGAAGCCGACGCGCTGGCGGACAGTTTGCTGGGTCCGGGAGGGGAATCCGCGATCCGTCCGGCGCTCGACCGGCTTGAGAAAGCCCCCTTGGAAGCGGCGTTCGCCGTTCAGCTGGTTCAGCGATTGCGGGACCTGGACCCGAAGGTCGGCCCTGTATTGCTATGGCTCGATCAGCGCCTGGCCGCTGCTGGAACACACGCCGATGAGATTGTCCGCGCCGAACACCAGGCGCAAGGCGCCATGAGCGTTTCGGTGCGCAACATTATCACCAGCATGCGTTTGATTTCGGAGTTTGACTGGCAGGCTTTCTTTGAAAGCGTCAGCCTCGTCGATGAAGTTCTTCGCAACGACACTCACTTTGCCGACATGGATTTTTCCACGCGGGACGACTACCGCCACGCGATCGAAAACCTCGCACGAGGGTCGAAGCACTCGGAGATAGAAGTGGCAAGGCTGGTCGTTCGCCGCGTCAAGCAGATCGCCCAGGATTCGAGGAAAACTCCGGGGAATTCCGACCGGGTCAGTGCGGATCGGCAAAGCGAACCCGGTTATCACCTCATCTCGCGAGGACGGCCTGCGTTTGAGCGTGAGCTCGGCTATCACGTCTCCTGGAAACGCTGGCTCCTCCGTTTCTATGTGAGAACGGCGGTACCCGGCTATCTGGCTACAATCGCTGTGGTCACGGCTTTGATCCTCGCCTGGCCGCTGTTGTACGCCCGAGGTGGCGGCACAACCACTCCAGGTCTTCTACTCCTCGGCTTCCTCGCCGCAGTGCCCGCCTCGGACTTGGCAATCGCATTGATCAATCGCATGGTGATGGGCCTGCTAGGGCCGAGAAGGTTGCCGCGGATGGAGCTGCGCCACGGCATCCCCGAGGACTTGCGAACGATTGTCGTAATGCCCACGCTGCTCACCACCCCCGGGGAAATTGCGGAGCACGTCGAACGGCTGGAAGTGCACTATCTGGCGAATTCTGATGGGGACCTGCACTTCGCGTTGCTCTCGGACTGGTTGGATGCGCCTTCCGAGACCCTGCCGGGTGATGATGGCTTGCTCGCCGTCGCAATGGATGGGATTGCCCACCTGAACAAGAAATATGGTCCGGCGCCAAATGGCGGTGAGCGCTTTTTCCTGTTTCATCGCAAGCGTTT
>Ga0210394_10008595_pt1 | contig 10469 bp, 8 predicted proteins | sample IncBWC12MmetaG_FD_160121 | JGI IMG/M metagenome (GOLD analysis project Ga0210394, IMG submission 160121) | Forest soil microbial communities from Barre Woods Harvard Forest LTER site, Petersham, Massachusetts, United States - Inc-BW-C-12-M | ecosystem: Environmental > Terrestrial > Soil >...
TGAGCCGCCGACGAGTGCCGCCTGCAAAGTGAGCGCCTTGGGTGACCCGGTGATCGGGTGGCTCTGCACCACGGCACCCGAGACGAGATCGTCCGAGTCGCCGACGCCGAGGCCACCGTAGAAACCGGCGAGCGTGCTGTCGCGCACCGAGAAGCCGGTGAGGTCGGTGTCCCCAGGCAGGTTCACGAGGTGCCCGGACACTCCGCGCCGCGAGAGTCCCGAGACAACTAAGTTGTCGAACGGCAGCGTCTGGTCGCCAACCACGACTCCGTCCTTACCGTGCTCGAGGGAGGCCTGCATCTGCGCCGGCTGCAGCCCCTGCCCGGAGAGCGCCGAAGTGCCGTTGTCGGTGCCGTACAGGCCCTCGATGCTCGCCTGTGCGGTCCACTCGGACATGGTGCGCACCGCCTTCACGTCGAAAGTACCGTTCGCGGTGAACGCAGGCGGCGCCGGCGGCGTGAGGTTGGAATCAGCGATGCGCTCGCTCAGGGTCGCATCCACGCTGCCACGCACCGACCAGCCGCGCGCCGGGCCCGCCTCGCCCGGGGGCCTGACGGTGAAGCTCCACTCACCGCGCGGCAGGATACGCCCCCCCGAGTACTCGACGACGCGCAGCTCGTGTATTCCGGAAGTCAGCGGCTGTGGGGGCGCGTAGACGATGCTGCCCTTACCGATGCGGGCGATCGCGGTGACGTCGATCTGATCGATCTCGACCGCGAGGCTGGCGAGCTGCGCGGCCGACAGGTCGGCGGGAATTGCGAGTGTGAGCGAGCTCGTCGGAGAAACGGAAGCCTGCGCCGGTGCCTGGATGCTCCAGCTGGCCGGGCTCGCGGGAGCGGCCTGACAGCAGCCGCCCCAGGCGAGCAGCGCCAGGCCGACCAGCTTCCCTACCGGCGGCGCGCGACAGCCCATCGCGGTCGCAGAATGCGACAATCTGCCGGCAGGCGGACGGCTGACGCTGTCTGCAAGACTTCTGCCACTTCCGCGGCGCTCCGACGGACCCCCTGACGGCGCGATCCTAACTCACACCCGACGACGTGCCAACCCATTCGAAGGCGAATCTCAGTCCGGCGGTCGATCGGTGCTCTGCGGGACCTCGATCAGCGCGAGGGCATCGGGTAAAAGCTCGAGCGTGAGCGACCCGTGATCGAGCCGGGCTGGCTGCGCGCGAACCTCCGCACTCTTGTTGATGCGCGCGACCTCCCGGCGGGTCGGGTAAGGCGGACTGCCGAGCGCGCGGTAGACGGCGAGCGTGTTGCCGTGTTGGGCGTCGAGAGTCCGGACCGAGACGGCGGCCTCCGGCGCGACGCCACGAAACCTGAGCCGCAAGGTCTTGCTCGGGCCGCGATGATCCGGGTCCACGAGATTCCACGCGGCGATGACCAGCGTGCCGTCACCGCGACGCGTGACCAGAACGTCCGCCGCGGCGTTGGCGAGACGCTCCTCCCCGAGTCGATGCAGCAGCGCGAACGCCACGTAACCCGGCTTGCGGATACCGCCCATGGCGATCGGGCCGAAGCCGCCCTCGAATGGCGCACGCCCGGGCCCGTTCTCATCGAACACGTCGCTGAAGGTCCAGAACGACATCATGTCGACCAGGCCGTCGCATTCACGGATGGTGTTGGCAAGCGCGGGACCTAAGTAGATCGTGTCGCGGGCGTTGAGCTGGTCGAACGACGGCACGTTCCACTCGGTCCACATGAGCGGCAAGCCGGGCGACCCGGAGGACGCGATCTCGCCGTGCACCTTGGCGATCGCCCGGCAGACCCGGTCGTCCATCGCGACGTATTCGTGGCTCTCGAACAGGTCTTCGACGGTGTCGTCGGCGTAGCCATGGCTGCTGACGAAATCGACGGGGACGCGCGCCGCCGCCGTGTGCGCGAGAAATTCTCCGACCCAGTGCGCGGCCGCCGTGGCCGGACCGCCGACACGGATTCGCGCATCGACGGACTTCAGCGCCCGTGCCGTGTGGTCGTAGAGCTCGAAGTAACTGCTCTGCTTTGGAACGCCGGCCCAGAAGTCGATGTTCGGCTCGTTCCAAACCTCGAAGTACCACTGACTCACCTCGTCGATCCCGTAGCGCGCCACCAGGTGCGCGCCCAGGGCCCTGATCAGGGCATCCCAGGCCTCCCAGCTCCCGGGAGGTGAGACATTGGGGTGGTACCAGAACGGGTGCGGCCGGGGCTGCGCGGCAAGTTTGCCCGGCATGAAGCTCAGCTCGACGAACGGCCGCACACCGATCGGGAGCAACCCGTCATAGATCTGATCGACGTAGGAGAAGTTGTAGAGCGCCTTTCCCTGCGCGTCTTCGTCGTACACCCCGACGTCGTCGTCGAGGATGTCGTGAAAGCGCAGGTAGCCGATGCCGGTGGCCTGCTTCATGGCGCGCAGGTCCTCCCGATAGCTCTCGCGCAGCGCGAGAATCGCCCGCCCGGAGCCAAAGGTCTCTTCCCAGAAATGCGGGAAGGCATGCGCCGCAGCTCGCGGGTCGATGTCGATGTCTTCGACGGTCGCCGGCGCGACCGCGTTCTCAGTGTGCGCCGCGCGTGCGTGGCAAGCGGCGAGCATGGCGCCGAGGACGAGCCATGCGAGACGAGTCCGCCTCAACGGGCGCTCAACTCACCAACAGATTCAACACGAGCGCGTACTTGCTGGTGGCGCTGGCGCCGGCCACGGAAATCGTCAGCTGTGCCGGCGAGTTGGTGGAATCGAGCACGGCAAGTCCCATGAACTGCACGCCGTTCAGCACCGCGTAATTACCCGTGCAGCTCTCGAAGGTGAACGCCACCTGGTAGACGTCGTAGGTGCTGTCGCTGACGTTGATCGAGCCGTTCAGCACGCAGCCGTTGCCGTCCTGGCCGGTCATGACGCCGGCGGCGTTGATCGAGATCGCCGCGACGCCGTTGGCGTCGGTGTAGCTGGCGGTGACGGCGCCGAGCGATGAGCCGCTGTTGGAGATTGAGTTGAAGCCGAGCGACCACGAGCCGCTCAGCGCGGTGCCGTTATTGGTGGTGAAGCTTAAGGTCAGTGTCATCGTACCGGCGGTCGTCACCGAGCCCTCGAGCGTCCCGAGCCCGTAGGTCGAGCCGTCGCTGAATTGACTGCCGAAGTCCGCGTAGCCGACCACCGCGGCGACCACGCTCTCGCCCGACACCTGCGTGGGGCCTGCGAACTGCGCGCCATCGGCGCGCATGAACACCGCGTCGCCCGCGGAATTGACGTAGCCGATGACGGTGAGACCGGTCACCGAGTCGGTGCCGCCCCAGATGCCGGTGGCCGAGGCATTGGTGGTGGTGGTCGTGCCGCTCGTGCTGCCGTCCGTGCCGGTGCAGCCGCCCAGAGCGAGCGCCGCGCCGAGCGCGGCCACCACGATCAGTCCCCGCAGGATCGTTTGTCTCATGCCGGCCTCCGCACCCTCGAGCTCGTTAGTCCCGCGTCCGCGCCCCGCGGTTCCGCCTGAGACGATTTATACGCGAGCAACGCGCCGTGCGTAGTGCAGTTGACCGGTGATTACAATTGCACACGCCTCGGGTACATTCAGCGCGTGCCGTCGCAATCCGCCGACATTGCCGCAGTCCCCGAGGCTCTCAGCTACCCGTTCGACACCGTGCCGCAGCCGGGTGAGGTACTGCCCGTGGCGCCCGGCGTGCTGTGGCTGCGCATGCGCCTGCCGATGCCGGCGCTCAATCACATCAACCTCTGGGCGCTCGCGGACGAGGACGGCTGGACGCTGATCGACACCGGCATGCAGACGCCGGACACCGTCGCCGACTGGCAAACTCTCTTCGCGGGTGCACTCGCCGGCCGGGCGGTGAAGCGCGTCATCTGCACGCACATGCATCCCGATCACATCGGCATGGCCGGCTGGCTCACCCGGCAGCACGACTGCCGCCTCTGGACCACGCGCCTCGAATACGTCACCTGCCGCATGCTGGTCGCGGACACCGGACGCGAGGCGCCCGCGGACGGCGTGCGCTTCTATCGCGCGGCCGGCTGGGATGAGGCTGCGATCGAACACTACCGTGCGCGCTTCGGCGGCTTCGGCAAGGCGGTCTATGCCCTGCCCGACAGCTACCGCCGCGTGATCGACGGCGAGGAGCTGCGTATCGGCGGGCACGTGTGGCGCGCGGTGGTTGGTCGCGGTCACTCGCCCGAGCACCTGTGCCTGCATTGCCCGGAGCTCGCGCTGCTCATCTCCGGCGACCAGGTGCTGCCGCGCATCACCTCGAACGTCTCGGTCTTCCCGACCGAGCCCGACGCGGATCCGCTCGCGGAGTGGCTCGCCTCGCTCGCAGCGATCGGGCAGCGCGTGGGCGATGAGGTGTTGGTACTGCCTTCGCACAACGAGCCCTTCCGCGGGCTGCACGCGCGTCTCGCCGCCCTCATCGCAGGCCACGAGCAGCGCCTCGAGCGCGTCGCCGCCGAGCTCGCCGCGCCGCGGCGGGCGGTCGATGTGTTCGGCCTGCTGTTCCGGCGCCGCGTGGGCCCCGACATGCTCGGCATGGCGACCGGTGAGAGCGTGGCGCACTTGAACTGCCTCATCGGCCGCGGCATCGCGGTGCGCGAGCTCGATGCGGGCGGCGTGGCGTGGTATCGACGCGCCTGAGACGCACTCGCCCCCGCGCAGCGGGCTTAAGGCTACAATCCCCCGCCGAAACCTGCGGCACCCGGATCGAGATCTTGCAACCACGAAGAAGCGCGACCTTGCTGCTCGCCGCGGTAAGCCTCTGCATGAGCGCGAGCGCACTCAGCGCGGAGTCCGCCGAGGATGCCGCCGATCAGGCCGCCCTGCCCTCGGTCGCCGCGGCGCCGTCCCCACCCTCCGCCGCGCAGCCCGCCGGGCAGTCCACCGCCGCCCAGCAATCATTCCCCGGCCAGGTCCTCGGCGACGTCGGTGCCTACTTCACCGCGCCACTGCGCTGGGACGCGCGGGACTGGACCTGGTTCGGCGGCACGCTCCTCGCGGTGGGCCTCGCGCATCGCTACGACAGCCAGGTGCGCACGCATTTCGTGGGCGCAGGTCCGGCCCCTAACACCGACACCAACAGTGAAGACACCAAGGATGCGATTCCGGCGGTTGCCGTGCTCGGCGCGACCTGGGGGTATGCGCTGGTCCTCGGCGACCACGACGGCTACCGTGAAGGGTGGGCCATGGTCGAGGCCGCCGCGCTGAGCGGTGTCACCGACTACGCGCTCAAGTTCGCATCGGGTCGTCAGACGCCCGAGCAGAGCACCGATCCGAACGAGTGGTTCAAGAGCGGCAGCTCCTTCCCCTCGCTGCACGCGACCGCGGCATTCGCGGTCGGCACGGTGCTCGCCGAGTCCGGCAACGACGATTATCGGTACCTGCGGCGGCTGCTCGGTTACGGACTCGGCGTGTTCACCAGTTACGAGCGGCTGAAGCACAACGCGCACTGGCTGTCGGATACCGCCGCCGGCGCCGCCCTCGGCATCTCGAGCGCGCACTTCGTGATCGATCGCCGCTACGGCGAGCAGGCCGAGTCGCACCTGGCGCTCGTCCCGATCGAGGGCGGCGCGATGCTCACCTACAAGCTGTCGTTCGAGTAGAGAGCGCCGCTCCCTCCGCGAGCTCACGGCTCGCGCCGTGCATCGCCCCTCGCCCAGTACACCACGCCCGCGCACGGTGCCCGCAGGCGGTCGAGACTGGTGAGATAGCCCGTGGTGCGTACCATCGCGAAGGCGCGCACATCCGCGTGCGGGTAGTTGCTGCGCAAGCGCGCGGCGGCGGCCAGGAGCGTGCGGCCGCGGGTGATGACGTCATCGACCAGCACCAGCCTCGCGGTGAGGCGCCGCGGCGCCGCAGCGACCGCGAACGAGTCGTAGTGCTGCGCGAGCGTCGGTCGCGCCCCAGGTAGCGCGGTCGCCGATTTGCGCACCGGCGAGCGGCGCACCAGCCCCGGCCAGAGACCACCGCCGAGACCGAGCGCGTGCAACGCCGCCGCCAGCTGCCAGGCTGCCCAGCCCTGCTGATTCGAGGCACGGCTCCCTGGCACCGGAACGAGCCACGCGTCGCGTGCGAACAGCGGCGCCAGGACGCCCGGACGGGCGGCGAGTTGAGCCACGTACCCCGCATAGCGTGGCAGCCACCAGGGATCGCACGACTTTAAACGCTGGCACAGGAGCCGCGCCTGAGCCGCGATGAGCCCATCGCCTCGAGGCGCGTAGACATAGCAGGACGCGAACGGGAGACTCGATCGCAGTCCCGGGACCGCGGCGTCACAGTGCCAGGTCGTCGTCATGCTGTGCCGCGCGTGCGGCCTCGGGCTCGCGCCGCACACCCTCGGACTCATGCGCGGCGTGCCCGGCTCGCAGCCGCAGCCAGGCTTCGCGCGCCTGCCGCCGGACCTCCTCGGCATCCGCGGGTTTCGTCTGCGCCGGACTCGCCGCCTGCGCGCGTTCCAGGCGCGCCGCGACGCGCTGGCGATACTGCTCGCGGATCCGCTCGGCCACTTCACTCCGCAGACCGCGCCGCTCCATCTTGATCGACGCAATCGGAATGACCGGCATCGGCTCGCGATCGATACCGCGCTCGGCATAGCTGCGGTGATCCACGCGCGCCGCGACGTTCGCTTCCCGCAACGCTTCGTTCGTGAGGCTCCCCCAGCGCTCGCGCAGCGCGCGCAACTCCTCACGCGCAGGGACCAGCTCGCGCCTGCGGCGCTCGCTGCTGCTCATATCGAGCCCGGTCTTGGCGCCGAGTCCCCGCGGGGTGACCTCGCGGGTAGTTGCCAGCAGATGGGCGTGGAAGTTACGCGGATCGCCGTCGGGACGTGGCAGGTGCACCGCCAGGTCCACCGCCACGCGGTAGCGTTCGCTCAGCTCGTGCGCAAAGGCCCGGGCGAGTGCCACCTGCTGCGCGGTGTTGAGCTCGTGCGGCAGGGCTACCTGGTACTCACGCGCCACGCGCGAATTGGACTGCTTCTCGGCACGCTCGGCGGTGTTCCAGAGCTTCTCGCGGCTCTGCGCCCAGTCATCGGCCGTTCCGGCGAGGTGTGCGGGCAGGAAGATCGCGGTATGCACCACGTCCTTGCGGTGCGCATAGTTGTAGAGCAGCCCACTGCGCTCATCGCGCAACCGCTCCCCTGATCGGTAGGCGGCCGCGGCGGTGGCACGACGTCCGGCGCTGCGCCCAACGGAGGTGGTCCGAAGGAAATAGATCGCCACGGCCGCGACCTACCGGTGAAAACTCACCCGCAGCCAGGTGGCCGATGAGGCGGTCTTGAGATAGCCGGAGAGATCCGGCAGCTGCTCGAGCTCGGATGCCATGACCGCCGTCTCGGTCACCCAGTGCTCGCTCACCTGGGTCGAGCGCCGGTGTCCGCGGCCCCACCAGGCCTCGCGGTCCCTGCCGCGCGAGGTCTGGCGACGCCGGACTTCGCGCTCGCCGATGAGGCGCGAGGCGAATTGCGAGGTCCCGCCGTGCTCGCTGCCGGCGCAGCGCAGAATCAGCGTCGTCGCGCAGTTCTCCACCAGCGTCTGCGCTTCCGCGCCATAGGTCGCCGAGACCTGCCCGACCGACTGGAACCCGAGCACGCAGCGGCCGCCGAACTTGCGCAGCCGCGCGAGCGCATCCTTCAGCCCGTCGATCGCGCCGAGTGCATCCAGCTCATCGACGACAAACCAGAGCCGCTGGTCGCCCTCCGGGGCATTCATCGCCTCGAAGATCGCCAGCCGCATCCAGGTGGCGATGATCGAGCGCAGCGCCGCGATCTGCGCGGCGCGGTACGGCAGGAACAATACGCCCCGGCCGCTGCGTACCCAGCCACGCACCGAGAACGGCCGCCCGCGCTGTACGCCCAAGTGCTCGAGCGCTGCGACCGCGGAAGCCGCCACCGCTCTGATCGAGCCGAACATGCGCGCGTTTTCCGGCTCGAGGAAAGGTTGCGCCGGGGTCCCGGCGACCAGCGGCCGCAGCTCGTGACTCCCCGCCACCGTCAGCAGCCGCCACAGCTCGCCCGGGTCGCTCTCGCCGCACTCCTGGCAGCGGCGCGTGACCGCGGTGACGAAGGTGCGCGCATAGCCGCGCCACTCACGCCCGGAAGGATCGTCACTCCCCGGGATGAGCCCGCTCGCGAGCTGATCGGCGTCCCAGCGCTCGTTGAGCTCGGCGAACGGATTCCACTTCACCGATTCGGGCTCGAAGGGATTCAGGATCACGTCGCCGCGCCGGCGCTGATGAAAGCGCGCGAGGTAGCCGCCATCGGGATCGGCGATCACCGCGCGGTCGCCACGCTCGAGGGCCCCCTGCATGAGGCCCGCGATGGCGGTCGACTTGCCAGTCCCCGTGGTGCCGATGAGCTTGAAGTGCTTGGTCTCATCGCGCGGCGCGATCGCCACTCCGGCGAGTGTGAGCGGCGGCACGGCGCCGCGGCGCCGTTGCCGGCGGGCGCGGCGCTGCGCGTCCCGACCCGCCGTGATCAGCGCTCCGCGGCGGTGCACGTCGGCCGGCCGGCGGCGCAGCGCCATACAGGCGGCCGCCGTTACGATCCCGAGCACCGGCACCACGGCAGGCGCGCGCAGTGTCCAATCGCCGAGCATGCCGAGGTCCATGGGATCAATAGCCCTGCAGGACGAGGTACTCGCCGCCTTCGCCGAAAGACCCCGCCTTGCGATCGATGCGCACGCACAGCCGCTGCGCCGTTCCACAGCGACGCAGCTCCATCCGCGCGCCCTGCGCCTCGAGACGCGCGACTTCGGCCGTGAGCGCGTCGCGCCGTGCGGCGAGCGCGGCCACTTCGCTGCGCGAGGGCAGCACCCACCAGGCCGCCGCGAGCGGCACCGCGCACGCGAGCGCCGCCATGCCGAGAGTCCAGAGCGCGAGGCGCAGATCCGCCACGTAACGTAAGCGGCGCAGCGTCTCGGCCGCCCGGTGGCAATCGTCGCCGAGCGCATGCAGCTCCTCGAGCAGCGTCGCGCGGATCTCCTCGCGCGCGATGCCCTCGAGCCCGGCGACCTGCGCCTTGAGCTTCTCCAGCGTCGTCTCGGCGAGCGATTGGTTCGCGTGCGCGCCTTCCAGCAGCAGCCCGAGCTTCATGGCGCTGTCGTCCACGCTCATGTCACTCCATTCCGAATCCTTCGTGGGGCCGCTCGATGAGACTCGCCCGCGCCGCGTGTGAAGACTGCGGCTGAGGTGCCGGCGCCGGGTGGGCGAGCGACACCTGCAGCCACTGCGGGCGGGAAGCGAGCTTCAGGTAGCCGGCGAGGTCCGGCAGCTGCTCGATCTCGGACGCCATGACGGCCGCCTCGACGGTGGGGCTCTCCGAGCGGTTGGTCACCGGCAGCAGCTCGAAGGGGCGACGCGAGCGCGACACCGAGCTGCGCAGCACCTCCCGCTCGCCGATCAGGCGCGAGGCAAATTGCGAAGTGCCGCCGTGCTCGCTGCCGGCGCAGCGTAAAATTAAGGTCGCGCCACAATTTTCCACGATCGTTTGCGCTTCCCCGGCGCCATAGGTGGCCGAGACCTGCGCCACCGACTGGAACCCGAGTACGCAGCGGCCGCCGAACTTGCGCAGCCGCGCGAGCGCGTCCTTGAGTCCATCGATCTGCCCGAGCGCGTCGAGCTCGTCGACCACGAACCACAGGCGCTGGCGGCCCTCCGGCGCGTTCATCGCCTCGAAGATCGACAGCCGCATCCAGGCGGAGACGATCGACCGCAGCGCCGCGATCTGGCCGGCGCGATACGGGATAAAGAGCGCGCCTTGCCCCTGTCCCTGCCCGGCCTGCGCGGTCCAGCGCCGCACGGAGAACGGAACGCCCTCCTTCTGACGGGCGACGTAAGCGAGGGCAGAAACCGCCGAGCTCGTCACAGAGCGGATCGAGTCAAACATGCGGCCGTTGTGCTCCTCGAGAAAAGGCTGGGCCGGAGTACCCGCCACCAGCGTGCGCAGCTCCGGCGTGCCGGCGACCACCAGCAAGCGGTAGAGCTCGCGCACGTCGTCGACCCCCCCGGCGCGCGCCTGGTCGGTGACCGCGCTGAAGAAAGTGCGTGCGTAGCCGCGCCAGCTGCGATCGGCTCCCTCGTGATCCGGAATCAGCGAGCGGGCGAGCTGTTCCACGTCGTGCGGTTCGCCGAGCTCGCCGAACAGATCCCAGCGCACCGAGGCGGGCTCGAAGGGGTTCAGGATGACGTCGCCGCGCGTCCGGTCGTAAAACTCTCGCAGGTACCCGCCGTCGGGATCGGCGACCACTGCGCGATCGCCGCGCGCCAGCGCGGCGCCAAGGAGCTCCCGGATCGCGGTGCTTTTGCCGGTACCGGTGGTGCCGATGAGCTTGAAGTGCTTGGTCTCATCCTCCGCGGTCAGTGCCACCCCGGCGAGCGTCAGGGCGCGGTGCGTGCGTTCGGGACCGCGGTGCGCGTCATGCCGCGCGCGCCGCACGGCCGGAGCCGCGGGAAGCACGATGGCGCCACGCAGATGGGGAATCCGCGTCGCCTCGCCGCCGCCAAGCGC
>Ga0210394_10008596_pt1 | contig 10468 bp, 9 predicted proteins | sample IncBWC12MmetaG_FD_160121 | JGI IMG/M metagenome (GOLD analysis project Ga0210394, IMG submission 160121) | Forest soil microbial communities from Barre Woods Harvard Forest LTER site, Petersham, Massachusetts, United States - Inc-BW-C-12-M | ecosystem: Environmental > Terrestrial > Soil >...
AATTTGCATGCGCGATGGGCGATTCGGCCCCAAAATTATGCACCGAGCCCGAAGGCGCCGGCATCGAATCACGTCAGGAGGAAGACATCATGCAAGCTGCAGTGGTACCCGCTGTGAGCGGTTCCTGGGAAGTGAAAGATGTTCCACAGCCCCAACCGGGCCCCAACCAAGTGCTAGTGAAGATGCACGCAAGCGGCATTTGCTACACCGACGTGCACGAAACTCTGGGACACCTTCCCGGGCAATTCCCGCGAATTTTGGGCCACGAGCCGGTCGGCGAGATCGTTGCCGCGGCGCCCGGCGTCGCCACGCGCAAGGTAGGCGATCGCGTCGGCACCGCATGGATTCAATCCACGTGCGGACGCTGCGAGTGGTGCCAGCGCGGCCGGAGGATGTTCTGTCCCTACATGAAGGGTACGGGGCTCGATACACAAGGCGGACACGCGGAGTTCATGCTGATGAATGCCGACGCCACCTATCTGATTCCCGACAAAGTTTCTTACGAGCAAGCAGCGCCGATCTTCTGCGCGGGCTACACGGTTTACAGCGGGCTGCGCTGGGCCGATCCCCAGCCGCATGAGCGCGTGGCCGTGCTCGGCATCGGGGGGCTTGGTCACCTGGCAGTGCAATACGCGAAGGCTACGGGCTTCGAGACCATCGCGATTTCGCACTCTCCCGATAAGGACAAGATGATCCGCGATCTCGGCGCGGATGAAATTGTCCGCGACGGAAAGAGCCTTGCCGCAGCGGGTGGCGCGGACATCATCCTCAGCACATCGAATTCCACGAAGTCGATGGTGGACAGCATTCAGGGGCTGCGGCCAGACGGCCGGCTGATCACCATGGGAGCCGACGCGGAACCGCTTTCAATCTCGCTGATGGACCTGATCATGAAGCGCATTCGCATCATCGGCAGCCAGCAAAACGGTCCCGAGTATCTCTACGAAGCGCTTGATTTTGTGGCGAAAGGGAAAGTCAAAACAATCGTCGAGACGTACCCATTGGCTGAGGCTCCGAAAGCGTATCAGCGTGTTGTCGACGGCAAGGCGCGCTTCCGCGCCGTCCTGACGATGTAAGCCGCACGCAGGACGTGATCCGCGCGTGGCATCGATCCTGGGCGCGGATTACGAGCAATCTGCTGTTGGAATAAATCTCGCGGAGAATCAGCATGAACACTCTCGATCACTTGTTACAACGCAACAAAGAATTTGCTGTTCAGCAGTCTGCTACGGGCGCACTAATGCCCTCGCTTTCGCAGGTGATGCCCAAGGTAAAGGCGCTCATCATCGGTTGCGCTGACATGCGCGCGGATCCGGCTCATGTCCTTGGAATTAAACCGGGCGAGGCCGTGGTGCTGCGCAACATCGGCGGGCGAGTCACTGCGGGGTTGTTGGAGCAGTTGGGTCTACTCGGGCGAATCGGTGAGGTTGTCGGAAAGATTCCGGGAGGCGGCGGAGAGTTTCACATCGTCGTGCTTCAGCACACCGATTGCGGCATCCGTCACCTGGCCGGCGACCCCGCCATGCTGGCGCACTATTTTCAAATACAGGAAGGCGAACTCAAGACAAAAGCGGTCGGCGATCCCCGCGCGGCGGTTGCCGTCGACGTTGCTGCGCTCCGGGCGATTCCCGCATTGCCGGGCGCGTGGCTCATATCAGGCCTCGTGTACGACGTGGCGACCGGACTTGTTGACGTCGTCGTACCCCCAGCGCCGATTCGTACGGCGTAAACATCAAGGCTTGATTTAGAACATCGCGGACTCCTTCTAAGCGTTGCTATGGGCTGCACTTTTGGTCTATGCTGCAACTTCAGCGTGATTTCTTGCGTATCTATATCCGAGCGTCGGTTTGGCATTCGTTTGCCTTTTGCCACCTCCTTTTATCGTGAGAGCACCGAAAATGTTTAACGATGCACCCAAGCGGAAGTCTTGCCGTTTTCGCAGCGAGCGCAAGCTTCGCTCTGCAACAGGATCTGCGGTGCTGTGTGGCATGCTCTTCGCCGCGAGCGCTCTCGCGAGTTTCTTCTCCTCTCCCGCGCGCGCACAGCAGACTGATGCCGCGACGCCCGTTGTGGTTCAGCCGGGTGCGCCGGGACAGCCGAGCAAGCGGCTGCCGTCGTCGACAAAGGCCACGCTGCCGCCGCGGTCGCAAGCGGATGTGGAATTCATGCAGGGCATGATCATGCATCATTCGCAAGCCGTGGAAATGACTGCGCTGATCCCCTCGCACACGCAGAACAAGGAGCTGCGCTCGCTGGGGGCGCGAATCAGTAGCTCGCAGTCGGACGAAATAAAGCTTATGCAGCGCTGGCTGGCCGCTCGCGGAGAATCCGTTTCCATGGCGATGCCGGACATGAATATGTCGCACCAACCGATGGCTCTTATGCCGGGTATGCTTACGCCCGACCAGATGGAGGCGCTGCGGAACGCCAAGGGCGCGGAGTTCGACCGCCTGTTTTTGGTCGGGATGATCCAGCACCACAATGGCGCGTTGATAATGGTTAAGGATTTGTTCGACACCGCGGGCGCGGGGCAGGATGCCGATCTGTTCAACTTCGCGACGGATGCGGACAATTCGCAGCGCGCCGAAATCAGGCTTATGCATTCCATGTTGGAGAAAAAACCGTTAGAGGAGAAACGATGAATCGAATGCCCAGTGTTGCTTTTCGCGTGGCGGTGGCCGCGATTATTTTCTGTTCCGGCGTAAGCCGGGTGCACGCGCAGACTAAGACGCCTCCACCTCCGCCGCCCGCGCAGGAATCCGCGAAATCGCCAGATGGCGACGAGAATCCCTTTGCTCCGCAGCCGGCGGCGCCGCTTCCGCCGGGGATGACGGGATCGGACGTCAACGATCCCCGCTTCAAGCTAACGCCGGGAATGTATGACGCAGGCGAAGCGTCGATGGGCATCAAGCACCTCCTGCTGCTCAAGAAGCCTGACGCGTTTCAGCTCGGTGCCTCCGAGCCCGATGATCCGAAAGTGCAGAAGACGCTTGGCCAGCTCGGTGTGGGCGGCGACATCTCGAAGCTGCCGAAAGAGCTGCAGCTGGTGATCGCGCAACTCGCCTTCGCGAACTCGGACTTGGCGTTCCAAGGTAACCATCTTTTCCAAGGCAACTTTTATGGCGTGAATATCTACGACATCTCTCATCCGGCGAAGGCCGCGTTGTTGACCTCGCTGGTGTGCCCCGGCGGGCAGGGCGACGTGTCCGTCTACAAAAACCTGCTGTTCATGTCGGTCGAGATGCCGAATGGCCGCCTCGATTGCGGCACGCAGGGCTTTCCGCCGGAGCCTCCGCCGCCCGCAGGGCACGAAAAAGAACGCCGCTTGCCGGCAGCTCAAAAGGACCGTTTCCGCGGCGTGAGGATCTTCGACATCTCGGACATCAAGAACCCCAAGCAAGTGGCTGCGGTGCAGACGTGCCGCGGTTCGCATACGCATACGCTGGTGGTGGATCCCAACGATAAAGACAACGTTTACATCTACGTCTCTGGCACATCGTTTGTGCGTCAACAGGAAGAACTGGCTGGCTGCTCGGGCGAAAAGCCGGACAAAGATCCGAACACGGCTCTGTTTCGTATCGAAGTAATCAAGGTTCCAGTAGCGGCGCCGCAGGATGCCAAAGTGGTGTCCAGCCCTCGCCTATTTATCGATCCGCGCACGGGCGCGCTGAACGGCCTGAACAATGGCGGTAGCCATGGCAAGAAGGAGGCAGAGCCGGCGGACACGGATCAGTGCCACGACATCACCGTGTACTCGGCGATCGGTCTCGCGGCAGGCGCGTGCTCCGGCAATGGGATTCTGCTGGACATCAAGGATCCGGTCCATCCAAAGCGTGTCGATGCCGTGAACGATCGCAACTACTCCTACTGGCACTCGGCTTCCTTCTCCAACGATGGGACGAAAGTTGTGTTCACCGACGAGTGGGGCGGCGGCCTGGGCGCGCGGTGCCGTGCGAACGACCCGAACAAGTGGGGCGCCGACGCTATTTTCCATCTGAAGGACGACAAGCTCACCTTCGAGAGCTATTACAAGTTGCCGGCGGCGCAGAGCGACACGGAGAACTGCGTCGCGCACAACGGCTCGCTGATTCCGGTTCCCGGCCGCGATATCGAAGTCCAGGCTTGGTATCAGGGCGGCGTCTCTGTTGTGGACTTTACCGACTCGACGCACCCTTTCGAGATTGCCTACTTCGATCGCGGGCCGATCGATCCGAAGATGCTGGTGCTCGGCGGCGAGTGGTCGGCCTATTGGTACAACGGCAACATCTATGGTTCGGAAATTGCCCGCGGCCTGGATATCTTCGAACTGACTCCCACAAAGTTCCTGACGCAGAACGAAATCGACGCGGCGAAAGCTGTCCGCGTGGACGTGCTGAACGTGCAGAACCAGCAGAAGATCGAATGGCCTGCGCAGTTGGTTGTCGCGAAGGCCTATCTGGATCAGTTGAAGCGCTCCCAAGCTTTGCCGGCAGACCGAATCGCAGCCCTCGAGAAGGCCATCCGAGGCGCGGAAAGCTCGCACATGAGCAAGAGCAACGTGGCGAAGCTGGAGGGAATGGCGGCGTCCTTGGACGAGAGCGCCTCCACGGCAAAGACTCCGGCTGACTCGAAACGTTTACACGCTTTGGCGGACATCCTGAAGCATCCGTCCGCATAATCCGTAGTTCGCATGTTCAAACTGGGAGGAGGCACCGACACCTATGGCACATTCAAAAAACTCGCTTTTCAAAACAACCACCCTTACCGCGGCGGCATTGGCTGGCTTTCTCATGCTCGTGGGTGCGCCGCACCTGCGAGCCGATGACGACTGCCAGCGACGCATCGCCAGAGCCGATCACAGGCTGCACGAAGCTATCGAGCGTCACGGTTACCAGAGCGAGCAGGCCGAGCATCGGCGCCACGATCTGCACGAAGTGCGTGAGCGCTGCTGGAATGCCAACCATCGTTGGTGGGATGAACACGAGCATCGCTGGCATACCGAACATGATTGGGATGAGCACGACCATGATCACGACCGCGATCATCGGTGAGTGATATCGCAAGGTAGGCTCGATAACCGGGCTACCGGAGAAGGGTGCTCGAGTTCTCCCGTAGCCCGGCAAACCTTCCCAAGTCCATCAATCTCGCTTCGCAAGAACGATACTCTGCACGAAGGAGTGCATCGCTGCCGGATGGCTCGCCAAACGCCGTTTGAGACCGGCCTCCAGCTTGTCTCCGAAAATACGGAGCGCCTCAGCTTGTTGTAGGCGCCCTTGCCTTCCATCACGCCATGAGTCGGTGTTGGTTCGTTCGCCATCGCATGTTCCTCTTTCTTGGTGGAAGCACGCTTAGATGAATCATCTCTTAGTACGCCCGCGCGATTTTCCTACGGCCCGTGGCGGAATTTCAAGCGCTCTAAATTTAGCTATCCTGTGGCTTGTGTCGCGGCAAATCAGGAGCAAAAGGGAGGGCGGCGGCACGAAGAAAGAGCCGCACCCTTGCACGAACCGCAAGGACGCGGCACCGAGCGTTCCTAAGCTGTGCAGGGAATTGACTTCGTGCGCTGTGCGGAATGCCGCGCTGCCAAGGGTCGACCACCCGTCATGCGGCGTCCTACATTGGGGCCGCCGTTCCATCCGACCAAATGCCAGTCTCCATCAGGAACACATCGATCGGCTCCGGGTTGCCGTTGAACAAGGGAGCTAGTAAGAGCGGAGATCCCGGGAACGATACCGACAGTTTATTTGAGGAGTCCACGGGATTTGCGCCCCATACCGCGCCATCCATGAGCGGCGTGTAAAACATAAGATGAGCCATGTTGTGCCCGCCCGCGTCGGTTAGATACGCGTCCTTGGACATCATGTAGGACATCGCGCCAGCTTCGAGCCCCGGCAGTTCCTTGTTCTCAATCGCGGTTTTGATACTCGCTCTCACTTCAGCTTTGGACTTTCCCGCCAATACGAGTTTTGTCCTCATCAAAGTCATCGGCAGCACAGTTCGCGCAGCCGGCGGATTGAAGCAGAGCGCGCCTCGAGTTTTAGGACTCCAAAACTCCGGACTATCGAATGGGTTCATCCACCCGCGTTCTACAACGCAGACGAAGCCATTCTTGCCTTCGACCGCCGCTTCATAGCCATGGCTTCCGAGGATCATGACTGTGGCATCGCGGGAAATGGATGGCGGAGCCGCGCTTCGCGCCAGGGCGATCTCGGCAGTTCGCTCCATAAGGTATTGGTTTAGGGGCGGCATGCTCGGATACTGAGTTTTTGCGTCCGCCGCTTGCGGCTGCCGCGCCCCGCCCAGTGTGATAAGCAACGCAAGGGCGCCCAATGCAACTACCTTAAGTGTCTGTCCGTTCATTTGATTCCTCCCCGAACTTCAGATTCCGATAGTAACTTCATTAATCGCTGCTGGATTGATGTTTGCTTGTCATTATACCGACCAGTTTGTATGTTCTCAACGGGCGTACCGGTCGACGAGTTCGGCTTTACGAAGCTATCGAGTGTCACGGCTACCAGAGTGAGCAGGCCGAACATCGGCGCCATGGTGCGTGGCTCACGCCGGAGTTGCTCACTTCGGCAGCTCGGTCCCGGCCTGCTCCGCCACCATGTACGCGGTGTACCAGTCGGGCCAGTTCGGATCGGCCGCGCCGATCAGCTTCTCGTGCTCGCCGTGGGCCGCCGAGGCGCGCCGCATTGCGCTCGCCAGATCGTTCGCCGAAGCGAAAGTTGTGGCCGCGGGGTCGATGCGGCCAGCCAGTCGCGTGGTGATTTCCTGGAACAGCCAGCCGTTGCCGTCTGGATCACGGAACGAAGCGAACGAGCGATAGCTGCCATGATTGGGATCCGGACCGCTGACGCGGACTCGTCCAAACAGGAAGGCCTCGTCCGTGCCCGCGTACACGCCTTCGTTGTGGAACACTTCGCTGATCTGGACGCCGCGATCGAGCAGGTTTTTGCGCGCGGCCTGGATGTCGGAGACGATCAGGTACAAGCCCTGGGCGGAGCCGGGCGCCGCCGGAGTGACCTTCTCGCCGAAGATGACCGAGCAGCCCGAGCCCGGCGGCGTGAACTGGATCACGCGGAAATCTTTACCGCTGTCGTAGTCGGCGTCGAGCCGCCACCCGAGCTTGGCGTAGAATTGCTTGGCGCGGTCGACATCCGAGACGGGGATGACCACGATTTCAAACTTCATGTCGACTGTCGCGACGCTGGTGTCGATACCACGGACTGCGTTCGTGCTCATAGCTGCCTCCTGAGTTGTGTCATTTTCTCGCCTCCATGGAACGTGCGCGCCGCTGCTGTTCAGGGTGCGTGACGGGTGCAGACGAAGCCGCGATCACCGCTGTTATGCCGCGTTTGTTACTCGCTGATTAACGCGCTCATCGGAGAGCGCATGGGCCGGGCTTACCTGAACAGGCGATCGAGGGCGAGGTCTCCACCGCCTGTGGTGACGATCACCAGATTCATTGCGATAAGCATCATTTCGTAACTCCAACCATTCGTCCCTGATTTGCCCCAGAAGCCCGAGTGCCAAACGAATATTTTCTTCTGGGCCGCGCCGAGCATGAGTAGAATCAAACCGATGGCGGCGAGTTGCGCGAAAACGCCCGAAATTACTCCGAGTCCGCCCGCTAACTCAGCTGCGCCCAGAAAAACTGTAAAGCTCTTGCCCATCCCAATGTCCTTGCTTCGCGTTTCCGGATCTTTGAGATGTTTGTAACCGCTGGTGACGAACACGATGCCAACCATGAGGCGCAGCAGCAGCAGCCCGACATCGGTAAACCGGGCCAGTTGAGGAAAGATCATCCAAGTCACTCCGAACCGCACCGAGCGAGGAATCGGCGACAATATAGCCGTTTCAGGGGGATCGCGACAAGTTGTCAGTGCCTGACTAACGCGCTTACTGGAGAAGTGGAAGCGCGTCTTAACCTGGATTGGTTATATCGTGTTGCGTCAAAGTGGCTATTGTTGTTCACTACCGCTAGGCTTAACTTCTCTTGCCTGCGATCTTAATTAAACTGGAACAGTCATGGCGGCGGAAAAGACGACGATGGCCTTCGGCTGGCGCGTCTACGGCCTGGGTGTGATGGCGGTGGGCTTGGCCTGCCTGGCGTTTGGGGACTTTGACCCGGGGCAGCCTGTGCCCGAGCACTTTCTCGCTCGCACCGCCCTAGCCTATGCCTCCGGTGCGTTCATGGTCGTGGCGGCTGCGGTTGTCGAGTGGCGCCGAACCGCAGCCTGGGGCGCCGCGGCGCTCACCGTCTACTACGCGCTCGTTGTCGTCGTCCTGATGAACGGCCGCCTGCTGCTCACCGATTACGCCGTATTCGTCACCTACGAAAACATCGCCATGCAGCTCGCGATTACGGCGGGCGGACTGATCGTCTACGCCACCACCGCTGGGATCGACGCGGCACTGGCCGCTCGCCTTAGGCGCTTGGCTCAACTGGCGTTTGGCGTATGTGCGCTGGTATTCGGCGGAGCGCATTTTGTCTATATGAGCAACACCGCCTCGCTGGTCCCTAAATGGCTGCCGCCTACCCAAGAGTTCTGGGGTTATGCGACCGGGATTTGCTTCATCGCGGCAGGCGTTGCGATCCTGACCGGCGTCCAGGCCCACCTTGCCGCGATCCTCCTCACCGCCATGCTCGTGTCCTTCGGCCTGCTGGCAAACGGGCCGGTGCTCCTGGCCGATCACTCGAGCCACTGGAACTGGACCGAGAGCGCCGTGAATCTCGCCGTGGCTGGCGCCTCCTGGGTGGTGGCGGACTCTCTGGCACGGCCCAGGCGCCAGAGCACTTTCGATTGACTGTTCGGCTTCGTCGCCACGCAACGGTGCGGTTTTTTTCCTCGCTCCTGTCGCTCATCTCCTTTCACTCTGATTTGCGTCGATGGAAACTGCGGGTCATTTCTAGACTTTGGGTACACGAGTACAGCTGTCCTTTGTTTGGCACTCAGGACAGTTTCGAATTTCCCTCGGCGTGCTATTCTGGTTCCGGCGCGCGGATCCAAAGCGCCACGAAGAGCCGCAGTTTACCCGCCGAAGCCTGCAATTGGCGAAGGCGGGTCCACAGCGAGTCACTCGCACCCGCAGCAAAAGCAAAGGAAGAGAAAGAGAAGGCAGGAGGTAGACGGACGAGGCAATGCCGCATGATCGCCACGAATCCGCAAACAAGAAATGGCGCAACTCATTCAAAACAAGCCTTCGCGACGCGCGCTGATCGCCTCACTTTCTCACTTCGACGACCCGGCCAGGGTCGTCGTCCTGCCAAATCGGGGCCGCCCAAGTTTACCCGCAGCAGTGAGCCTCTTGGCGAAGGAGGGTCCCCGGCATACAGGGCTCCCAGGTCGCCGGCAAGGCGGGCTCGGGGGATCAGTCGAGCTTGGAGGCTCACACCAACGGGAGTCGAAGGATCTGTTTTGGCTTCTCCACCAGCCTCCAGCTTCTAGCCTCCAGCATCAAGAACCTAATCGCAACATTCGGCGATTAGAAGCCTCCTTAACTACCTGTGGAATCAGCGCGCGCACCCGTTCTAATCGCAACAAAACGCGACGTTGCATAGACCACTTCTCTCGCTCCGCAACTTCGCCTCCGGCACGCTACAATGCTCGGGTGCCGATCAAACTGATTGCCATGGACATTGACGGGACGCTGCTCGACAGCAAGCACCAGCTTCCGCCGGCGAACGCGCGTGCGATCGCCGCGGCGGCCGCGCGTGGAATCGACATCATGCTCGTCACCGGACGGCGCTTTGACTCGGCGCGAAACGTGGCGGCGGAACTGGATTGCGACGTTCACCTGATCGTGAGCAATGGCGCGCTGATTAAATCAGCCGCGGGCGAGACCGAGCAGCGTTCGCTGCTGCCGGCAGCTACCGCGCGACGCGTCCTCGAAGCGACGCCGGAATTTCGCCACTTTACCGGCGTGATTTTCGACCGGCCCAGCGAAGCGCAGGTGGTGTTCGAGAAGATCGACTGGAACGGGCCGTTCATCGGCGATTATCTTCGGAAACACAAGAAGCACGTGGCGGAAATTGCGCCGCTCACTGATTGCTTGAACGGCGAAGATCCCGTCGAGATTCTCTTCATCGCCGAGTGCGGCAAGGTTCGGCGCGTGATGGGAATCCTTGAATCGCTGCCCGAAGCGCCGGAATACACCTTGGCGCTCACCGAGTACGAGAACCGGGACCTTTCGATGCTCGACGCGCTGCGCCGCGGTGTGACGAAAGGCGCAGCCCTGATCGAGTGGGCGCGCGTGCGCGGCATCGAACGCGATGAAATTATGGCCGTCGGCGACAACTGGAACGACCGCGAAATGCTGGCCTTCGCAGGGTTGCCCGTAGTGATGGGCAACAGCATCCCGGAATTGAAGTCCCTGGGCTATGTTGTCACTTCGACCAATGACGAGGCGGGACTCGCCGCCGCAATTCACAAGTACGCCATGGCGGAAAAGAGTTAAGATGGGGATTCTGACTATGACGCTCAAA